>JACCDR011802434.1_pt1 | contig 79946 bp, 128 predicted proteins | sample 7446431 | NCBI WGS metagenome assembly JACCDR01 (sample SAMN15323443, study PRJNA562643) | freshwater metagenome | isolation source: river surface water | place: USA:Blue River Watershed | collected 2017-08-17
GGCTGCGACGCTCGACGCCGCCATCGGAGCCGCACTGTCCTTCAACGCTACAGAATCGACCTTCTCGATTAATACGACGGTGGGCTGTGCCACGGTCGCCACGACAACCAACGACGGCACGGTCCGCTGGTCTGTCGACTACAGCCAACGCGATACGGCGAGAGCCACCGGGACCAACCTCACCGTCGATGGTACAACCAACACTGATGTTCTGCCAGATGGTTACACGCCAAGTGTAGCGGATGTTGGTAACCTGATCTACATCTCTGCTGGTGCGGGTTTCACTGTCGGCACCTACGAAATCGTCTCGATTCAATCTGGTAAGTGGCGACTCGACAGGAGCCCTGCTGCTACAAGCACAGCAGGCGGTACATGGGCGATGGGTGGAGCACTGGCGTCACTGGCTATGTGTGGTGCCAACACGCTCACTGGCCACTATGCATGGGTACGAACCGGTTCATACTCTATCTCTTCCGCATCGACCAACGTGTCTGGTGGCTGCTACTCCGCTGGTGCTGTCCAGCATGCCGTTATCGGCTATGGTTCACTGAGGTACGATGACTGTCTCAACACGACACGACCGCTCTTTACAGCAACCGGATCGATTTCCACCTTTACCATGGTCACTACCGGGTCTGGCGGCGGTTGTATCCTCAATCTAGAACTAGACGGATCTCTCTATACTAGTAGTCGTGGTATGAGTGTGGGTCGTGGGTACGTTGGCAACTGCGTCTTTCGTCGGATGACAAACTTGGCAGTGACGTTTGGTTTCAATGGCACCGCCGTTGATTGCTATGCCACTAACTGTCAAACCGTAGGTGGCCTCTTCTCAATGGCCAACGGTGTTGTGATTCGATGTGTCGCCATTAACAACAGTGTGGCGGGTTTCGCGTCTTCTGGTATTGGTGCGATGTTTTATCAATGCATTGCCGGTTCTAATACTGGAGCTAGTACTGACGGGTTCTCTCTCGGTAATGCCGGGTGCCAAGTTATCGAATGCATTGCCTATGCTAATGGTCGCCATGGATTCTATTTCCAGAATCTTAACGGCAGCATCACCGATTCCATCTCCGTTAACAACGGTGGATGGGGCATCCTTGACAGTTCTTTGCGCTTCTCTAGTTCGTCGCTGAGGTGTGCGACGTTTAACAACACCTCTGGGGCCATCTCAAACATCTTCGTGCGTGTTGGTAACATCAACCTGACCGGGGATCCGTTCATTGATCCGACTATTGGCAACTTTGCGCTCAACAACTCGGCTGGAGCCGGTGCAGCGTGTCGTCAATTGATCACGCCGTTCATGAACATCCCCACATTCGGGTATACCGCACTCGGTGCTGCCTCACCCTACACGCCGACCAATGCCGAGATTGCCGATGCCGTCTGGGCGCATAGCGACCGGAGCCTGACGTAATCATGGCTCGCACCTTTAACAAGGCTACCAGCGACAAGATTGTCTATCCCCATCTGTCCGCTTTGGATGGGGCGACCATGGTGACAACGTCGTTTTGGGTGTTTCCAGTAACCACGACGACCAGCTATGACGCGATACTTGGGCAGATTGGCGCGAGTGGTAGTGGTCCGGGTAATACAACTGGCTTTCAGATCCTCCATCACATTAATGACGCCAGACGGCTTTTCATTGCCTGTAGAAACAACAGCGCGTCCCCGGCCGAACAATACTCAGACACCACATTGGTTCTGAACGTCTGGAACCATGTCATTGTGCAATATGATGGCACGCAAGCCACGGCCACAGATCGCATACGGGTATGGGTGAACAACACAGAAGTCTCTGGGATAACTGTCGGAACTAGTACTCCTACTTCACTTGGCACGACCGACCAGCCGTTCCAGATTGGAAATTCCAGCGAAGGCGGCGGAAGCCTTTTCTGGTCTGGCAGACTAGCCGATGTTGTCGTCTGGACAGGGCTCACGCTGACGGCAGCAGAACGAACCGCATTGTACGCAGGCGCTCGTATCTCGACCATTCAGCCAGCCGCCCAAGTGTTCCGTGACGAAATGCTCGACAATGCCACGCCACAGAATGTCATCACGGCAGAAGCGGGAACAACCACCGGCACGGTGGTCAGCGGTCATCCAGTTGGCACGCCAAGCACTGGAATCACGCTCGGACGGTATTTCAACAGAGCAGCGAGTGAGAAGATTACATATCCCCACATCACCGCGCTCGATGGCGCATCGCTTGTGGCAATCTCGTTGTGGTTCTACTACGAGTCATACGGGTCATTCGATCAGCTTCTGTCTCAGCACGATACCGGTGGAGTTCAAGACGGGATCTCCGTCTACCTGCCTCCGGCGACACGGTCTATTGGAGTTGGGTTCAAGAATGCGACCAATTCCTATGACACCTACAACAGCGTGCTGACACAGAGTGCATGGAATCACATTCTGGTCCAGTACGACGGGTCTCAGCCGACCGGGGCCAACAGTCGCGTGAAGACGTGGGTCAACGGCACGCTGAGAACGCCAAGCACGCGAGGAGAGAGTGGGACCACGGTCGGTACGACATCGTTGCCATTGGCGCTGGGCGTATTGTCTGATGGCACGTTTCCTCTGTCTGGCGGTCTTGCCGACGTCGCCATCTGGACGGGGGTCACGTTGACAGACACCGAACGCCTACAGCTAATCAGTGGTCAGCGTGCAGAGACCATTCAGACGGCTGCTCTTGTGTTCTATGAGCCGTTCCGCGAAGGCCAGTTGCCCAAGAACCATGTGACTGATGAGGCTGGGACTGTGACTGGCACGGTGGAAGTCGGCGGGCCAGCCAGCTTGGTACCGACCAATCGGCATCTGGTTATTGCCAAGAATGTGTGGGAGTACTAAATGGCTCGCACACTTGGACCGGCAACTACCACACCAAACGCGCGGACGTTTGTGGCTGCGTCTCAGCAGTACATGCAAGCGAATACCGGGTTCGGACTTGGGGCCAATGAGGCGTGCTACATCGTAGCTCGCGCAAGGCGCAATGACGCCACCACCAACCGTGTAATCGCTGGCCTCTTTACCGGCATTGACAGTGCTAATAACCGACGACTGGGCTTTGGGGCCGTCGACACTGTCTCAGCCACTGCTTTTGACAGTACAGGCACGCCAACATGGGCAGAAGCGCCATGGGTCATTTCAAGCGATTACCAGTCTCTTATTGCCTCGTTCCCAAGCGCCGCCAGTCGCACGATTATCGTTAATGGGACGACTACGGTCGTCTCGACAGACACTCGGACAGTCTCTGTTGCCCCTAGTTACGTATTCGTTGGTGGCCTTGGTACCTTTAACAGTACAGGCGCTGACATTGCCCATGTGGCCATCTTTAAGGGCACCCCTACCGACGAACTTATTCGCCTACATGCGCTTGGTGTGCATCCCACCCAACTACCGGGTCACTTACTAGAATGCTGGGATCTGAATGCCACCGGCAACATCACAGGCGCGAACGGAACGGTGTTGACGGCTTTCAATGGGGGCACGACAGCAGTCGGGCCTTCTGCGATCACAAATGTACAGGAGGCTCTTGTCAGTCCTGCTAGAAGCCTCGTTGCGACCAAGACACAATACTTGTCTGGAACGCTAACTGGTCTTGGCATTGGCGCAAATGATCCTGTGACCATTGTCACTCGCACGCGTCGAAATTCGACTTCTGATAACGTCACATTTGCCTCGATCAATTACTCTGCGTCTCGGGCAGACAGCCGACGTTTGTGGGCTGTCAGCAACGAACTCTATGCATCGGACATTGACGCAGCATACACACAAAGCAACTCTAACCTCAGCTATGGCAGTGTGTCTGGGTGGAAGGTGCTGGCGGCAGCATTCTCGCCAACGTGGCGGCAAGTGTCTGTTGATGGAGTAAAGAGCACGCCAGCCACCACAACGATCACGCATACAAACGCTCCGACGCTGATCTACGTTGGTGTGGCGGCTCTTGCTGATACCTCATACCCTCTAGATGGTGCCCAGTCGCATGTTCTGCTTATCGACGGCTTAGTCAGCGACTCGACACTGGCGGCGATTATGGAGGGCATGCCAATCGAGAGCATCCCTAATCTACTTGAAGGCTGGTATCTCAACGCGACTGGCAATATCACAGGTGTCAACGGCACCGTCCTGACAGCGGTCAATGGCGGCACGCTAGTCGAAGGCCCGGTCACGTCGCGCACCGTCAGGCAGCGCAGTATCGCGGCTGACGTCTGGGCAGCCGCCAGTCGAACACTTACGTCTACTGGCGGCGGTATTGCCAGCCGAGTCATGGCACATCTGCGGCGATTCCGCTAAATACGTCAGAGGTTCCCATCTATGCGTTGGTTAAAGCAAAGTACCACCGTTACACTAAAAATCGGACCGTTTGTTGACCGAACAGATGGGTACACAGCGGAAACCGCGCTGACGCCAACCGTACAGGTGGCAAAGAACGGGAGCGCATTTGCGGCACGGAATAGTGCGACCGCTATTGCCCATGACGCAGATGGATTTTATAACGTCGAACTGAATACCACAGATACAAACACTCTTGGAGTATTAGTCGTCAAGTCGTTTGTCGTCACTGACGCGCTACCTGTGTGGCATGAGTTCATGATTGTTCCGGCGAACGTCTGGGATAGTTTGTTTGGAGCCAGCCAGCTTCAAGTGGACGCGACCGCCATTGCTACCGCCGTATTGGATGCCGAAGTGACCGAACCGGCTGCTGTCTGGACATGGCCGGTCACGTTGCGCAAGCTCTTGGGATGGTTGGGAGCCCTGTCACGCAACAAGGTCACGCAAACTGCCACGACACAGACGCTACGGAATGACGCCGACAGCGCAACGATTGCGACCAGTGCGCACACCGATGATGGGACTACGCACGTCCGAGGAGAATTTACTTAATGGCTATCACGATTACTGATCTTGACCGTCCTACCAATTGTAGTCATGTCACCATTACCGCCGATGTGAATGGACAATCACGTTCGGCCCATGTTCATGTGGATGACGTTCTGGATATCATTAAGGCATCAGGGTTGGATTACCGCGTCGTGTTAGTGATGTGTTGGCTGAAATACAAGCGTGACGGCGGGGCATCGTGGGCGAGCCTCATCGGACAAACGGTGGTGTCGTAATGCTGACGCCGTTTCCGGGGTTGGTGCTTGGGCATCAGTTTTCGGGGGGTGCCCCGTATCGAAGTACACTTGCGTCGACAGCTATTGATGCTGTAGGTGAATCTGTTGGAGGTATTGGATATGTGCGATTGACCTCGGGACCGGGTACGTCTCGCACTATATCCTCTTCTGGGGGATCAATTTCATTTTGTGTCCCGGCAAGTGCCGTGGTATGGGCAAACGCCACGACAAAAGTGCGAGTAGGGATTCAGGCCGTTGACGTGGGTACGGGTAATGAAGATGGGACATGGTTGGTGTATGGTGAATTAACTGGAGGTGATGCCTCCATTGCCGAATCGGTCGTCGTGACGTGCCCCATGTCGAGTGGATCGCTTTCCATTAGCGACGGGGCACTCTATGCCATTGTCGTCGAAATGACGGTCAAAGGTGGTGCGGACTCGGCACGAGTGGCGTATGTGACGTCCGCGAGTTCTGGTGCGGCGCTTCCGTACTGCACTATCGACACGGGTACAGGCCCAGCACGGTCATCCAACGCCCCGGTATTTTGTATCACCTTCGACGATGCTGACACATTTGGATACTTTGATGAATGCCTCGTTCCGTTTGGAGTCTCCACCGCGTCTCCGAATCCACAAGGATTTTCCACATCGTCGGCGGCTGATGAATTTGCCACGATTATCACGATGCCTTTTACGTGTGTCGTTGATGCGCTGTATGCGGTCTTAACCGACCTTGACAGCGGGGACGATGGGTCACTCAAGTTATATGCGGATCCCCTATCGCCATCCCCTGTTGTCTTAGCGACGGCCTCCGTGACTGGACTTCTCTCAGGTGCTGCGGCCTCCTCGACTATCGGGGGGCATATTCAACCTATCCCTCCCACTGTCCTGACGCGTGGTCAGACCTATGCCGTCTCATATTTGGCGACGACAAGCACGGCTCGGACGTTGAATCGGTCGACCCACGATTCAGCGAAGTGGCGTCGGATGGGATGGTTGGGGGAGAATGTCACCGGAGGATATCGAGATAACAGCACCGGGGCATTCATCGTCACCGATACTCATCTTCCGGCTGTTGGTGCCTATATTAATGCGATTGACATACCACTAACGACACCACGAACACGAAATGTAAGGAGCGTGTAATTCTATGGCAGCCCCAACAGCATTAGACACGGTACGTACAGGTACGCCCGATGGCACGAGTGGCATCAAAATCCCCACAATCCTCATGCAGGAGGATTCATCGGTCGAGGCACCGGGTGGGATTGCATTATCAGACCGTATCCCTGCTGCCCCGACTCCTGATAGAGATAACGCAGTCGCAGCGGATTCGGCGACCGACATGAGCACCACCGCATTTGCGGGGGCGGCTGGTGCAAATTTGTCGGTGATTAATAATCGAGGAGCCTTGGTGGTGTGGTGCACCTTTGAGGCTGCCACCACCTCAGCAAAGATCCGTGTCATTTATTATGACGGATCGAACAATCCATTGTTTATTGGTCCGGAGATGACGTTTGTTCCGGTCAGTGGATTTCGTCTATCGGCTACTGGACACTATATGTCACAACCACAGATAGTCGAAACCTATGGCGCATCGAAGGCACGTCCGTACATTGTGACACATAGTGACTCGACTAATGACGTCGATGTCTTCATGGCTCCGGTGTAAGACATGATTCCGGCTTCGTTATTACTGTTTTGGCCAACAGTTGATGTCACACAACTTGTCCGTCCAGTATCGACAACCTCGGCCGGTTCGTGGACTCCAGTGGGTGCAGCTACACTACACGAAGCCACGAACGATAGTAACCTAAGTACATACATGCGATCTTCGGCGGGAACGGCAGATGATGTTGCCGTGCTGGCGCTAGGTCCATTAAGTACACCCGTATCAGGAACCGTGACGGTACGGATTCGTCATCGCGCGGTCTAATTAAGGAAAAAGTACCATGGCTGACAATATCACTACTGTCGATGGCGTCGTTGGAACCGATGAAGTTGGAGCCGTACATTATCAGCGTGTCAAGGTGGGACACGGAGTTGATGGGGTGTTCACGGACGCCAGTGCGGTTGCAGGCATTCCTACACTAGTGCAAGGTACCCCATCAGACTATGCACCCAATTATTCCGGGCCGATGGACAGCACACAACGGGCGTTGTCTATTGACGATGGTGGTGCCGCAGTCGTTCGTGGGACGGTGTTGACCGATGAAGGTACCTTTCGGTGTAACTTTGCTAACGCGAGTCTTGCTGTCAGTATTGGTAGCGTAACGATTGCAGGAGCCATCGTTACAGGGACGGGATTCTTGTCGGCCGACATTCACCTACAAGATTATTTCAAGCTTGACGCAGATGGTGAGAGTGCATGGAAGCAGATTGACAGTATCGATAGTGACACACAACTGACATTGGTGTCCGCGTACGTCGGTGGGAGTAGTGGAGCCGCGTCACGGGCAATCGTACAGCCATTCACCGGCACTGGTGGGTCTCTGGCAGTAGGAACTGGCCAGTTGACCATAACTAGCGGTACAACCAATGACCAGAATACGGGCGTTGCTCGCCTTGTCGATTACGCCCCTCTGGTGGCACGAGCACGATTGTCGGTCTCGCAACGTATCGCTAACCAAGAAATTCATGTCGGACTTGAACAAGATTCTGCAACTCCTCGATGGTTTGCACGGTTTCTCCTGTCAGGAACCACGAACACCGTCGTCATCTGCCAAACAGGACGCAATCCTTCCGGTGCACCATCGGCATCGGAGATTGAAACGACCACCGTTACACTCCCGAATGGTGCGAATACCTCAACCATGCGGGATTACCGTGTAGAGTTGTTGACTGAAAGTGTGCGATTCTATGTCGATTCCGTCTTCGTCGCGGAACACGTGCGTGTTGTGCCTGCACAACACGATCCGATGCGACACCATGTCGAAGTTCGAAATGGTACAGGTGCCGCAAGTAGCACGACGGTAACTGTCGATTACCTGACCGGTAAAAATCATAACAAAGTTGAAGTAGGTATTCTATCGGACACCGAGCGCATTGTCGCGGCTGCTACTCCATCTCAAATGTTTACGTACGGCCCGCAAGCTGGTGTTATCACGATCAACACCGACCTGTTAGTGATTGACTGCATACAGATGCGTTCATTGTCAATCCAGTGTGTGTCAATGGGTACGACTGGCGTGGTGACTCCGGCATGGAGTAACGATGGTACAACATGGGTCACGGCTACGCTACTGAGTGAATCCGGTGCCACGTCGACCACATTTAACGCGGCGGTGTTGCGATGGACGAATGTCGTGGCTCGATACTTCAGACTTCGACTCACCACGGCGACGACGGCTGGTACGACGACGATTGTTGTTGCCGGTACACAAAATCCAATTAATCCGATTATCACAACACAGCCCGTGTCTGGTACTGTGACGGCCACGATGTCAGGCGCTCAGGCGGCAGGAACAAACTTGGTCGGAGACCATGGTATCCAGTACAGGGCCTCCGCGACGGGTGCTGGTACTGTGGTCTCGATCAATTGTCCGGCCACCCCGGCTGTACAGACGATCAAGGGGTCGGCTGGTCGTCTACTGGCGATATACTTGGTCAATACCAACGCGACCATCCGGTATGCCAAGATTTACAACGCCACGGCCCCGACCCTTGCGTCGGCAACCGCCGCAATGCGAATCCCGCTGCCGCAGAATCAGCCAGTGTTTATCAGCCTTGAGGGGGGTATGGCCTTCTCCACGGCTATCACCTGTGCGATTACGTCAACAGCATCGATTACCGATTCTACTGGCGTTGTGACCCTTGACGACGTGACGGGATTTACTGTGCACGCATAATCCGTAATCCGTCATGAGTTTGCTCCTTCTCCTCGATTCGCCTGCCGTACCGTCGCTCCTTGTAGAGTTACTAGAAGGCGCGACGGTACGTGCCTCGTGGACGGTATCGCCGGGAGTCGAAGTTGAAGATGCGCTCACCCTGTCGGCAATCGAGAGTGGTTCGATTGTCGATTGGTCCTCACTCAGTTTGCGCATCACAAAGTCGGGTGGGCAAATTGATGTTGTCGGGATTGAATTAGAAGCTCCAGAGGCCAGTAGTGGGTCTGGAAGTCTCAATGCGGATACCGCCACGGTTGTCGTCAGTGCCCCGACTGCGACAGCGAATCCTGCCACACTTACACTATCCGCAAGTACCAACACCATCACCACCAGTGCGCCTACGGCTACCGCATCAGCTTCGGTGGTGGGTGTGTCGGCGGGAACCACTACCGTCATCACGAGCGCCCCGACCGCCACGATAGCGGTGTCGGCTGTCTCGGTTGCTGCCGGGACCAACACCATCACCACCAGTGCGCCTACGGCAACGGTAACAACGGGGGGTGTCGCGCTCGCTGCTGGTACCAATACCGTGGCCACCAGTGCGCCCGTGGCCACACTGGCAGGTCTGGGAGTTGCCGTGTCGGCGGGTGGAAACACCGTCGCAACCAGTGCGCCCACAGCGACGATCTCCGCGAGTGGCGTCAGTATCCCGGCTGGAACCAATACGGTCACCACGAGCGCCCCGACTGCGTCATTGCAAGCTGTCGTCGCTCTATTGGCGGGGACCAACACGGTCAGTACCAGTGCTCCTGTAGCGACGCGAGTGAGCGGGACTGCCGCCGTACTGGCCGGAACCAATACGGTCACGACGAGTGCGCCTACCGCCACTGCTGTGGGTCTAGCGACCTCTGTGTCGGCCGGGACCGTGACCATCGCGACCAGTGCTCCTGTGGCGACGATGCCAGCCCCGGTGTCGCCACAACAGTCGCTGGGTCGCCGGTCACAGATCGGTGCAACGCTATTCTGGCTCCGTGGCGGGTTGGTGCCGGATGGAGCCAATGCGGGTACCGCCTACGAAAGACGATACCTGACAGGGTTGTATAGCAACACCCTCAATCCGGATGGTATTCTCTCCGCAGGTAGTACTACTGTACAGAGTGAGGCCCCACCTGTCACGGTGGTCGCCGGAGCGGTTGCCGTATCGGCTGGTACCAATACGATTACCACGAGTGGACCGACTGCCATCGCCGTACCGGGGGGTGCTGCCCAGACGGCAGGAACCAACACGGTCACCACCAGTGCTCCACCGGTCACACTGGTTGCCGTGGGGGGACCACAAGCTCTTGACGCAGGAACCACGACCTGTATTGTCACAGGACCGAATGTCACCGTCAGCAGTGGTGCCTCGTCAGTAAGTGCAACACCGAACACGGTTACCGTGCAGGCCCCGACTGCAACGCTCGTAGCGACTACGGGAGTGTCTGCAGGGACGGTCACGGGTATCATCGGGGTCACGACGCCGACGCTCACAACCCGCGTTGACGTCGCGACCACCCCGACGACGGTGGCGGTGAGTGCCCCGGTTGCTCAGCGCAACACCACTCTTGCGCTCACCACTACACCAAACACCATTACGACACAAGCGCCCACTGCAGGGGCGGTGAGTGGTGGTGTCGGTCTGACGGCAGGCACGAACACCATCACGACCAGTGTTCCGAATATCATCCTGTCCAACGGATCGCAGTTGACCCCGGCCATGGTCGCGGTGTCTGCCCCTGTAGCGGTGTGTGTTGCGGGTGGTGTGAGTGTTGCGGCAAGTACCAATACCGTTGCCACGTCTGCGCCGACTGCAAGTCTGTCGAGCCAGACTGCACTGAGTGCAGGAACCCCGACCGTTACGACGTCGGCACCGACTGTATCGGTCAGTAATGGAACCCAACTCTTTACTGCCGACGTTACAGTCACGGCCCCGACCGCGACTCGCCAAACCGCCGTCGCGCAAACCGCCGAGACGAACAATGTTCTCGCGTTTGCTCCTGTACACACCGTACAACCGCGACGTGCCCTGACGGCCTCGACACAGGATGTTCTAGCCGCCGCCGCCAGCATACTTCTGGTGGCAGCAGTATCCGTCCCGGCAAACGCCCAGACGATTACCTGTACGGCACCACCGGCATCGATTACAGCGACTCGGCAGCATGTGGTATCACCAAATACCCTAGTAGTGTCGCCAGTCGATCCGACTGTTGCCCCGACGCGTTCAGTGTCGGCAGCATCGGTGACGGTCAATTTGACGGCCGGGAGTGCCACCGCATACGTTGCGTATACGGCAAGCGTTGCACCGAATCAGGTTACTGTTAGTTCATCACCAGTCCTCGTTGGGGTGTCCAGTGTGGCGTTGTCTACCACGCCTGCAACACTGGTGGTCTCAGTCAACACCCCGGCGATTGAATATCGACGCAATGACGTCTTCCCAGTGTCTGGCGTCATTACTATTATCAACCCCTCAATCAAGGTGATTGCCAATCCCATTACCAGTGGGGGGATGACATCACATAACTCATGGGTGGTTGAACGAGCCGTCGACACGTGGCAGGTTGAGCGACACGATGATACATGGGTGGCTGAGCGTGTGGTGAATACATGGGTTGTGTCCTATACCCCTGAAACCTAAATATATCCATGTCAACGACGTCACTGGGAATCTTAGTCAAAGACCCGAATGAGATTCGAACATTCTACATGGACTGGTCTGCCCATTTACCAGCACAGCGTATTGTGGTTTCGGCATGGGCGATTGAACCGGTGGGAAGTCTGGTGATGGAATCGAATTCCGTCTTAACTGGCAATACCAAGACGTCCATTACTGTTTCCGGTGGCACGGCGAGGACAGAATATTACGTCACCAACACCGTGACGACGACCACGGGTCAGGTCTACGAGCGCACGGGAACCGTCTCTGTGCGCCAGAAGTAACAGAAACCTAAATACGTTGTAGAATTTTTCCTTTTCAAGGACAACACACATGAGTTCATGGGGCAAGAACGAGCTAGCAAACAATTCTCCAAAGTTCGCACCGGTATATGCTGGACAATCGGCGAACTCTGCGACACAGGCTGCGATGTTTGCCTCTGGCTACAACGCAAAGACCGCTATCGCTGGCGCGACGTTTTCTGTCAACACGACAGTCTCGGTAATCACGGCGACGGCGGGAAACACGGCAGCCCTGTTCACGGGCGCACAGGTGTATATCGCCAACGGTGGTACCAACACGGTCGTAACTATTGCCACCGTGACCAATGCCACATCAGCCACCACCACGGGTAATGCGTCTGCGACCGTGATTGGTCCCGGTGTCCTGCGCCTGCCGCTAGGTTCTGGTGCCAACAATGCTGCGATTGGCGTGTTTGGTGTCCAGCCTGCCGAGATGGCGGTCCAGAACACCGCCCCGGCCCATGCCGGGTGGGTCCTGCGCAAGAAGTTGCCGAATGGACGTACACAAACCGAAGTTCTTGTGGCGATGAAGACCATTACGGGAGCCGACACGGACGGCAGCACGTTCTAAAACTCCACCCTATCGGTTGGTAGATACACAAAAGGCACCCCGTGAATTGGGGTGCCTTTGTTATTTGCAGGGTGTTGTCCCGTTAGGACGCGTCGTTGGTGTCGCAACCGGGGAAGAACTTGAACAGGTCGATCTTGAACTCCACCCACTTACCATCCGACGCGCGGTAGAGCAGCACTTCCTGCGTCAGCCCGTCACCATCCAAATCGGCCACCTTGAACGTGGTCGCCCCAGTCACTCCAGTGAACCCCACGGCCCAGCAGTCGCCTCGGGGCTGACTCTCCGGCCGAGCGAACTGCCCATTGTATCCGAACACCTGTGGGTGGTTGGTGATGCCGACCACGAGCGTGCCGTCTGCGGGGTTGTAGAACACATGGTCCTCGGTGTTGGGGCCACGCTTGTTGATCAGATTCAGATTCGCGGTCTGAAGCTGGAAGCCCGGAGCCACGACCCGGTCAACCGTCTTCACCACGACACCCTGAGCCCCCACCGAACCCACTCCGAACACCACGAACGCTACGGCCAGAACGAAATTACGCATTGTCATTGTCCTCAACAGAGTCTTGGTTGACGTGGATGGCGGGCCGACTCTCACACCCGACATCTATCATGTAATTAGAATACCATCAACCCAGACTGATGTCAAGAGGTTTTTTACTTCTGCATTGCGGTACGGTTCATCAGACGGTCCAGTACCCAGAACAGGAGCACTTTTAGCTGCATGGACCACTTGCTGTAGGCAATCGTACACATTTCCTGATGTGTGTACAATGCTTCGGCTTCACTTATGTCGCGTGCCCGGTCGATGATGTCGTGAATGGCCGGGTCATACCCACAGTGGAGACGCGTTTCGTAGTGGTATCCTTCTGCATCTGGAAGGAACACGGTGACCACTGTCAAAAACCCTGCTTCAGTCTTTTTGATAACTTTGGCGGGAGCACCAGAGATGAGTGCAGTGACAAATGGATCTGTGACTGGCGGTATAGGGAGGCTCATAGAAAAATATCCTCGGAAATGGATTAATCAAACGTACCGAAAATTTGACCGGTGGTATACTTCCCGCGAATTTGTGGATGATTGGCAATCCATTCATTTGCAGTGGAATCCCACGGCGTTTCGTTCTTGGTTGGACTACGCATGATGGTCGTCATTGTGCGCGTCTTGGGGTCGAGGTCAATGTACACTGCCATCATCTGGTCACGGGGAATCTTCAACGTATCTTGCATCTCTTGTATGATACGAAGATGCCCCGATGCCGTACGGTCCCAAATGTACAGATCAGTGGCTGTCAGAATCGCGGCCACGGAAATCACATCTTTCCGTACCTGAAATTCAGCTTTACATGCACGCCATTCCTTGGGACTGGGATTCTTGAACACTTCGCAATATCCGAAGTTGGCCTGAACACTGAATGCAAACTCCTCAGTGATGAACTGAGTGAATGTTTTTAACACCATCATCAGAATCCATCCACCATCGTAAATGTCTTGAATGCCGGATGCTTCTTGGCCATAGCCACTACTTTACGATCTGTCAGTTTGTGATAGAGATTTTGACCGCTGTACGCCGCATATCGAACCGCCACCTGATTCTTCTTGAAATCGATATAGATGGGAATCAGTGTTGTGAGAGGAAGCTTTTCATCCTTCGCAATGGTTCGGATGGCAGGCATATGCATGGAGAGGTCTCGGTTCCACACATAGAGGGTTGCGTCTGTCATTGCACCGGCCACAGTGATGTATCCTGTGGCTGAGGGGGACGAATACCCACCTGTGAAATTCCGCACGCTCCCATCAGACCCTCCTGAAGACGCCTCTGCGGCAATAGACAGTTCCTTCATGGAGGGATTGCGAAAGACTTCACAATACCCCTCACTGGTGGAGAATGACGTCGCCAATGATTCCGTGACGAATTCCATAAACGTCTTGACGCGAGGCAACTGGAGACTCCTTACGCAAAGATCAGCGATTTTTCCCATGACCGGAACATCGTGGCTGCCGCCACGGCTCGCTTGACAAGGTCTGGGGTCGCGGTCTGTTTACCGGTCGGGGAGGTCGTGAACAAGACATCTCGTTGGGCAACGTTGATGTTCAAGAAGACGGGTACCATCTCACGCAATTCAAGATTGAGGGCACTGTTCAATTCTTGCATGACGCGTTGATGACTACCCTTGTCACGGTTCCATGCATACACGGTTCCCTGATAGAGCACGGCTGCACATTCTCCACGTTGGAGAATGTCTTGAAGCTCTGCAGTAGTGGGATCTTTGAACACTTCCACGTACCCAAGGGAGGTCTTGAATCCATGCACAAATGATTCATGGAGTGTACGATGGAATTCTGAGAAACGCAAGAGAGCCATGTCTGTATTTAGCTCTCTTGGTCACTTTGCGAACGTTTTAATATGGGGGCGTCTTCAACCACAATAGGGCAAGAACTACCAGTCCAACCCAGACGCCATTGATGACTACACCGACTGCGATATTGTACGTCCGAGTAGACATGTCATACATGTTCACAGGACGAAGATATGCATGACGATGGAGGTGATAGGTAATGACTTTACCGAGTGCCAACAGCAACACTACGATATACCATCGACCGATTATGCGCAAAAGAATATGAGCCATGTCAATCATCACTATCGACCCTTCTTGCCCTGTTCCCAGTGCTCGTCGATAAACTGCTGCATCAACACCCGACCAATGGGGTGCGAGGAATGCACGCGAGGCTTTTCCTTGGGAAGTCGTCCCTGCCGAAACATCTCCTGTAACAGGGTGAAGCCGTCTTCTGGAATCACCCCCGGCACATTTCGGAATGGATCAGTCTCGCTCAAGTCGTAGTCCATCGAAATGATGTCCCACGGAAACTGTTCGATCATATAGCGAAAATCCTCAACGGTCCGGACCGGTACCCATCCCTTGGGACAGGGGCGTCGGTCGTCGAGGTAGAGCATACGGTATTCTTTTGGTCCACGTGCCATAGTGTAATTATAATACCACAGACCCTCTACCGTGTCAAGTCTTTTACGACATACTCATGTCGACGGTAATTGTGGTGTACAGCTTGAAGAAGGGATGCTTTTGTAGAAACGCCTGTACCTGTTCGTCGTCTTTGTTGGCCCACATGGTCGCACGGACCGTGGGACTTGGACTGACGGCCACCGTGCGCCCCTTGAAGTCCAAGTAGACCGGCAACAGGTCACGGCTGGCGACCTTGAACTCCCGGAACAGTTCATCCATGACGCGACGATGGAGTGCCGTGTCTCGGTCCCAGACGTAGATGTCTTTGGTGCCAATGAGGGCTGCACAAGTCCCCCCAACCATGACCTCCGACAGTTCACGTCCGTTTGGATTCAAGAAGACTTCACAATAGCCTAGCTGATTATCAAAGCCAATTTGAAACTTTTCATCGAGGGGATCCAGCCCGAATAGGGGCAACGGTCCATAATGAATCTTCTCAAACTTCTTGAAGTACGGGTGTGCCTCGACCACGGGTTTGAGGGTCGTGTTGTTCTGGCCGGGATTCGCACTCCACTCCGACATGCGAATACCGATGTGCTTCTTCCGAAGTAACACATCAATGTAGACGGGCCACATAGATGTGCGGGGGATCTTGTATTCCTTGTACAAGTAGGTGAACACATCCGAGTGCTCGGCATACTCTTGATTCCAGATGTACACCGCATCCTTCGTCAGAATGCCTCGTACCGTGATGACACGGTCGGGTGAGCCTGAATGGCGACCACGCTTCCCAGACGACATAAATTCCGACGCATCTGGGTTCATGAACACTTCAGCATACCCATCCATGGTGTCGACGCCGTCGAGAAACCTCTCGGCAATATAGGTACGAAAAGACTTCATGTTAGAGGTTTCCAATCTTCCAGCCTTTGAATGCGGGATGCTTGCGAGCCATGGCGTGCATTTGATGGTCGCTGAGTTGATGGTCGGCTGAGTACGCGATGATGACATCCATCTGCTTACTGTCGGGTTTGAATCTCAGGTTCACGGCTGTGAGATCCTTGCGGGTCAGCTTGAGTTTTGCCATCAGCTTACGGATGACGTCCTCATGGTACGCTGCATTCTCACTCCACACGTACAGGTCGGTAGTCGTCATCAGACCCCGTGCAATGTATAGCGTGGAGCGGTGGACGTGCGACCCACCCGGACCCCACTGACGCAGAACGTTACCCTCGTCGTCAAGATCCTGTAGGCCGACAAGTTCTTTCGTCTCTGGGTTCTTAAAAACTTCGACGTACTTGTCTTTGATTTTGAACCCGGTGTAAAAGGATTCTATCAAGTGGCACGATGATTTCACTGCAACCACTCCTTACCTTTATTCCCGAAGTACTTCACGAAGAAGTACCGGAGATAGGCAATAGGGCTCCAAAACCCCAACCATGAGTGGCGACGCATACAGTCGAGAAATCGACGGTCAGCTTGGGCCTTACTGATTTTGGGGTGATTCGGATCAAACGGGTCGAACCGCAACACATACAGCACGTCGTGTAGATCGCAACACCGTACATGGATGTTCAACGTCTTGGTACATCCATCTGTCCCCAACTGCGCCGCGAAGTCTTGTACACGTGCCCAGTACCGAGACTCTTCTTGGGTGAACGTATTGTCTGGATGTCGAAGACGTGCTTGTCGGCCAGTGGATGCGGCCTCATAGTCTTGCTCACATGAGGAGCAAAAAAGTGCCGCCCATAACAAATATACTCCCCACACCGTGACAGACACGATGGTCATGCAGAGAAGAACGAGTACCCAGAAATGAAGGTCCATACCTTCTATTTATCTCTTGGACACTACCACAAGGATTAAAACTCTGCTTCAAAGAGTACGACACCACCTTGGCGTTTCCGTACGATGTCTGCACCAAGTTCAAAAAGACGTTCCTTAGCTGAAATGAAAGATAAATTGTACCCACAGCTAATCCATCGTTGTCGTCGCAAAAACCATGTCGTCACTTGCTTCTCCACATAATATCGGTAGCGATAGTTGTTGTCTTGTACTTCTCGATCTGGAATGGGAACTTCAACAATGCGAAATTTGACAGGTGTCATGAAAGTAACTCAGGAATAACGACTTTTCCAATGGGGGTGAATACGCGATGAAACGTCCGGTACATCCGCAATGGTCCAGAGAACAGGATGTAGTTGGCGTGTGCCGGGCGACTCTTCTTCTCGTCGATGGCCGGGTTGTAAAACTTCAATCGCTTGTTGGGAATACAGAACGGAAAATCCAAGGGACTCGTGGTGTGGATGTTCTGAAGTGTCTGTAGCTGTTGGATGTTGAATCCGACCCAGATACCCATCTTGAAATGGCCTGCCAAGTACTCGGTCACCCAGCGGATCCAGAACTCCTTGACGAGTCCACCGGGAGGGTTGCACAGGATACGCGGACCGTCCCATGGTTGAATCAGTCCATTATCCGCTTCGGTGTAGAACCGTTTGGCCTTGACGTACTGGTTTGCGAACTCACAGGACGCCACGTCCAAATCGATATCGCCCATGGTCTGACGAATCAGGTCGATGAGCCATTCTGGCGTGTACCATTCCGGGGACTCGGCGGAATGAAAAACGGAGCCAGACGAAGTGTCCTTCGCTGGCTCCAGTCCCTCAAAGTCAAATAGCTCCATTAGACTTGTGGAGATCCATCGGCAGAAGTCATCGAATGCCACCTCCGGGAGTGAATCCCTGCGGATACCGGGCAGCGAGCTTAGCAAGATTCTGCTCGGCAACATTTTCCAAGTCTGTGTTGATGAGGAATGCGATACCGGCAGCGTTCATCAGCACATTGACCAGTGGTTCCATCCATGCGTCTTCGGACAGATTCTTACCATGGAAGACGGTCTTCTTGACACACTCAGCAATCTTCCCGGCCTGCTGAGACAACGTGTCAGTATATGCCTCCAGTGTATCGTGACCAGCCGTACCAGTGATGGCATAGAGCGACGCATAGGCGTCTGCGACAACTGTATCGAACGGCACCGAGATGTACTCGTGATGATAGAGAAAATCAATTACCCGTGCACTATAATACAGGACATCACCCAACTCTGACCGAATATCTTCATCAGAAACGTCGGTCTCATTCACATCACCGACAAGGCTGTCGTGGAGTTCAGAGGCTTCCCCGGCAAGACCCAATGCCGCGTTGCAGAGTTCAAAAAACTGCGGGGAAACAATCGGACGATGATTCCATGTACGGGCCGTGCCCTCTACGTACTGAGAGAGACTAGAGGTCGAGATACCATTATTCATGTAAACTCACAGAGGATTGTGTTCGCGGTAGTGAGACACGGAACGCTTGAAAGTGTATTCCGCAATGTAGATACGCAGCATACCTTCAAACTCACCAAAAGTCAACAAGCAAATACACCCATCGATAATGCTGGCCACACCTCCGGCCAGCATCAACCATCGAGGCTTACTCTTTACTTTGCGGTCGAAGAACATACCCACACGTCCGTTACGATACGGGACCGTTCGTGGTGTTGGGGTCCTGCGCCAATGACTGTACCTCTGCTGCGGTATAGGTCAACACGCCCTTATCGCCAGAAGAACGATAACTGGCAATTTTATTGGTGGTCAACACATTGGCATCGTGTAGGTTGTTCTGATGCACACTCGACGTTGTGGCGACGTTGATACCATAGGAGACGGCTGCAGCCGTGGTATCGATGTTCGATGCAAGAAAAATGAAGTCCCACGAGTACTTAGTCGTTTGCTCTTCGATCAAAGTGCGCAGTTGGTGACGAGTGTATTCACGGCTGGCATTCTCTTCACCGTCCGTGTACATGACCACAATCACCTTACTCGGCCGTTCATCTTCAGGAAGAGCCGCCAACTTCGCACCCGTCGCGGTAATGAGGCGCACCGCTGCATCGATCAGTGCAGTACCACCATTCGGGACGATGCTCTCCGGAAATGTTGACGGGATGTCTTGCAGGTTGGCAAACTCGTAGACAGGAATGTATCCTGTGTCAAATGCGGCCAATGAAAACGTCGCCTTACCGGGCACGGCTTTCTGTGTCTCGATAAACTGAGTATAGCCACCCACGGCATCGTTCCAAATTTCGTACATGGAACCAGAACGGTCGAGGAGATAAGAAATATGAGTATACGTTGAATCAGTCATAATACACCGGTATGCGTTGTGTGATGTTGTAGTCGAAGTGTCGCAGTCATCATGATCTCACAGGAACCACGACTGCCTTACCTGTTTCTGTGTCAATTTCAATCGTTACGTATTCACCATACTCAACCCACGTAGAAATACTGTCCATTAATCGTTCGCGTCGAGACTCGACGAGAGTGCTGAATTCATCATTGGACAGGTCACCTGAAACATCACGTAGCGAATTTTTGGTTGCATCTTCAATTGATTCCCAGACGCCATCGGGATCTTTGAATGTAATGGTGATCTTCATGTTTTCTTCCAATCTACCTGACGGGCAGGTAAGTATACTACTGGCACTCGTGACGGGCATACCTCGTCAGTCATATTAGACGTCCCTGTCAATAAGTACCCGTCGCGGACTCCTTCGTACAGTATACGGGACAGCCGAATTGATAGGTCACGTGGGGACAGATGCGCCACCAGTCCCCCACGCTTGGTAATCACAAATTGTCGAATACTGCGGGCAGTGACTGGAGTGTGTGTGGTGCGCACATGTTCATAAATGTGATACGCTAATCGATCCATAATACCACACTTATCCCCCATGGATGCGCCACGTGTACGTTTTGGTGTTGGTGGCTGATGGGAGTAGTGGTGCATTCTTCAATTGCTGGCGTACTGCTGCCAAGTACATGTCACGAATGATGGCCTCTTTGGGATCGAGAGAAACGTCAATGACCGGCTCAACCACTGGGGCCATCGTGTACCCAAACATTGCAGCAATCACTGCAACGGTGCGATGAAAAAAAGTACGACGATTCATATTAACGTTCCAAAGTCTCGCGCCATGCTTGACGGCCCGCAGCATCAATAGGCGTCAGTAGCACGTCACTCTTGATCAGAAACAAGACTTTGCGGACATCCTGTTCGATGTCATCCAAGGATTCGTGGTCAGATGAACTATGTTGCTGCCATTCTCGGTGGAAATCGGCAGTCACACCGCCATTGACCCAATGTGCCCACACTTCACGACTACCGTCGTTCAAGAAACAGATATCACCATAATTGATATCGTCAGGTCCACCACGGTAGGTGATGGCAGTACCACCTTCACCAGCAGGAACGATGCGTCGAGGGATCCACCCCTTGGGAATGAGGAGTTTTGTCAGAACATGCTCAGCCCGCGCGATGCTTTCATGAGAGGGAGCCGGAGCACCGTAGCTATCCCAATCGTCTTGCAACAAGCGCAAGCGGTCCAACTGCGCATCCCAGTCATAGTATCCCATGTTAGTTAGTCAAGCGCAATCATGGTAGTCAAAAATCGCTGTAACGTGTTCACCCAAATTTTACCATTGGGACCAACGTACACCACCGACATGGGGTAGTCGGACGTTTCTGGGATATTGGCAATGGCAGAAACGGTATAGATAATATCGTTAGAGTGATGCTTCCAACGACTGCCAATCACGGGAAAATACGTATTCATTAATCCCTCATAACGGTACAACAGTAAACCCTTAGAATGATGTACCCCATCCAAAGAACTCTTCGATACTCGGTCGCGTGGGAAATGCAGGCTTACGTGAAATAAGTGCCACGACTGTTCGGTATTGAAGTTGCCCTGATGCGTCAGTCTCGGTCTCAGTTCCAATATGCGCTAAGGTATATCCGTTTGTCAAGTGTTGATTCACGCGGTGTTCTAACACAGCAGAATTGACAATTGGACCAGTGCCGGTGCGTAAGATGACAATCGACTGAGCATCTTCAATAGGCATGATAGAGTCTCGTAGTAGAAAATGCGTTATGCAGCAGCCGTGTCAATAGCACCATTGGCACTAGGAGTGACCGGAGACGCATCAAGTGTCCAGTCCGTGTCATCCACGTACATTCGACCACTTCCCTCACACTCTCGACATTCCTGCCCGGCAGGGTACTCCCTACTACCCCTACACACTGGGCAGTCGGCTGTCTGATTGTACATGTCTTCTGCAATGAACTGGAGAAACGATTTCATACAAGTATGTAGACAATGGGGGATGTCTGATGTTTGAACCGAACGGTGGGTTCTACGGGTTGCCCCTCCCCCCATCAGACCACTGCATCCCCCATGCAGGTATTCAAAGTGAAGATGTGAGTGGGTATCAGCCACTCACGGCATGCAGACTGTGTCATGTGACCTTAAGGTTCCACGGGTGTTACCCCTCCCCCGGTCCACACACCACACGTACACTTCAGGTACGTACTTGTACAAGCAGTTACCTTTTGTTGCCGGACGCGACTCCGTCTTCTAGTCATGCAGTGAGGTCTGCACTAGCCGGTAACGACCCGGCACGTCTCGCAGAAATGGTAGCTGCAGTCATGAGGTCCGCTTCAGCAGCATGGCGGTGTAGGATGCAAAGCCTCGGGCAGCGGCTCCTACTTTCGTATTACCCCGAATAGCCTCAGTGCCGGACTTTGAGCGACTGCGCCCCCACTGACGCATGGGATCCGTGCGGCGTTGTGTGAAGAGGACGATCTCGGACCGAAAGTGTCTTATCCGGTTACGTCTTTGCGCGTCAGCTAAGGGTCGGGAGGCCAGTGCCGACCCAGTCTTGTCAGAAAACATTGACATCGTGTGCCAAGGATGCGAACCCTCGAAACGTTCATCCACACTACAGTTATTAGGCCAACGTTCCTCAGTTCCAGCGTCCCGGAACTTTCATCAGAACGGCGGGACTCTCACCCGCACACTGTCGTCTACTCGCGATAGAGATTCGCTACCAACAGTGTCGCGCTGTACCGGTCGGACATAGGACCCGTTCCCGGCTATCTTCGTGCCTTACCTTCGCGTGGACTACTTGTACCCACTTCCTATGTGTAGCGGTGCAATGCCGCCGTAGAACGCGGTTCATCTGCCACACACGAGTCAATCTTGATGGCCCTGTACAGGCCAAAATTGTCGTTCTTGGTTACGTCGCGATTGGACGCGCAAGAATCAGTTGCAACTCTACTCTCGCAGCTTCAATATTAGCAAATGTAGTTGCGTTACTACAAAATCGCGTTGCATCGTATGTATGATTCTTGAAAGGGCCATATCGCCGCAAATACATCATACATTCTTTTTCGGGATCCCAGTACCGAATCACAAACAACTCCGGAAGGGACTGTGGATGTGTTTGCTGTATTATTGTCATTATTGATTACACATTATTAATGTATCATTGATATCTGGCTGCCCCTTACATCACCGGTAAGCGTGGGTGGTTATGCCCCATAGGCGCGTATTCGCCATCAGCCAGACAATTGGCTCCGGTCGCCTACTCCGACCGGGTGTTTCACCGGTGACCCTGTAGGCTGTTGTCTTCCAGTAAGGCAGGAAGACCGGAATGTGTGATACCGCTCTCTCCTTTAGCTGCGTCAACACTTCGGAGGTACGCGTCGATGGCTGGCGTGTGACCAGTAATCATCTATGCGTATGCAGCAGCGGTGCTTGGCGCTTCATGTAAATCACAGGTACAGGACATGTCGGTCGCTGCGTTGCATCCACAACAGCTTTGAACTGAGAGATTGTGGACCTGTGCATGAAGCATATATTGTGGTCGTGCGGAGGAGGGATTGAACCTCACTTCATGGGATAGTCCCGTGGACATCATGAAGTCAGCCTTACACGGCATGTCTAATATCCGTGCTGCATTCACTCCGCGAAAATGGTGGACGTGGCGGGAATCGAACCCGCGTCCTGAAATATCTATCTAACTCATCTACGTGTGTGTCCAGATACGCTCTGGCGGGCGAGGGGCCTTACGGCCCTCCACCACCCCATTTTTCTGCTCAAACAAAGGAAATGGGGAAACCTTCATTTGATTCCAACGTCTACGTCGCCTCCCCGTTACGTTGGTCAGCTTACGGGGAACGTGGCTAGTCACTAAATGTCGATGAGGACCGAATCGTGACGCTTCGGGTCATCGGCTACAGTTCTTAGGCTGCAGCAGCGTATGCGTAATCCGCATTTAGCTTTGGTTGCCACAGGAGATTAACGAGCGACCATGACGCGCTCGACACGCAGAATCAGACTCAACATCACAGTCGAAGCCTTGACACGCCCAAATGTTTTAGCTCCAGCTTTTTTATCGACGTCAGCTACTAAAGCTGGGAAACTTGCGACGCCGTCCGGTTTTGCCAATAATAACCCAATGTACCTTCCTACCGGCAAGTTTTCTACATTGGGGGGTTTTGTCTAAGGCAGTGGTACAAGGCACTGCGAAAGACTTCGGTCTGGTGCTTGTAACACCAGTGCCACACCCTGTTGACCTATCCTAGCGTTTCGTCCTTATTGGGAACTCATTCAGAACAGGGGTAGTGGTTGGTAGCATCCTCGACGTGGTCCGGACATCACGTGGAGGTGATTGGCAAGTCTATGGGTCGTACCCGTAGGTCGTACCTTAGCTATACCGCATCAATGTTAGTGTCTCTCTGGGCAAGCTACCAGTGCCCTATACGACTGCGACGGTGTTACTTGTCCGGATTATGACTCGGGTACCTTGCAACAGGGAAGCTCCCGGAGTCAATCGTGATATTACCCAATAGCCTTCATCGACTGGACCATATGGAGCATGAGTGTCCAGTACTCGTCAACTTGTTCATCGGTCAGAGTGTCTCCGTATGAGAGCGAACTAATTGATTCAAACGTGTCGCATCCGGAACACGAACCGTAGTCCACGAAGATAGCCCAATACGTTGACGGTTGATACCCTTGGGCAGCAATGATGTAGAGTTGCGTGCCTTGGTAGTCACCGTCATCGATGATGTGAATACGCTCAGGGTCAGGAGACCCGTGGTCATCGTGGACATTGGCAAGCACGACAATGAGTCGCTTAACGAGGTCATCATACCCACGTGGTGGATTCGTCCGCAAGTCGGTTTTGATGGTCTCACGTGCATCCATGAAACAATCAACAAAATTCTGAATCATTGTCTATCCTTTGTTCTACGAAACATAACATGGGGCGGATGAGGGAGGCATCGAATCCTCCATTAACCATACCCGAATCGAACGGTCTCACCTCCTGCATGCGGGGAGGCCACGCCTTGTGCCCATCCATACGTACTTCAATTCTTTTGGTGTGCTGACAATGAATGTACAGAGTTTACGGAGTTGAACCGCTATTCCTGCTGCCATACGGCGGCAGGCGTGTCACCGTCACACTGTGCTGCTGCAAACACTCTGAACTATAGCCCAGACGTATCGCTAGTGGCCACCAGCCACACATTGTCACCACAACAAAAGAATTGAATGGTTGGTATAGTGCCGGGTGACATGTCTTACAGACGTATTCACCCGGCTCTTGTATGCTATCGTTTCTTCAGTTGTCAAAGAGCGGTTGTTCTAACCGCAATACAACTACTATACTACGTTGGGTTTGGGATGTCAAGTCTTTGTTTTTACCTGACATTTAACTTACTGGCCCAACATCAACAACGATACCACACGCTTCAACAGATGTCAACAGTAAGGTCGCCAGTCGTCTGGGAGCGTCCGTCGCAACAACCCAGCCCGGAACAATGGACTCGGTGACGGCTTCTTCGGCTTGGTCAACAGAGGCATTCCTGCCTCGTCTGGCGTCCTATCGGCCTTTCTAGAGTTGCATGGACGGCACGCTGATGCCACGTTGTCCCATGAACGACGACCACCCCGTGATGCAGGAATGACGTGGTCGATAGTCAAGTCCTTCAACTTGAACTCGTGACCGCAGTACTGACATCGACCCCCATCGCGAATGGCCAACGCTGCCCTACTGAATGTCACTGGGGCCATGGCCTTGCTCCTGACATACTTCGTCAAGCGCACAACGCTGGGAATCTTAAACTTGTACCGTGGAGTCCACACGTGTAAATGTTCGTCTTGGTATTCGTGAACAATGGTGACTTTGTTGGTGGCCAACAATACCATCGCTCTAGTCCAGTGCACCACGTCGCAGGCCGTGTAATCAGCGTTCAGGACCAACGTCGTGGCAGTCTTCGGTGTCATGACGTCATCCTTTCACATCCGAACGAACCTGCCGCATAAACTGTAGATATGTAGAGTGGGGGGAATACGCGAGTTGCACGCGCCTTGCCGCTTCACCCAACAGGAGCCCACATCGACGAGAGGTGGGACATCCAAAGGTGGGGCATCACTGGACTTCCCCCATACGAAGTGGAGTGGGTGGGGAGAGTTGCACTCCCGCATAAACGATTTTGCAGACCGTTGCCTTACTGTCTTGGCGACACCCACATAAATGGCAGGGGCATCAGGATTCGAACCTGAAACACGGAGGGTCAAAGCCTCCTGCTCTACCGGATTGAGCTATACCCCTATACGTTTTATCGTCTTTGTACCCACCACACCAGCAAGCACCAAAACGCTGAATATCCAACAAGCCCGATGAGGCACATTCCGAGAAGCGTAGCCGTAGAGTTAAACATATTCTCTTTCAGAATGCCTTACCACTGGAGCCACGGAGGCAAAGCCTCATACGCGGCGTCCATGTGTCTCTCGGCTCGACGTGCGCGGTCAACCTCACACTCACGACGAAACCCCAAGACTTGCACTCGATGAAACGCGTACCGGAGAAGAGTGGTCCCGTAACTACGCACCAAGAGATCACTGAATCCGGGCATCCCATCCGATAGTGCACGGACCGCATCACAATTGATGCTGTCACTTGCCTTGTCGTAAATGCTGTCGATGAATAAGGACAACTGGGCTTTTGTCAGTGTGTCGAGGTTGATCATCGCCATACACTTAATGTAGCATGTCCCCAAGAGAATGTCAAGTAGATTTGGTGGACCTCCGGGGCTACGCTCCCCGCTCTCGGCGTTGCGAACGCCGTGTCCTCCTGAATGAACGAGAGGCCCAAATGATGGTGGGACACTACCGCGCCGCATCTTGCCGCGCCCCGTGCGTCATCGTCAACCCAACACTGCGGTCCCACTTTACATGTCGGGGCTCATTGGTGACACACTTCGTACAACGTGTGGTGGGACCGGTGGGAATCGAACCCACGGAGTACTGATTAAAAGTCAGTTACCCGGCCATCGGGTGCCGGTCCCACATTCACATGGTCGTGTTGTTGGCGGAAGGTGAGAGAATCGCACTCTCAACTGTGGTTAGCAGCGGTCGCTTAGCGGGCGACGTCCTCGTCTGTTCGGACACCTTCCATAACGATGCTGCGTCCAGAAACGCAGTGTACCCGGCGACCGGCGAACGCGATGACTCAATGGCTCTCGGGTGGATCCGAACATTGAAACTGTTCGCATTCTCGTCGGCTACGTCAACCGGAATGTAGATGACTGTATCCACTTCTGCAACGTAGATGGCCCATCCGTCAATCAAAGACCGATTGATGGGGATGCGCTTCAAATTGACCATGCTATACAGTGGGACTTCGATGGTCCCGGCCTTCCCGTTTCGTCCCGTACGATTCTCGCGGTACTTGACTTGCAGCCGACGCACGACACCGTCCGTGTTCATGACGATCACGTCAACGGCGCTGTAGTCATGCTGTGGTAGGAAGACTTCGTAACCTTGCTTGGTCAGGTCGTATACAACTCGGACTAGCCCAAGATGGCCTTTCTGATTCACATTCATTCAAACCCACTTGTGTGTTGGAGGCTCATCGCGGACCTGCACCGCGCTATCCGCCTTACCAAGGCGGTGGATCGCTGTCTATCCTTATGAGCCAATGGAGGAAGGCCGGGGACTTGAACCCCGAAAACACCGAAGTGTCGTGCCTGAGTTCGAATCAGGTTCCTCATCCAGCCGGATGCCTTCCAAATGATTGATGGTGGACTCGACCGGGGTCGAACCGGTGGCCTCCTGAATGCCATTCAGGCGCTCTCCCAACTGAGCTACGAGCCCAAAGATTTCCTGTCATAGACCACTATCGAACGTCCATCCGACATGGTGGCAATGATACCCACGGTCTCTAGTGTGTCACCACACGGTTGTTCCCAATTGTCCACCTCACCAGCATGCCGTGAGAGGTCTAGTACTTTGTTGCAGTCGCAGGCACCGTTGCCCTCGGTGTAGTAGTACTCAATGGAATGCAGCACGTCCTCAAGCGACTCCCATATAAGCGAGCCGTCAGGCCGACACCGTTCCATGTCCCAACCGTGGTGTCGGTTGTCAAAGTACCGACCATCGGCGAGGTGTACTCGTACACTTACGACATTCATTATGGTGATTTCAAAATATGGTGGACCTTGTCGGTTCTGCCCCGACTGCCTCCTGCGTGCAAGGCAGGCGCTCTCCTAATTGAGCTAAAGGCCCAGAAAATGGTGTCCCCGGTCGGATTCGAACCGACATGCTGTGAAGCGGTTGGGTTTAAGCCAACTGTGTCTGCCGTTCCACCACAAGGACAAATGGTACTCCCGGTGGGAATCGAACCCACGTTGACACACCAATCTAGTGTGGTCTCAGTGAGGTATAAGCTCACCCCTCGGGCCAGCATGAGAACAGGAGTATATAGAGATGGTACAGGAGGAGGGAGTCGAACCCTCACGTCCGAAGACACCCGCTTTTGAGACGGGCGCGTCTGCCAGTTACGCCACTCCTGCACTTATTTACGTTTACGTTTTGTACTCTTTGGTGCAACTTCATACACACCGATACTGCTACCGTACTCACGATACGGATAGCTGTTGTACTGACACCGTTTCTGATGTGCTGTAGCAGACTTTTCAGCGGCCTCACGAGACGTGAACGAGACGCGTGATGTCGCACCACATCGACCGTCATAGTCAGCACTGAAGCACCCGTGACGGTTGTCACCGTTTGGACATGCCCAACGAAACGTAGCCATAATGTTAATCCGTTTACAGACTGGGTGCGTCGGGGAACCGTTCTAGTTCCTCGGCGGTCATGGGACGAATCTCCCACGTGAATTGCGCGAACTGCCCGTCTGGCTCTGACAAGAAGGACAAGATGTCCATGATGGAGTCAGCCGTGAAGAAGCAATCGGACCAGTGGCCACGATGTCCTTCGAACACATTGCCGTTGTCGACGATGATCCACAGAGGCTTCATGGACAACAGAATATCAGACCCGTGAATGTTTGTCAATGACTATCGACACTGGGGGGAGTGCCATCGTCCCGCAGCGAATCGATAAAGGCTTGGAGTCGCGCGAGATGTGCGCGGTCCTTGAATACCAACGTCAGTGGAGGATTCGCTTTTCGAAGTTCCTCGTACTCACTAAGGATTCTACCTGACCACCACCACGTCAATCCACACACAACGCCAACAATAAAGACTGGTAGTAAGAAGTCCATATTACTCACCTCGTTATCAGGTAAAGAACAGCAGAAGCGACACCTACCGCCAGTCCGAGTCCTACCGCAATGTAAACCGGGAACATAGGATTCGGTGGCAATTTCTGATCAAACCACGGCGAACGTAGAATAGGCTTCTGCGTGTTCTTCATAGGAAATACAATACCATGAAGCATCCGGTGATGTCAAGAGAAAAGATGGAGCGAACGACGGGAGTCGAACCCGTAACGCGACCTTGGCAAGGTCGTATGTTCCCTGTTACACCACGTTCGCATTGGTCCCCACGGAGAGAGTCGAACTCTCACGCCCTTGCGAGCACTGGCCCTCAACCAGTTGCGTATGCCAATTCCGCCACGCGGGGATGAAGATGGCACCAGCGCCCGGAATCGAACCGAGTCGTGTATCAGCGGTTTTGGAGACCACCCGGCTACCTCAGCCTCACTGGCGTTCTAAAGCGTCATCGTCGTGGCGTCCTCGTGCCACTTGGTGTTGAATGCGGCCCAGACATCAAGACGATAGATGGCGTGTTTCCCCACCCGAATGTTGAACACGCCCACGTCGGGGTCGTCGTCCTCGGACTGAAACACGTACTGAATGTCCGTCACCGGTTGCCAGTCCATCTGGCGATACATGCCGTTGTCTGGCGTCCAGTGCATGATGTTCTGCAAGGCGACCGCTCGACTCTTGATGAGACGGGACACCTCGGCACCCGACTTTCCGGTCATTGCCACGAGGCACTGTCGCAACAGCGGAGGCCGCGTAAACAGAATGCGGTAGTGGTCCATTCCAGCCGTCGTACCGACCGAGAAGACGATGTCAGTGGGTGGGACCGTATGTGTCGTGTGAGTCATGATGAATGGTACGGCATAGCGGTTCTGCCCCGCCGTCTACTCGCTGAGAACGAGTCGTCCTACTATTGAACGAATGCCGCATGTAAAGACCTCGGTGGTGTCAACACATAGCCCGGTGGGTTGCCTCTGATTAGCGTCAGAACGCTACCGGCATACATTGTTGCGTTAATACTATACTTAACTACCGGTAGAAACTGGCCAGTCCGTAAGAAGCTGATGTGTCTCAGCATCATCGACTGGCCATCGGTCTGGTTTGGCCATATGTCGACTCGTGATAACACGAGCATGTCCGTGTTGATATGAAATGGCAACATCGCCACGCGTCGGAATCCATGCTCTAGGTCTGTACCACGGGAGTACGTGATCCACACGTGTAGGGGAACCTGCGAAGTGTTGGAGAGTGACCCTGCTGATGCAGTTCCGAGGAATCCCACGGCGGGTAGCATCAGCAATGAACGTCTTGAAATCATAAGGTCGTCCTATACATGATTAAAGATGGTCGGGAAGGTGGGAATCGAACCCACTTGATGCCTCGCTTCCGACGCGAGTGACTGTCCTTTAGTCCACTTCCCGATTTGGCTCACCCGGAGGGAGTTGCACCCCCGACATCCACGTTAACGGCGTGGCGCTCTGCTGTCTGAGCTACAGGTGAACAGAGGATTATGTCTTGAAGATACGTCGACTGATGACGAGACGACGCGTTGGCACCTTGCGGTCAATGAAGGCGAATCCATCGCCACTCACCGTGAACTCCGACTCTCCATGAGAGGTCCGGAAGATGAAGAACCCGTGGCGCATTCCCACAGGCGTCCACTCGACACCAGCCTCATCCAGAATCTTGTAGTCGTCGTGCTCGTCATACCACGCAAGCAGGCCCATCACAGTCGTTACCGTCATGCTGGCTACCTGTGAACAGAACGTTTCAATTGCAAGTACCGCCGGTCGGCGGCATCACACACTTCGACGAGACACCGAAGTAGGGTTTCCACATCGTACCAATGTGGCTGGTTCCTCAAGTACCACTCAAGTTCCTCCCGCATTGCTGTGGGAATACTTGGTGTGGCTGCGTCCGCAGTGCGTGCCACTGACGATGTGGCCCCAATGTGTCCGAGTGGCAGCGCCAACAACGCACGTCGAGTAATCATGTTGTCCTTTGATGTGGTGTCCCCGCGCCGACTCCAACGGCGACCTACGCTTTAGGAGAGCGTCGTGGTATGCAGTTCCACCACGAGGACGTATGTATCTGTGTGTTGGCCGGAATCGAACCGTACTTGCGAATTGGCTGAGACCACTCCGTACCCGGAGTCGAACCGGGCGAGCCACCCTTACGGGGCTGTGCTACCACTACACTACAACACACATTGTTGGTGTCCCCACGCCGATTCGAACGGCGAAGACCGGGGTAGAAGCCCGGCGCGATATCCCATTTCACCATGGGGACGAAGATGGTTCACTCATCTCGCGGAGGGTCGTCTCCAGTGAGCGGAAAGAGTGGAAACACGTACTGGCCTCTGGCCATGGCAGCCGTGCACTCAGCATGGCCGTGCAGGTACACAAGGCGCTCTGGATTATCAATGGGGGCACGATACCAACCACTACGGGCGTCGTTCCAGCCGCGTCGATAGTAGAGGCGGTTCACGTGTCCGGTTCCGAGACACTGGGGACACACGGTCAGTGCCGCGTCGGTGGGGTAGAGGAACTCTCCTCGGCCATTACAGAGAAAACACCCGGTGTCATCTGATGAATCTGCCATTGCGAGTCCAGTTGTCAAGAAAGAAGATGGTGGCGTCGGCAGGACTTGCACCTGCGGTGTTTACCACTTGGGGTCTCTGCTTTACAGGCAGATGGAATCGCTACTATCCGACAACGCCATGGTCCACGTGATAGGAGTTGCACCTACTGCCTCTGGAGTGTCATTCCAGTGCTCATCTCTATGAGCTTCACGTGGACAGATGATGGAGCGAGCAGGGGGATTCGAACCCGCCACTTTCAGGGTGGAAGCCTAACGTGCTTGGCCGTTGAACACTATGCTCGCAAGATGGTGCGTCAGGTGGGTGCTGCCCCCACTTCCTTCCGGTTAAGAGCCGGATGCTCGGCTAGTTGAGCTTCTGACGCATGGAGTTCTCGTCGGGACTCGGACCCGAATCGTGACCTTCGGAGGGTCGCGTGTTATCCAGTTACACCACGAGAACAAAGATGGTCGACCAAGAGGGATTCGAACCCCCGTTGACGTGCCGTGTAAAGGCACCGCTAAACCAGCCTCAGCTATTGGTCGATGGGTTGACTGACGGGACTTGCACCCGCTTAGACCTGCTTCACAGGCAGGCACCTCGGCTACTTCGGTCTCAGCCAACATACAAAAGAAGTGCGCAGCCAACTCACCGTCCGTCTGTATTATCACGTCCGGCGCATACGGGAGCGACCCGTCTCTTTCCCTAGCGTTTTCAACCCGCTTCTGGCTATTGACCTTTCGGCGGCACGTATGAGTCAGCACGCGCTGATGATGGAACACCCGGCAGGAATCGAACCTGCGTAAGGGATCTCTCCCCACACGTTCGTAGCGTGTTGCCTGATCCGCTAGGCTACGGGTGCATTGAAGATGGTTGGGGAAGGGGATTCTGCCACCCCGGCCTGTCGCTCCCAAAGCGACCGCTCTCCTGTCTGAGCTATTCCCCAACATACTGGTAGTTCGGAAAGCCCGAACTCTTCAGACGATAATCCACGACATTGCCACGAATCCCAAGAACACGCCCCGCGTCAACCGCAGAAGGATACTCGAACCCATCAATGCGGCACTTGCGTCGGGTGTCCTTACGAGTGTATCGCAAGGTCCAACTGGCGGGATTCTGACCGGGACCATATCGCTTCTTGTGATACGTAGGCTTCCATCTGTTCCGCCCCACAACACAGCCGTCTGGTAGCGGATCGTCTTTTGCGATAGTGAAAGACCTCTGCTCAGTCATGTGACTGACCCACATGCGACCAGCATTGCTGTTCTTCATCCCGGCTTGATGTCTGTGCATGGCTTCAGCATGCTTACGCTTCAACCATCCATACATCTTGTTGGTTCGAACAACGCCACGACTGCCTCGCGTCATCATGTACGCCGCAGACACTAAGCTGGCGTTCCCCGGATAGAGCTTTACCAGCAACTGATGAATGCAGTAGTGTTCTTCAGGAGTTAACCGTACCAGATTGTTCGCGGCGTTGGAACCGCCAAGACAACGAGGAACGACGTGGTGTTGTTCCGTGTAGATGTCGAGAATGCGGTGTCGTGCGCGTTCAATCAACTGATTATGGATGCGTTGGTAGTTCACCCATGTATGTATGAGTAACTACCAACGCCTTACTCCCAAACGCTATGTGGAGCCGGTCCGGGGATGTGCGCCCCGCTCTCAGAGGTACAAGCTCCGTACGTCGCTGTCTACGCTTGACCGGCAAAGATGGTGTTGTATCGCTATCCGCGATGTGAGTCAGCCCACATCCGGAGTTCTTTCAGCCGCCGCATGTACTCGTTGCCAGCTTGAATATCGACACCGAAATTGGGACGAGGAATGACATCGACCCATCCCGTATCAGACATCAAAGACGTTGTCTGGGGGTCGTTGATGATTGCCGCCATCGCCGCCGCATCGGTGGTCGCCGCTTTGCGAATAGTGAATGCTAGATCCCCAAGGTCTGGCTTGCGGACAATAGCCAACATCAGTCGTGGGCGTTTCGTGATCGCCAGCACGGACATCGCTGCACCACACAGCACCGCACCCAAAGAACCAAACAAACGTCGTCGTGTCATACTATATCTCCTGTGTTGGAGCCGCATTCCGGACTTGCGCCGGACCCGTCTGCTTACGAGACAGACATCACGCTACCTTGACTTATGCGGCAAAGATGGCTGCCCCGGTAGGTACCGCCCCTACTCATCCTGTTTCAGAGACAGGACCGCCGACTTCGGACGAGGCAATGCTCCGACACGCAGGACAGACGTTGACTCCTCAACAGATACGTCGTGTTCTATCCCGCTCGTTTCATCCCGCCGTTGCCGGTCGGTACATGTCGGACAGATGGCAGAGAGTAGGCGGATCGAACGCCCATCGACTTACGCCGACGCGCCTGCGTTCCAAACAGGTTGTCCACCATGGACCGTACCCTCTGTACTGATGGCGGAAGTGGACGGGGTCGAACCGTCACGTGCTATGCACCAGACTGTTTTCAAGACAGCGCCCGTCGCCAGCTATCGGGTGGCACTTCCAAACGATGATGGCTGTGGGAGCAGGAATCGAACCTGCCTCATTCTCGGTTAACAGCCGAGCGCATTCGCCTTGATTGCTATCCCACAACACAAGAATGATGGTAGGGCCAGCGGGGTTCGAACCCGCACATTTCCTGATTGAAAGTCAGGCGGCTTAGTCCTATTTTGCCTATAGCCCCACAAAGAATGGCGAGCCTACGGGGAATCGAACCCCGACCTCTCGGGAGACAACCGAGTATCATAGCCGTTAGAACATAGGCCCAAAAGTGGTCCACGCGGTTGGATTTGCACCAACTAACACCCGGTTATCGGCCGGGCGGCGCACTACGTTGCCCTCACGTGGATGGTCCTGAAGGTCGGTACCGCCCCGACATATCCGGCTCTTCAGACCGGCGCTTGGACTTCCACAGCCACTTCAGGATGTAAAACGACGGTTATACGATACCGACAAACGTTATCAAAACATGGTGCCTCTGGCCAGAGTTGCACTGGCATGACCTTGCGGTCGCTGGCTTCTAAGACCAGTGTGTCTGCTATTCCACCACAGAGGCACAATTGTCGGGCAGGCCATCACCCTGCCCTTATCTACAGTTTATGCAGTTGTCAAAGAGCCACAGGGGACCGAAGTCTCCGGTGGGTACTGCTGGTTGCGAAGCGTGGGAATCGAACCCACTTGTGGAAGTTTATGAGACTTCCAAGATGCCAACCTCCCGCCCGCAACATTCCTTGTCTCATGTGGCCCCAACACCGCCCATGGGACGTGAGCACGCACACCCCGCGCTCTTTCCATGTACTACAAAATTCAAAACCCGACGAGAACTGTGTTCTGGTCGGGTTCAGGAGATACCGTCAATGCCGTTTCTCGGCTGAGAGTATGTCCTTACCCGCTACCTTCCCCTCGCTTGGGGCACAGGTCGATATACGACGCCCATGACGTCGAATTATCGGCTCGCTGGCCACGTGTGAGTTGAAAGTCAAAATGCATGTATCTGTTACCTTGTCCTACTGTATATAGCAGAAACGAAAACTGTGGTCCAACCGAACACGAGTTTTACATACTTTTTGCGTTGCGTCAAGCCTTATTTTACTTAGACGCGTCAAACACTAAACTGGTTGCAGGAGTGGGAATCGAACCCACCTTGACCGGCGTATGAAACCAGTGCCTTCCCAGATGAGCTATCCTGCAACAAAATTTGGAAGCGGGGGACCGATTCGAACGGCCGACCTTTAGCTTATGAGGCTAACGAGCTTCCACTGCTCCACCCCGCATCATGTACGTAGTATATAGCAAACTACAAAATGAATGGTATCATGAAGACGGTTAGATTGCAAGGCGGTCTAGTTCCTGTGTCGATCTTCCCTGTACAACATGTTAGTATTGTGTCTCCACGATACCATTCACTCTTTTAGTATGTCTGTCCACAACACGGACAGATACACATATTGGCGTCTGGTTCATCCGAGGGGTCATAGGTATAGTCACTTTCCAACTTGACCCACTGAAGACGACCCTGAACAAACTTGGCGATGTACTCAGGATAATAAAATCTCAGTAATCCTGTGTATCGAATACGCAAACCACTCATTTCTGAGAGTTGACCATCTTCAATCACTAACGTTCTCAGGCTACAATCATGGTCTTTGGTCTGGAACAATCCATCCGAAGACGTAGGACCACCTGACGGTAGTGTGTCGCGATAGTCAACCCAGTCAAACATACCCATGATTAATACCTCTGTGCGTACATCGCATACGGTGACTGGTACAGGACTCAAACCTGTAAGGGCATCTTTTCTTCGTGTTCGGGATGAGCAAACACCAGTACTTCGATGTCATCCCCCCGTACCTACCCAGCCATATAAAACGTCGGAAGGACCCATGAATAGTGGGTAAAGGGTGCGACCCAATCATCCTTGCCATGCTGTACATCATGGACTTACCGGGACGCCTTCCTGTTGACGATAGTGGACAACTGACCGGAATCGAACCGACTCCTCCCCGCAGGGGCGACTTTCCATCCATCCCCAGTTGCCACGCTGTCGTCAATCTTAATCTGTTGGGCGAGATGTTTTACTCATCGCGCCGACAAGAACAACTATACACGGACCCACACGAGATGTCAACACCTTTTTTACGTGGCCTGAAGTACAAACTGCCACAGGTTCCAGTAGATGATGCCAGAAAAAAATGCCGCCACCGCTGCACATATCTCATCAGAGGGATCAAAGAACAAATTCAATACCGTCAATACTATCCCCACCGTCATCACACCAAGAAACATTGACGCCAGAATCACCATTAGTTAATCTCCACGACGAACGGCAATCGTCACTGCAATCGCCACCACAGTTCCAAGACCACACAACCCAACAACGACGACTGCACACCCTTTGAGAACAATCATGAGTTCGGTCATGTGCCATTCCTTTACTGGTAAATCCCGTGCTCCAACGCTGTCACTATACACTCGCGCGTCGCCTTGCGAACTTCAAATTCTTCATGCTGCTTGCGCATCAGGACACGCAAATCTTCCAACGCAATCGGTGTGTAGTTGATCATCTCCACACAGACGTTGTAGTACTTCGGACCAAAATGCCCGTGTGGCACGTTGTTGTGAACGTGCCCATGCACATTTCCCAACCAGCGTTCTTTGATCGATTCCGGGTGTAGGGGGATGTGAGAAAAAATAATGTCCTCAAACACCCGAACTCCATAGATTTCCTGAAACCCGGCCTCTAGGTACGTGCGAGTCGGGAAGATGTCGTGGTTGCCGCGCACCAGTCGCTTCTTCCCATTGAACAGCTTAGCCCACTCGACGTTACGTTTGTGCATGGCAAAGTCGCCAAGGAAGTAAACATGATCATGTTGACGCACCACGGTGTTGTGGCGTCCGATCATGTACTCCTTCATCTCCTCCACCGTCGTGAACGGACGCATACGCTCACCATTTTGGAGCGTGAATGGAACCTCCAACATGTTGTGGTGGTCAATGTGATGATCACTGGCAATCCAAATATTCGCCATACTTTACGTACCTTGTAGCTTTTCACGCAAGTTGGCAATTTCAGCGGCAATGCGAGTTTGCTCGCGTTCTAAATCACTCAACTTTTTCTTGCGGTTCAATTCGGTTACGAGCTTACGCTTGAGGGCTGCCTGCTTGCGCTTGTCTTTCAACGCTTCACGTGCCTGAATCTCATCGTCCGTCATCGGACGACTATAGTTCCCCGTCAGACGAATGCCATCAAAATTTGTTGCGTAATCGTCGTAACCATAATCCAGTTCGAAATCGACGTGAATTTTCTCGCCATGAGGTTCAAAACCAGCCGACCGCGCCGCGTTTTCGACTTCAATCTTCGCGGCACACAACGCCCTCTCCAATGTGTCAAGGGTAAATTCACCCATCATATGACGAGTGATATAGCTAGAGAACTCGCGACGAATCACATCACCTTTGGCCATAATGACTCAACAGTACCACAATATTGAGTGTGATGTCAATATCCTAGTTTGCGAATCTGGTCGACGACCTCGTCCAGTTCGCGTTGAATGCGCACAGCCCTCTCGGTGAACCGCAGGCTGGTCCGACTTCCCGGTGCACGGTGTGCCAACACCGTCATGGCTTCGGTCAGGGCAAGTTGCGCATGCTGGATTCTCTCACAGAATTCTCTGGAAGTAAAGCTGTTTCTTCTGGTGGGAGTTCCACACATGTGATTGGCCCCTTTCCTTGAATACGTGAACCCGTCTCGGCTTCCACAAACGCCCATTCATTACGAGTGCGATTGACGTAGGGAGATGCGGTGGTCTTGACGAGCACCCCAAAGACTTGACACATGTGAGGAGAACCGTGTTGTAGATTTGGTTCTGTGGATCCCACAATGGATTGGATCAATACACCCAATGCAATAAGAAGAGCTACCAAAATCGCATATTCACGCCAATCAGTACGAGGTGATGAGTTCATGGGAATATGTAGGAACAGGTCGAGCACCCCATCTAGGATACTCGACCTGTGTCGTCATGTACACGGTGTTGTAACGAACGTCTCTCTTATCCGAGAAACACCAGTCGCTTGAGTCGCCGAATCATGGCGACTACGGAGGACCGAAAATATCGGGCACGCGTCACTCGTGCCGCAAAGAATCGTGACTTGAACATTACGTCAGATCCGTCGTGATAGCAGAACGGTTGCCGTCTGCGTCGACCGTGGCCACAATCCGGTTCTTGGTGTCCCCAATATTGCGGATGGTGACGGTCGTCGTCGCACCACCACTGATCTTGCCTGCAGATGCAGCCACGATCAACCGAAGAGCTTCCCTGAGCGTCAGTGCCGTCTCGACGCCGTCCGTCAAGTCAAACATGTCCTCGGCAAATTCGGTAGACCGCGCCATGAACTCATCCACCACATCGGCTGGAGAGGCAATATCTCCTCCGAACGTTCCGACTGTAGTGTGATTCGTTAGGAACAGATCCGCATGAGGTGGAGCAATTGATGTCGTCTTGTAGACACTGGTGTTGTCTGGAGTAATGACAAATGGAGGTTCCACACTCAAATCTTTGGTGTCGCCGTTAAACGCAAATCCCAAACGCCCGCCTTGATTAGCACCAGTCCCAGCAATAATGTCAAGACGGCACGGGACACCAAAGTTACTGAGACCCGACGTGTCGCTGGCCAGACGAATCGACGTGGCGGTTCCCGACTGAGCGGTCCCAGTTGCAATGACGGTCTCCCCAATGGCCGTACTGACCGGGACGATCTGATAGAGGAAAATGGCAAACGCCAGACCCGTCTTTCGCACAGACAACACTAGCGGTCCCACGGTGTCTACTTCTCCAACCGTTGGATCGTAGTAATATAACCCCTCACCAATCTCAGTTACTGATCCGGCATGATTCGTTAATGTTCCGCCATTCTTACTCAACTTCAATTCAGCAGCCGCGAATGTTTCACCCACCGCAGGCGAGTTGGCCACACCACCGGCCACACTCCGAGTGACGGTGCCGGGAGTGAACGTGACAGGATCATTAATGGTGATGAGGTTAAATGTCGTCGATGCAAGTGTCCCACTAAAGGTGACACTGTACACATTCCCAGTGGTCTGAACAACGGTCGCTTCTCCGACGTTGATATTGACCAAGTTCACGAGGGCTGTTTGAATATTGGAGGCCAACGTGGCGGGTGTTGCACTATATGAAATGGCTGCAGTCGTCTGTCCTTCGAACGTCAAGGTAAACGTGTCTCCGGTGTTGATATCCCCAAGGTCCAACAACTGGACTTCGTTTCGAGCCGTCGATAGCTCGACCGCGAATACCATTCGACGAAGTGTGGGTGACGACTGATCTTTGACAATTTCTTGTAACATTACTGTAGCCTTCCGTTAAAGTTGCGAGTGGCAAATGCAGACTGCTGGACGATAGGTTCTGGTGTATCACCACTACCGCGCAATTCAAAAGCAATGGCCGACCATGAGGAATTCGTACCTGTAAATTCGGCAGCAACGGTCGTGGTAGCACTGTAACACGTGGCTAGTGCAGTAGAATTACCCGCACCGTTTGTCGATCCCAATAAAACAGATGGTGACGTAGCGACAGTCGTACGGGAGGCTCCTACGCTAAATGCCCCCACCGTAAGACTGTTGTCTCCAAAGAACGGATTAGTCAGTGTGAGACTAAATGCATTAATATTTGCCCCCGTCTGTCCATCGATGTACTGTACAAATGCATCGACACCATTCACGCCAGTCATCACAGCCCCATCGACTTCTGAGACGGACCATGAACAAGAGTCTTGTGTCTGCCCACTAAAATCAAATGTAAGCTGAGATGGTGTCGGTGAACTCCCAGTCAGTCCATAGAATATGGTGAGCCGAGAGAGACCACGAACATATGTGCGATATGGTGTCCATGTCGACACCCCACCTCCGGTGACAATAGGTTCATTGCTCGTCCCACTGGCAACCCATCCGGTGATCGCCAACAACGCGTGGCGATTCGCCGAGAACGTGACAGCAGATGGTGTCACATACAGATTTTGGTCATTACCACTTCGCGATGATACTAAATGGGTGATGGTAACCATGAATGTCCTCGATAAAGAATTATCTGACCGGCTTCCGGAACAGTGTTGGGTCGTCTTCGGCCACTTCCAGATCCTTCAATAAAACCATATTCCGGAAATACCCGACAAGGGGACGTGATACTCGACCCCACGTTCCACTGTATACAGACTCTGTCACACCCTGTTGAATACGAGTGACCCCACCCGGTGTAAAGTCAATAGGTGCTTCGATAACGAGCATTGTTGTACGGGTTGTGTCGAAGCTAACCCGATATACCTGATTGCTCATCTTGACAACACTGGCATTACCAAAGCCTGCAAGAGTGCGTAACGCCGCCAAAATAGCTGCAGACATGTCCTCTTCATAGGTAATGACCGGCGTAGATTCCGTGCGCCATCGAATCTGAAAAGTGTCACCTGTCGAAATGTCGCCCAGATTTAACTCATCGATAGCTTGTTGTGGATACGGTATCATTACCGAGTTTGTCGTTACGGAAACTGGAATACTGATTTCTGTTGGACTCTCAACAGTGACCGTATAAGGACCATACGGAATAACATCACTAGAACTAATCCACAACGAATCCCCCGTATCGATATTATGCGGGCCAATGGTGAGGACCGTGGGAAATGTCTGTGTCGGTGGTGCCGTAATAACAAACCCGTTCAATGCCTCAATTTTTTTCGACGTATTGAGTTCATGTCTAAATTCTGGAATTTCGTAACTTCCAGATTTAGTAATGGGGACACGATAGTACACTCGGAACGGTTCCATGTCTTCTTCGGCCTGCCACCATGTAAACATGATGAAATGCCGCGACACGGTTCCCCCTGATCCTGCCGCTGCTGCAAGTCCACGAATGCGCAACACTTGATTGGCATCGACATACGCAGTATGCACACCGTTTAGTGCAGGATTACTACTATCAGCAATGGTCACAATACAATGGGCTTGATAATGTGGAGGATTGTTTTCTGTATAGATATCGGCCCACCAATTAGAAATTGCCTCATCCTTGGTCCCTACATTAATCACGACTTCACCGTTGTCCACTGTCAATACGGTATCAGTCCCATCAATCACGGCACTGATGATATTTGCCGTACAGAAGGGGGCCGATGGGCTGTATTGTGCATTCCATTCAGTGAATGCCGTACCCGGCTCGGACAATTTCAGTTCGAACCAATGTCTCGCCCATACACCCACACGTTGCTTATGTCCATCAACAACCACGGCCCCATTTCCTGTAGGTGCATATGGGGTACCTCGGAGTAGACCGAATTCCGCAAATCGTCCCTCCCCGCCCATGGTATAGGTCCGCAGATTGCGTGTACCTAGTGCGGGCGCAGGAAGCGTCGGCATATAGTCGATGCGAGGTTCAATATAAATGGCAGACCCCAAAGAACCTGCAGAACCGTCCGCTTTGCGGTCAGAACGCTTACGCTGTTCAATCTGATAAAATTTATGGTTCAACGAGTTGTCAAATAGAGCTTCTCGAAATTCAATACATGGATACAAATCCGTGATGATCATCAACGTTCCTGTTGATGGCATACCGGGTATTTTTGCAATCAATTGGTCAGATGTCCCCAATGAATGAGGCATCACAAGCTTGGCCGCGTCTTGTGCTTCTGGATGTGGGTCGCTCCCGTACTGGTAGCTCCACATCTGACTCGGCCATGTACTGATAAGACTATCAAGACTCGCGTTCGAACGTAGACTCCAATATCCTACGTTTTCAAGCCCCATAATGTTATTGGTACGGGCAATTTGTTGCAGATAAAAATCGTGAGGACCTTCACCCGTTCCGATAGCCGTGATGTTAACGGTGAACGCCCGTGGTGTGGCCACGCGCCCTTCACTATCTGTTGCCTGTAGCGTAAACGTGTAAGTGTCAATCGCGGTTGGAGTGCCAGATAGCTCCCCGGTTTCAGTATCGAATGTCATTCCAGTTGGAATGCTTCCACTGAGAATTTGCCAGTCTACATCACCCCACCCACCACTCGTTTGAAACGTGCGAGTTGGATAGACTTGATCGACTTCACTCGATGGCAGCGTAGCCGGTGTGGTGATTGTCAAATTCAATACCTGATTCACAATCAGGGACAACAGACCACTATCGACAGCACTGGTGGAATCCGTCGCCCTCGCCCGAATTTGTCGTGTTTCGAAGACTGTGGGAGTGCCAGCAATAACACCTGAAACACTATTGATCGTTAATCCAGTAGGCAAAACATTATTCGGTGCGACCAATGACCATGACACTGGACCAGTATTACCTGACGCGGTGATCGTCGTCGTGTAGGAGGCCCCACGATTAGCTGCAGGCAGGCTGGTAGTAGTCACTACAAATGCCGCCGCCGTTTGTACCTGCACATTGAGGACCCCGGTTGTCGTAGTCGTACCAATGCTATCGGTGACCCGAACATTGAGGGGGTACGTGCCAGCCGATGTGGGAATAGGTGTTCCCGACAAAACAGGACCAACTAACGCCATTCCTGATGGCACGACATTATCCGGTGCCACTAAAGACCATGTATACGGAGCCACCCCGCCTGTCGCCGTAAAAGTAAACGAGTAAAACACACCTTCGGCCGCAGTCGGGAGTGTGGTCGGTGATGTGATCACCAACGGAGCCATGGCGTTGACCACGAGGCTCATGACGACACTATTCGCCGTCGCCCCCAACGCATCAGTGGCACGTGCTTGAATGGACCGCGTTTCAGATACTGTGGGTGTTCCAGAAATGATTCCTGATGACGCGTTCAACGTCAACCCTGTCGTCAACACATTGTTGGGGGCCACCAACGACCATGTGATCGGTGCCGTTCCATTGATGGACTGCAACGTCGTGGTATATGCTTCATTCTGATTAGCGACCGGAAGGTTCGTGGTCGTCACGGCGAATGTCGCTACACCCACCACTTGAAAATTCAAGACACCAGACGTCGCGGTATTCCCGGCCACGTCCGTCACCCGAAAGTTCAATGAAAATGAACCGGGTGTCGTTGGAGTCCCTGACAATACGCCATTGATAAATGTGAGTCCAGCCGGAAGCGTATTGTTAGGAGTGACGAGTGACCATGTATAGGGTGCCAATCCGCCCACAGCTTGCACCGTGAGCGTAAACGCCACCCCTTGCGTCATCGTGGGGATCGAGGTCGTCGTGACTCGTAAGACTTGACTCCGGCGATAGAATCCGGGTAAATATGCCATTAAATTACCCTCTCATACCGTACACTGATGGCAACCTCAGTGGCCCCCACCACACTACTTGGCAACACCGATAGTCTTGACCCTTGTGTGAGGACATTCGTACCGCTCGGAACAACGGTGGCTTCTGTCGTGGACCCTGCCACTGCGGATGCCCCAGTCACACTCACACCATCAATCTTGAAGTTGAGGGTCACGGTGCCGGTCTTGGTCTCGACGGCAATATGTGTAATGGGACAATCCACATCAATGGGCCACGACTGCACGATAGTCGTTTCTTCCCCATTCACCGGTTCGATGGTGAATGAGAATCCTTGCACCTTGACGGCATCGACCACCGCTACGGATTCCTCAGCAGTGATTACGTCTTGATGGAAAATTCCACAATAGACCGTCACAGGCGGGGCAAAGCTAATCAGGCTCGTCCCCACGTTACCAACCCCATTCCAACTTTCCACAGGAGTGCGGTTCGACAACATCAATGTCGTGGCGTTGTAGGTTCCCGTGCCAATTTCATATGCACCAGTCACGGAATCGAGAATCGTATACTTAAATTCTGGATACACCCCACTGGAGACACCAAGAGACTGATTGAAAGTGGGACGACCACTCACTGCGGCCAGTTGAAGGTCACCAGTTCCAGCCGTGTCCGAGAACATGCGTGCAAAGTTAAGGCGGGTAGGAGGCATGTGAGGTATCCCAATGAAGAAGATGTGACAGATATGTAATGTGGTATACGTGTACCACCAATAATGGTATATAGGATTATTATATGCCTTCTGTTTGTATGGTGGGAACTCATACGGGTACACCTATCCCTTGATCCAAGGCAGATATTCCGTTTCATAGAATTCTGTCTTGGACGTCAGGATAGGTGTACCCGTATGCATACGGTATAGGACTGTCAGCGCAATGTCATCACAGATGCGTGGGGCGGTAGTGCGATCTCCCACGGGGTTCCGGGAGGAACCACCATTACTGCTATCACTCACTCACGGGTAGCTCTTTGTGGGCTGACAGCATCACAAAGAGATTAGGCGGTTGTATGTGCCACAGAGCCGCCATCGTGGCATGGGTCATTTATTGACATGCGCCCCCGTACGTACGAAGCCTTGGCGCAGACGTCGATCCCCTTGTGTCACACCGGGGAATAACGGATTTGTTGGAACTGGGTGTCGACCGCTCAGGCTGGTCGTCGCCGGGTGCTACTACGATTATGCAATACGATACGAATTCACTTGCTCAGAATCCCAAAACACGAACGCGCGATGCTTGACACCACCGCCCATGGTGACACCACCAGCATATTCAATGCCGTGAACGCCCAACGCCTGTAGGTCTTCAATGAATCGAGCGATGACGGCTTCGTCATACCGCAAAGGAGATTCCGAGTCAATGTTCGTATAGATTTCACGAAACGTGGGTGTCCCCCACTCGTTGTGCTTGACGAACGCCTCGATGTCTCTCGCAGTTGGCCGGTCGTCGGCACGTCGTAGAGTGTCGGTGATGACAGTAAGGACACGGGGGTGAATCGGCTGCTCGGCGTTGATGACCTTGCGGACGTACGCGTCTGGAATGTCGAAGACGGCAAACCCCGTGGTGCTGAGCTTCTGCTTCTTCTGAATGGTGGCTTCGCCACCCACCTTGAATCGCACCTCATGCGTCTGCATCAACGTGTTCCACTTGCGCTCAGCATGCGCCATGCGCTGGGCATACTCTTCAGGCTCTGCCGCGTTGTTGTTGCCCCACTCACGACCACTGGTAAATGGAACATGCTGTCCCCACGTGTCTTCATTGCCCAAGGCATCCATGCGACCTGCCGCACGGTACACGTACCGTTCCTTCACATCGTCCTTGGTCTTCACGCCACTGAACGTCATCACCACATCAGGTGTCCCTCCCTTGGTCTTGTAGTCGTTCGCAATCCGGACGTTGTTGGTCAGGTAGATACCGCGCCCGAACAGGCTGGTGTCGTTGGTCTTGGCTGTGTCGAACGCATCAATCTTACTACTATCGCCCCGGAACAATCGGATGTGTCCGGGCTGGACCGTTGGCAACGCAGACTTGGCTTCGACTACGACGAACTCGGCAAATGTTTTCATTGTAGGGGTCACCACGTCTTATTGAAGTCGAGTATAGGAATCCCAGCTTGTCCCGCCTTAAGAATGGTGCGGGCATTCTTGGCCCGTATCCACTGGTTTGCGGTGTCATTACGGGCAAACAATACGCGTTGGGAGGTCCAATAATAGAATGGATCGAATGTCCCATAGAGTTTTGTGGCCCATGATAACAAGACACGTACTTGCGGATCTATATAATCGAGGTCCGCTTCCAACAGACAATCGATATCGCCCGGTCGTACCTTGTCGGTGATAGCCGACCCGAATACCTTGATTGACCCAGCCAGTGGGTGACGCTTCAGGGCAACTACCAACCGATTAAGATTTTGTAAGTGGGGGTCGGTGGCTTCACCCAACGACTCGGGGATGCGCCATCGCTCCACGTCGTATGTGGGAGGACGTCCTGCCTTCATGTCACGCACGACGATTCGTGCCATGGGCAACGACGGGGCCTTGTAGGTCGGAACGCCATTGATAGTAATAATAGGAATCGCTTCGCCATAGTTGTACGTGATCTTGTACGTGTCGGCGGCTTCGTGGAGCGTGACGGTATGTTGCATCTTAGACCACCGCGAAGACAGTGTTCATGCGTTCCTCGGACGGCTGGCTCATGGCCGACCCGTCCGGCAGCGTGACATCATGGAACGTCGTAGGGAACTGGACGAAATGTGTATACTTGTCCTGCGCCCCATAGCTGTTGGTGTACCGTGACTTCCAGACTACCTTATTACGTACCCTGAAGCCAGAACCATCTTCGAACGTGAACTGCAGGTCGCCGGAGATAGTGCCACGTGCACTGACGTCGAGTTTACCGATAGGCCGAGGCGCTTCCTTCAACGTGCTTTGCTTCGCCTTGCGGTCGACGATGGAGTCCAGCTTCTGGGCGTTCTTCACGACGAACTGGTCCTGCATGCTCTGTGCAGCTTGGTCGGCTGCCTTCTTGAACGCGGCCTCATGTCCTGACGCCAGCTTGTATACGTGCCACTTACCCTTGCGTGGACGTCCGTTGTAGTCCTTGCCGATCACATCCTCCCCGGTGTTCCAGCCACGCTTCAGGGTGGACTCATCCCATGCGTCGTGGATCGACATGAGGTCCGAGAAGGAATTTTGACTGTCGTGCTGCCCCTGTGCGTCCTTGCTGGCAAATTCCTTGGCACGTCGCATGGAGTCTTCAAAGATCCATGTGGCGTAGGTCACCTTCAACTTGTCGCTCAACTCAGTGAGCGCATCGACCACCAGCTTGCCGGATTCCTTACTGGCCATGGGTGCCACGTACTTGGCACGCAGGCTGGCCGGAGTGTCTTTTTCCTTGGGCTGACGCTTAACGGCACGTCCCTTCAGCGATTCAATGGCCGCAACAAGGGGTAGTAACTCCTTCATCTTGGGGATGACGTTGCCAAAGAACTCGGTGTACACGTCTGCCTTGGCAGACGCATTATTCGCCCACTTTTTCGCTTCGGCTTCAGCCTTCTTGAGCTTGCCGGGGATGTGAGCGGGGGTCGACGTGTTGTAGTCATCAATCCCGGCGTAGTTCGACCAGTTCTGGCGAATACGGGTCATCGACTCGTCGGATACGTTGTCCAATACCCCGAAGTAGCTATAGTCGATAAGACGGTTGACGTCGTCTTTGACGGCGATAAACTCGGCATTGGGAATCGGACCAGACTCATACTGATTCAGTACCGCGACGACGCGAGCAATCCGCTTAACGCTACGGTCACTATCATTCTTGGTCCAATACTGAGTCAGCAACGGGAACTGCTCAGAGGTCAACGATTCGATGAGAAAGGTTCCTGTCTGCATATTTCATATTTAGGATTACAGGGTAATTGCACAGACCTTGTACATGTGGATAATAGACTCGTGTTGAGTGGCGGTATATGTACTCCAGTCGTCACATACCACCGACGACCACCGACCACGACCACTAAACTGCACGTCACCAGCCGCAAGAATACACTTCGCCAAATGCGAGTCGCGGTTAGGGGCCAACGCCCGGTATGCATCCACCACAAACGGTTTCATGTGGGGTGAGGCGACAATAAATCCCACAGCAGCCGATAGATATTTCTGACTCTCAGGATGTGTCAGTTCATGCCAATGCCGCAATAACGCAGTTGTGCGTCCTGTACGACGTCCACCATGAATGAGTGTACACAAAGGAACGGGAAATGTCCAGACCTTCCCAGTTTCAATACCGACAATCGAAATAGAATTATCATTCATCATATTGATCTGTAATCGAAAACAGGTTGGTACTGTGTCCGATATCAGTATGGGGTGGTGTGTCTAAATCTGGTATCTGACTGGTGGGGGTATACATGCGGATCCATACGGGTTTGTGCAAACTATTCATGGCGTGGATCATGTGTCGAGTACCTCCAGACACCCCATCCCAGAACGCCAGTAGTTCGTCACCCACATACGCCATTTCCCAATTACGACGTTTGAATGCCGTAAAGGGGCCGTATTGATACGTTTTTGGCCAGCACCGTTTGACAGGGATGTGGTGTGCCGTGGCCCACTCCAAACCTAATTGGTCTGCACCCACGGCCATACCACACACGACATGAGAGATCGAGGGTGGGTCACCGTACAGTTGTTTGAGGGTCAACGAGAGTACGGTGTGGTCGGTAAAGTCTCGACCCCCGGCAATGATGACCTTCATGATATCTCGACCAGTGTATTCGTGCCGTCTGGATTCCGCATGAGGATAGGCTTATCCAATGCGCGGCGCATGCGGTCAAGTTCGGCATGTAACTCTTCGATGGTATCACCGCCGACCGACGATGGGGTACTCGACCATGCACGAATTTTTTTACCGGTATGGTCGTAATACACTTCATGAATATCATAAAAACTCTCTTCTTCGTGAAGAGAGTTTTTATGGGTAGTGCGAAGAACTCGATAGTTCCACGTCATAGAAATTACACAGAGGGTGTCGTCGTGTGGGAGGGCTGCGTTTTCTTCACTCGGTCGAGGATACGGTCCCGTGCATCTGGCTTGAACGACATGAGATGCCCGTAGTCGATGTCGGTTGCCGGTACTCGATATCGCCACCGCTGGTCACGAATAGACCAGAACGTCAGCGTACCATCTCGGTGAAAAATCACTCTAGCTGCGGTACTCATGAACGATCACCTCTACTCATCATTCTATCACGCTTAGGCGCGACGACGCACGCCTGCAGCGGCAGTGAACAATCCCAACCCTACCATGATGATGCTGGCGGGCTCTGGGACATCTGGCACAGTCGGGAACAGGACGACGTGGTCGTTATAATCCCAGTCCCCTGACGTCAGGTCTTCAATACCGACGATGACAAACTTCTCATCTTCTCCAGCCACGAACTCCCACACCGCAAACTGCAGAGGGTCCGTTGTGCTGTAGAAAATCTGACCTACTTCACTGCGTGGCTGATACCGCAGACTACCATTCGGCAACACGGCAAACAGGTTGCTGTAGTCATAGGCCGTGATACCGAAGAGAAACACGGGAGTCCCGTACTTGGTAAAGTTAAACCCGTTGATGTACGAGCCTACGATACCGGGCTTACCCAGTACTTCACAGGTGGACTTTCCGGGTCCGTCCCAGCTTCCAGAGCAGGGGGTGAGTGTCGATGCACTCGTCGACAACGTTCCGGCGACGAGGAGAATGGTTGCGAGAATGATTGTGCGAATAATGGTCATAGTATTATCTAGTCTTCTGATTCCAGTAGTGCTCGATGAGTGTGCGCATGTTCTCAGCCCCGACCGGATTGAACGAATGTACACGCGGCTTGTGTTCGGGCCACATGGCCCACCCCATCGAGCACATCCACTGTAGTAAGTCGTACCCGGTGATCATGTCAGGGTTGAGGTCTGGATGGTCTCCAAGGTCATGATCCAGACTCATTTCGTCCCACTGGTAATTTTGCACCAAAAATTTGAAATCGCTCGGTGTCCGGCAGGGATACCACCCCACCGGACACGGTCGCACGTCATCTAAGTACAGACGTCTCGGATAGGTACTATACTTACTGGTCATCGTCGTTCTGTTCTTCGACCGTGGCTGGGCTGATATGCAAGGTGTCCAGCCGTTCGAAGTATCCCATGAAGGGGGCGTAGTACGGATATACCGTCTTCGTACCATCCATGGTCAAAGGAATCGTCGAACGGGTTTGCCAGTTCGGGTCTTCCGGTCCACGCACCTTGGCATAGATTGCATCCCGTGCCTTCAGTGCAGTTTCGTAGTGCTGAAACACGGTGATGATATCGGTTGTCCCAGTCTCATGGCCAAACGAGTCGCCCGTCGAATATTCGGCCCAGAGCACGAAGACGGTATCGCCCGGCTTCACAGGGAATGCGACCGGCACATTTTCCCCTCTCCAGTAGCGACCCGATTCACGGTCGTCACGAATCGTGACACTCCCGAAAGTGTTCGTATATGCACGTCGCCAGTCGCCATAGCGTTCACCAGAATGGTAGTCTTCCACCAACTGCTTATGGAGATAGACTTCCAACGTCGTGCTTGGCTTCGGCACTGGCACCTCTTCTTTCTTCTTCCGATGTTTTGTCATGAGGACACCTTTACGTTTCGCCATAGTATTGACATACTACAATACTACACGACATGATGTCAACTAAAAAATTTCACGACACCAGAACTGGCGCAGTGCGGCAATGACCTGCCGAATCATGGGACTACTCCTTGGATGCGGTAGGCTGAACATCGTCGAACACGTAGGCCACAACCTTTCGACCGTCGCGCCGATTGCTGATGTTCGCCCCGTAGTACTGACGCAGATTACAGATGCAGGCTGCGACACGGTTGGGCTTAATGTTCCACGGGGCCTGTTTCAGTTCGGCATACGTCTCGTCGGTCAAATTGACCACACCCCCATGGAGAATCGCATACTTGTGCAATCGTTCGGCATCGCGACGCACCACAGGCTTACCCATGGCTGGACTGAGGAGCCGTGGGGCCATGGTCGGGGTAGTTGCACTCGGTGCGGTCTCAGGGGTGTTCGGTTCTGGGGAGGGCGTGGTATCAGAAGTCATGATGTCTTTCGTTTCGAAAAAAAGTGTCTGCGCATCGGCGATTGGCAGATACTGCAGTACACGGGTTGATGCATCGTTGACGTCGCCACAATGTAGCGGTGGCGAGTACCCGGACAGATAAACGCGTGAATGTAGTCAAAGTCTCCTACGGTGAACCCACTGACGGTAGAAGAGTCTTCAGTCGGCGCATCCTTTTTGCGTCGAGGCATTAGAATATCACACCTTCGACAATCGGTGACGGACCGGGTCTCCATCACAGGTGCGTCGATATGCCTGAGCAGGGAGGGTAATGCCCGGTGTCTCATAACCACACGACACACACTTCTCCAGAAGGCGGTCAGAAGTTCTCATTCGGTATAATTTGTGACCCCCAATCCCACAGAGCCCAATTCCGCAGAGCTTCTGCCGCACGGTACGGTCGATAGTGGTCATCCACTGTCGAACTCGACCGGTATGCGGTCGGCGTGAGGAGGGGAACGTTGATGAAAACATGTTCACAGGGTCATTCATGAAATAAGAATACCACGATTCGCATCAGGTGTCAAGCGTCAAATCAATCGGGGTGGTAGGCACTAGATGACCACGGCCAAATCACGTCCTCTTTGACAACCTTCTTCCACTGGAACTTTGGTCGCTTGACCCCATAGGCCACAGACAGCCACCATGCCAACATGCGTTCAGCTTCGGCACGGTCAATGACACGGGCGCTCGTATAGAGAATAGGAAGTCGGTCGTCAGTGCTTTTGGCGACGCAAATCAAGCCCTCATCTTTGATCCGACGAACCAAGTCTCTTGCGGAGTTGAGTTCCTCTTGATAGTACTCGCGCCCGTACTTGGCAACCAAATCGGGTGCATGGGTCAGCACCCATGTATTTTCGTCGATCTCTGCCATGGCATCTGTCAGTGAGCACAGACAGGGACCAAGGCGCTGAATGGTTTTCCCCGGCTTCGATACCCATCTCAGCCACACATCGTCCCAGCTTACCGTGTAGTGTGGGCCAAGATTGAGAGGACTGTGACCGAAGCAGCGTACACGCTTTTGTTTGGCCATGACTATGGAATCGCGGGTGGAGTAAACGGCATGCCGTTGTTGTCGTACTCTTCAGGAAGAGATTCGACCACCGCACGCATGGCAGCACGTGCGGCCTCGATTCTCTCGGGTATCACATCTTCCTTGATCAACAGGACAATATAGTCCCGCAGCGCCACTAGTAGATTGAATTCCTTCATGTATCGGCGGTTGTTGAGTTCGTATCGTCGGGTATCCCACCACTCGGTTGCGGTAAAGAATAGTCCGAGAAGAATGGGGAACAACACGAACCCCAGTACAATCAATCCAAACGTACGCATGGTTAGTTGGTCCCCGTGAACATCTCCGACGCAGCAATGTTCTGCTTGTGTGTTTCGGCACGAATGACCGAAATGTTCGACTCGGCCTGCATCAGGTTGGCACGAACCTCGTCGAACGTATACAGTCTGACGTTCTCGCCATTCTCGTACACCAGTTCCAGATTCGGGTCATTGTCGAAACGACCTCGGAGCGCAGGCTTGCCCGGTGTCTCCTTGAACACGTCGTGCCACACACCGTCACGGGCCTGCGCCGATGACTTGACGGCCCACTTCTGGGTATCACGATTGACCTTCTGGAGCAACCCACCACCCATACCGAAGACGATGTTCTTGGCACTGAAGCCCGCGAACACGACGTCCTGCAGCACGCCACGAATCTCGTCTGGGCTCAGTCCGTCGCCCCAGATGATGCCGTAGCTCGGGTCGATGAGGAACAGTCCATCGGTGTCACGTTCGACATAGTTGGCCTTCTGGAATTCCCGCAGCGTCCACAGGATGACGTCGCTCGGGGTCGCCAGTTCTTCCGTCATACTGTCCGGACGAAGGATTACCTTGACCTTGTGGTGCTGGAGCAACGGACGAAGTGTGATGGCTCCACGAACGAATCGCGGGTAGTCGTAGGAGTCACCCACCGCTGAGAGCAAACCATTGGCATGCAACGGGATTAACCATTCCAGTACGTCGATGTCGCTGTACCGCACACCGTCCTGCGTCATGATGCTGTGCTCAGTCGCCGGGATGCTGTGGGCCAAGTTCTCCCATGGCGCGGCGTAGTGGTAGTGGGCCTCGCGCATGGCTTCGAGGGTATCCGTACCACGGAACGACAGGAGGTGACCAGAACCACCGATGCCCGCACCCTCGTGGGTCGAGACGCCACGATAGCCGAAGTCATGGAGCATGTAGGCCAAGCCGGGGAAATCGTCACCCACGAACGACCGGAACGTCTGCCGTACGCTGAAGCTGACCGATGCGACGGTCGTCGGGTACCATGTGTGAAGCAGCAACGGCTCGACGTGGTTCGTCAGCCACCGGCAGGCAGGGTCCGTGTTCTCGACCGTGAAGCTGATCTGTCCGGGAACGCTGACCTTTCCTTCGGGACGGGCCATGATACGTAGTGGCAACCGACCGTCGTGGGCGTTGAGAATGTGCTCCCAGTCCTTGCGATGGAACTTAGTGTTCCCGCCGACGAAGTGATTCCGGTGCATCTGCTCGGCTTCGTCAATCATCCACGGCTGGACTCGCTGCGACAGAAACTTCAGCCGAATGATCTGCAATCCGTAATTGACGATGAATTCGTATGGGCCACCACGTGCACCACCGTACGAGTAGACTCCCGTGGTATTGGGACGGAGCATGCCGGGGTGTGTCCACTTGTAGCTGTCGGTAGCCGAGACGATGTTGAAGGGCGTCGAACCGTGTAGAAACGGGCTCATGCGAGTTCTCCAGCCAATGTGCGCACCACATCGGTGTAGACGGCACTGGCAAATTCATTCAGATTCTTGATGACCGTGGTGTCCTTGGACACGTACGGGAGAAATTCATCACCGTGTGGGTGGTGTACGAAGAACGTACGGTTGACCCCAGCATCACGAACAGCTTCGACGTTCTGAAACTTGTCATCGACAAAGTGGGTAAATCCCAATGCCTTAGCGACGGCTGCCTTGTCGTGGGCGATGACGAGGTAGGGGTGGGCCACGTCCACGCGATTTTCCAACCATCGCTTGGTCTCCATGAACGTAGCTTTCCCACGTACTTCTGGGCGTGCAGTCAGAAAAATCAGACGGACGTCGCCGTTATATTCCATCGCCTGTAAAACGTTAAGCGCATCGATTGCACCGGGAACAGGTTCCAGATTCTGCCAGAACCCGCCCCGATCATAGATGTCATTCCAGACTTCCTGTTCCTGCTCGGGTGTGATGTCCAGTGCATCGACAATCGCCCAGCACGGCCATCGGTAATCCTTGTCCGTGCGGATAATACTGGGACCAAGAACTTCATAGGCCCGTCGATTGAAGCCGCCCACAAAGTCGGCACACACTTCATCGAGGTCGATACCCAATACGAAACACTGCTGCGAATATCCACCCATTATCGCTGTCTCCATTGGTCAAGACTACTCTTGACATTTTGTGCCATATCTTTCAATACCGTTGCCACGTCTGGATTGCGCTCCAACATATCGTGTACCCAGTGAACTTCGTATATCGTCTGAACGAACTCCATGACCTTGTCCGTTTCGGGTTCGTCGGGAAGTGGGGAGTGAACAAGCCAATGCTTCAGGGCATCCTCTAACTCTCCACACTCGTACACCACGAGGTCCTGCGGGTACTTGCCATTGCGCACGTTGCGCAGATATAGTGCGGTCGATTCGTGCATAGGAAGCTGCAGCTTACCGGTTTGTAGGTACTCGATACCCTGAAATCCGAGGCGCAACATCTGCATGGCATACTTGGTGTCATACCCATACTTCTCGATGAGTTCGGGACGGTTCACTCGCTTCTGCCCGCGCTCACCGGTAAGACGCTGCTTCTGCGACTGCAGATAGCCAAGGAATCGATGACCGGCACGCTTGCTGGCAAATAAATCAGCCTTCGACTGTAGCAACATCCCTTCCATGCGCAGTGGATCCATAGGCTTCGCAAACAGAAGGAGGAGCACGGTCGGGTTACCATCAAGGGCCAGCTTGACCCACTTGCGCAGGCTATAGACCGTCAAGTCAAGATCGCCTGCACGACTCTTGGCGTCATGCTTCCCCTCACGGATCGCCGCCGTGCGATAGATGAACTGTTCGAAGTTGTGCGTCGGGCCGATGACACGCGACAGTGGCTCGACGCACACAGCCATCTCGTCGCGGTCTTCCAGCCCATCATGCACGTTGGTCCCGTGTACGGACGAACCCACAAGGGTGCGCAGGATGATGCGCTGTTCGACGTCTTCCAGTGTGTTCATTTCCATAGTCATCGAGTGCCACCCTTCTCGTACGGGTTCCCCCAGAATCGAGATCCTACCAATTCACCCCACAGGATACACCGCACATGCAGCGACTTCAGAGTGTAATATACCGCACGAGTACCCGGATGGTCAATTGGTCCGTATCCGACTTCTGCCAAAAACCGGGAAATCACTCCGGTCATATAATCCTGAAACACACCTAAACTTGGAAACACAACCACCAATGTACCGTCTTCAATTTCATGTTCGACCGGCGTGTTCAGCAGTGTCGGCAGCGTGGTTCGACGAAACTCCGAGGCTTCCAACAATGCCCACAATGACGTTCCGTGTTCGACTCGCATTTCTCGCGCGAATCTCTCCTTGACCAGCATCACATACAGGGGAGGAGTTCCGTCGTCGTCCACATCATCAATATGGAGTGGGATAGCCGTCGAAAACATCGTGGCACGTCCAAATTGAACCGATGCGTCAAAACTTGCCCGGCTCGTACGCTGACCAGACACCGCATTCTTGACGAGTCGACGAGTGTCGTCCCAAATGGCAGCGGCACCAACGACTACACACCCACCATCCCCACCTTCGAGTCCAATGATAGATTTCATGACCGTGCCGCTTTCTCCAACACCAATTCGATTAACGGGAGGTGCTCAGGAACAATATCATTCTTGAGTTCTTTTGTCAATGGAAACCACTTGGCAAACGCCACATCATCACTGGGAACCGGACTCCCGAACATGACCGTCGTGGCGAAGAGGGTCGTGATGATCTTGTCGCGCTCACGACGGTACCGCCAATCGTCCACACGCACGCTGCCGAGGTACTGCAGGTCGGTCACGGCTAACCCACTCAATTCCTCCGACACTTCACGACGCGCCGCTGCCTCGTAGGACATGTCAGTGGGGTCGACGAAGCCGCCCGGTAGTCGCCATTTGGATTCCGCACTCTTGCGCACCAAGAGAATATTGGTACGAGTCCGCTCATCGAGGATGGCAATGTCGACGGTAGGATATGCGGCAGGGTAGCGATTGGCCGATGCCCAGATGACGCCAGCCCGGAACTCCTTCGAATTCATGACGGTCTTCGTAATGGAACGACGGATTTCCGTGGCGCTCACCATGACTTCCGGTTCCAATTCCTGCGTAGGAAACCGTTTCGTGATGTACGACTGGATAAAACTCTCGCGGCCACCGTACAGGCAGACCGTTTGGCTGGGAGAAACGACCTCACCAACGATGCGGTCGAGTTCCATGGACCATCGAAGATTAGATTCGACAGGTTCGCCGGGCTGGTCCTTGATGGGGAGAATGGTGGCGTCTGGATACAGCTTCGCCAGCATTCGCTTACGCGATTCAAAGTCCAGCGGATTTTCGATGGTGACCTTGGTCGGGGCAAGCCCAAGCAGGATGATCGTCTGCTTGTGAGTGTTGTAGATGGTGTCGATCAGGTCGCGATGTGCGGAGTGAGGTTCGTGAATCTGGAATCGACCCACGATAACGCCTACGTCTGCCATAGGTTGCGTACGTGCCTTCATATCAAGCCTTCCGTTCTTTCGCCCCTTGCCAGTGGCCTCGGAGTCGAACAGTGTTGGTTGGGAACTGCCTTGACTGGTGCGGGACGTTGCCCAAGGCCACCAGTCGTTGTCAGCAGTATTTATACATCAGAACTTCGGGAATGTCAACGGCAATTTCAAGAAATCGTCAACGTTAGCCTTCCGGGGAGGGAACGCCACTTCGGTAATAGTCTGCCCACCATCCTCGATGCGAATCATGCCGAGGATGGACTGACTCCGCATACCCCACCGAATCATGACGCCGTCCGGAACGTGTTCCTTGATGACGTACTGGTCGGTGGTCAGGGGTGGTGGAGTCGTGTACTGGTCATCGTTCTCCAGCAACGGCCACTGGTCCTGTAGCCACCGGAAGGTCCGCTTGTTCATGAATAACTGTTCCAGTTCGGGAAGCGCATCCACTTCGCGTACCATCCCCAGCAGTTTCTCGTACGTCATAGTTGAGTCTTTTGAGTCCATGTTATCCCCGCACAGATACTGGTCGGGCCGGGCGCAGCCTAAACTTCGGACGCGACCAATCGAGCGGTCCCCCACACGATTGGCAATTACGGGATTCCGTATTCATACACGAACAGTACGAACACTTGACCAGCCCTTCAGGCGTGTTCGATGATGATGGGTTGCGTCCCACCCGTGCATGGTCTGCGACCATTGCGGCAATCGTGAGGTTTTCGACTCGACGCAGGGCTTCGTCAGTTCGACGAAGCCGTTTCATGTCTTCAACCATCATAGTGGCGGTGTCTGGCATCGGGAGGGCGAGCCCGACGAAGATAGAAAACAGTACGATATACCAGAAAAATTCACTCATGGGTCTTTACTGCGTCAAATAGAACGCCCACACCAATGCAAACGTATGTAGGAGTTGATCAAATCCGATGGCGACAAAGAACCAATGTCGTTGATTCTTTTGCCAAAGGTATGCCGTGAGTCTGCTGGTGAGGGCATCTTGTACAAAATGCAACGCGAAGGTGAGCAATCCAAACGTTACCCCAAACGCGATACTGAACGGGACACTGTATATGAGGACATGGACAGTCAGTGCCATCCACGAACTGGATTTGTTGATGGCCATCCAATCATTCTGGAGAATGAAGTCGGCCACGAAGTGAATCGACAACATCAACAGAACGACCAGCATGCCCAACGTAAAATCATTATGTGTAATCATGATGTTAGTCCTTGTACGGGTCCACAACATCCTTGCCTGCCATCGCCACGCCTACTGGCCTCATAGTGTGCACGACGTCCAACGTAGTCCAGTGTGCGGCGAGAACTTCGGTAAGCGGCTTGTAGCAGCCCGGAGCCTCATCGGCGGCTGCCCCACGAATTTCCACGCCACGTGCCATGAGTTCGGTACGAACCTCTGGCCAGTTGATGGCACCGGGTCGAACCAATTCCTCACCGTCACGACGACGCATCGTTTGATTGTGGACCGGACATAGCGGGTTCGTACTCGCAGACACGGGGTAGTACTGCTGCGTCTCCGTACAGTCGCGCACCCCACACTCCCAGTACTTGATGCGCTTGTACTTGCCTGCCGCTGCCGTGCGAGACATGACGCGACCTGCACCGTGCACCGTGCTGTAGAGTAACGACGGACCAAGCTCGCTCTCCTTCCCGCGCACGATGACACAGATGTCGCCCATAGATCCGCCGATAAACCCGTACTGGCCGGGGAACGCAGGCGTCGCGCCCTTGCGGACCACCCACAACTTCTGGTCGCCGTGCTCCTCCAACCATGCGTAGTTGTGATGGTTGTGAACAGACAACTCCACAATATCGTGGGACGGGCCTCCAGTGCCAAGGATTTCCATGACCTTCTTCACGACCGTTGCGCGACCCGCATACGCATAGTCTCCGGCTAATGCCATATACGTCAGGTAGTCCTGTCCAAGTTCGGAGGCAACTGGAATCAGTGTCGGTGCCGCGTCCATGTCGTCGGTGGCCCCCGCCCGATTCAAGAAGTACGTGGCCGTCTTGTGACCAACACCACGACTCCCAAAATGCACACCCACCCAGAGGCTCCCGTCTTCTTGATCCGCCAACAGGTCCACGTAATGATTGCCACTGCCGACCGTTCCAAGCTGGTCTGCGGCCAACGTCTGAATCTGGGAACCGAGAGGATGGTTCTTCCACCGCACATCTTCGAGGACCGCATGATCCACGGGCTCATTGTTCTTACGCCCGACTCCGAACGAGATGCGATCAAAAATCTCATCCATGATGCGGGGGAGGTCGGCCTTGAGATCATCGTAGTGAAGTGACGTCTTCGCGGCAAGGTTGCCGCACGCGATGTCGTAGCCGACGCCGCCCGGTGCGATGTGCGTTGGGCTTGCGATGACACCACCGATGGGCACGCCGTAGCCCTTGTGATGATCCCCCATCAGCGCAGCATGGGTAATCCCGTCCGTGTGAATGCAGCGGTCGATCTGCTCCAGTGCTCCCGCATCAGGACCGAGAGACTTTGGGTACATCACGGGAACTTGCTTATCACCATGAAGAAGCATCATCAGACAATTCTCTTTCTTACTTGTGCTCGTTGATAGTCGACGTGGTCTCACTCAGACGGCACGCGCGAAATTCTGCGGACGTATTCGCTTTCTCGATACAGAATCGCGCTGTAATATATTCCCGTTGTGCGCAGTAGCCCGTGGATAAAATCACCAGTGTCAGAAACACCAGAACAATAGATTGAATCGAGAGTCGAGTAATTCGATACTCGTTGAACACTCGACGTTCTTCGTAGCTCATGCCCGCATAGGGATTGGTATTCGTACTCATCGGTTCTCACTCAAAGTGGTGATGATAATCGTCTGCGACTCGACCGTGAGTTGCAACGTTCCCTTCTCCGCTTCCAATGCCTCAATTCGCGCATTGGCATTTTTCAATAAGGCCAATGCCTTGTTCAATCGTGCGCGGTAGTCATCACTGTCCTTACGGGCTGCGACCACTTCCAACTTTAGACGGGTGATTTCTTGCGTATCACTCTTAGATTTGCTGGCGTTGAGGATGTCTTGGAAGTCGAACATGTCATTGAACATGATTATCGTCCGTAAATTTTTACGCCCTTGGCTTCGTTCTTGGCAGCCCAATATCCGTCGACCCATGCCCGTGCGGCATCGCGCGTTGTAAAGTTTCCACGAAATGCGTACCAATCATAGTCGGGAGGAGCAAACAGTCTGGTGTATTCCCCGTCATCTCCCACAACAAGATCAAAGCCTCGATATTCTTCGGTGTTGTCGGGTCTCGCCATAGAAATACAATACCATACGGTGTCGGGTAGTGTCAAGCTCTACTGTGTGGCTTTGAGTTGCCGCAATTCTTTTTCCATAGCCCGGCAACGTTGCACGAGTGTTGTCACAATTCGATCTTGTTCGGTCATGTAGTCAATCGCTACCTTGACTTCTTCGGCACTGATTGTTCCACCATGTTCAAACTTCTTTTGCAAACTCGACACAGTAAGGGGGATCATTACGATTCATCTCCTTTCGTGTATTGCGACAATAGGGCTTCGGCTTTTTTACAATCCGCCATCCACGCGTCACCACGCACCTTCTCCCCTTCGTACAGGCGCTTCCATTCCTTGGCCTGTGCATAGAGTCGGTCTCGCTCTTCGCGCATGGCAGCGACGTGACCCACGGCCCCACCATGCGTTTTGCTCCCACTTACCACTACCATGTCGTTCCATTGCGCCAACAGCGCGTCGAGTTCGGCGGTGACAGTAGTAAGGGCGGCGGTTTTTGCGTCGTGAGCGGTGAGCAACGCACCCAAGGCGTCGTATAGTGAGGGCACCTCCACGCCATCGGGCAAAGCTCTAATGTGTCTCCATGCGTCCTCTGTGTTCTCCTCAAGGTGAAACATCACCCGCGCCCGCTGCTCGTGCGTCAACGACTCACTTGTCATGGTCCCCTCCTGCCCGGCCTTCATCGCATCAGCCATGAGGCCACCCCCTGTCCAACCACTGCTGCCGTCCACATGAACGCGCCGAACGCGAGGAACGGCGTCAAAATGTCGAAGTCGAACCATCCGCCGCTTGGCTCGTGCCACCACGACGCAAACACCACGAACGGCCACGGCCACAGCGCGAAGGCCAACCAGAACAACCACGCCGGAATCGTCAGCGTCATCACGCTTCCTCAGCCGCGAGGGCGGCGTCGATGATGCTGCGGTAGTGCGTGTCAAGCGACGAGCACTCACGCACCTGTTCCAGCGTCTCCCGCAGCCGCGCCGCTGTGGCCTCGGCCTGCAAACCGTGCTGTCGGTACTCTTCGCCACGCTGCGCCACCTTGTCTGCGCGCAGCATTGCCACCGCCACTTCCGCCTTCAGCGCCGCCACATCCGCTTCGTCCTGCTGCGCGGCGGCTTCATAGGTCTTACCGTTCGCGAGGATGTCGCAGACCATCTTCCGCTCTGGGTCGCGCATCACCCGCTGCTGCGCTTGGAGGGCGTCGAGTCGCCGCGCCTGCCACTCCACTGTCGCCCGCGCCTCGTCGCGCTCATCCTCAAGGCGACAGACGCCACAGCGACCAGTCGCCAGTTCAATCCCGCACAGGCATGACCCTGCGGACAATTCCTCGTCCTTGAGTTTCTCAATCTCCGCAAGCGCGGCGCTTGCTTCACATACGCGGCACGGAGTGCCATACCGGTGAGAGTCCTCGTCACAATCCCAGTTGTCCCGGAACTCGCATAGTAGTGACCGCAACCGCGCCACCTCCGCACGGGTGACGCGGTATTCGTCGTCGGCCAATGCCTTCTCCTCACGTGCTACCTTGGCGTCATATCGGGCAGCGGCAAGGGCGTCGATGAGGGCCATGACACGGTCAGGACTACTGTAGGCAATGAACTCGGCTTCTTCCTTCTCGTTTGCCCGTGAGTCTGACGAAACATGGACGCGCAAGTATGTCTCGTCATCTGGCTCACCAATCACGACGTCATAGAGTTCACCGTCCCAATACCCGGCCTCCTCCGTGCGACGTGCACCTTTGGTTGCCCGTTCAGCCAACTCTCGCCATACCAACTGTTCAGCATGTGTCATCATAAACTGCGCCCCTTGAACGGACCTTTCGGTTCTAACCAATCGGCCAGTATCGCCACGACCCGGAACGAGACCGGGACCATGGCGATACCAATGACCAACAGTATAATAGACTGACAGACGCCCATTGTTTTACTTGTTTTCGTCGTCGCTCTCGGGATCCGGCGTCGACCACGAATCGGGCACCGGGTTCGCCGGGTCCGGCATCATCTTGTCGAACAGATCCATGAAGGCATCGCGCGTCTTGGTATCGAACCGGTTCACACCGAGGCGAATTGCCTGCTTGATGTCACGGTCGAAGATACCGTATGCCCCGATGATGTGCACCAGTCGGCGCGTGGAAATGAGGTCGTCGACCCCGTCCTCCATGAACGTCTTGCGAATGCCATCCGCCCACTTGGCGAGGAGTTCAAACACCTCCTTGTCCTCGGGCGTCACGGTGTGCGTCTTGGCAAACGTCTTGGTCAGAATGTTCTTCTCAACCACGATGGACGGGTAGTCCTGTTCGATGGTGATCGCGAACCGCTCCAAGAACGCTTCGTTGAGCAACTGCGTCCCCACGAACCGGCCGTCCTCACTACCGCGACCCTTCGTGTTGCTGGTTGCCAGCACATTGAACCCCTCGACAGGTTCGATGACCACGCCCAACTTCTTCAGGACGACCGCACGTCCTTCCAGTACCGACTGGATGCAGGAAATCTTGGGGGAGGCGTAATCGATCTCGTCCAGCATCAGGACCGCGCCACGCAGCATGGCGACAACCACCGGACCGAGTTCGAACACCGTGTTCCCGTCCACCAGACGGAACCCGCCCAGCAGGTCGTCCTCGTCGGTCTCCGGCGTGATGTTGACCCGGATGTACTCACGACCGGCAAGAGCGCATGCCTGATTCGCGTTGAACGTCTTACCGTTGCCGGACAGCCCCGTGATATAGACGGGGAAGAAGGCACGGGACTCGATGATTCGGTGAATGATGTCGAACTCACCGAACTTCACGAAGGCGGGGTCCTGCGAGGGGATGACGGCCAACTGCGACGCCTGCGTGCGAATCACGTTCAGTCGCTCAGCCACCGACATCTTGGCGAACTGCGATTCCGTCAGGGCAGCCGGGGACAGGTCCTTGGACTTGGGCTGCACATGGAACTCCACCGACGCGTCGTCATGGGACTCGGTCACAGGACGTGCGACAGTCGGCGTCGAGTCGTGAGACGGACGGCCGGGCGGCACATAACCGGGACCGGGAATGCGATACCGACCGCGCCCGGCCGACAGGGCGGGATCCCGTCGCAGCCAACTGGGCCACTTGCCAGTCTCTTCGGTGTACTGCAGGAACTGTGGGCGGGTGATGACATCGCTACCGAAACGCTCCCGGAGTTCCGCGTTGATGGCGTCGATGACCGAGAGAGGAGTTGCCTTGCGACCCATGAGTGTACTGTCTCCTAAGATGTGACGTTGATGGTGAGAGTGACTCGTGGTCGAACTCTCGACCACTTCAAGAATTCTAGCATACGTACCCAAATGTTGTCAATGACTCATTTGGGATGTGAGGTGTAAAATGTTAGCTCTGTGTGTAGTACCCGTAGACACACCGAGTACCGTCGCGCGAACAGTCATACAGGTCGTGAATCACACCGTCCACGACGGCCACCAGATGCTTGGAGACCGAGACAACAATGCGGCCGGTCGGCAACTGGTCGGCACGAAGATGGGTCTGGCAACCGGACCCAATCTGCATAGTGGGGTGCCAGACCCAACCAAGGGATGCCATGATGGCACGCGTCGTATCCTTGTAGACCCCCGTCCGCGCAGACGACCGCTTCCCACGTCGCTGCTTGGACGACCGCTCATTCTTACCGAAGGTGTTGACGTACTGGTACACGTCGTTGTAGGGCATACCGGTCGCGATAGCGATGGCGCGAGTCACACAATCGCCCGCTGCCGTCCCCTTGAATCCTGCCGCTGCCCGACCCCCGTCGTTGAACTGGAACCGTGTCGTCATCATGGTATAAGAATACCACACGACGACACGGGTGTCAAGCGGTATGATTACGAATCAAATCCCAGCAGGAGTCGGACCGGTCGTCCGTTGCCAATACCTTCCAAGAACGGGATGACGTGGCCGGGCCAGTCGTCCGTGGCCTCACGGGCAGTCTCCGTCCATGCGACACGGACATGGGGACGTGGGGCCAACGTGCATGCTGCCTTGGCCTCCTCGTACTCCGCAGGGGTGTACACATGGACGCCATTACCCCAATTATCCCCGGAATACGAGTCGGGTCCCTCCACGGTCCCGGCCTTCTTGCGCCGCAAATACTCGGCCTCGGAAATCACTCCATAGAGCGTCGAGGTAACACCATCCCAATCGTATGCCTTCAGTTCGTCGAGTGTGACGTAGGTGAAAGAATGGTCGCCCAATCCAGACGGGATACCACGCACATAACTATCGTCGCCATCGTCGTCGTTATATGACGGCAATGCCACTCCCTCCGGCAACCCACGATCCGCAGCAATGGATGGCCACCCATCCCCAATAACAATCCCTGCAAACCCGCGTCCATTGCGCACATTGGCCAGAATCCCAAAGAGATCATAGTTGCGGTTCGCGAACCGACTCGGTGCAATGGGCAGACCTTCCTTGTACTCACGGTACCAGTAGTCGTCCGTTTTTCCGGCAAGAACGGCTCGCTTTTCACACTCCCACAACTCTTCCTGATATGGCACGTCCGTCCATGTACCGTTCGACTCTTGCACCTGAATTCCAATGTGAATATCGCAGCCCATATTAGACACTCCCCTGTTGTTGTACCCATACAATGGCGTCGTCGACATGACTCGCCGTCAATCCTGTGTGCATGGACGTATACACGAAACGCGCCCACGGCTCACGTAAATCCGCGTCACTCCCATCATCGAGAACCAAGACCGGATGGACATGCGTCGGGTCGATGACGGTTAACGTTGCCGTAATTTCCGTACGACGTGGTACTGAGGCATACAACCCACACTCTGTGCGCACGGCTGAGAGGTTGGGTGTGACGTACTCCCACACGATTCCAGCAGCATTCAAATAGTCTCGGCTGTTGTCAAACAATCGCCATGTCGACGACAGGATGACCCCCATGGGATTGGTCGCGGCCAACAACCGTCGATATTGCGCGACGCACTCATCAGCCAAGACACACGTCCCGTTCCCACTGCCTTTGGATGCCCGAAACGCATCCCAATGATTCAAGACGCCATCCACGTCTAGAAATATCCACGGACGCACCGTAGGTGTATCGTTCATGTTTCACTCCCCTTAGATGATGCTGGGCATCAACAACTTGGTAAACTGACGACGACTGGTCGCCTTCACGGCCTGCTTGTTGAACTGCCGCACGATGGCTGCGACCGTCTTCCCTTCAAAATCCCACTCGTCAAATTCATTCTCGACGAGTTCCAGCGCATCCGACAGAATAATGACCGTGTTCTGTGCACACCCCAGCCCATCGGGCAACTGGAACTGTTCATCCTTGCGCTCCCAGAACGCTTCCAGCATAGCCTTGTCTGCCAGCGCATACCCGGCGTCATCCTTCTTGACACGAACCATACTGGCATACGACACGTTGAGATACCGAGTCGGATCGTTCCGGTACTTCCGTGTCACGGCCCCTGCGTGGATGTGCATGTGAATCGTGCGGGTTCCGTGACGGTGTGCAATGATGTCGTACAACATCGTCAGTTCCGCATTCGGCGTCGACACCAACCGCTCCACGTTGGTGTACGGCGAGCGTTCCATGGACGCATACAACCACAACTTCTTGGTGATTTGGTCACGCACCATCAGCCCGTTGCGCAACTGCGTCCGCAAAAATTCCGCATGAGGGGACCGGTCGTACCGGGCCGTCAGCATGTCGTCATCGTCGTCATCCGAAGGTGTGGTCACTGGCACACCGTCGACCTTGACACGGGGATGGGCGTGATAGAGCAGTGAGCTACCATCCCCACCATCACTGACCGTCACCAACGTCGTCTTGTCCAGTGCATACCGGCGCTTCATGCGCTCGATAGCCTTTTCCGCCATCAACAGGCCACCATGCAAGGGCGTCAGGTACAGATTGTTGTACGGCATCCCATACAGCGGAGACTTGACACTGACATCCACACCGTCGATGGTGCCCTTGACGTGCGCAAACCACATCATGCTCAGGGCCTGCATCTGCTGCTTGAACGAAATCTTCGCGACCGTCGTGTCCACCAAGCAGACAAACTGCAGGTCATCGGGTGGCATCAGAGCACGCATCGGCAACGTGCGCCGGGCCGCATTCCGCTTGGCAAGGCGTTCAGGCGTCATGACATTGTACTGTGACGTCTGAAACAGATATGCCTGAAACGGTACATTGACCGTATGCGTGAAGTGTGCAAACAGCATGACCTGTTCCAACACATCGGCGAAGACGGTATTCATGGACCCGCTGGCATCGATCACCATGACGATACCATGGCTTTGTCCATCGGGGACAATCCGCACTCGCTTGAACAGATCCTCGGCAAACCGATACTGGGACAACTTACCCATATCGAGACGACCCGTCTTACCGACGTGTGAACGCGCATCCACCTTGGCATGACGACGCCGAGTGAAATCCTGCACCATGCTCTGGATCAGCGCATCATACTTGTGCTTGAATGCCCGTTCCAGTACCGGCATCGCTGCCTTGCACTGAGGATACTTCAACAGGTAGTCATGCACCTGTGACGAAAATGTCGTCGCATCAATCGACTGCGCATCAAACAGGGCATCTGGCATCTGTGCCATCACGTACTGTTCGGGTACACGGGGCAACCGTTCTTCGTGCTGCTGACGCATGGTCTTCATGTACTCGTTCAAGGCATCGAGGGCCTTCAGCGCGTCAAACTCTGACTTACGGTCGCCCGCATAGTCGTCCTCGTCGTCCTCGTCGTCAAGGTCGTCTTCTTCCTCGTCGTCTTCGACATCAACGGCATCGTTCTCGTCGTCCTTGTCCTCTTCCTCGGCATCAACGGCCTTGTCCTCGGAAACTGCGGTCTGTCCCTCCGGGTCACGACCAGCACTCATCGAGCGAGCGGGCTGGTGGCGACGGTCTTCGTCCGTGTCCACATCACCGTCGATCTCCTCACCGTCGCGGGTAGACACCGACGTCTCGGGCGTTGACAGTTCGTCCTCGCCCTTCGATGGGAAAGGTCGCGTTGACCGCACAGGCTCCCCCAGCAATGACGCCGCACCGCGCCGCAGATCCCGCATCTCGCGGTCTAGTGCCTTCATCGCCGCAACGGCATCCCGGTCCTTCTTCGACATCTGGCTCAGGTCTTCGTAGTAAATCTTTCGGGCCAGACGGATGACATCATCGATACTGCGCAACTCGTTGCACTGGACCACAATCGCCTGCTCGGCGTCCGAAAACGGAATCGTGACGGCTCGGCCAATCTTGAAGTGCAGGTTGAGACGGGTAATCAGACTGTAGCCAGCAATCGGCTCCCATTCACCCGACATCAAAATGGTACCGTCCGTCACGTTGCACTGGAAGATCGGTCCAGTGGCGGTAAACTCCGCATAGGCTCGGGTGAATACGCCGACCATACCGGGGTATGCCTGCTGGATGCGCCGCTCGATGCGGATGTCCTCCAAGATATTCAGGTAGGTATTCATCCCCGGCAAGCGAATACCATCTCGCGAATACTCGGCGGCAATGTAGCGCAGGGGGTCGGTGTAGAGCGCATGGCCAATTTCGTGCGCCAACAGCATGTCGCACTGGTCCGTACTCAACGGCCAGTTGGGAATGGTCAGGACGCGGGTGTTCAGTTCAAACCATGCGGTGTCGGCGGTAGCGTCCACGACGACCGTGATGTTCTCCCGCGCCATCAGGCGGGCCACGGCTCGCTTGGAGTCGTCAAACTTTTCGAAGAAGTCGCGCAGGTTGGCGGTCTGGTTCGGCGAGGTCGTCATCATGAAATCAGAATACCACTGAGAAGAATTCTTGTCAAGCCCCTATTATTTCGGGGCAGGGCACTCGATTTGGATGGGCTGACCCCCGGCACGGTTCATCAAGTAGCATCGTGTCACGTTGGTCGCCGTGCGCGTGTAGATCACGACATACGTCTGGTCTTCCGACGTCTGATGCCAGACATGATTGGTGATAGGCGTGCTGGGCACACTGACGGTGGGTGGAGACGCTGTCGTGGGTGGTCGTGTAGCCAACGCTACACCCATACCCACACCAAACAACACACACGGAAACACTACAATAAACGCCATCTCACGACTCATGGTACGTCATATCCTTCGTAAGTGGGCAGATGACCCAGCTTCACTTTGATGGCCCACTGGATTTGCTCACGTACCCGCAACAATGCGACAATACGCGGCGGGTAGTCCTCCGGAGCATCAGCGAGCACGGCTGCCTTATACTGAGGCAGGACATCCATCAGACGGGTGCGATGTGCGTCCATGGCCGTCAACATCGCCCCCAAATCCTGCGCATCGAGTTCCGTGAGATCCACAAACACTGGAGCGTGTGCCATAGACAATACGATACCATAGCTCCCAAGGAACAGACAAGAGAAATTAGTACGGGTAGTCGTCGTCCTTCTTGAGATACCGAACATCGGTCTGGAGGTCTCGCACCGCATCCTCCATCTGCTGGACGGTGGCTCGGAGATTGAGCAGGTCTTCCAGCAACTGCCCAAACATTTTTGGACCAGACCCCCAATGGGGGTTAGCCGGGACTTCGAATGTGTATCGGTCGTCACCGTCCGTGACGGTGATTTCGTCAGGACCACGCTGATACTTGGTGTAGTACAGTGTCAGTTTGGTTTCCATATCTCACCACCATCCTTGTCGCAGTAACGCACACTCGGCTTCGTACATGGCGTGTGGTAGCGTTGATTCACTGGCGTTCTCACCACCCGTACCCGTACGGTCCCATGTGTGCCATCGGAACGACGGCTCGTCCAAATACACCTGTTGCACGGTCCAGCCACGCTTGCCGAACGTTCCGTCTGGACCAAATACCTCGACACCCTTCGGGGTCAACGCGATGAAATCCCCCCATATCGTCGCCGATGAATGTGTCCGACGTCCAAGATACAACTCGTACGTTCGGAACACGGCATAGGATCCGTCGTTGCTCGCCTCCGGGGAAACTTCGCGCCACACCCCTCGTTGATGCGTTCGTACCATAGTCATAGAAGTGTATCACAATACCACTGAACATGCCACAACAAAATGGTGGATATTTTTTTTCCAAACACCCACCACAAAGATACCGAATGGTAGCTGAACTGTCAAGAAGACGTTGCAGGAAGCTGGCGACGTTTCCACACTTCGGGGACGAAGGGCTGTGGATGATACCCGAATTCCAGCCATGAATTCCCATCCGTGAACAGGTCGCGCGGGAAGACACTCTTCGACAGGATACGATAGTCGTTGTCCAATGCCCCACGTCCATGTTGGACGGCATAGGCACGAACGGTCGTCACCCAATCACCCGGATTGATTCCACCGGTCACCGTCCGAGGGACGGCACGATAGATGGTCTGTGGGCGATTGGGGTGTCGACGCTGACGAAGAAGAATGCCATAGGCCGCTCGGTCGAGGGCTGCATCTCCTGTCCCATAGTACTGCAGGCCCATCGGTCCGTACACATCCTCTGGGTACGTCCCGGCCAACGTCAGGTCCCAGAGGGGCGACGCATCAGGAGGACCGGGTGCTTGATGGTCCCCCTGATATCGGTCAACGCTGGCTTCGGCAAGGAAGGTGACATGGTAGCGCATGGCTACACATATCTAGGTGGGGTCAGAGCGCCTCGGCCTGCCGCTTCATCAGGGTGCGCAGTTCCGTTCGGACGATCTCCGGCAGGGTCTTGGTCAACTGCTCCACGGAGGTCAGAATGCTCTGGCAGAGTGCGGCCACATCCGGCGTCGGCGGGGGTACGACCGTGGTCACCACACGCTCTTCTCCGCTCCCGACCAGTTCACTGAAACTGGGCTGCGTCAGCTTGGGAACGATACGGGCCACTGGCGGCTTGGGGGTACGACGCTTGGTGCCTGCCCGTGCCGACCACAGAAACGCGGTATCGGTCAAGAGACGATTCAAATCATCCAAGGTGAAGACGTACGTACGGGTCGTCCCCGGACGATGACGGCGCGGAAGGATGCCTCGTGCCTGTGCCGTCGCAATCATCTTGCGACTGACGGTCAGTGGCGTGTTGTACTTCTGCGACATCATGCGACTCAGATAGGTACAGGCATCCGGCGTCATGATGTTGAGGGGGTCGGCGAAAAACGGTACCATTGGGGGCTGCACGGTGGGAATCATGGTCATGGTCGTGGGTGGGGTCACAGTCGCCCCATGTCTAATGAAAAATTGGTCAAGAAATGGTGAAGACATACACGCGTCCTGAGTCTACCAGCGATATACAACCCTGTCAAGTGATATCGGCATCACTTGGCACAAACACGTCACAGTCCTGACAATACTTACACCCAATCGGGTCCATGTCTGCATAGGTGTCAAAGTGTCGATAATAGGGATGGCCGCAGAGACAGACGCGGTCATCCCCATAGTTCGGGTTGTACTGGCGCGTGACGACGGTAACGACCTGCTCGGTGATGAGATACGGCGGCTCATTCATCGCGTGTCGTCTCCGCAACCAGTGTGCTGAAGTCCTGCGACAAACGACTCACCACGTCCGTGGCCGTGTCACGCGCCTTGGTCAAGGTCTCACGTGTCTCCAGTAGGCGTCGCAGGTCAGGATCGGTCTCTGGCGTGCCCCCATAGCGCCACACGTACTGGGACACGGCCTGCTCGGCAGCGGTGAGACGTACCCGTACATGTACGAGATCCGTGCGCAGGATCTCCATCACCCGGTGCATCTCTCCCAACCGGATCACGGTCTGGCGCAGCGTCAGCCGTGCCTGTCGTTCCGTCGCAGCTTCGGTCTTCAATGCGCCAATGGTCTGCACCACCGTCGCGACCGCATCCGCGAGCGCATCGACGTCCACGGCTGCGGAGCCCGCGCCGCAGACTGGCTCGACATCTTCCGGAGGACGGATATCCATCAGCGCACGGTCTTCATCCGCCAGACTGTGGAATTCTTTACAGGTACACTGACGGAAGCCAGACGTACTCGCAAATGGGGCATGACATCCCACATGCGCGAGATGCTGCGACCGAGGATGGCCACAGACACACATTGCCGGGTCCACATGGGTGGTCAGGGTCCCCGTCGTGACCTCCGGGACCTCGGCTGCCGCGATAGCCTCCCGTACACGCCGCTCCAGCGTGGGATAGATGGTCAGGTAGGGTTCTTCACAGTCGTCCGTGTTCTTGCTGCTACACCACATTTGGGCATCGGCAATGGCGGCGTGCAACCAGTCCGCTTCGTCCGGGGTGCACGTGATGGTAATTGCGCGCGGTGTGTTCATGGTATTCTTGGTGGTCATAGTGTTTCGTTGTTTCTTCGTGTTCTTACTGTTTTTCCGCGAGGGCCAGTGCGTCGGCAAGGTCGCAGGCATTGTGTCCGTCGGGCCGACTGCGGCCACACCACGGGCAGCAGTCGTTGTCGTGCCATTCCATCTCCACCAGCACCTCCCGCAGCCGCGCTTCTGTCTGCACAAGCGCCATGAGTTCGTCCTGCCACACGGGCACGATTCGACGCCCTGTGCTGGTGGTGATGGCCGTGTCTGCAGCAACAGCCGCATGTGTTGGCCTATAGATGTCGGTCTTCGCCATCATACCTTCTCCACAACGAGAGCAGCGTCAACGGCTTCAAATCGCACATCAGACCCCGACAAACCGTCTTCGGCGGGGCACACGGAGTAACCGTCGCGCGCAAAATGATTACCGTAGGTGTACCCACAATGACGACATCGTGTATACATGGCTGGCCGGGCGAGGTAGTCGTCGATGCGGGCGGTAAGCTCAATCTTACCGGACGGCACAAAGATACGGGCCTGCATCAACACATCCCGTAGCCGCGCCACCTCGCGCTGGAGCGCAGTCTTGGCGTTCCATTCCTCATCAGCGCGGGTGCGAGACCACAACTCTTGTGCTCTGAGATTGTCGCACTCTTGCTTCAGTTCCTCCACCTCCGCACGAGCAGCGTCACGTTCGGCCGCAAGCCGCTCAAACGCTTGGCCGTGCTTACTCACAATTCTCTTCTCGGTGTTGGGTATAGCATCATCCTGTTGGCGCATCAGTCCTCCGTCGCCATGAGTGCACGGGCGCGGTTCTCTAGTACCCGCGCACATTCGTCGATGGCATCGTCGCGGCTGATGGTGCCCGGTGTGCGAATGAACACGGCAATGCTCCGTAGTTCCGACACCAGCGCCGTTCGGAGCCGCGCTGCCTCCGCTTCGGCCTGTTCCTTCTCACGGGTCAAGCGGTGTACGTCGTCCAGCAACCCCTCAACCAGATCCTTCGTTGGGCGCGGTGAGTCTAGTTTCATATACCCCACGTCTTCCTTCCCAATAATAGCAGCATCGATGTCGATAAGATCGAGTGCCAATGAATCGTCTGGCATTGCTTGTTGCTGGTAGAGATCATGAATAGCCGCACGGGCTGTGATCAATGCCTTCCGCAACCGCGCTGCGTCTTCAGTGATGGCACGATAAACCATTTCACGCTCTTCCGTCAACCGCGCCACAACAACATCGTACTTCTGTTGTAGGAACAGGCAATAGGCGATAAGGTCATAGACGTGTCGATGTGGCTTATCACTCCACTGATATTGCAGGCTGTTGATGCCTCCGCTCACAGACTCCCAATACGATTGTAGTGTCTCCGGGGCAATGTCTCGGGGAGCAATGCGATCTTCCACGCGTTCTGAGTAGATACTCATACGGTCTCTTCCTTCCGCACGAGGGCGGCGTCGATGGTTCGCAGAATTTCCTTCTTCGTGCCGACCGTCATGTTCCACGGTGATATTCCAGCCTGCTGCCCAGTAGCAGCACCATGCAGCACGCTGGACGCTATCGTGTGGATGTACTCCAGCGCCTTCTTGGCGGCGTCCCGTTCCGCCTCCAATTCCGCGACACGGGCCAGAAGCCGCGCCTCACGTTCAGACCCCATGCCATTGAGTCTGGCCTGCTCTATAGTCTCCTCTTCAGCCTGTTCGGCGCGGGCCTGCCAGTACCGGGCGTTCTGGTGTTCGCGTCGGGCATCTTCCTGCCAACGCTCCGACTCCGCACGGGCCTCGACCAGTGCATCATAATCATCTCCGGTAGACCCGGAATAGGCATCACGAAAGATATCATCACGACTCATGATGTCTCTCCGTCTTCTGCTGATCCGCTGCAATCGCGGCATCGATGCGGGCCTGCCAGTACGGACGCGACTGTGTCAGATACGCCATGACATCCTTTGCGGTAGGTGACACCGACAGCGGGGCACCTGTGCAGTGCAGGATCTGACCCAGCAACATCAACGCCGATTCCGCCTGCTCAGTCGCAGCCACCTGTTCATCCAGTAGTTCCGCCTGCTCGGTATCCAAGAAGCGTAACGATTCGACAAGCGTCTTCAATGACGCTGCCTCTGCGCTCGCCGCGTCGTATCGTTCGCGCAAATTCAGATAGTCGAACATCAGGGCATCATAGTCGTTCATAACGTCTCCGTCGCGGCGAGGGCGGCACGGGCCACCTCACGAGCCTCATCAATCTCGTCCCAGTCTCCACCATCGTATCGGTTCTCGATCTTGGTAATACTGGTCAGTGCTTCCCGGAGCCATGCGACATTAGCCTCTGCTTGCTCGGCACGGGTCTTCAGTCGGTCTACACCAAGGAGTGCATCACCCATCTCATCACCGGTTGTCACGAAGGCCACGTATCGCAACATATTTCCCCGCACACCGAGAAGACTATCGCGCGTCTCCTTCAATGTCGCAACCTCGGCCCGGAGCGTCTTGACGACTTCCGTATCATGACATTGCGTACAATAGCCGGTGTGACCATGGTCACACCCACTCACATTCGACTCCGGTCTGGCCAAATTCGGAGAGAATGGATATGCCCAGCGGGGATCATTGATGCAGCTTGGGTGATGACCTTGTTCTGTTGTGCGCTGACACTCGTCACAGCAGCCACGAGTATTGAATCCGTAATTATTCACGGTCGCTCTCCTTCTTCAATCCCCATGGCAGGGCCGACGCAACCCACAAGAGCAACATCATAAAATGATACACCCTACCCACGTGTCTGGCCCCCTGCCTTCCAGAGTTCAGTAAGCTCGTACCACCAATCTCGCCAGAACCGCTCCTGTGAGAGAAACTGGGCAATGTTGAGTGGGGTCGTAAGGATGAATAAAATCACCACGACAATCCACCCGCCCGGTACATTCCAGATCGTGTTAAGAGTACGACTTCTAAATCGCTTCGCCATCACAGCCCCACCGATGTGCGGGTAGCCACCGCTGTGCGAGTGGCATTGATCGCATCTGTAGCCAAGGCCCACACCCGTACGTCGTTCGAAGAGTTCTCTTTGATGCGAAACAACGCCAGCAGTAGCCGCGACACTTCCTCACGTTCCCGTACCAAATCATCACCCAGCGCATATGCGTCGGCTTCGGCTTCGGTCACTTTGACCCGCAGCCGTGCCACCTCCGCGTCTTTCTCAGCACAGGACGGACACGACACATCCTCGATGCTGCGGCGCGGTTGCGCGGCATGTCGTGCGACAATTTCCCACAAAGTTTCGCCACTCATTGATAGGCTCCCGTCTTCACCATAACTCCCGTCATACCTCTGAACGTGTTGCAACAGGGGACTGTGACACCGTGACTGGCTGGCCCGGTGGCATGACAATGACTTGACACCCCGCCCCATTGACCACGACCCGCCGTGCCGAATGGCGTCCTGACACAAATCCCATCCCGTAAAATGTCGACACCATCAAGATAGCGATGATTTCATTCCACACGAACGGACCTCTCCTTCTGCGCACTACCATCGTGTAGGGCAGCCAGTTCGGCTTCGGCTGCCATGGCACGTGCAATCCATATTTGCGTCACGATTGCCGTGTTTTTGCCAATTGCTGGGGCAAGCTGTTCGGCATTCGGTTCATCCTTGAGACTGGTGATGTTGGGATACTCTGCCCCTTCCAGTACGGCAAGATACAGGTCCCGCTCACGTCGGATGGTTTCCAACATCTCCGACAGTAGAGACATCTGGTTCGTGATGGCCTCGGCATTCCGGCGCTCACTGTCACGCTCGGCTTCGGCATTCCGGAAGGCCAATACCGCATCCAGTGCCAGTTCGCGCCACGTGTGAGCATGTCCCACCGGGTTGTACCGACGAATGTTTTCAATGAGGTCAAGCTGTCGCTGTGTCAACATGAGATTAGACTACCACAATTGGTGATAGTTGTCAAATGATGATGATGTCGCCGTCGACCTTCAGGGTCACGGACCCATGCGGGTTGATAGGGACGGGCATCTTGTCCCACTTGACAATCTTGACCCACGTGTCTGGCCCCAGCCAACTGGCGTCGACCCGAAGCGACGTCACGGTCTGATGAGCCTCGGTCAGGGGTAACGTGTGACAATCGACAACGATGGGGTCGATGCCGAGATGGACCCGTTCGTTCACCTCATCATACCAGCGACGCACGGTCTTGATGGGGTCGGCCACGATGATGTCCGGCGCGTTGTCGAACTCCATGACGAACCGGTATTCTCCCGGTCGGGCTGACGTGGTCTCGTGTACCGGAAATGGACGTGAGACCCGGCGCACTGGGGGAATAATGGGGGCGGCTGCGGTCGCGGTGACGGCAGCCAGTGTCGTCCGAAAGAGGTGTCGACGAGAAATAGGCATGATTACTTCCCCGATTCGGCGAGTACGCGGCGAGCCAAGGCTAAGGTGGTCTCGTTCATGGCGACCACACTACCACCAAGCCTATTGACACGTCAACCACTATTTGATATCGTGCATCAACAACAGCGGTCGGTGTGTCCTCTTGTAAGGAGTCGTATGGCGCGAGTCCGTGGAATTCCCAAGAATATTGCCAAACTCATGGATGCGTATGGGTTCTGTCTCATACGTGCCACCAATCATTTGATCTGGCACCACCCCACAGGTGCACGGGTCGTCACGTCAGTGACCCCACGATCCGGGGATACGGATAAGGTGCGGAGGGACATTCGTCATGCCCTTGCCGCTGCAACATCCCGCACAGGACTACAGGTACATTCCCATGACTAGAGATCAATTCATCTACCGAGTGTTGTCGATTGTGGCCTTCGACAATACGGACGACCTATGGTGGCGATTCCGGGAGGGTGGTGACCGACCCCTCACTGATGCGGACCCGCTCGACTTCTACATCAATTGCAACGACCTGTTCTGGTGGGGGGCCTCTGATCTAGAAGCGGTGACGCCAGACACTGTCGACGCCTTGGCACAGGCATACGCCGACACCAAGGCTATCGACGAGCGTATGGGTCATCTATATGGGGCGGAACTCTATTGTGCCCGTCAACGTAAAATGCGTCCGCAGGGGGCATGGTTTGCCAAGGGGCACATCGAATCTGCCTACATGCCGCTGTTTGCCGAGTGTGGACCCGAACGCGAAGTTGGACACGGGAACCCCTATCCCTTCATGAGCGAGGACGAATATGCCAAGAAAGCCGCCATCGATGCCACCCACGACGCGTAACGATACCGTCACCGTCGCGTCTACGCTTAAGGAAGCAGGAATGCCACACGTGAAGCGTAAGGGGAAAGTGGCGGTCCTGTATTCACCCGGTTATGGGGCAGGATGGTATTCGTGGAATACGAGCCACCCCGAATGTCTATACCATCCGGATATCGTGAAGCGGGTCTGGGAGTGGAACAAAACCTACGTCGTTCCCAGTTACGACGACCGGATGGCGCTACAGGAGGAATTGACTCCAGTGGCCAAGGCACTGTTCGGAGACGACTTCTATGCCGGGGGTGCGGGACAACTGACCATTCGTTGGATGGACCCCGGTACGGCATTCTTGGTGGACGACTACGACGGATCTGAAAGTATTACGGTGTATTCACCAGAACACTACCTGATTGTCCCGAGTTAAATTACGTCGACATCTGATAGGAACCGGTGTCATACACGGCTCCCATCGCTTTCAAGCTGGGATTCTGGACGAGCAAGACAGTCTTGACATATCGAATAATGTCATCATCATCCATGTCCACAAATGGTTCACCCAATGCCGTCCATGCCACCGAGAAGTACACCTTCTTGGTGGCCGGATTAATCGCAATGTACGCGTGCAAGGGCTTCTCAGTCATGGGAAGCTTGCGCCGCATATGCAGATGGAGGGCTTCGGCCCATTCGTCCCAGTAGTACAACGTCTTGGATGTGATGAGTACACGGAAGCTCGGACGCCGACGACGATCTGCGGCAAGTACTGAGAGCATTTCGGCGGCAGACGTCGGGTCCTTGAAGACTTCCACATCTTCACCCATGATGGTAAAGTTATCGACAAGCTTCGCCGCTTCAACCAATGTTGTAGAAATCTGCATACCAGTATCTAGGAACACTTATGACACCGCCGACCACACTCGATATTGAGGCGCTGCGACGACATCTGACCACGATTCGTCTCAGTCTAGCCACATTCGGATATACCCATGCGGCCACGACACTGGCCCATACGGAATCGGTGATTGATACCTTAGTCGCCCAGCGTACGAGCCTGATGGCAGAAGCCGAAGGTCGCCGCATGTGTGTGACGTGTGGTCGGTATGCTCCACTCGGCGCGGATCAGTATTATCAAGACCCCGCGTGTGATGGCCCTGATGGCATGAATCCTTGCCTGTTCGACATGACCGCACGAGAGGCGGCTGACTACTGGAAGCAGCAATGGCACGATCAACGAGACACCCTAGAGAAACTCCGTGCCGAGATCGTCACCGTTGCGAATGGTGATGTGTTGTATCCCGATGCAGATTCCAATCTCCACATCATCGCGAACCACATCACGTCCCTCCAGCATCGTGTGGCCAGTCTTGACACCAAGTGAGAGTTGTGGTATTATAATTCCCGCTGAGGTCGAAGACCATGTGGCTTGACGTACTTAAAGCTGTCGTGATTGCACTGTACATAGCACTTGCGTTCGCGTTGTTGATTCGCGTGATGCTGTGGCTTCCACCGCGTTCCAATTGGAAAGGACCGAGTGATTAACAATGGGCACCAACTACTATCATTACCAGACCCCGCTGAATTACTGCGATTGCTGTGGCAGGTTCGACTCACAGGACGAGCCTCTTCACATCGGCAAGAGTAGCGGTGGGTGGGTGTTTTCGCTCCACATCATCCCTGAACTGGGTCTTCATGATCTTGAGGACTGGACGGCCCGGTTTCAGACGGGGGAAATTCGGGATGAGTATGGAACCCAGATCGAGCCCGGTCTGATGTTGAAGACCATCACCGAACGGACATGGACCAAACGTGACTGGGAATCCGAGTGGTGGTCAGTGCCCGGATTCTATTCATATCAAAGCGAATCCGACTTCCACGACAAGAACCACAGTGAGCGTGGCCCCAATGGTCTGCTGAGACACCGTATCGGACCGCACTGCGTCAAGCATGGTGCGGGTACGTGGGACTGTATGCCCGGAGCATTTGCATGACACCACTCCCACCTCCAGACGCCCGTGTCGCATTTGAGGCAGGGTGGATTGCGGCCTTCATTTACATTGAACATGAATGGGGGCCGTCTCCCCCTTGCACCGTTGACGAAGCATGGCAACGGTGGTTGGAACAACGAGAGAATCCGTATCTGCAAGACAGACCAGAGGCTGAACGATGACATCTCCATGGGCCGTCCCTATTCTCACCACGTCTCCTGATGGACGACGACTGGAGTCATGGGAACGTTTTGACACCAAGGCTGAGGCTGACCGCTTTTACCAGCAATACAACCGCCGTGCTCAGGCGGCATGGGGGATATCCATGGTCGCCTACTCTCCCATGTATTGCCCATTCCCGACGCCGTAATATGCTCACGACCCATGCCTATCGAAAAGATGCGGAGGCTGCCGGGAAGTACGCACTGGCATATCTGCGCCCACGCCACCGGGCTGATCGTGATGCCTCGGTGGACGTGATCTATTGGCTGGCGCGATGGGCTGGACACTGGGCACGTCGCGCCCTTCCGGAGACATCCGCAGAACATCCATCATGGTAACTATTCGACACTATATCGTCACCACTCTACTCCTCACGACATTTTTTGGTGGTATGGCCCTGTCTATGCGATGGGCCAACTCCATGGACGACGCATTGGCACGTGAGGCCGTCAGTCACTGGTATGATTGCACCGTCCCTACCGGGGAGGTGTATCGCGTCAACTACGTGTATCGCCACCGTGAGGAATGGCAAATTTCTGGCACCGTACGGGTCAAAGGGACCGGTAACCTGACGTGTGTTGAGGTACAACCATGATTCTCTTACGTAATACACCAGAGGTTCGGCAACGTCTCTACATGTCCAATGGACCGAATGGCCCGCCAATCCAATGTATCGTCGACTGTGTGTGGGACCAAGGCCGCGCTGTCGGGGTCAGTATCGTGGGTGATACAACAGACGTGAAGAGAGTATTTCGTCAAGTCGTGCATGGAAGCAGCGGGGAATCCTCATACAACAACGGCAGATATACTCTGTATCGGACAGGGACGGTTGAAGACGAGCGCGAAGTGAACGCGTTGCGTTCGAACAAAGCACCGACCAAAGAAGAACGGCAGCACATCTACACGCGTATTGACGAGGAACGCGCACGTCAAGATACGTCGCACTGGAACGATAACCGACTGCAATACCGGTACATTGCGCCACACATCATCCTGTTAGAAGAACAGGTGGCTACGCTCCGGTCTGAGTGGTATCGCACAACTGAAGAACACGACCTCAAGGCCAGACTGGTCAAGGTCGCCGCGATTGCGGTACGAGCATTGGAAGAAATCGGATAATATTCTTCCACGCGTATATTCTACTCATGCCACTCGTTGGGCCAAACGAATGAATGAGGGACCATCGGGAAGTATGCCACGGTTACGAACAAACCCAAACCGGCCATAGAACGTTTTCAGTTGAGTGGTCGTGGTGCGCTGCTGCCCCGGATGTCGCTTGAGTGGTACCGGGTCAAGACCCAGTGTCACGCCATGTTCATCAGCTAAGTCACACAACAGACGCATGACCTGTGTCCCCTCACCCTGCCCCTGTGTCGATGACCGTAACACCATGATACCCACATATTCACCTATAGCTCCCAATGACACAGTGACGTTCTTGATCTGAAAGATACTGGGATGTACTATGGGTTTGGTGGTGTGAGACCGCACGGCTCGCAGGAACGCCCTCGATGATGATGGTGTCGTGACTTCGGTCAGGAATTGTCGAAACGATTGCATACGGTATTATGTAGAGTAATGTACATGGGACTCCTAGAGGGGGTGGCCTTCCTTTTTTGGGTACCGGTACCTGAAGGGGGTGGCCTTGTTTTTCCCATGGGACTCCTGAGCCTATGGGAAAGAAAAAAAGAGGGTCGCCCCTTTCAGAGATATGGGACCCAGCCCCACCCCCCCTTCCCCTAC
>JACCDR011212134.1_pt1 | contig 79860 bp, 66 predicted proteins | sample 7446431 | NCBI WGS metagenome assembly JACCDR01 (sample SAMN15323443, study PRJNA562643) | freshwater metagenome | isolation source: river surface water | place: USA:Blue River Watershed | collected 2017-08-17
CCTTATAGGGGTGTGGCGCCGCCAAGAAGAACACCCGACAGCGAGACATGATAGCGAGTCTTTTTTAGTGACGTGTCACAATCTACTGCGCGTGCCTTGGGTTTCAAGCGGCGTTTATTTCAGGAATAAAAACCCGTTAGAAGTGGGTTGGCCAGGGCGGGCATCGGCGGTACGGCTACTGGGCGCCGGTCACCAGCTCTTCCAGTTGACGCAAACGCTCTTCCAGTTGCGTAAGCTGTTCTTGCAAAGTGGCCACTCTGTCTTCAAGCGCGTGCAGCCTCTCAAGGTTGTTGTCGTCTCTGCTGGCAGCTGATGTGCGATTTGCCAAGGATTCCTGTGAGTCGATGGGATCACTGCCTAAAAGATGCGCATAGCGGCTTTCGCGCTTCCCGGGTTCACGCGGCAACTCAAGCACAAAGGGCCCGCCTGGGCTCTCGGTCAGGCGCTTTAATAAATTTTCCACCTGCGTAATGTCTTTAAAGGTAAAGAGTCGCCCCGATCGGCTGCGCAACTCACCAGGCGTCTGGGGTCCGCGTAAAAATAGCAAGCAAAATAAGGCTAATTCAGCTGCGCCAAAACGGGTTTCGGCAAATTCACTAATGCCAAATCGATGTTGGTATTTCGGTACTCGTCCGCCAACACGCACTTCGCCCGCCAAGTTTTTTTGGACCAAATCATCCAGCGCAGCTTGAACCGCACTTTCAGCTAAATCCATGACCGGTTCGCGGTTGGTTTTTTGGTTGCAGGCCAGTGTGAGGCTATTTAATGACAGAGGGTATTGATCCGGGGTTGTAGCGGCTTTTTCGATGAGGCAACCCAAAACGCGAATTTCAAGGGCTGAAAGCTGTTGCATGTGGTGCTCCAGAATGTCGAGGGGCTACCAGTATAGTCAGATGTGATAGCAATCAACACATACGCTGAGTTTTAGCTTGTCCAACACTTATCCGGCAAGTTGATTAGAGGCCGCCGCCTAACCCCTGCACCCATAAAGTTTTAAGCGCCAAAATCGTTGCCGCATTTAAGAGTATAAACAGCAGCATAGCTGCCCAGCGCTTGATGATGAGGTTGTGGGGTGATCTCAACCGATAGGGCCCGACCTTAGGGGGCTTGGGGGCTCTTTCGGGTGGCCGTATTTGTGGCACACGAAAAACGGTAGACCCTTCGTGCAGGGGTGTTACGTTATGGGTGTGTGCAAGCCACCATTGCGCTAGCACTAACGCATCCGATACGCTCTTGCGTGTCTCGATCATATTGAGGGCCCCAGTTATCAGGTTGAGGCGATAGCTTAGTGATTTGAGTTTGCCGCACCTACGCGATTAGGCGCTGAATTGTGTAGGAAATTGTCGGGTATGCGGGTGGGTTATTGGATGCCATACCGTAGTAAAATGACAGTCTTTGATAGTTATTTCAGGGTGTATTCATGAGTCACATTTCGCGAGGCCCCCTCGTTTGCTACCAGAAGGACCTGGAAGCCGGGTTAACCCCCGACCCTCAACAAGCGGCAGTCGTTATGCGCTTTCAGACACTTTTTGAGTCTCTTCAATGGCGGCCATCTTTTTTGACCCTTTTTAACCGCTCAGCGAAAATAAAGGGAATTTATTTGTGGGGTGGCGTGGGACGAGGAAAAACCTATTTAATGGATGTGTTTTATGATGCGCTGCCCACCTCCAAGCGGCGCTTTCATTTTCATCAGTTTATGCAGTATGTTCACCAAGAGCTAGCGCGGCACAGACATATAAAAAACCCTCTTGCGGTTGTTGCTCGCGATATTGCCAAAACAGCACGGGTTTTATGTTGCGATGAGTTTTTTGTCACCGATATAGGCGATGCCATGCTGTTATCGGGTTTATTGCAGGGTTTATTTGCGCAAGGAGTGGTGCTGGTTGCGACTTCCAATCTCGAGCCCTCGCGCTTATATTGGAATGGGTTACAGCGCGACGCCTTTTTGCCGGCGATAGATTTATTGATGCAGCATACGGATGTTATTCATTTGGATGCGGCCCAGGATTATAGGCTGCGGCTATTAAAACAGCTCTCTGTGTATTATACGCCTTTAAATGACGCTGCTGCGGGTGCTTTGGTGTCCTGTTTAAAGCGGTTGCTGCCACATGCGCAATTATCAGCTCCAACTAATTTACGCATTCATGATCGCGAAATATCAGCCATTTATGTCGGCGCTGACGTTGTGTGGTTTCGGTTTGCCGCACTCTGTGAAGGCCCGCGAGCCGCTAAAGATTATGTGACCTTGTCGGAGCGATTTCATACCCTGCTCATCAGCGAGGTTCCCTCTCTGGGAGACCATAATAATGACGCAGCTAGGCGTTTTATCTATTTGGTAGATGCCTGTTACGATAGTCGAGTCAAGCTGATCATGAGTGCACAAGAACCTATTTTACGTCTATATGATTCTGCCGGGCGTTTGGCTGTGGAATTTTCTCGTACACAAAGCCGGCTGTTAGAAATGCAATCCGAAGATTATTTGGCTGAGCCGCATCGGTATTTGGCGCATTCGCAGAGATGAGTACGCTACTTGGCGGGTGTTCGTTAGCTATAAATCGCGCTGTGAATTTCCGTCAGTTCGACCCAGCCGCCATAATCGATCCATTCGAGGGCCAAAGGGCTGTTTTGTACCGTGATTCCACGGGCGGCTGCATCGGGTGATAAAACGTAAACCGCTGCAATTGTCATAAGCTGCGACAGAAGGTCCCTATGGCTATGCAGGAGATAACACCCATCGGCAACCAGTAGGACGGCATCTTGGCTATCCAGCGTTTGCAGCCAATCAACCGCCAGTCGGTTTGGGTTGGAGACAATATTTGGGTTGGAGACAATAAATAGTGGCATTAAAAACACACAAGATGGCGCGCTTGGGATAAGAGCGCTTTACAGTCGGATGCATCCAAGCATTGAACGCCTGGCATAAGCTGCTCCGGTAAAATATTGCGATCAATTAACGCGCTTTGTCGCACAAATAATGCATCGACGCCAAAAAGCGTTAGGGCTTGAGTCATTTTATAGTGAGATTTTCGCTCGATAAGCTGCGCAGACTGCTCTTGCACTAGCTGCCAGACGCCATCAGATTCGTACAAAATAGCCAGGTTCTGCTCAAATGCTCCGGCTGCCAGTGCCGCTTCCAAACCGTCTTTGGCCAGTGCGCCTTGGTAGGGGCTTTGTCTGAAGATCCATAAGCTGTCGTAGCGCATAAAGATGAGTCGGGAGCGATTAATTAAACGTGAGGCAGCGATCGGACGCCTGTATTGCCTCAAACAATAAACCCAATCCGCCAAGCGACCCGGCCACTAAATTTGCACCGGGCTTGTGATGTCGTTTGGCCTCATCCGCATCAAAAACGCCTCGTCGTACAGCCGCTGCGATGCAGACAACAGCGTCAATCGAGTGGGTTTCAATGAGTGCCCGCCAAGCAGTTGGCAAGGCGATTTCGTCTTGCGGCGGGGTCATCAGGCTGTTGAGGTTGTGTACACCATCCCCATAAAAAAAGAGGCGCGTAACCTGGTGCTGTTTCGCCAAGAGGGCCTTACAAAAAGCCAGGGCCGCATAAGCGCCTTGCGATTGAGGGGCGTAAGGCGCGGCTTGAATGATTAGGGTGTAACGTAACGGCATAGGCAAGTGGGGGGGATTGTTCCCCCCCTTAAGGTTGTTATTCGTCGTTCATAATGCCGAGCAAATGCAGCAGGCTGGTGAAGAGATTGAGAATATTGAGGTACAGGCTGACCGTGGCCATAACATAATTGGTCTCACCGCCGTGGATGATTCGGCTGGTATCAAACAAAATAAAACCGCTCATCAACAGGACGACCGCACCGCTAATCGCCAATTGCAGTGCAGGTATCGGCGCACCAAACAGGCTAAACAGCAGGCCCGCTATTGAGGCGATGACAACCGTAAGTAACCCGATCATCAAAAATCCACCCATAAAGCTAAAATCTTTACGCGTGGTCAAAACATAAGCTGAGAGAGCAAAAAAGACAAAAGCGGTACCGGCTAGGGCTTGCATAATAATCATGCCACCAGCTGGGCTGTTCAAGTAGTGCGCCAAGGTGGGTGCCAAACCTGCGCCGAGAAGGGCCGAGACACCAAAAACCGTCCAGATACCAGCTGCTGAGTTGGCGACTTTGGGTAGCACAAACCACAAGATGCCTAAGGCGGCGAGTGAAAATACAATGCTCAGAACTTTGGGAATGCCAATGGCCAAACCGATGAAGGCTGCCACAGCGCTAACAAGTAAGGTCACTGCCAAGAGGCTGTAGGTATTGCGCAGTACACGCTGAGTGTCGAGCGCCGACAGGTTGACTGCGCTACTGGGAGAATAAACGTCTTGCATAAAATACCCCTTCTTAAGTGGATAGGTGAAAATCATGAAGGATCATAACAAAATCGTTTGGCATAACCCATCACAATTGCTGTGAAGCCTGACAGCGGGTGTCAGCGTTTGTTCCGTCGAGGGTTGGGTTTGCGGCTAATTTCTTCGATGGCGCTGCTAAGAATAGACGAAGGCGGTGACTGGGGTAAGGCGGGCATTATGTCGGGCGCTTGGATTTGAGCGGACTGTTCTTTCCAGCGGATGACGTTGTAAAAATTGCGGATGTTGCTGACATAAGACACGGCTTCATGGCCGCGCGCGTAACCGTAACGCAGTTTGGTGAAGTAGGCGCGCTTGGTCAAAAGCAGCAGACGCGGTCGCACATCTTCCCAACGGTTGGGGTTGGCGCCCTGTTGCTGGGTCAGCTTTCGGGCGTCTTCCAGGTGGTAGAAGCCAATATTGTAAGCTGCAAGTGCTAGCCAGAGCCTGTCGGGGTCCTCTATCGCTGGGTTGAGGCTGTCGTACATTTTGCGAAAATAGCCGGCACCGCCGCGTATGCTTTGTGCGGGGTCCTCGCGATTGTCAATGCGCATTTCCTGGGCGGCTTTTTGCGTCAACATCATAAAGCCACGAACCCCGGTAGGGGAAACGGCACCTGGGTCCCAGTGCGACTCTTGGTAGCTGAGCGCGGCGAGCAGTTGCCAGTCCAGGCCATATTGCGTTGCAGCCGCTTGCAGTAGCGGCTTCCAAGCGGGCAGCCGTGTCTTGAGGCGTTTAGTAAACACCAGCGCCTCGTTGTAGTCGATTGTGCCGATATGCCCGTAAAATTGGTGCACCAATTGCTCAAGTCGGCCCGAGGATTTCGCCTGCGCTAAAAAGCGGTTGACCGCTAGCTGTAAGCTGGTGTCGGTGCTTTTGGGCAGTGCCCAGGCCAGTGGCTCGGGTTCGGTTAAATCAAATGCCTGGCGCACCATAGGATAGAGACTGGCGTTCATCTGGAGTGCCTGCGAGTCCACAATCGCGATATCCCGTTTACCCTGATTAACCTGGTCTAAAAGGTCAAACGAGTCGATATCCAAGTCTTCTTCCCAGCGCAATTCGGGATAGTCGCGTTTTAACAGGCGCAAACGCTCGGCATAACTGCTTTGGCTCTCGATCAGAAGGTTTTTCCCTGCGAGGTCGGCAAGCGACTTGGGTTTGGGTGAGCCAACACGGTAGATGACTTTTTGGCTCATTTGCCCATAAGGATCACTGAACGCAATTTGAGCTAAGCGTTTGTCGGTCACGCTAATGCCGGCTGCGGCCAAATGAATCTGGTGCCGTTCAACCGCGGTTAACAACTGACCCAGATCGTCAAAGTCTTGAATCACCAGCTCAACGCCCAGGTATGCGGCGAAGTCTTCAAGGAGTAAATACTCAAAGCCGGTATAACTGCCATCGGTGTCTTGATAAAACGTGGTGGGCCCATTGCGCGAGCCTACTAACAGTACGCCAGCGTCCTGGATGCGGCTTAACCGGTTAGGTAGGTGGCTGTGCTGGAGTCCCAAGGTCAATAAGCACAGCCAGCCACTGAGCAGCACATGATTACTCAGGTGCAGGCTGAAGCGGTTTAACCGCAGGTACCAGGAGTAGGCTGTCATGCGCTACGGAGTCTCCGGTTGCCGATCAGGGTTTCAGGACCCCGTCCATTTTTTTGAGCATGGCCTGCAACCGTTGTTGGTTGCCTTCGGAGCCCGGTTTGCTGTCTTGTTGAGCCTCGTGGAGTTCATAGCAGAGATTCAGTGCGACCACTGTCAACAGCTCATCGTAGGGGCTATTCATGCTTACTTGATTGCGCAGTTTTTTAAGGCGCTCTTCCAATTGCCGGGCAGCAAAGGTGAGCGCATCTTTTTGGCTTGGTTGGCAAGCGACCTGATAGTCACGCCCTAAAATTTTGATGGCAACCTTTTGCGGTTGATGCGGATGGCTCGTCATGGGGGGGCCTCAGCGCGACTGCTGAACGGTTTCGGCGAGTTGTTCTATACGCTGACACAAGCGTTTGTGCTGGGCTTCGAGCGACAAGTAACGCTCTTGCCAGCTGGCTTCACTTTCTGCCAGCGCCCTTTCGCGGGCTTCCAGATGTTTCAAATAGGCCAGCAGCGCATCGAGCTTGGTGTCCAGCTGTGCCAAAACGTCAAATGCCGGGGGACTGGAGCCAACCCCGGCAGGCTGGGCAAGCGGCGAAGAATGTTTAGACACAAGAACCCCGTTACACGGTTTAGACAACAAAGTACGGCAAAGCGCTAGCTTACCACGAGCCTCATCCGCTTGTTACCGTTAGCCTTGCCGTTCAAGCTGTGTCGCGCCGAGATTACCAAGCGGTGCACAGGTTGCTGTTGTTGCTATACCAGCAGCGTTTACCCGTATGATCCAGCGTGAGTTTGCCGTCGCGGGCCTGAGGTGAGCCGGCAAACGGAATAGCCTCCAGTTGGTAGCCGCCATCGCTCAACTGGGTGATGTCGAATCGGTAGACGGGGCGACCTGTGCCCACAGGACCTTGATCGGGGAAGAGGCTGGGCGCGGGGGCTCCCGCCTTGCCGCCATTGGCCTTCAAATAAGAAAATTCGACCACAAACCGCTTTTCCAGCGCCTGGGCGAGGCTCTGTAAATCACCTTGAATGGCGGTTCTGTGAGTTTTGACGACATAAGCGCTGTAGGACGGCAGTGCGACGCTGGCCAATATGGCCACTATCACCACCGTGATCATGAGTTCAATCAGGTTAAAACCCGCCATCTGTGACGTTAGGCGGTAACGACTTAGGTAAAGCATGTTAACTGACCTCATGGAGTGCGGGTTTTACAGAGCCTTTTAGACGTTTGGTGAATCCTAAAGGGTGTAGTTGAGAGCGGGTGTGGTCGATAGCGGGTTTAGTCGATAGGGGCTAACTCTCGCCAAGACACCCGACCCTGTGCCGTGGCGGTGGGTTTAGGTGGCGGTGTGATTTCGATACGGTTCAAACTGCCATCCTCCCCTTGAAAGTTGAGGTGGCTGTTCTCCCGGTTTTGGCTGCCGGTTTCGAAAAGACCGCTTTGTAAACCATCGCCTACGAAGGTGCTGCCTTTAAGCTCATCCTGATCGGCAAATTGCGAGAAGATTTGATGGGGCCCGGCGGTGCCTGTCAGGAAATCCAAGCCGTGCAGATAGGTTTTACCCAGCTCGCCACACAGGCTGACCGGCGGCACATAATCCAAAAAGAACACCCGCTGAAAGGCGACCAGGCTCTTGCTGAGGTGTCGGCCACTGGGTGCGTTAGCACTCGTGCCTGTCTCCAACGCAAAACGCCAGCCACCGACGGCATCATCCGCCATAAATTTGCTGAGTTCAGGGTAGGTTTTGACCCCGGCCGGGCAGCCCGTTTGGCACTGGAGGACTTTTTTGTCGTCTTTTTTGAGCAAAATATTCCGGGTATCGAGGATGCGCCCAGCGTTCGCACGTCCGCTGTCATCCACTTTCAATCCATAGAAGTATTGCTGCTCGGACAGACTGTTGTCGTTGCTGGCTTTGAGTTTGCCGGTACCAAAAAACAACCAACGGTCTTGGCTGCTGATAAAAGCGGTGGGCTCTGTGGTGATGGCGCGATTGGGGTTAAAAAAGACGCGGCTCACACCCTGGTTGAGGTCGAACTGGATGAGTCGACCATCGCTAATGCGTTCGGTCAGTCCGAAATACAGATGATCGGTGTTGCCGTCCTGATCCCAATCTACGGCGCCAAGATCTCCGGTGAAAGCGTTGGTGCTTGGAATCGTCTCTGGCGCCGATAGCGTCAGGCGCTGTAAATCAAAGAAATACAGCGCTGCACTTTGCGCTGAGCTGGCATCAGTGGCCTGGGTAGGCCCTGTGCCAAAGGCCAGACGCCAGCGGCCCTTTTCATGGATGACTGTTGGGGTGCCGAGACTGTAGCCCAAATTGGGTGGGCGAATTTCCGCCAGCAGGCGAGGCGGGGTTTCCGGGTCGGTTATGTCGAAAACCAGGTAGCTCGAGCCTAACGTCTGTGTATTGCCGTTATAGGTCACCTCAACCGGGTAGCCTCCAAGGCCGGTTCCGGTGACCAATATAGTCCCCCAGCCGTCTGGGTTGCGGTTCGAGGGCGTAAAGCTTTTGACATCAAATGCCTTGGGCGAACCGTCGACATAAAACACGTGCTGATAGTCGGGTAGATTCAGCCACTGCAAGTGAGGCAAGAGGTTGCCGGGTACATAAGCCCAGAGTTCCTTGCCGAGTGGGTGGGGCTCTTCGTTGGTGAGGCTTAAACGGGCAATTTTGTCATCTCCGTCCCAAAAGCCGCTGTTGAACGCATGCAGCATGCCGTCGTTCGCGCCCACATAGAGCACATGGCGGCGCTTGGCGTAGCGCTCTGCGAAGGCACGATAACTCGGGTCCGTTTCACCCCAGTGTTCACTGGGTGGGCCCACCATCAGCGGCGAGGCGTTGGCGATGTCGCCCAAGATAAACCGCTGGCGCTGGCCTTGTGGGTTCGTCAGTGAGCGATTACGTGTGTTATCGAATTCCAGTCCACGCACATAGTTTACGGTTTCCTCAATGCGTCTGTTGCACTGGTTGTCTGTCAGGCGGAGGCGGGCGCAATCTATGCCAAATAAGGCTTGATGATCGGCTGAAAACTGATCAGCGGTGAAGCTCAGGGTTGCGGGAGGCTTGCCGGCACTCCCTGAAAAGAGCGCATCAGGTGCCAAGGTAAAGATGTGTCGGCCGGGCGCTGTGTCGTCGTAGGCGCGCTGTGCCGCTAATAGGGCGTTACTGAGATTCAGCCACTGATCTTCCGCTCGCCATAAGGGGCGTAAATTGGCGAGCGGGGCAGTCCCCAGGTTTTGGCCATTAGCGCCGTAGCGTGTGATTTGCGTGCCGGTTTGTGGGTCTCGGGTGTAGCGAATTTCGGGGTCTTGGGCCAAGTCGTCCAGCCGGCCATTGCGGTTGCCGTCCTCTCGGTAGCGGCCCTCACTGTCGATAAACAACGTATGCAAGCTGCCTGCCCAGGTGACGCTCTCTTGTTGCGCGGCATCTTGCCGTTTGGGGTACATCAGCGCTTGAACCACAAGCCCATCGCCCCGTTTAGAGCTGGTACTGGCAGCGGCGCCACCACCTGCGCGGGCTTGATCGTTGATTAAACCCAGCACGCGCAACAAAGAGGCTTTCAATGCGTCGGGCGAATTGGCGAGCAGTAGGTTATCCGGTTCGCCATCGCCGTCTTTATCCCAGGAGCGAGGCGGCGAGGGCAGTGGTTTGCGGTCAAATCCTGAGCGGGCATTCGAGAAGGGCTCTCGGTTAGTCCCGTCCGCAAAAAAGGGCTTGTCGACGGTTTCAAACCCCGTGGTGGTTTGCTTTAAATCCATGCCGCCTATGGCAGCGGCTTCGCGCAATTTGCGTAGCGAGTCACCGTCGGTATCGCCACTCAAGTCGGCAAAGACAAAAAAGGATCTCACGTCCTGAGCGCCGGGCAAGTCTTGGCGGCAATCGCCCCGGAGGCTCCAGGCGACAGAATCGACCATTTCATTTTGTTGCAGGCCACCCCAGATGGGAGTCAAATTTTGAGCGGCGTTTTGAAAGTCCTGGGTGGGACTGCCGTCGTTGATGTTGACGACAAAAACCGGGGTACAGGGCACCTTGGCTTTTAGCAGGGGGCTGTAATAAGGGTCCCAATGCTCAGCGCCTCTTTCGGCTAAGGCGTAAGAGCCGTTGCGGTTGCGGGTGTTAAACAGGGCCGACTGGGGGCCGCCATGCGGCGTTTGTTTGATGTAGCCGCCTATCTCAAACAGGGTTTCGGCTATGGGAGTATTGCCCTGGGTAGGGTAGGACTCGATCACCTCGATGATGTCGGCAAGCGGTGCCCCCGCATAAGTATCCAAACACAGCTCGTTGATGCCACCGGTTGTGGGCTGATAACACGGGCGCAGTGTGCCAGCATCGCCATTAGGGCTAAAAACCGCAACGCCATAATCAAATTGCAAATAGGATTGCTGGATTAAACCCGTGGGTTCCTTGTTGTAGCGTACCCGTAAACGGTAGGACTGGTAGTCGTTGTTGGTTCCGGCGTTTTGGCACCACTGAGCCAATGTTTGGGTGTTGGTTTGTGCTGTTTTGCTGATGATGATGCGGTCGCTACAGAGGTGTGCGCCTGACTGGGCATCATGCGGGCTTTGGGCGGCCAGTTGCGCACCGGTGAGCAGGTTGGTCGAGGCGCCGGTGCGCGACAGGTCGACCGTTTTGATGTAACCGCTAGGCTGAAGGTCTAGGTTTGCAAAGTGTCGTCGGGAATAGATTTGGCCTTGACTTAAGACCTCGACCCGGCTGCCGATCAGAATTTCGCGCAGTATGTCCATGCGCCGCATGCTAAGCCAGTTAAGCATGTTGCCACTAAAGGCGCTGCAGCTGCCATCCAGATTGCGTTGAGTGTCGGGAATGAAAAACCCTTTTCCCGGTGCATCATCGTAGGTGTAGCAAAGACGCTCATCAAAAATGCCGATGTAAACCTGTGTGGGATCAAAAGTTCTGCTGTAAGCGCGTGTGCGCATTGAGCCGGAGGTGTCTACCGACAGAACCACTTTAGGCCTGACCTGCGCCTCGCGCACCAGGGCCGGCTTCAAGGATACCGTGGCGTTATCGAGCGTTTGACTGAGTGCAGGCAAGGCGGTAGCACTGGCGAGACCCAAGGCAAGATGTAATGTGTAGGCCAATCGCTTCATCGTGATCACTCCTGGCGCGCTTTCGCGGTCGCCTTGTTCAAAAACAGTCTCTGCGGTTTTGCTGCTAGCGCAATCGGTAAGTCGCGCTCATGGGGGCCCTTAACCACGCTGATAAGTACTTTGCAACATGACGGGCGTTTGCAAGACCGTTTGGCTGTCGAGCCAGACGGTCACGCGAAAATAGGGCGCCCAATCCGCCTGAGTTTTGGGTTCAGGCGATGCCACTTTGGGGACATGGCAGCGAAATTCGACCAGGTACTTCACCGGCAGTGGCAAGGAGTCGGTCGCCGCGCCCAAGTGCTTGCGATCCAGCGTGACAGTCAGTGTCGGGGCCGATTTGCGGATGGCGGCATCTTCCCAGGGAGCTGCGCCCGGTTGCAGCTGGCAGTTTGCAATACCAAGGCTGGCGTAGACGGTGGTGCGACAGAGGCCCTGACTGCATTGTGGCGTGAAGCAGCCGGGGCCATTACAGCTGTCTAAAAATTGTGCATCGGTAAAGCTGCCGTCTTCGATCACCTGTTTTTCAACGCGCCTTAAGGCCTCTTCGGCGGCTTCAAACGCCAGGCGCTTTTTCTCGTAGTTTTCATGCATTTTGGTATCGGAGCTGACACCCCGGCTCACCGATAAGCCGCCAATGGCAACAAACAACAGCAGGATAAGCGCTACCACCAAAACGGTGCCATTTTGGTGTGGCACGGCTGATTTGGACTCAGGATATCGATTCATAGACCATTACCCGCAAGTGATTCCAGGTGATCCCCGCCCCGATTGCGCAAGTTGATGCGGCTTTGGTAACAGCTGCGCAAATAATTGTCGGTCGGGGACTCAAATCGGCCGCAACGTTTGCCAATCGGGCTGGGTAAAAAGGCTTTTTGGCTTTTAAACAGGACAAACAGGTCCACGCTCGTGATCATAGGTTGATCGGCGGCGGTGATATCCTTGGCGGCTTTGAAGAGATTGGCCACCGCGTCTTCATCGGTATCCAAGCCGTAACGCACTTCAAAATGCTCGACTTGGTCGACAAGGGTTTGCGGCTCTTCAAATTCGGGGGTTTTAAAGCGCAACTGCCCTGTTTTATCGAGAAAAATCAGCGCGCTATTTAAGGCATAAATATAACTACCGGGTGAAAAGCTGCCTTGGCTCACACCTTCGCTACTGCGGCAGTCACGCGCTGTGCCAAAGAGTGCAGATCGGCAGTTTTTGCCGGTGTTGCTGTGGTCGATCAGTGCCTGCCCTTCGCCACCTGCCAGGGTAAAAGTCGCCGCTTGGGTGCAGCGTGCATCAACCGCTAAGAGTGCTTGCCCGCGAGCAAAGGGGTGCGGCTTAGTGGTGGTGATCTGGGTGCCGCTATGTTGCTTGACCTGGGCATTGCGCTCGGGCTGAATGCGGTGAATAAGTAGGCTGTCGCTCTCGGGATCGGCGAGATCCTTGAGGACTGGGTGTTGGTTGTCGAGGGTTTCGACATAGGCCGGGTAGTTGCCGTACCAGACAGCTTGTTGGTTTTCTTCGATCGTATTGGCAAAGGGCAGCCGGGCTTTGTCGGCTGTGGCCGTTGCTTGGCGCAGTGCATCCGAGGGGCAATGGGTGTTGCCCGCCATGCGCAGATTGCCGGCTAACAACTCCAGTGCAAAGCGGCTGTTGTTGTTCATCAGAGTCAATTCTTGAACAAAAATCTGCGTCCTAAGATGCGCTGAAAAAGCACTGATGGCCGCACCCACCACGGCAATGCCAAGCACCAAGGCAATCATCAGCTCAATGAGGGTTAATCCCTGCTGTGTTTTAGCCTGCCGTCTTCTGGCGGGCGCCCTCTGGACCATAGTGGGCTCCGAAAACAAAATAGCGGGCTCCGAAAACAAACATGATGGCATGGGTGACCTCACAGAACCGTTGTCATGACAAACTTGCCTTGATGTGGGTCCGCTGTCGCCGTAAAAGGCGAGCGCGGGCTGTAATCCAAGGTGATGGTGTACTCACGACTGCCATCGGGGAGATTTTTAAAGCTAATGCGGCTTTTGGCATCCAGTAGTTCGGCATCCAGTGCGCTGTGCCAGCGGTAGAGGTCCCAGTCGCGCAATTCGTCTTCTGAACAAGGTCTTTGGTCGCAATCGCTCGTGGCTTGTAATCGCGTACCTTTTTGATGTTCTGCGGTATAGCCCTGTGCTGACTTGGCGGCCACCGCATAGTTGGCACGCATTTTTTCCAGAATGTCGCTCGTTAATAAAATCGCACGGCTACGCAGTGCATTATCGTGCGCCGATTTAACCGATTTGTTGGCAATATAGGCGTAATTCAAAAATCCAAAAGCAATCACTAAAGCGCCGATCATGGCTTCTAAAATGGTAAAGCCACCCATTTTATGCGGTTTGAGGTTCGAATATTTTTTGCGCATCATTATGAACACTCCGCTTGTGACTGTTCGGGTTCTAGCCGGGTGTGCCCTGCGCGCGCCAAGCTAAATGACAGCGCTTGAGTGCCAAAACAAAACAGTATTTGCACATCGCCGCTGGATAACTGCGCTTGACCTTCCGCCGTGTAGGTCAAACGAGTGACCGCCGGGCGGGAAATCAATTTAATACGTTTGCCATTTTTTTGGTGTTGTTTTATCAGGGTGTCGGCTGAGTCGAATTGACCATTTCGATTTAAATCGACGTACATTAGCCAACCGTCTTCCCAGCCGCCATTTTCACAAGTTGTGCCTTTGGCGGGGTTGGATGGGCAAAGGCTGACAGTGCCTGAGCGAGTAATAGCTTGGCTGCGCGCGAGACGTAAATCTTGGAAAAGGCTGTCGCGTTCGGCTTTCGCTTTGATGCGATGGTGTTGAGCATCAAAACTGGGTACCGATATCGCTGCGAGCACACCAACAATTAAAATCGTGGTCAATAGCTCAAGCAATGTAAAGCCGGCGAGACCTTTTTGTGATGGGTGGCAGCTTTGTGATGCATGGTAATTTTGTGATGTATGGCAATAAATATTCTTGGTCATGATACAGCCGCCAAGTGATTTTGTGTCTCCATTCTACGAGCCAAAATTTTGACTGAAGTGCGTTACAGCACAAAAATTCCGCAAAATAAAAATATAGGCCTATCTTGCTGTTTTTTATGCGCCAGATCCCATTTATTTTGGCATTAATGCGCATTTATTTTATATTTTCGAAAGGACTTTATCCGAGATTTGTTGATGCAATCGATTGGGGTGCGGTGTCATCGGGTGTTTGATTGTGCGCTGTCGTTAACGGAGGTTGCCTCCCTGTGGCGGCGCTTGGGCATTGGCGCTGAGCGCTGATCTCGGCTTTCAAGGGGAGGATAATGCATCTCGCTGATCGCTGGGGAAATCCTTATAATCGCTGCTTTTTTGTGAGGCTCCCCATGACTGTTCGAACCCGCATAGCCCCCTCGCCCACAGGCGACCCCCATGTTGGCACGGCTTATATTGCTTTGTTCAATTACTGCTTTGCCAAGCAGCATGGCGGCGAGTTTTTATTGCGGATTGAAGACACGGATCAGGCCCGCTCGACACCGGCGTCAGAGCAGGCCATCCTGGACGCCTTGCGTTGGCTGGGGCTGACTTGGGATCAGGGCCCTGACGTCGGTGGCCCAGCCGGGTCTTATCGTCAAAGTGAGCGCAAGGCCATTTATGCGGAACATGTGCAAAAGCTGTTGGCGTCCGGCTCGGCCTTTAAGTGTTATCGCACCCCAGAGGAGTTGGACAGCCTGCGCCAGCTGCGCACCGAAGCGGGTATCAGCACCGCGCTTAAACCGTCGGATTTGGCCTTGCCCGCCGAGGAGGTGGCCCGGCGTGAACGTGAAGCTTGGCCCTACGTGGTTCGTATGCAGGTCCCTGAAGCGGCTGGCCCCTGCCCAGTACAGGATATGTTGCGCGGCGAAATTCTCTTGGACTGGTCACAAGTGGACGCCCAGATTTTAATGAAATCGGACGGTATGCCGACTTATCACTTAGCCAATGTAGTGGATGACCATTTAATGGGCATTACCCATGTATTACGCGGCGAAGAGTGGCTGAATTCGGCGCCCAAGCACCTGCTGCTCTACCGCTATTTTGGTTGGGAAGCGCCGGTATTGTGCCATTTGCCCTTGTTGCGCAATCCGGATAAATCCAAACTCAGCAAGCGCAAAAACCCGACCAGTATTTTATATTATAAGCGCATGGGCTATTTGCCGGAGGCCTTGCTGAATTATTTGGGCCGAATGGGCTGGTCTATGCCGGACGGGCGCGAAAAATTCACATTATCGGATATGCAGCAGCACTTTGATATTCAGCGGGTATCGCTCGGCGGCCCGATTTTTGATGTTGAAAAATTAACCTGGCTGAATGGGCTCTGGCTGCGTGAAAACTGTAGCCTCGAAACGCTCGCTGACCGTTTACACGACTGGGCCTTAAATCGCGATAATCTGCTGGCTGTTTTACCTCAGGTGCAGCCTCGCATGCAAACGCTGAGCGATTTTATTCCCATGACAGCTTTTTTGGTGTCCGGACAATTGCCGATCACCGCTTCGCACTTTGAATCGGTTAAATTGGCGCCGGAAAAGACGCTCCAGGTTTTACAATGGAGCCTATGGCAGCTCGAGGGGCTGCGGGATTGGCATAAAGACGCCATTTTTGCCGATTTAAAAGGACTGGCCGATGGGATGAGTTTAAAATTAAAAGATTTTTTTGCACCATTATTTATTGCCATATCGGGCACGGCCTCGTCTTTTTCGGTGGTGGATGCCATGGTGCTTTTGGGATCGGATATGACGCGCGCACGCCTGCGGCACGCCTTGAGTGCACTGGGTGGCGTCAGTAAAAAAGAGCTTAAAACGCTGGAAAAAGCCTTCCAAGCGCTGAGTGTCCCTGCGGCGACTGTACCGGATGCGAGTGTACCCGCAGAGAGTGCTGACTGATGCCGCTAATGGCTTTACCGCATGGCCACGAAATGCTGTTGGGAGGCCTCTTGGCACTGCTGTTGTTTAGCGCTTGGGTGTGGCTTTTTGTCGCCTGGCGCAGATTACACAGAGCCTTTGCCGTGCAACAGAGTGCTTTGACCGAGGCGCAAATGACACAAGCCCGTTTAGAGGAGCGGCTTTTGGAGGTTCGCAGCCGCGATGAGCACAGCCAACGCCAGTGGCAAGAGCGATTGGCGGAGGGGCTTGCTCGTGAGGAGCAGGCCCGCAGCAGTTTACAGCAGTTGCAGCAGGCCTACGCCACTGAAATTCGAACCCGCACGGCACTGGAAACCCAGTTGGCGGCAAACGAAAAAAGACTGGGCGAGCAGCAGGCCGTATTGCAGGAGGCGCGCACCCAGCTGGGCCGGGAATTCGAAAATTTAGCCCATAAGATTTTTGATGAAAAAAATCGTCAGCTGAATCAGCAGCAGCAATCCCATATGACGCTGCTGCTGTCGCCTTTTCGTGAACAAATTGAACACTTTCAAAAGCGCGTTAACGATGTGCACGATACCAGCTTGCGCAATCAACGCGATCTGGTGGCTGAAATTCAAAAGGTCTGCGATATTGGCTTAAAAATGCGCGATGAGGCGGATAACCTCACTCAGGCTTTAAAAGGCGATTCACAAGTCCGGGGCGCTTGGGGTGAAGCTCAGCTCGAGCGCACCTTGGAGGCCTCCGGGTTAATTCAGCCGACGCACTTTAGCAAACAAATGCGTTTTAAAGATGCTGCGGGCCACGCCAAACAAACCGATTTTGTCGTGCATTTGCCAGATGGCAAGCATTTGATTATCGATAGTAAAGTGTCTCTGCTCGCTTACAGTCGCTGGGTTGCAGCTGACGACGACAGTGCCCGTGAGCGTGAAATGGTCGCGCATTTACAGGCGGTCAAGCGCCATATTGATGACCTCGCCAGTAAGGATTACACCCAGGTTATTGGCGTGCACAGTCCCAGTTTTGTGTTGTTATTTATGCCGATTGAATCGGCTTATCACCAGGCGTTGCGTAGCGAAAAGGATCTTTTTCATTACGGTTATGAGCGTGGCGTTGTGTTGGTGTCGCACACGACTTTGGCGCCTCTGCTTAAAACGGTCGCCAATATCTGGATGCTGGATCGCAGCCAGCGCGAAGCGCGTGAGTTGAGTGAAAAAGCGGGTGATCTTTATAACCAGGTATGCCTCGTGGCCGAGCGTTTGCAGAAGCTCGGCGCAGGGCTTTCGAGTGTCAGCAATCACTACAATTCAACGGTCACGGCGCTCGCCGGTCAGCAGGGACTTTATGGCAAGGTCGAGCGCTTTTCGCAGTTGTCGGCAAAAATCACCAAAACCCTGCCGGTGCTTGAAGCTGAGCACCGCGACATTGATCTTGAAAAACTCACGCCTCTGGTAGAGCAAGTCACCCTGACCGCCTTACCCGTGGAGACGCCGTCTTGACTCGCGTAATCGGCGTTTGTGGTCAGGGTTTGTGGTCAGGCGTGGCACCCGTGGCCGCAGTTATCTGGTTGAGCCAGTGAGCCGTTGCGGCCTGCAAGGGCCCCTTCTGAATAATCAGCGTAAAGAGGTTGCCGCCGGTTTGTCGCCAGAGAATGGCCGCGCGGATGGCGGCAAATAACAGTGTACGAATCTGGTTGGCAATGCGCGGTTGTTGCAGGTGGCTGTAGTGCCCTCGCACTTGGATGCGTGGCCCTAGAGTGCTCAGCGTTTGGGTATAGAGATCGGCCAAGGCACTTATCACAGTGTCGTGCCCGTAACCCTTGTCACCCTCGCAGGCAAAGTGTTTAGCTTGGGATTCGATGCGTACAAGACCCTCCGCAATACTGTTGAGCATGCGAGGGTTCTTCGCCAGCTTTTTAGCCAGGTGCAAAATGGATACAGCGTACTGCATGACCGCATTGCGCTCGCTGCGATAGCGCCCGCCCAGCATATCGTTTAGCAGGCGCAAGCCGGGCTCAAGTCCCTGCAGCGGCTGATAGACTGCGAGAGTCTTGTCGGGATCTGTGACAAAAAGGCTTTCGGCCAAACACTGGAATGCGGGTTGTGTAGTCTGTCCAGTCTGCGCCAGTTGGTGGACTAAATGAGCTGCCTGAACCAGGCCGGCTAGGGCGAGCGCTTGATCGGCAAGGCGGTTTTTGGGGTTGGGTGTCGAGGAAGTCATAGTCGGCAGGGGTTATACAGAAGTCGATCGAATGATGGCGCCACCTAAACAGTGATCGCCTTGATAAAAGACGGCATATTGACCCGGCGTGACAGCGCGCTGTGGTGCATCAAAAACCACCTGCAGTTTGGGGCCTTCTGGTGTCTGTTCGGTCACTGTGACCTGGCAGGCTTGATCGGGTTGCCGATAACGGGTTTTGGCCTGGCAGCGAAAAGGGTCTGACTCGCTTAAGGGGTTAATCCAGTGGCAGGGCTCTGTGGTCAGCGTTTGACTAAATAAAAGCGGGTGGTCTTGGCCTTGGACGACTATCAGAGTATTGCTGCTCAGATCTTTTGCGGCGACATACCAAGGCGACTCGTCGCCGCCTTTCACCCCGCCAATGCCAAGCCCCTGCCGCTGCCCCAGTGTGTGGTACATCAGCCCCTGGTGCTCGCCGAGGTCGCGGCCGTCGGGCGTACATATCCGCCCTGGTTGTGCTGGCAAATAGGTCGATAAAAAATCGCTAAAGCGCCGTTCGCCGATAAAACAAATGCCGGTGCTGTCTTTTTTATTGTGAGTAATTAACCCGGCAGCCTCGGCCTTGGCTCGCACCCAGGCTTTGGGGTGGTTGCCAATGGGGAAGCAGCTTTTGGCAAAGGCTTGCGCGGTGACCGCATGCAGGAAGTAGGACTGATCTTTTTGTGGGTCCAGACCTTTAAAGAGCCGCGTTTGTCCTGCACCTTGCAGCAACCTTGCGTAATGCCCCGTTGCTATGGCGTCTGCGCCCAGCATCTTTGCGTATTGCATAAACACTTTGAATTTGATTTCACGGTTGCAGAGAATGTCGGGATTGGGTGTTCGGCCTGCACGGTATTCGTGTAAAAAATGTTCGAAGACCGAATCCCAGTACTCGGCCGCAAAATTGGCTGTGTGCAGCACCAAACCCAGCCGGTCGCACACGGCTTGCGCATCTGCCAGATCCTGTTTTGCAGTGCAGTAGTCGGTGCCATCGTCTTCATCCCAGTTTTTCATGAAGAGGCCTTCAACCGCATAACCCTGCTCTTGAAGGAGCAAGGCGGTGACGGAGGAATCCACGCCGCCTGACATGCCGACAATAATTTTGGCGCCCGCCTCGGGGTAATGGTTGTCGGGTGTTGCGTCAGTCTCTGTTGCGCGAGTCACGAGTCACTCCTTGCGGTATTAGCCTGCATGGCCTGGGTCTGCGCTGGCGCGTCCCAATCGTATAAAGAGGTAAGGGGTAGGCAAATGCCGGCGGCAAAGCGCCGCAAGTCTTCGGCAACAAGCGGGCTTCTAAACAGGTTACGGTTTGCCTCAAGGTCGGTGCTATCCATCCACAGCGCGTCGATAATCCCCTCGTCCAGCTGAGCATCCGGGATGGCCGCGAGGGGTTCGGCGACAAAACTCACACGAATATAGGTCTCCAGTGTGGGGGTGACGTAGCGGCTGATGCCCAAAGCGCCGACAAGTCTAACGCTCCAGCCTGTTTCTTCGCGGGTTTCACGCAGGGCTGCATCCATAAGGCTTTCGCCCGGTTCGAGGTGCCCGGCCGGCTGGTTGAGTACCACACGGCCGTGATCCCATTCTTTCACCATTAAAAATTGACCGTCACGGTGCACCAGTGTGGCCACTGTGACATGGGGGTGCCATACCATGTAATTTACCGATAGTTACGATTATTGGGTTTGCGGACTGCCTGAGCCGATTTAGGCAGGCTCACCTGTTCGAGCCGACTCTCGCCGGGTGCCAGCGGGTTGAGGGTCCAGGGGCCGATTTTAACGCGAATCAGGCGCAAGGTTGGCAAGCCAACGGCAGCTGTCATACGTCTGACTTGCCGGTTGCGGCCCTCTGTCAGGGTTATTTCGAGCCAGGAGGTTGGAATCTGGGCACGAAAACGTACCGGCGGCTGCCGCGCCCAGATTTCCGGGGGTGCCATAGGTGTTGCTTGACAGGGTTTGCAGGGGCCATCTGACAATAACAAGCCTTTCGACAGAGCTTTTATATGAGAGTCGTTTGCCTGCCCCTCTACCTGCACCCAGTAGACCTTCGGCAACTTGTGCGACGGGTCGCTTAAACGATGCTGCAGCGGGCCTTGGTTGGTGAGCGCAACCAAGCCTTCGGAGTCATAATCCAATCGGCCGGCGGGATAAAAATGCGGGTATTGTCGGCTATCAATCCAGTGCCCTAGGGTTTGGCGACCTTGGTCGTCGCTGAACTGGCACAGGACATTAAAGGGTTTATTAAACAGTAACAGTGGAAACATAACGCTCACTCATGAGGGCGCCAGTGTACTGTACTGTGCCGTAGAAAGGGAACTCCGCGGCGGACTGGACGGGGAGCTAAGCGTGCTCGTGCTCGGTCGCCTTGCGCAGGCTGGGTGTTGCGGGCGCTGGGGGTGTGTTGAGGGCGCGGATATGGGCGGCGTGGAGTCCTTTACTGCCTGTGACCAGCTCGAATTCGACTGGCTGCCCAGCTTTGAGTGTCCTAAAACCATCCATTTCTATGGCCGAATAGTGCGCGAAGATATCTTCACTTTTATCGTCCGACAGAATGAAACCAAAACCCTTGGCGTTGTTAAACCACTTTACGATACCTTTTGGCATGATGATACCTTTTTGTTATTTGATGAATTAAGGTGATGAATCAAAGATCACGATTTATTCTAATTTCGCAAATAGCCAGTACAAAAAATGATGTTGAACGCTCAATCCAAGGGCGCATCTGTATGTTTTGTAATCAGGGGTAGGAAATCTGTCAAGATTTTGTTGGAGTTTAGGCCGATTTGGGGGCTTTTGGGTAGCGACTGCGGTAATATTGACGCCAAAATGATGATTTTTTGGATACTGTTGGCCTATGAGTAAAGTGCAAAGAGTTCGGCTACCCTGTTATCAAGCGTGTGTTGTCGCCGCGAGCTTATCCCCCAGCTTGGGTGATCAAGAAGGTGACTTGGCCGTACAAATCGCAAAACCACAGCTCAAGAAGCCCCCGCTCTATAAGGTGGTTATGCTCAATGACGACTACACACCGATGGACTTTGTGGTAGAGGTGTTGGAACAATTTTTTGGAATGGATACTGAGAGGGCGACGCGAACCATGCTGATGGTGCACACTGAGGGGAGAGCGACTTGCGGCATCTATACCAAAGATATCGCCGAAACAAAGGTGTTAATGGTTAATCATTATTCCCAAGAGCATCAGCATCCGCTGCTGTGCGAAATCGAGGTTGTTGAGGATGGAGATCCTCACTAAGTCAGGTGATGAGTATGCTGAGCAAAGAGTTGGAGTTGACTTTAAATTCGGCCTTTAAAGGTGCAAGGAACAAACGTCATGAATTTATGACGGTTGAACATCTGTTGCTTGCCCTCTTGGATAACGAGTCCGCCGCGCTCGTTCTACGTTCTTGTGGAGCCAATTTAAATGTTTTGCGGCAAGAGTTAATGGAGTTTGTGGATTCCACAACGCCTCTTATTCCCGAGTCAGATGACCAGCGGGAAACACAGCCTACTCTCGGTTTTCAGCGTGTGCTGCAACGGGCTGTTTTTCATGTGCAATCTTCGGGTAAAAATGAAGTCACGGGTGCTAATGTGCTGGTGGCTATTTTTAGCGAGCAAGAAAGCCAAGCGGTTTACTACCTCAAGCAGCAAAGTATTGCCCGTATCGACGTGGTCAATTACATCACGCATGGCATTACCAAGGTGTCTGGTACCTCATCGGATTCTTCTCACAGCGACCCATCAAGTGATCATTCTGAGGAGGAGTCGAGTTCTGGTGCAGATGCGGGGCAAGGCAATCCCTTGGAGTCTTTTTCAACCAATCTCAATGAGCTTGCCAAATTAGGGCGCATTGATCCTTTGGTGGGGCGAGACGATGAAATTGAACGGGTTGTACAGATACTCGCACGCCGGCGCAAAAATAATCCGCTGCTTGTCGGTGAGAGCGGCGTTGGAAAAACCGCTATTGCGGAAGGCTTGGCGAAAAAAATTGTTGAAGGCCAGGTGCCGGATGTCCTCAAACATAGCGTGGTCTATTCGCTCGATTTGGGTTCTTTGTTGGCCGGTACAAAATATCGCGGCGATTTTGAAAAGCGTTTCAAAGCCCTATTGTCAGAGCTGAAAAAGCGCGAACATGCGGTTTTATTTATTGATGAAATTCATACGATAATCGGTGCTGGTGCAGCGAGTGGCGGCGTAATGGATGCGTCCAATTTGCTGAAGCCGCTGCTGACTAACGGCGAGTTGCGCTGTATCGGCTCTACCACGTTTCAGGAATACCGTGGCATCTTTGATAAAGATCGCGCACTCTCGCGGCGATTCCAAAAAATTGATGTCACTGAACCCTCAGTAGAGGATACGTTTAAAATTCTCAAGGGTTTAAAAACGCGGTTTGAAGCCCATCACGCCGTGAAATACAGCGATAGCGCTTTAAGGGCGGCCTCTGAGTTAGCGACAAAATACATTAATGATCGCTTCATGCCGTACAAAGCCATTCACGTAATTTAGGAGGCTGGCGCTTTTCAGCAGTTACAGGTTGTTTCAAAGCGTAAAAAGCACATTGGCGTTAAAGAAATTGAAGATATTGTCGCCAAAATTGCACGCATTCCGCCGAAGACAGTATCGTCTTCTGATCGCGAACTTCTGGCAAGGCTGGCAGATTCTTTACGAATGACTGTGTTCGGCCAGCCTGAAGCAGTTGATGCGGTTACTACAGCCATTAAATTGTCGCGTGCAGGCTTGGTCGCTGGCGATAAACCTGTCGGTTGCTTTTTATTTGCAGGCCCTACCGGTGTCGGCAAAACAGAACTCTGTAAACAGTTGGCCAAAGCGATGGGCGTTGAGTTGCTGCGCTTTGATATGTCGGAATATATGGAGCGGCATACCGTTTCTCGATTGATTGGCGCGCCTCCCGGTTATGTCGGTTTTGACCAAGGCGGTTTATTAACGGATTCGGTCACCAAACATCCTCACAGTGTGGTGTTGCTCGATGAAATTGAAAAAGCGCATCCGGATGTCTTTAACTTGTTGCTGCAAGTGATGGATCACGGCAAATTAACAGACAACAATGGACGGTCGGCCGATTTTCGAAATGTGATTTTGATTATGACTACCAACGCGGGTGCTGAGGCATCCAGCCGCGCCTCGATTGGTTTTACGCAGCAAGATCATGCGACTGACGCGCTGGAGGTTATTAAAAAAGGGTTTTCTCCTGAGTTCCGCAATCGTTTAGATGCCATTATTCAGTTTGCTCCCTTAAGTCGTGATGTGATTAAAACGGTAGTCGACAAATTTTTGATGGAGCTGCAGTCGCAGTTAGATCAGAAAAAAGTGCATCTTGTTATTTCGGACGCGGTTCGTGATTGGCTGGCCGTCAAAGGCTATGATGAAAAAATGGGCGCAAGGCCCATGGCAAGGGTTATCCAGGAATATCTGAAAAAACCCTTGGCAGAAATGGTCTTGTTTGGTGTCTTGGCTGAAAAAGGCGGCCAGGTTTATGTCACTATGGGGGACTCTGCTCCGGTATTGAGCCTTGATGGCGGCGACTCAACAGGCGACTAAGGTTTGGGCGCGCATGGGTTGAACGATTATAGAAAAAGGGCGCGATTGCGCCCTTTTTCTTTGGCCTCGTAGAGCAGTTTGTCGGCTCTTTGTAACAGCTGCTCGAGCGAATTGTCATGATGTTGCAAGCAGGTTACCCCAAGGCTGACGGTGATGGTGTGGCACGTTTCCTGGGTGAACAGCGGGGTTGACTCACAAATGACACGAATGCGTTCTGCGATGGCGTAGGCCCCTTCGACATCGGTTTCTGGACAGCAGATAGCAAACTCCTCGCCGCCTAACCGGCCCACAATATCTGAGTCCCTCACGGAATAACGGCATGAATCTGCAACGCTGACCAAAGCAGAGTCTCCTGCGGCATGGCCGTAATCGTCATTGACCCGCTTAAAGTTATCAATATCGAGCATAATCACTGCGAGTTTTCGGTTATACCGCTGGGCCCGCGCAAACTCACTACGACTGTGTTGAAAAAAGTGCCGTCTATTACAGACTTGCGTGAGCGGGTCGATGGATGCCAGTTGGTGTAGCTCGGCATTCGACTTTTCGAGCTGGTTGATTTTGTGTTGCTGCTGCATGACGGAACGAATTTTGGCTGCCAATACCGAGGGGATATACGGCTCCTGTAAACAGTCGTTGGCGCCAAGGTCCAGGCTATAGATAAATGTTTTAGGGTCATTGCTGGCCGATAACACAATCACAGGGATATTTTTGGTTTGATTGGCCGTTTTTAATGCGATGAGATCATTTAATGCAGCATCTTGCCAGCCATCGACCTGCAGCAAAATCAGATCCGGTGGCGAAACGGTTGGTCCTGTGCGCTGATGTGGTGTGGGTGAGGTGAGATCATTGAACCTTGGCCGAAGGCCAATCAGACTTTCCCAATGGGGCGCGCCACAGAGCCGCTGAACGACCTTATAACCCTGTTGTTGCAGGGTGAAAACGGAGTTGCTGGCGCGCTCCGGCTGACTGTCGATCACAAGTGCTAGGCTCATATCGCTTTCCTATCGGTTGTGAGTCCGTCGTCATGTCAAAATGACGTCATGTCACCTCAGTATAGAAAGCCATCAACAAAACGCGAATTTTTTGACGCAAGCGAATTCACCGAGCGCAGAGCCACTACATCAGCCACTACATCAGCCACTACATCATCAGTCACCACATGAGTCACTACAGTGGCTCAGCGGCTGGCATCTCCGGCATGCGGTAGGTGAAGTAATCGGCGACCGTCGCTTTGCTGATGCCGGCGGCAAAACAGTGGTCAGCACCGGCAGCAAGATGCGCTTCAAAACGGTTTGCAGTCGTCGCCACGGTTAAGGCCAACTGTGGGCGCTTGACCTTCAGCTGCTGATAGAAGCCAAGATCAACGTCAGACGGCTCCCAAACCAAAATGGCTTGAAAGGCTATTTTATCGAGCCCGGCGATCAGGGCTTTGGTTGTGGTGAAACTCTCGCAGGTCAAACCCTGTGCCGTTAGGGATTCAATCAGTGTCTCGCTGGCATCATTGCCGATGAGAGCAATCAGGGGGCTGGGTGTCAAACCTTGATACGGTTTTTGAAAGAGCAACCAGAGCTGCATTTCCATATCCGCCAAGAGCCAGGGACTGCTTAAGACGTTGAGGTGCGCTTTTTCGTGCAGGATAGCCAGTGTTTCCGGATCAAATTGGTCTGTATCGCCACACAGAATTTGAGGAATTTGTTTTAAATCCTCATGCCCAGCCAGCTCTTGGCTGAACTTGAGTGTTTCGTCAGCCTCGTGCGAGGCGTGAAAAATAATGGCATGGAGTGGAGCGCTTTCTGACACCGCTTTTTTGATATTACCCAATGCTTTCTTGTACTGACTTTCGGTTGAAACCGCTAGTCCCAAAAGCGATAGAGCCTGCCGTTTGTAATCTAACAATTTAGGGGATTCGTGGATCAATAACACCGATTTGCCTTGAAAACGGGTGTTGTTGATGTCCGGCGCTTCGGTGTGACTTGGGTATTTGGCTCGAAAGCGAATTTGCGTATTGTGCTGATTGCTCGTGATTTCCAGTGCACCACCCATGAGTTCGCTCATGCCGGTGGCCAAGGCCAAATCCAAATTGAGCTGCAAAATGTGATTGTGGTTGAACAGTGTTTTGTTGTCATAGTATTGAAAATCCAGTGTCAAAATGAGTTCACCCACTTTGCCGCGCTCTTGAATATATTCAATATCTAACAACAAAACCCCTTGCTGCAATTGTTGGATAACAGCGCCAAGCATGCTGTGCAGAATATGCCCAAGTCGCTCGGCATCGCCTTCAACTAACAAGGGCAAAGTTGGGGTGGCTGTCGCATCCAATGTGATCCCTTTTTGTAAAGACTCGGCATGCCAGAGTCTTACTTGATGCATGATAAAGGCCAGCGGATTAAAAAGTCGCGGTTTGAAGTCAACCTCTTTAATGAGTATCTGATAAAAGTCATTGACGTTGCGATACAAATGGTCGAGCTTGGGTCGTCTGATCGCCTGTGGATGTGTTGCGGGTTCATCATTGCGCGGGCTGCGTTTGGCCTGAAGCAGCTCTTCAAGTTCTTTACGCAGGAGAAACATATAATCTCTGTGTAATTGAACCAGCGCATGAGTGTCGCGCTTTTCAGATTCGAGCGACTCGGTTTTTAGTGCCAATGCGTGGCTGGCCTCAAGTCGCATCCAATAGTTGTCGGCCATTTGCACGCATTGGTGATGTAATAACCAAATAAAAAAGAAAACCACGATCGCATAAATGATCGCCGTAAAGTCATTTGTAAACAGCAGGCAAATGGCTCCCGGGACCAAACCAATAAACTGGTAAAGGCTGAGAAATTGTTTATAGGGCGACAAGGCATTCGCCGTCATCGAAAAAAACACGATGGTATACAGCCACAAAAGCGGGCCTTCATGGTTTATGCCAACGGACAGGGTTTCGAAACAGACAATCAAACTCCACCAGGTTGCGCCTAAGAGAGTGGCGTAAAAATAGCGGGTGCGCCAAAGTTGGGGTGCCTTGGGGTAGAGCTGGTCGAACCGAAATAACAAATAGCCTCTCAATAGTGTTGTAATGAGCAAGCCAATCGTGAGGGTGATAGCGGCTAAGGGTTGACGATCCATGAATTCGCCAACCATCATGCACAATAAAAAAATAACGAAATTACTTAACAGACCGCGACGACTGTATTTCGCCATGCGCTCATCGGTTTCGCGCAATACTTGACGGTTTTTTTGAATTTTGGATTGCGGTTCAAAAAAGTTCAGCATAAAAAACGGCCTGACGTGTTGGGCAGCTAACCAGAACGCGGCTCACGCACTTTTTCAACAATAAGGGGCCTTGCGGCCCCGGTGTTTAGAGTTTTGCGGTGAGTTCGGGGACGGCTGTAAATAAGTCAGCCACCAGGCCATAGTCGGCCACTTGAAAAATGGGCGCTTCGGGATCCTTATTGATGGCCACAATCACTTTGGATTCTTTCATGCCAGCCAGGTGCTGAATGGCGCCGCTGATGCCAGCTGCAATGTACAGGTTCGGTGCAACAATTTTGCCGGTTTGCCCGACCTGTAGGTCGTTGGAGACAAAACCGGCATCCACCGCCGCGCGGGAGGCTCCCACGGCGCCTCCCAGTTTGTCGGCCAATGCAAACAGTAGTGCAAAGTTTTCGCTGCTACCAAGACCACGCCCACCGGATACGACGACCGATGCCGCAGTCAGTTCTGGCCTTTCGGAGAGGGCCACTGTGTCGTTCACCCAGCGGCTGACGTCATTGGCCTGCAAAGCGGCGAGCGATTTCACCGCAACAGGCGCACCGCTGGCGGTAACCGGGTCAAAGGCTGTCGTGCGAATGGTCATGACGCGGCACGCATCTGTCGTTTCAACGGTGGCAATCACATTGCCGGCGTAGATGGGTCTTTCAAAGCGGGTCGGCGAGATAATCGCCTGTACGTCTGACAGCGGCTGAACATCCAAAAGCGCGGCAAGCCTTGGAATGAGGTTTTTGCCCTGGCTGGTGGCGGGAGCCAATACCGCCGAAATGTCGGCCATGTTCGCCAGAATAATGGCGGTCACATCTTCGGCTAGTTGAGGAGCCAAATAGGGCGCATCGCACACCCAAATTTCACTGATCCCGGCCAGTGTTTGCGCCTCAGCGACGAGGCTTTGGCATTGGTCGCCGGCAATCAGCAATATCACCGGTTGCTGTAAGTGTTCGGCGGCTGTGAGGGTGTTGCGCGTCGCGGGTTTCAGTTGGCCTTGTGCATGTTCTGCAATGACAAGTGTTTTCATGGGGTGATTCCTCAATCGATGACCTTGGCGTCGTTTTTAAGCCGGGAAATCAGCTCATCCACCGACGTCACCTTAATCCCTGCCGAGCGCTCTTTGGGGCTGGCGATTTGCAGAGTGCGCAGGCGCGGCGCAAGCGAAACGCCCAGATCGGTGGCGGCGATAGTGTCGAGCGGCTTTTTCTTGGCTTTCATGATGTCGGGCAATTTGGCGTAGCGCGGTTCATTCAAGCGCAGATCCGTCGTGATGACGGCGGGCAACGCCAGTCGCAGGGTTTGCAGGCCGCCATCGACCTCCCGCGTGACCTCAACCTGGTCGCCGATGACGTCAACTTTGGAGGCGAAAGTGCCTTGGCCTCGGCCAAGTAGCGCGGCAAGCATTTGCCCTGTTTGGTTGTTGTCGCCGTCAATGGCTTGTTTTCCCATCAAAATAATGCCGGGATTTTCCCGCTCAACGACGGCTTTTAAACACTTGGCGATGGCGAGGGGTTCGAGCGCTTCATCGGTTTCAATTAACAAGCCGCGATCCGCGCCGAGAGCCATGGCCGTGCGCAGTTGTTCTTGGCTCTTGCTGGAGCCAACACTGACGACAATGACTTCGTTGACTATGCCGCGCTCTTTTAAGCGGACGGCTTCCTCGACGGCGATTTCGCAGAAGGGGTTAATCGACATTTTGGCGTTGGCGATGTCGACGTCTTGGCCATCTGCGGTCGGTCGGACTTTAACGTTGTAATCGACAACGCGCTTGATTGGCACCAGAATTTTCATGGGAATGCTCCTACTGGCAATAAAATTGGGTCACCTGGCAATAAAAGGGTCACCGGCTGGGCGAAAAGCGGCAGGCCAGGTTTGAATGCGATGATGGCACGTCCTGTCCTGCCTAAAATTGGGCGCAGAGCTTAACGGGTTCTCAGCCGAAATGCACTCGCACCCGCGTCTTCCTAGTCTAGTCCTGACTCCTGCTTGGGGGCCAACCCTAGGCTTTGGTACACTGCCCCTTTTAGGCGCCGTCCGGGCTGCTTCTTGGTGCCCGCGCGCGAACGAGAATCGAGGTTCAACATGATGTGCAAGCTCCGTCACTCTGGCGGCTTCAGTCGTCTTCGTTTAGTGAGAGGCTGCCGGCTACTCCTGACCTGGGTCGGGTTCGCGGTCGGATTGTTGCTAAGTGTCGGGCTCTGGGCCAAGCCTGCGGACTATTTAATCGGCCGAGTCCCGGTTGACAGCCAGGATCCCGCCCTGCGGGACGCGGCAATTCGCCAAGCCCTGTCGCAGGTGTTGGTTAAACTCTCGGGAACTGAGGCGGTGCTGACAGAGGCGCTGGGGCGCCAATTGCTCGCGCAGTCTGCTCGCTATATGCGGCAGTTTCGGTATCTTAGCCTTGCGACGCCAGATGGCGATAAGACAAACTGGCTGGAGGCCAGCTTTGATGCCCGTTTGATAGCGACCCTGCAAGACAGTGGCGCGTCTTTTTGGCCTTTGCAGCGGCAACCCGTTTTGGTGTGGCTGCTTGAGCGCTCAGTCTCGGGCAGTTTGCGTGTCATTGTTGACCGGCAACACCCTCTGTTGCAGCCACTTGAGCAAGCGGCCTGGATGCGCGGCTTGCCGTTGCTGCTGCCCTTGAATGATTTTGACGACAAAATGGTACTGTCTGAGCAGGCGCTCTGGGCGCTGGACAAGGTCGCTATTGGCCAAGCCACTGCGCGTTACGAACTGCCAGCGGCCCTTATCATTCTGGCCAGTGAACACGCCATCCCGGCGCCGCTCGCGGACCCGCAATTGCCGGGAAGCTCCTGGCAATTAAAGAGCTATTACTGGGAGGCCGAGCGCTGGGAAGGCCTGCCGACCCAAGGCAATAGCCTGGACGCTCAATTTTTGTCGGTGATATCGAAGGTTGTGGCGGCCCAAGTCAGCCGCACGGCCTGGTCCGTGCCAGTTGGCTCGCTCGGCAAGCCGCATTATCTGCTCATTCAGGACGTCGGCCGATTTGCGAGTTATGAGGCTGTGATGCAATACCTGTCACGCAACAGCAACCTGCGCAACCCGCAGCTGGTTTCTGCCACCGACAATAGCTTATTGATCGAAGCCGAGTTACCCTCGGGCATTGAGTCGCTGAATAGCGTCCTCACGCGAGACAATCTGCTCGTTCCCCAATTCCCTGATCCGCTGTCGCCGACAGCTGTACCGCTACAGGATCCGCTTGTGGGTGAATCAAACGGTGCGGGTGAATCAAACCCGCAAGGCTCGCGCGATAAGCCGGCGCTATACCGATGGCAAGGGCTTTAGGCCTCCGTGACTGGCGAGATTACTAGCGTGCAGCCACCGCTCCAGCTGAGTTTGGGGTTTCACCTGCCAGCCAATGCGACCTTCGAACAGTTCTGTACGTTGGACGATAACCGCATTACGGTCGCGGCCATTCACCAGGCCAGTCAGTTACAAGGCGACTTTAACCTGTTGTTATGGGGCCAGTCGGCGAGTGGGTTAACCCATTTATTGCAAGCCTGTGTGCATGAGTCGCAGGCTCCAGCAGCTTATCTGCCGTTGAAAGATGCGCTCGATTTTGCGCCAGCGGAAATTCTCGCGAATTTGTCCAGTGCGGCCTTAGTCTGTGTGGACGACCTGGATGCCATAGCCCAGCATCTGGTGTGGGAGCAGGCTTTTTTACATTTGTACAACCGGATTCGGGATAGCGGCCGCTATCTCGTGATGGCGATGCATTCATTGCCGCAGCGAACGGCCTTTTTATTACCGGATTTGCAATCGCGTTTGAATGGCAGCCTCGTATACAGAGTTCACCCCTTGAAGACGGATCACCTGGCGGAGGCCTTGTCGCTGCGGGCCAGGGCTCGCGGCCTCGCGATACCCCCGAAAGTGATCGCGTATTTGGCGCAACGTTTTGGCCAGACGCCAAAAGCCTTGTTTGATGCCTTTGATCTTGTCGATGGCGCGAGTCTGCGCTTATCGCAACGCATGACACTGCCGTGGGTCAAGCAGCAGTTGATATCCTTGCCCTAGGCCGGCTCAAGTAACCTCGGCTGAGCCAGGGTGAGCCTGAGCGCCTTCGGCTGAAGGCGCTGTGCTCGCTTCCAGCTCCGTTAAAATAGCCAACGCCTGCAGCTGCGATTCGCCACAAAAAGCGCTGTCAGCTTTAAATTGGCGGCATACCGGCGGATAGTGTGAACTCCCCCAAATTCGGCATGCAAAATCGCTTGTTAAGTGTACACACCTTTCGCCGGCCTTTTTGCCATTGGGCATGCCCCAATAGGCTTGAGTGATGGATGGGGCAATGCAGCAGGCGCCGCAGTGTTGGCGGCAAGAAAACCTATCATCTGGCATGGTTGGCTCTATCAAATAGGGTTGCCCCTATCAAATGGGGTGAGATTGGCAAGCGTGGTTTATCGAGAGGAGCAGGTTATGGCAAACGTACTGGTGGCGGTGGCGGACGGTTGTGAGGAAATGGAGACGGTGATTGTCGTCGATGTGTTAAGACGCGGTGGCTTGGATGTCACCCTGGCGTCCGCCATGCCAGAGCGGAAAATAATTGCCTCCCGCCAGGTGGAATTGGTTGCCGATTGCCACCTCACCTATTGCCAAAACAAACCCTGGACGCTGATTGTAGTGCCCGGAGGCGCAAAAGGCGCGAACATTCTCGCCCAAGATCCTGTTATGCGGCGGATACTGCAAGCGCAGTTTGCCGCCGAGGCTTGGGTCGGTGCTATCTGTGCGGCACCCGCCCTGGTGTTGGCGGAAGGCGGTTATATTGCAGGCTACTCAGCCACCTGTTATCCCAGTTTTATGCCGCGTATGGCCGCGCAATCGGTGCATGTTGTGAATGAGCCGGTGGTGGTGTCGCGGCAGCTGGTGACCAGTCAGGGCCCTGGCACGAGCTTCCTGTTCGCACTGGAACTTTTGCGCCAGTTGCAAGGCGATGTTGCGGCAGCGACAGTGGCGGAGTCTCTGTGTTTGCCCGCTTAAATGCGTGCGATCTTATGCAGTTGGCACGCAGTTGGCATTTACCCTGTTAACTTCATGCAAACGGCAAATAGTTGCCGGATTTAATAGGAGATTCAAAATGGCCGTTGTTGAGACAAAAGCAGCATTGATTATGCAAGAGCAAGCCGAACAGCTAACGTCACACCAAGTGATTTCGCTGTTAATGGATGGCGCCATTGAGCGAGCCAGTGGAGTCATTATGGCGATTCACTGCGGACAAAATGAAGATCGCCAATTATTGCTGGCCAAATTAAAAGCGATAATCAATGGCTTGCGGCAAAGCCTGGACTTCAAAGCCGGCGGTGTTATCGCGCAGAATTTGGCGGCACTTTACGATTACATGCAGTCGCGGCTTCAAACGACAGACGCTGCGCTGGACGAACAGTTAGATGCCGTGTCTGAGGTGCGCCGCTTGATTGCTGAAATCAAAAGCGGCTGGGATAACATGGACGTTCGCGTGCCGGAGTTTGCAAGCCAAGCCACTTATTGATCTGCAGGGTTAATGGCGGCATAAAAAATTGGCCAGTAGTTCGCGCCCGCCTTCCGATGCAAAAGACTCGGGGTGGTATTGAATGCCATAAATGGGGTGCTCGCGATGTTGGAGCCCCATGATCTCGCTTTCGCCCGTTTCCTCTGCAACCCAGGCCGTTACCTCAAGACAGGGCGGAAAACTTGCCGCCTCGGCGATGAGTGAGTGGTAGCGCATGATGGTGATGTCTTGCGGTATGCCCTCAAATATCCCCTTCGCCAGGTGACGAATACGGCTGGTTTTGCCGTGCATGGGTTTTGTTGCCTTGACGACTTTGCCACCAAAGACCGTTGTAATGCCCTGCATACCGAGGCAGACACCCAAAATGGGAATTTTAGGCCCCAGCTGTTCAATCACTTGGCTGCAAATGCCGAAATAGGTGGGGTCATCCGGTGATCCGGGCCCTGGAGAAATAATAATGCGGTCGGGCGCCAGTGCGTCTATTTCGGCCAAGCTCAGCGCATTATTGCGCTCTACAATAATTGAAAAGGGACTTTGTCGCCCGCTAGAGTATTCTTGTGCAGATTGCTGTTCTTGCGCGGCTTGCTGTTGTTGCAGTATGTCGCCGACATACTGGTAGAGGTTGTAGGTAAAGGAGTCAAAATTATCGATGATTAAAACTTTCATTGGAGCGTCTCCTTATAACAGCGTGGGGTATCGCCCATAAAAAGCTCTAATACCTTGTGGGTGCCGGCGAGTTTTCGTTGAATTTCAAGATATTCATCATCGGGATTTGAATCGTAGACATTACCGCCACAGGTTTGCACATAGGCTGAGTTTCCGCTCACAAAAAGTGTGCGAATGGGTATGGCAAAGGTGCAGTCGCCATTAAATCCAAAATGCCCAACGGCGCCACCATAAGGGCCACGCCCTTCGGCTTCGAGTCGATTGATGATTTTCATGGCTTCAATCTTAGGCGCGCCGGTTAAGGTGCCGGCCGGAAAATTACTCGCTAACGCGGAAAACATATCCTGACCTGCAGCCAGAATGCCGACAATTTCGGATGAGATATGCTGGACATGGCTGAAGCGTTTAATGTCCATCAGATTGCGCACTTTAACGGTGCCAAATTGCGCCACTCGACCAATATCGTTGCGATGCAAATCAACTAGCATATTGTGTTCAGCAATTTCTTTTGGGTCGCGCAGCAACTGGCGCGCCAGTGCTTGGTCTTCCGCCGGCGTTTCGCCTCTGCGGGTTGTGCCGGCAAGCGGATAGGTTTCCATCTCACCTTGGCGCAGGCGAAACAATAGCTCAGGGCTGGCGCCAATGATTTTCTGATCACAAAATTTCAAGTAATACATTTGTGGCGACGGGTTTTTATCGCGCAGCGCTTCGTAAATGTGGATGCTATCGCCTTCAAGTTGATAGCGCGATTTAAAGCCCACTTCGCATTGAAATATTTTTCCCTCTACGATGTCGCGCTTGACCGCTGCGACCGCCTGGGCATGATCGGCTTGGCTCAGAGTGTCGCCAAGAGCGGTGATTCTGAGTGGCTTATTGCCTGCAAAAGGCGTGGCCATCAGGCGTTTAATGTCGTCCAAGCGATTGTGATGATAATAAAAATATTCGACTTCGCCCGTCATTTTGTCGAGCAGTAGCCCATCGTCGTAAAGCCCAAATTTAAAGGATTCAAAATCGGGGTGGGTGTGAATATCTAATCCGGGTTCAAAATAATTCATGGCATCATAGCCCAAGAATCCCGTGAGTCCGCCTGAGTATTTGCGCGATAAGCCATCTTGAGGAATCAGGGATCGCAGCGCAAAATAAGGGTTGTCACAGCGGTAGTTTTCGGTGTGGCCACGTGAGTCCCGGACCTGCAGCGTGTTCTCGCGAGCCGACAAAATCCACTGCGGACTAAATCCAATTAAGGAGTAGCGCGATATATGGCTATCGGCCCCGAGCGACTCTAAAAAAAAGCAGACGTCGTGGCATTGCTCGATTTTTTTGAACAAGGTAAAAAAATCATCGACTCCGTCCACTAAGCAGCTGACGGGTTTGCGCGGCAGTCCTTGGGGAAAGAGATTGAGTTGTTCAAGTGAGTGGTTCATACAAAATCCTGGAATTGGCCAGATTGAATAGCGCGTGAGCCTCGGCTAACGGTCGCGATGCCCACCCCCAATTGTTTGGCGATGTCGCGTTGAGTTTCGCCCGCTTTGAGTCGCCTTGCGATTTCCAATCGCAAGGCGATGCTTAGCAATTCCGAGGGGGTTAAGAGGGCCTCAAGACGGCTTTGCAGCTGAGCGCTTGACGTCACCTCATGCAGGTGGGTCACCAGTTGCTCTGTGAGCGGTGTGCGATATTTTGATGCAAGCGTTTTAACCATACGGCACCAAGAGGGCAGGGGCGTGAGTCGTCACGCAACTTACGCAGACAGGTACAGACAGGCTGCGCTGTACTTCTGAACTAGTACATTAGTGCATTTTGCCACGCGGAGCGCCCAATTGCAAAGTGGCGATAGGTTCGTTAGTCGCTCAACTTTGTCACGCAAGAAATTGGTCACGCAAGAAATTTGTCACTCAAGAAATCTGCCCAGATGCCGTTAAGCTCTTTAGATGACGAGGAGTGACGTTATGAATCAGCAAGCCGCTTTAAAATCCTATGCAAAAGTGCAATATCGCAGTGATGTAGAGATAGCCTCGCCGCACCGCTTGATTGATATGTTGTACCAAGGCGCTTTGGAGCGCATCACCCAAGCCAAGGGCGCCATGCAGTTTGGCCATATTGCAATAAAAGGGAAAAAAATAAACAGCGCCATTAGTATTGTGGGCGGTTTGCGGGAAAGCTTGGATACCGACCAAGGCGGTGACTTGGCGCATAATCTGGATAATCTGTATGTTTATATCCAGCAAATCTTGGCGCGGGCGCACAGTGCCAACGATGTGCAATTATTGGATGAGGCCTCAGCACTCCTGTCAGATTTGCAATCTGCTTGGAAGCAAATCGGCTAAGGCGCTCGGGGCTTGGTAAAGGGCTTTGGGCTGCAGGCTCCCGTGAGTGCAGCCCAGTCGGGCTTGATGAGATAACGTTTACGCCATTCCTTGCCGGTGATCCAAAAAGCCTTTTTTTCGGGCACAAAGGCAATGCCGTTCAGGCTTTGATGCCAAGGTACTTGAGTGTTGGCTGTGACGAGGGCGTCCAGATCTAACCAGTTCACGACCTGTCCGCTATCCGGGCAAATGACAGCAATCACGGATGTTTGCCATTGGTTAGCCCACAGGAATCCCTCGGCCCATTCCAGCTCATTGAGTTGTGACCAATCGCGGTCAAACCCGGTGATTTGCCGGCTATACAGAACGGCAAAGTCGCTTGGACTGTGCCAGTAAAGTCGACTGCTGCCATCGCTACGGATGAGGGCTTGGTTATCCTGCGTCAGCCCCCAGCCTTGTCCTGTATAGCGGTGTTGCCTAAGTGGTTGCAGGGTTTTGGCATCGAAAATCCACAGCGTTTCTTCGTTCCAGGTCAGCAGATACAGCCGGTTTTGCCAGAGTGTTAAGCCTTCTGCAAACTGCGTATCGGGCAACGAAAACCGGCGGATCTTGGCGGATGGCTGGGTTGAGGGTGTGCTATTGGCCGGGTAAGTCACGATAAAACTGCGGCCATAAAGGCCGCTACTTTCATAGAGTGTGCCATCGCGGTAGGCCAAGCCTTGGGTGAAATGCCGGGGCCCGTGGTCTTGTGTGGTCAGCACCTCGTAGGCGAGTGGTGCCTTGGCGAGTGCCCCATCGGCAAGTGGTGCAGCGTAAAGCGGGCGGGTTAAGGCCAGTCCCGCAAGCGTTGTCATCAGTGCCAGGCCAAGCCAACGACAGCCAGGCCCGTTTGCCAAACGGATAACCCTCAATCGAACCACCCTCAATCAAGCTCAAGGGCTTGGCGCAGGGCGGCTAAGTGCGCTTGCTGTGCGCTCTGACTCAAGGGTGCGCTAGCTGGCTCGGCGGCTAATGCGGGAGCTTGCGGCGGGTTTAAGGTTTCGCCGGCATATAACCGATCACAGAGGGCTTGGTATTTTTGCTTGAAGATCGGGTAGGCAATCTGCTCGCTGCTGGTGTGCAAAAAATACCAGTCGCAGGCTTGGCCTGCGTAATAAACAGCGGGATGGCTCCATGTATAAGCGGCCTTGGGTGAGGGAGCGCGACAGGCCTCGAGGTAGGCGCTATGCGCATCTGGCAGCGCAAGCTGTTGGCTGATCGCTTGGCAATGTCTGCGCATACTGGCGAGGGTGGGCAAAAATTCAGCCGTTTCAAGAATGACTTTGGTTGCGGCCAATTGCACCGATGGCGAATAGTCCGCCAACTCCTCCAGCCAGAGTTTTTTGATGTGAGACAATTCTTGGTCAGTTGTAAAAGCCTTAAAAAATTGGCTGTGATAATTCAGCCTGAACAGCGCAAAAATCTGGTTGAGCGTATCGATGCGCGCGCTGCGGTCTGTCTCGGCGGGTGTTGTTATAGGCTTAGTGGTCATTGGGGTTTGTCCTCGCGGCATCCGTCTAATCGGCCCAGCTGCGGTCATTGACCAGCGCTTCAAGCGACAACTGCCGGGTGTTGACCGGTCGCGCGCCTGTCTCGTAGGGTTTGGGGTTAAGCGCCCAGCGACGCTTGATAAACTGCAAAAATTTGGTGTTCCAGGAGCTGTGTGCCTGGCCGCTTTCCCGCCAGTAAAGGCAGAATTCCGGTACCAAAGACTCGGCAAACGCCATATCGATATTGGTCAGCCGTAGCACATCCAGCAGGTCGCCGTTCGGTTTCCAGTCGGCTGGAAGCGGTCTTGGGGTGTTGTCGTGCTCAAGACTTGCGTGAAAACGCGCCCATTGGCGATGCACATGGTCGCGAAAGCGACGGTTCCAATTATCCGAGGTCTCGCCCTGCTCGCGCCAGTAGAGGACAAATTCGGGTATGGCATCTTCTACAAAACCGGGGTTGATGCCGGCATGGCGACACAACACATCCAGCGCATCGTCGCTGGGGCGCCAGTCGGCGGTCATGGGCGACGCTTGCGGTTTATGCGGTTGTTTGGCCTGCTCGCTTTCGTGCTCTCGCCATCGGCGCAAAACCTGGCGAAAGAAGACCGAGTCCCAGCTGTCTTTGCTTTGCTGGCGACTGCGCCAGTAGGTGATGAACTCGCCCAGTTGTTCGCGGGCGAAGGCTTCTGTGATGCCATGCTGAGCAAGTTGAGCCAGGGTATTGCGATCTGGCTGCCAATGGGGGGCAATAAAACGTGGAGCCGCCGCGGGCTGATCAGGTCGGGCGGCGGGAATTGCCGGCTGCGGCTGAGTCAAGGGGCTGGGCGACAGGTTTTTGAACGCAAACGTCAAGATGCCGGATTGGGTAATGGGTGCGGAGGCAATGAGCAAAGCACCTTGTTCGCGCAGCCCCGTTAGCAGGCGCTCCAGATCACAAATATCCCAAAACGGTGTCCAGGCCAGCAGCTGGGTGCGATTTAGGCTGTACCAACAGAGGTTTTGCTGTATTTCTGCGTGCCAGTGCGGGCTCAGTTGCTGCAAGACGGCGAGCAGCAGCGCGCCTTCAACACCAAAGCGGCAGGCCAGCTCCGGGTGCAGGGGCCAGGGCGCCTGCGGCAGCCAGGCGGGCAAGGCCTGGGTTCGGGTGGCTGGCCTTGGCGCTTCGGCGACGGGTGAGTGCGTAGTCATAGGCAGGTTCAGGCCCAGGAGGCTGGGCGGGTTGCAGGATGGTGGGCCGGTTGCTGGTGTTAGAGCCTTGCGGCAGCGGCGCAGTTTAACACGACCCCTGAGGCTGGCCGATAGGCTAAGCGGTCGAGTCGATGCTGCAGATGCGGTGAAAGTGGCGCCAAAAGCCGTAAGGGGGGAAGGTGCTGATGGAGGTGGGCCTTAAAACGCATTCTAGGCGCTTAAACGAGTGCTTTGAGTGGTTGCCGTGTTTTGCGTGGGGGCTTGTGCTAGCATGGCGGCCCGCAAGTGCCATTTAAGGCCGTTTTATCGCCGGTGTCGGGTTTAGCCCGCTTGCACCAAAAGCCCATTTATCCTTCATGAGGAAGCCGGTTCATGGTTGAAATCGCCAAAGAAGTTGTCCCCGTCAATATTGAAACCGAACTCAAGCAGTCGTATCTCGATTATGCCATGAGTGTTATCGTCGGCCGCGCCCTGCCGGATGTGCGCGATGGCTTGAAGCCGGTGCATCGCCGTGTACTGTTTGCCATGAATGAACTGGGGCTCGAGTGGAATAAACCCTATAAAAAATCGGCCCGCGTGGTCGGGGATGTGATCGGTAAATACCACCCACATGGCGATTCGGCGGTTTACGACACCATAGTGCGCATGGCCCAGCCCTTTTCGCTGCGTTATATGTTGGTGGACGGACAGGGTAACTTCGGGTCCATCGATGGCGACAGCGCCGCCGCCATGCGGTATACCGAAATTCGCATGCGCAAAATCGCTCACGATCTCCTCGCGGACCTCGACAAAGAAACCGTCGACTTTGTGCCCAACTATGACGGGCAGGAAATGATCCCGGACGTGTTGCCGACGCGGGTACCCAATCTCTTGATTAATGGCAGCAGTGGTATTGCGGTCGGCATGGCCACCAACATCCCGCCACACAATCTAGGCGAAGTCGTGCGAGCCTGTTTGGCCTTGATCGACAACCCTGATGCCACAGTCGATGACCTGATGGCGTTTGTACCCGGGCCTGACTTCCCCACAGGCGGCATCATTAATGGTCGCGCGGGCATCTTGTTGGCTTACCGCACTGGCCGTGGTCGCATTTATGTGCGGGCCCGCGCTCAGGTTGAAGTGCATGACAAGACCGGGCGCGAATCCATCATCATCACCGAAGTGCCTTACATGGTGAATAAGGCACGGTTGATTGAAAAAATTGCAGAGCTTGTCAAAGAGAAAAAACTCGAAGGCATCTCAGAGATTCGCGATGAATCGGATAAAGATGGCCTGCGGGTAGTGATTGATATCAAGCGCGGGGATATGGGCGAAGTGGTGCTTAACAACCTCTACGCGCAAACCCAAATGGAAACGGTGTTTGGTATCAATAATGTGGCATTGGTGGATGGCCAACCCAAAACCCTCAATTTGCTCGAGTTGATGCAGCACTTTATTCAGCATCGCCGCGAAGTGGTCACGCGCCGCACCATTTATTTACTGCGCAAAGCGCGCGAGCGCGGGCATGTGCTCGAAGGCTTGGCCGTTGCCATCGCCAATATCGACGAGGTGATCACCACCATCAAAGCAAGCGCGACCCCTCAAGATGCCAAAGAGGCCCTGATTAGTCGTGGCTGGCCCTTGGGTGCCGTTAGCCAATTTTTAGCGCGCCTGGGTAGCGAAGCTTGTCGGCCCGATGACTTGCCTGCCCATTTTGGCGTTCATGGCCCTGAGTATTTCCTCTCGCCCGAACAGGTTCAGGCGATCCTCGATTTGCGTTTGCACCGTTTAACCGGCATGGAACACGACAAGCTGCTGGCCGAATACGAAGAAAAACTGAACAACATCGGTGAGTATCTCGACATTTTGTCTCAGCCCACTCGCCTGATGGGCTTAATTCGGGATGAGCTGGTCGTCATAGAGCAGGCCTACGGCGATGCACGCCGCACTGAAATTACCGCCAGCCGTGAAGATTTGCGGGTCGAGGACCTGATCAACGTCGAAGACCGTGTAGTCACTATCAGTCACGGCGGCTATGCCAAAAGCCAGCCCTTGGATGCCTATCAGGCGCAAAGGCGCGGGGGCATGGGCAAGAGCGCCACCTCGGTGAAGGATGAAGACTTTGTTGAGCACTTATTGATCGCCAATACGCATGATTACATCCTCTGTTTTACCAATCGCGGCAAAGTCTTCTGGTTAAAAACCTATGAGATTCCGGTCGCTGGCCGGCAAAGCCGCGGGCGCCCTATGGTGAATTTATTGCCCTTGGGCGATGACGAACGCGTTACGTCGGTATTGCCGGTTAAAGAGTTTGACGCCAACCATTACATCTTTATGGCGACAGCGGCCGGTACTGTGAAGAAAACCAGCCTGGATCAATTCGCCAAGCCCCGCACCAACGGGCTGATCGCCATAGAGCTGCTAGAGGGCGATACCCTGGTGGGCACCGACATCACCGACGGCAATTGTGATGTGCTGCTGATGGCGAGCAATGGCAAGGCCACACGCTTTAATGAGCAGGATGTTCGCCCCTTGGGCCGCACCAGCCGGGGCATGCGGGGCATGCGATTTGATGAATCCGATCGTGTGATCGCCATGATCATCCCCAAAACAGGCGGCAAAATCCTAACCATCAGCCAAAACGGCTATGGCAAGCGCACCGAGGAAAACGAATTCCCCACCAAAGGGCGAGGCGGGCAAGGCGTGATTGCGATGCAAATGTCGGATCGCAATGGCCCCCTCTGCGGTGCTGTGCAAGTCTTTGACGGCGATGAAATCATGATCATTTCGGATCAGGGCACCCTGGTGCGCACGCGGGTGGACGAGGTCTCGATTGTCAGCCGCAACACCCAGGGCGTGCGGCTGATTAAAACCAAAGAGGGCGAGCACATAGTGGGGCTCTGCCGCATTGAAGAGCAAGAAGACAAGCTGGACGCCGACACCACCCTGGATTCAGAGGATACCGCCGATGAGTGATCAGGTTCCTGCGCAGGAATCGGCCGCGCTTGCGGCCTTGCGTGCGCAAATCGATGCGTTGGACGACCAGATTGGCCAGTTGATTAGCCAACGGGCGCGCTGCGCCCAATCGGTGGCTGAGGTCAAAAAACAATTTGGCCAAAGTGGCGTTTTTTATCGGCCAGAGCGCGAGGCGCAGGTGCTGCGTCAAGCCATGGCGCGCAACCCAGGCCCGCTCAGCAATGAAGAGTTCGCGCGCCTCTTTCGCGAGATCATGTCAGCCTGTTTGGCGCTTGAGAACCCGGTTCGCATTGCGTTTCTGGGCCCAGAGGGCACATTTACCCATCAGGCGGCCTTAAAACATTTTGGTCAGAGTGCCGAAGTGGTGACCTGTAGCGCGATTGATGAAGTCTTTCGCGATGTCGAAGCCGGTGCCTGCCAGTTTGGGGTAGTCCCGGTTGAAAATTCGACCGAGGGTGTGGTGACTCACACCTTGGACTCTTTCATGGGCTCCAACCTTCACATCTGTGGTGAAGTGGTGCTGCGTATTCACCACAATCTGATGGTCTCGAACGTCACCCGCCAAGACAGCATTAGCCGCATTTATTCCCATGCGCAGAGCCTGGCCCAGTGCCGCAAGTGGCTAGACGCCCATTACCCCAAAGCCGAGCGCATTGCGGTATCCAGCAATGCGGAAGCCGCCAAGCGCATGCAAAGCGAATGGCACGCCGCCGCCATTGCCGGGCAGACAGCCGCCGAGCTTTATGGCCTCACGATTATTGCACCCAATATTGAAGACCAGCCGGATAACGCCACCCGATTTTTAATTATTGGGCCCGATCGTGTGGGCCCCTCCGGGCAGGATAAAACCTCGGTCCTGGTGGCGGTGCGCAATGAGCCGGGTGCGCTGCATGCCATTTTGGAGCCCTTTCACCGCCACGGAGTAGACCTGAGCCGACTCGAAAGTCGCCCCTCGCAAATGGGCACCTGGAATTATGTTTTTTTTATCGATATGGATGGCCATGCCGAGGATGCCAAGGTCAAAGCGGCGCTGGCAGAAGTCAGCGCGCTGGCATCGGATTTGAAATGGCTGGGCTCCTATCCTAAAGGAGTGCTTTAGTGGACTCGGTTCTGCCCCCCGATGGCAGCCTGCCACAGCCGCCACACCAACCGGGAAGCTATGGACCCTGGCGCCGTTTGGTGGTGGTGGGGTTGGGGTTGATTGGCGGGTCCTTTGCGCTTGCCGCCAAGCGCGCGGGTTTGTTTAGTGAAATATGGGGCATTGACGCCAACCACCAGTCTCTGGCGCAGGCTATGGCACTAGGGGTCATCAACCGGGGTGCAGAGACACTTCGGCAGTTGATGGCAAACTTGGGTGATGCCTCCCCTCTTGGTGAGGGCGACTGCATCTATATTGCCGTGCCCACGCGCTCAGTCCCCGCGATCATTGCCGAGTTGCAGGCGAGTGTGGATGCAAAAGTCACGATTACCGATGGCGCGAGTGTAAAAGGCTCTGTGGTCGCGGCCTTGTCTGACGGGGGGCAAAAGAGTGTTCCCGCTAATTTTATTCCCGGCCACCCCATAGCCGGGTCTGAACAAAGTGGTTTGACGGCCGCTCGTGCGGATTTATTTGCGGGCAAGCGCTGCATTCTGTGCCCAGATAGCGCCGCCGACTCTTGGCATCTGGCCCGTGTCACCGCCCTCTGGCAACAGTTGGGTGCCCAGGTGCATTGCATGTCTGCGTTGCTGCATGATCAGGTATTTGCTGCGACCAGCCACCTGCCGCACCTGATTGCCTTTAGCCTCGTAGATACCTTGGCGCAAAAGCCCTATTGCGATGCGATTTTTCACAATGCGGCTGGCGGCTTCACCGGTTTTACGCGCATCGCCTCGAGCGACCCTGTTATGTGGCGCGATATTGCGCTCGCCAATCGCGATGCCGTAGTGGCCTGTTTGGATGAATTTGTCGCCAATTTGTTGAGCCTGCGCACCGCCATGCAAGCCGAAAATGCCGAGGCCCTAGAAGCCGCCTTCACCCGCGCCAAAACCGCACGCGATCAATTTTTATGCGCCCAGACCCCAGCTGAGGGGGATGCACCCAGATAAGCAGCTCCCTAAGTCCCCACAGCCCTTGACGCCCTAATCCCTGCGCACTAGGTCGCGAAATTCCAAAACATATACCCCGTCGCAGGATATTGCGTCTTGGTGACCGGGGCTGGCCAGTTGCTTTGATCACTCTTCAGGTTAAGAATAATGGACTAGATAGCGACGACATCGATGTTCTTGTGCAGATGACAGAACCGCTTAGTTTGACCGGTGCACGCCATGCGCAATAGTCACTAAGCCAAGTGAGGCGCTAGCGAGGCAACCATTTATGGATACCCCTAAGCATCAAAATCTGAATGACCTAAAAACTTTAAAAAATCAAGATATTCCACCAAAGGCAGTGGAAAGTTTGGGCTTAAACCACCCTTCAATAGATCTAGAACTTTTAACAATGATGGAAAAACGCTTTACTGAAGCTCAGCAATGTATTGACGTTTCACCTCTGGCCACCATTGTATTGTGTGGATCTATAATTGAAGGCTTGCTCTATGCAGAGGCTTCACGAAGATGCGAAGACTTTAATAGATCGAACTGTGCACCCAAAGATAAGGAGGGACGTGTAATGAGAATTAGTCATTGGACGCTTGAAAATCTTATTAATGTTGCTTGCGATGTTGATTTTTTTTGTAAAAATACAAAAGATCATATTAATTACGTGAAAACATATCGGAATTTCATCCATCCAAGGGAGCAGCTTGAATCACAAGTAAATGTTAATTCAGATCTGGCTAAATTGTGCATTCAATCGGTTTTGCTTTTGGTTGGCGATATTAATCGAAGAGTCAACCCTAAAGTGGAAAAGGATTTTTGCAAACCGATTAGGCGCACTGGGGATACATATATAGCGCTAGTCGTGCTGATCGGAAATTGGAACAGCAATAACGAACATGACCGCGAGGCGGTAGCTACATTGCTCGGTATTACTTACGGCGAGTGGGAAAAACAGGCGCAGGAAATACGTAATAACGCGGACAGCCCATTGTCTTACAAAGACGGCGCTTGGAGCGTTATTAACCGAACTGAGATTTGGGAACAGTTTGGAATGCGAATTATTGATAGTGACCTCGAAGTGTATCAATCGCTGGCTATTTCCGTCCTAAAAGAATCAGACCCTGCTTTTGACCTGCCCGTCAAAGAGCGATGGACGGCAGGCATCTACGGCAAGGTATTCAAGTATTCTCCTGAGTTACGGAAAGGAATTGCAGAGGGCTTGGCCATTCTTGGTTGCCGAAAAGATGTGCTCGTTAACTGTAAAGACAAAAATAAAAAGATCAGCCAAAATGTGATACGTGAACTTCTAAACAATGCTGACTGGGTCTTGTGGGGCAGTTTGAACTATTTATTACCCATACTGGCTGAAGCCGATCCGAACCAATTTCTTCATGCGACCAATAAGGCTATGGCTCTGAAGCCAGTTCCCTTTGATGCACTCTTTTCCCAGGAGGGTGACATCTTTATCGGTGGAAATTATTTAACTGGCCTTCTTTGGGCTTTGGAAGGGTTGGCGTGGGAGAGTCAGTATTTAGTTCGAGTCTGTGTAGCACTTGCTGAACTAGCCTCTCGCGATCCCGGTGGCCGATCGGGCAATAGACCGTCTAATTCGCTGGTGACCATCTTGTTGCCTTGGTTGCCACAAACGGAGGCAACGTTTGACACACGCAAGACGGCGTTAGAAACGATCCTTAAGGAACAACCGGATATTGCGTGGAATGTCATTATTAAGCTGCTTCCCAGATGGAACCAATTCTCTTCGGGTTCTCATAGGCCGAGCTGGCGCAAGATCTCTGATGATGAGAATCCTCAGGTGTCATACGAGGAATACTGGAAGCAAGTCAGTTTTTACGCGGAGCGCGCGCTGGCTTGTGCAGGCCGAGATGTCGCTCGGCTTGCAGTATTGATTGACCATCTTCATAAGCTGCCGCTTAGTGTTTTTGATCAGTTTCTAGAAAAGCTCTCTTCTCTAGCGGTTTCCGAGGAGGATGAACAGAACCGATTTTCTATTTGGGATCATCTTACCGGTTTTATAAGCAAGCAGAAAAAATTCTCTGATCAGGAGTGGGCCTTGTCTAATGACCAAATTGTCCGCATTGAAAATGTAGCGGATAAGCTGGCCCCCACCGATCCGTTTTATCGATATCAGCACCTTTTCTCAGATCGCTACTTTGATCTTTACGAGAGCCAAGAAGACTGGAGGCTGGAGCAAGAGAAGCGAGATGCCCGATGTTGGGAGGCTATGTCGGAGATCATTGATAAGCATGGTATCGAGGGCGCCATCCGATTCGCTGAGATCGTTCATCACCCGCAACAGGTAGGAATTTCGATTACCTTGAGTGTAAATTCAGACGTGGAGAAAGCGCTTTTACCTCATTTTCTAGATTCAACCGACGTTAGTCACAGAGGGGTGGCGTGTGCTTTCATTCGCAAGCGTGTCTATGTTGAGGGAGTGGCGTGGTGCGATGCCATCTCCAGAGAAAGTTGGACGCCGGTACAATCAGCGAATTTTCTGGCTTATTTACCCTTTCGTAAGAGTACTTGGGATCGCGCTGCTAAATGGCTTCAAGTACACGAAAGCGAATATTGGTCTCGCGTTGATGTAAACGAATTCCAAGCAGAGGATGATTTTACTTTTGCTATTGATAAATTGATTGAACATCGAAGACCTTGCGCAGCGATCAAGTGTTTGGTCCGAGCGCTCTATTCCAAGCAGCTAAGCGATACTAGGCAATCTGTTCAAGCATTGCTTGCAGTGCCTTCCTCCAGTGAGCCCAGACACGTCGTCGACAGCCACGCCATTGTCGAATTGATCAAATATATTCAATCAGATCCTTCAATTGATGAAAGAGATCTTTTTAATGTTGAGTGGGTATACGTTCAAGTGCTTCGCGACCACAGGGATATTTCGCCAAAACTAATTGAAACGAAATTGGCCAATGATCCTCAATTTTTTTGTGAGGTAATTCGACTCGTCTACCCCTCTGAAAAAGAAGATCAGTCATCGAAACAAGCGTACGAAAAATCGCAAGAAATCATAGACAATGCTTTGAGTCTGCTCGAAGTCTGGCGGACTGTACCAGGAACCCAAAGAGATGGGGCTTTCAACGAAGTTCGATTCATCGAATGGATTCAGCAAGTTAAGAAAATTTTCGAAGAATCTGCTCATCTGGATTTTGTTCTCAATCAGGTCGGCTCGGTATTGATTTACGCCCCATCAGATTCAAATGGCCTATGGATAAACTGCGCTGTCGCTGAAGCATTAAATGAGCGCGATGCTGATTCGATGCGAGAAGGTTTCAGAACGGAAATATTAAAATCTCGTGGTATTTATAAAGTTGATCCAACCGGAGAGCCGGAGAGAAAACTGGCTGAAAAATTCCGGAATCAAGCCAAAGAATTAGAGAGCAACACATTTCATCGGTTTGCTGATACCTTGAGGGGGTTGGCAGAAATTTACGATAACAAAGCTGGTCTAATTGTTTCCAAGCACCAGATATAGCAAGGTGCGAATTTCAAGGGCTATAAATGCTGGGACTCATAATCATTTAAAGGCGCAGTTTCGCAGGCTCAACATCGGCAAGGGGAGTGGTGACGTGCTCTGATCACCAATCAGTAACTCTGGTATGCTGCTGTACCGAGAAGAGTAGATTCTGCCCAGTCTTTGTAAGTAGAACTCTCTAAATCTTGTTTGGTGGCCTGCCAAGCCAAGAGAAAGTCGCGACAGGGCAATGCCTGCAGATAGCTAACGGCTTTATCAATTTGCTTAAGCGCATAAGTCGAGCAACGCCCCCTCAATCCCTTCTCGACGGTGCTATGCAGCTTCGTAACCAGTCGAGGCTGGTGTTGTCGAGGGTGAAGTAGGCGGTGATGGCGTCTTGCTCTTGCCAGTAATCGTTTGCGCCGCGAAACAAAAAGGCGCGGGTGAGCCGGCGGCGGTTGGGGTTGAGGGTTTTGATGACTCTTGCTGGGTTGCCAGCGGCTACGCTGAAGGGGGGGATAGAGCCCGTAACTACGCTGCCGGCGCCAATCACACTGTGGTCGCCAAGGGTGACGCCTTTTAAAATCAGCGCGCGTTGCCCGACCCAAACGTTGTCGCCGATGCGAATCGGCGCTGTGCAGCGAAAGGGTCTCACGCGGTTATACAGCCCGTGCCAATCACTGTCTTGAATACTCACATCGCTTGCGAACATACAGCTATCGCCGATCTGAATCGACCGGGCCGCCGTGATCTCAACCCCAGGCGCCATTAAACAGTAGTCCCCAATGGTGATCTCGCCTTGCCCTTGTTTGCTGCCCCAGGTGGTTAGCCGTATGGGTTTGTGTGTGCTGCTGATCGCGTGCCAATGGCGCCCAACGCGGATATTGGCGCCGTGAACTTCGAGGCTCTGCGGCGCCAAAAAGCGCGCGCCTTCGCCTAGGTGGTCAAAGTGCGGAGCAACAAAGCGCTGGCTGTACCAGCGGTTACAGGCTTGCCGTAAGGCTAGCCACCAATAGGGGCGGTGATCTCGGCGCATAGGAACCTAACAGGATTCACGAAAGGGCGTGGATTGGCGGCTATTATGCGAGATCAGACAGTAGAAAGGTCACGAGGGCTAGAGAAAATGCCCCCGGCTGTTAACCGGGGACTTCTTGACTCGACCATCCAGCGAGCTGCTTTAGGTCCATCCTCTGGGTTACGGCTCCTATTTAACTTAGTGCGTCCTCAACTCCTGTTTTTGGCATCCTGCCGCACCTCTGTGTGCCTAGTTCCTGTGTATCCCGAGCTCCTCTAGCTCCACCCGTCCCCGTGTCCTCCCTGGGGTATTCCTCTCTCCTCAGTGGCTCCTGCCAGTGTCCTGGGCGGCTGATTCCTTATTCACTCATCCACCGCATCATTATCAGTGGTTGACACATCCTGTCGCGAGATGATTTTCGCGCCAGGGCGTGTGAGACATTCGCCCGGTCCCTTGTCAGTATTCGGCGCCTTGCCGTTTCGCTGACTGTGCCATGAGCTTAGGCAAGGCGCCGATGGCGGTGTGGATTTGGGTGCCAGCCTCACTCGGAGGCCGAAAGATCAGATTAACGGTTAGTGCCTGGGAGATTGTTCGCGACCCAGGGCGATAATCGGTTGATAAAGCTCGCCATCAGGCACGAGAAAGTCTGGGGTTTTCTATACTCAAAAAGGCAATAAATGCGCTGTCTTTTGATAGCAAAAATGTTTGATGGCAAAGCGGTGTGAGCGCGAGCCCCTTGGAGGGTATCCCTCTCCAAGCCTTGTTCGGCGAGGTTTGAGCTAGCCAACCAGGGATCGTCGCGTGTGATCAGTTGAGCGGGCCTAGCCTTAAGAGGCCCAAGGATAGAGTTATGGACGCTTACACAAGTGTGGGGTTTGGCCGCGTGTGGTTGCTCAGTGCGCTTTTGCTGGGGTTGGTAGCTTGTGGAGCGGGTGGCGGTGCTGAGCCGAGTGCGGATTTAGCACCGTCATCGCAGCCCACTGCAATTGGCGAGATGTCTGGGCAGGTCATAGGCCAGGCGCAGCAAAGCAGTACTGGATGGTCTGGCGTTCAGTCTCCGCCGCTATCGTCTGTTGCCACAGTCGAGGCGCCGTCACAAGCCGCCATATCGAGCGCAGCCCCAGCGCCGACTGAGCCCAACATCGCCACAGTACCCGAGGTCGCTTGGCAGTTTTATCAGCAGCGGCTGCAAGCGGCTACCGAAAACCTGTGTGAGCCTTGCCATCAGTCAGGTGCTATCGCCGGGGCAACAGGCTTGCAATTTAAGCCGACGGATCCAGCGCTTGGCGCCAAAACCTTGGCGGCATTGATTGAAACGGCGGGGGCGGATTACCTGCTGCAAAAAATGGCCGGCTTTGCCAATCATGGCGGCGGTGCTCAGGTAGGGCAGGGTAGTCGTTTGCATGCCGATTTTGGCCAGTTCGCCCGCTTGATTCTGCCGGCACAGCCCGAGCTACCAACGAGTCGCCCACTATTGGAGCCGCCTGAACGCAGCCTGCGGCGGGCGCTGTTAATCGTGGCAGGTCGCCTGCCGACACAAGCCGAGCAGGAGCAGGCACGCTTGTCTGAGTGGCATTTTGCGCGCGTGCTGCGAGAGGCGATGACGGGCGACGGCTTTAAACGCTTTTTGCTCCGAGCGGCTAATGACCAGCTGTTGACTGACGCCTTTTTGAACGGGCGTTTTTTTGAGCTGAGCAACGGTTTTTCGCCCTTTTATCCCGTGGCTGCCAACCGGCGATTTCAAGCCTATGACAGCGCCGATGCGCTTGCGATCAAGCCATTTGAAGCTTGGAATCAGCAGGTATATCAGGGAATGGTGCGTGCGCCTCTCGAGCTGATTGCGCGTGTGGTCATGGCGGATGAGGACTATCGGCAAATACTGCTCGCCGATTACACACTCGGGAACTCCGCCATGGCAGAGCTGTTTCGCGATGATCAGGGAATGAGCATGGCGTTTGCGCCGTCAATGTCGTCGACAGTAACCTCCTCGACAGTACCTTCCTCGATCGTGCCACCAAGCAGCCTCTTGTCTCTGCGCAATCGTGGTCAGGTATTGCAGCAAGCAGGCCAGCAGCATTATCTGGACCCGCGTATTGGGCTACGTATCGATGCGCACGGCGACTGGGTAGACTATCCGCACGCCGGCCTGCTAAATGAACCGGCTTTTTTGGCGCGTTACCCAAGCACAGAAACCAATCGGCACCGGCTGCGCGCCAAACAGGTGTACCGACTGTTTTTAGGGGTGGATATCGACGCGAGTGCTGCCAGAGCCCCCAGTTCCTCTGAGCTGACCTCTGCTCAGTCGCCGGGTCAGAGCCCGGCGTGTACTGTTTGCCATGATCGCTTGGATTCCGTGGCGGCCGCTTTCCAAAATTATGGCCCTGAGGGTTGGTTTCGCTCGAGCTTTGGCGGCTTGGATGCCTTGCCAGACAGTTATAAACGCGACCCTCACAGCGGCTATCAGTCGGGAGACCTGTGGTATCGCGATCAAATCGCAGCCGGTTTTGAGGGGCAGCCGTTTGCCGAGGAAGCCGAACCCCTGCAGGAATTGGCGCGACAGTTGGTGGCCGACCCCCGTTTTGCCCAAGCAGTAGTCCAATTTTGGTGGCCAGCGGTGATTGATCAGCCACAGGATAATCCGCTGCAAGCAGAACTGGCGACTCAGTTTCGCGAGGGTTTTCAGGGGGAGCCGTTCAGTGGCATGCCTTTTAATCTCAAGGATTTACTCCTGGCGCTGCTACTGAGTGATGCTTTTCGGGGGGTGCCAGCGACTCTGGATGCGGCTCAAAGCCATTTGGATCTGGCCGCTTTGCAGGTGCCCGCAGCTCCGCTCTCGCGTCTTTCCCCTGCGGGGGAGGCAGGCGCTAACAGTGCCCAAGCCTTGCAGTGGTTAACGCCGGAAGAGCTGGACTTGAAAGTCAAACAACTGGTGTCGTTTGCCTGGGGCGAACGCGAGGATCCGGACAACCCTTGGGGGTATGGCAGCTTGTTGTTGGAGTCCTATCGCCTCGAATATGGCGGTATTGATGGCGTGGGCGTTACGGAGCGCAGCCGTGAACCCAATAGCCTCATGGTGCAAGTTGCCGAGGCGCAAGCGATTCAAATAGCCTGCGGTGCCTTGGGTGCGTCGGCCGCTCTGCAACCGGCGGCCTGGCCCCTATTGCCGGATGCCATGCGCTACATCACACCTTTTTCGGTGCAGTGGCAGCGTGTCGATCTACCCAAGCCACAAGCCCTGACCGTGAATCTGACTCTGCCGCCAGGCGCCAGCCACCTGCGCTTAAGTCATCTCAACCCTGAGGCGGTAGGCGCTTTGGTCATGACGGCACTCAGTGTGACGGATCAGGATGGACAGCTGATAGTCGCCGGTGAGGCGCTGACGCAGCAGTTGCGTTTCAGCGAGGAGACATCACGGGCAAAGCCCGCGCAACCGGAGCCCACCGGGTTTATTCAGGGGCCGAGCTTTGCGCTGAGGCGGGGTTATGTTGAGCTACCACTGCACAATGTCACCGATCAGCCGCGCCATGTGACCTTGGCGCTCGAGGTGTTTCACCCGGTGGGCTGGTCGCGGCCGGCTGCATTTGTGGTTGATCTACAGCGTGTGGTTGAGCCTGGGCCTGTGGTTGGTCTAGAAGGCTTACATTCGCAAGGCGGCGAAATGTTAGCGGGTGAAGTGCTGATTCGCGAGCAGCTGGTCGAGTGGTTTTGGCGCCTGCATGGTCTGCGCTATGAGCCCAGCGATTTGGAAGTTTCGGAGGCTTACGATTTGTTTTTGAGCCTGTGGCAAACGGTGGAAATGCAAGGCGAGTCAACGCGCTATGGCGATTATGCCGGCCGGGACTGCCCTAAGCCGCCTAAATGGCGCCAGAGCCCAGCTTGGGTCACCTCGGACCCTAACCGGTTAGTCGTGGCCTGGTCGCACCTGCTGACCGCCTTTATGAGCGATTTTTATTTTTTGCACGAGTAGGGCCTAAGTGGGCGGACAAGGCGTTGTTAATCCACTGGCTATTAAGTCATCCATGATTAAGTCAGTCACCCATGATTAAGTAAGTCACTCCAGAAAGTGGATGTTAGCCGAGGTTTTCTGCGTGCAGGCCACACTCTTTGTGGGTGGCCTCTTCCCACCACCAGCGCCCCTCGCGCTCGTGCTGGTTGGGGCCTACGGGCTTGGTACAGGGTTCGCAGCCGATGGAAATAAAACCCCGGTCATGCAGCGGGTTATAGGGGACTTCCAGTGCGCGAATATAAGCCCAGACCTCAGCGCTCGACCAATTGGCAAGCGGATTGTATTTAAACAGGGTTTTGCCGGGGGCGGCAAAAGTCAGGTCTTGTTGCACTATCGGTATGCCCTGGCGAGTTCCTGGGCTCTGATCTTTTCGTTGGCCGGTGATCCAAGCGTCGACCTGGGCCAGTTGACGCTTGAGTGGGGCGATTTTGCGAATGCCACAGCACTCTTGGTGATTGTCTTGATAAAAGCTGAAAAACCCTTTGGTCGATACCAGTTGCTGCACTGCCTGGGCGTCGGGAAAGCAGGTGACAATCGACAGGCCATAATGCTCGCGCACCCGCTCTAAAAACGCATAGGTTTCGGGATGCAAGCGCCCGGTGTCGAGTGTAAAAACCGTGACATCCGCCTGCAGTTTGACGGCTAAATCGATCAAGACCACATCCTCAGCGCCACTGAAGGAGATGGCAACCTGGTTATGCCGTGCAAGCACTGCTTTTAGGATGTCGCGCGGGCTCTGGCTCTGCAAGTGTTGATCCCATTGCTGTAAATCGTTATCGCTCGCAATCATGGCGGGGCTCCAAACAAAAAAGACCGCAGCATAACAAACCCGCTGGTCGCTACAGAACCCCGTCCGTTAGGAATCCCAATGCTGCAGTTCATCTGCCGCGCTCACAGGCTAAGGAGATTGGTCTAGTCTATAACTTACAAGGCGGTACCCAAGGGCTTGTCGGCAGGGTGCCCTTTACGGCGGTTACGTCAAGGGTCGCGGTCAGTGAATGCGGTCAGTGAATGCGATAGTGGCAGCCTAAAACGCGTTGAACATCAGTGGTGTTGCGCACGGTTTACAACAAATCAGGGTGAAATCTCATGTCTATCAGTTCCAGTGTCACCAATAATGGAAAAACCTTGACGATCGAAGTGGATGGTCGTTTTGATGCTAGCTCTCTGGATGAGTTTCGCAGCTGTTACGAGGGCAATAAAAGCGAGCTAGACCATTACGAGGTCAATTTGCGCAAGGCGGAGTACCTAGATAGTTCGGCGCTCGGTATGTTGCTGGTATTGCGCGATTATGCCGGTGGTGAAAAGGCACGCATTACCATTTCCCATTGCTCTCCTGAGGTGAAAAAGATTTTTGCTATCTCCAGTTTTGAAAAACTGTTTAGCATCCAATAAGGATTGTTTCGCGCCTTCCCAGGCAGCCCTCTGCATCCCGGTTGTCTAGGCCTGTTAATGCCCCGATGTGGAGAAAAATGATGGATCGACTCGCAACACCGGCCCCCTTTTCTGCGATGGAGCCGGTCAATCCTGCGGCCAGTACCGTTAAAATTCTGGTCGCGGATGATTCTGCCGTGGAGCGCATGATTTTGAGTGCACTGCTAAAGCGCAGTGGCTACAGCGTTGTGCTGGCCGAAAATGGACAGGAAGCAGTGGCTCGCTTTGAAGCCGATGCCCCGGATCTGGTTTTCATGGATGTCATAATGCCCGAATTAAACGGCATGGAAGCCGCTCGAAAAATTCGCGAGCTGTCAGGCGATGTCTTTACGCCCATCATATTTTTAACGTCACTTGTCGATACGGAGTCCTTGGTCAATTGTTTGGATTCTGGGGGCGATGACTTTTTATCAAAGCCCTACAACCCGGTTATTATTGAAGCCAAAATAAAATCGTTTTATCGCATGCGCGCGATGAACCAAACGATGATTCGTCAGCGCGATCAAATCGAACAGCACAATAAGCATCTGTTGCAAGAGCAGCGAATCGCCAAACAAGTTTTTGACAAGGTGACCTTTGCGGGAACCTTGGATTTGCCGATGGTGCGCCATTATATGTCCGCGCTCGCCGTATTTAATGGGGATGTCCTGCTCGCGGATTTAAGCCCGACTGGGAGCTTGCTCATGGTGTTGGGCGACTTTACCGGGCATGGCCTGCCTGCCGCGATTGGCTCCATGCCGCTCGCATCCATTTTTCATGGTATGGCGCGCAAGGGGTTCAGTATTGGCGATATTATTCGGGAAATTAACGGCAAGCTCTATCAAACGTTACCGGTGGGTTTGTTTTGCTGCGCTACAGCCGTTGACATTAATTTTCAAAAGCGACGCGCCTTGATTTGGTCCGGGGGTTTGCCTGAAGGGGTGATTTATCGTGCCGGAACGCGTACCTATGAAGGTATTCAGTCAGGCAATTTGCCGCTCGGCGTACTCTCTAATCGCGAATTTAATCATGCACCTGTGCGATATGAGTTAGTGGAGGGCGATCAGATTTATCTGTGGTCAGATGGCATTATCGAGGCGCGGAACCCGGCGGGTGAATTGTTTGGGGATGATCGGTTGACGACCATTTTAAAGTCAGGTTTGCCGGCTGATACCTTATTCGACAGTTTACTGGGCGCCGTCCAGCGCCATATTGGCGACAGTGATGGCGACGATGATGTCTCGCTGGTTTCATTGACGATGCCCTCTGAAGAGGAAGCCGCCAAAGTCTTGAAAATGGCCCCCAAAACGCGTGGCAGCCTGGCTGACTGGGCTATGTCATTGAAGCTCAATACCTCCTCGTTAAAAACCTTTGATCCATTGCCCTTGTTGTTAAATGTCATTTCAGAGGTGCCGCATCTGCGTCAAAGCAGTTCTGTACTCTATACCGTTTTATCTGAATTATTTAACAATGCGGTTGAGCATGGCGTCTTGGGTTTGTCGTCGCAGCTAAAATCCACTCCGCAAGGCTTTGCCGAATATTATCGTTTGCGTAAAGAGGGGCTGGAAAAGCTCACCGATGGCTGGGTGGTGATTGACTTTGAGCACCGTCTGGAGGGGGATGGGGGCGTTTTGACTATTCGCTTTGCTGATAGTGGCCCGGGTTTTGTCAAAGCACAAGATGTCCAGCAGACGGCGGATGGACACCTGCACCCATTGTATTTTGGTCGTGGCTTGCAATTAATTAATTCAATTTGTGAGCAGTTAAATATCACCTTGCCTGGCAACAAAATTGAAGCGGTTTTCAGGTGGAGTACGGATGATTAAAGTGGCCAGGATGACTGATGTGATCGCCGGGTGACGTTATCGCCTGATGAGCAAATCGCCTGATGAACAAATCGCCGGGTGAATAAATCGCTGCTGTTGCAGTGGCGCTGGGTTTCTCAAGAGTCGACATCTATGCATTGCGATATGAGTGTCATCAGTGAGTTGCAGGAATTACTGGAAGAAGGCTTTGGTGAGCTGGTCGAGCGGTTTGAAGCGGATGGCGCGACACGCTTGGCTCGCATGGAAAATGCCTTGGCGACCGGCGCTGCGGAGATGCTGTACCAGGAGGCCCATGGACTCAAAGGCAGTAGTCGCAATCTCGGCGCCGGGGTTTTGGGCAATCTGTGTGCAGATCTCGAGTCTTTAGGGCAAGCGGCTAATCTTGCGGCGGCGCGGCCAATTTTTGCCGCTGCGCAAACGGAATTTGCCGCTTGTTGCGCAGAGTTGCGCGCTCTCTGATGTCGGTTTGGCTAGGCCTTTGCGTCTTTGAGTCTATTTAGGTGTGTTCCCCGCATTTTTTCGATGGGCTGTAGGATTTCAGCCGGTTTTTGTAACCTGGTACAGGATGTGCTGGCAGGGGGTGAGGCGCTTTGTCGCTTAGGTAACAGGCCAACCGGCTTGTGAACGCAAAACCTCTACGGGGATTTTTATGCCGAGCTCAGCCTTGCCTTTTGTCACTCAGCCCCCTTCTCGTATGCCCCCGTCTCGGATGGAGACTGCCGCGTCGGAAGGCCCCAAGCCCTCTGGGCGCCAGGATACACCCGCTGACTTTGATCGGGTGTTGGCACAGGAGCGAGACCTGCGCAGCCAGGATGACGCATCGGTTCCGCAAGCCCCGTCAGCGGCGGCAGACACTAGCCAAACTCCTGCGTCCAAGGTGTCGGCAGAGGCGTCAACTCTCGAGTCGGAGCCCTTGGTTGACGCCGAAGCTCCAGACGGGGGGGGGATTGCAGTAGTCGCTGGGCAGCCCCCCCTTCCGCAGGAGTCCATCGCCGCTTTGGATGCTGCGGACTGGGTGTTGGGGCTTGAGCCCATTGCCACCGCAGATGCCAGGCTCAATCAAACAGCCTCGGAATTCGCGGTAGTGCCTCCCGAGGGAATGACTGCAGCCTTTGCCGGGGCAAGATTCCCTTTTGCAGCGCACTCGACCGCTTTCGCAATGCCCTCGACACAGTCTGTGCATAACGTAATAACTGGGCCATTGGTGGATTCGTTAGTCCCCGTGAGGCCGGATGCCTTGACGCAGGGTCTGGCCAATCACGCGGCGACTGACGCCAAAGCGCTGGAATCTGTAGCGAACTTGCCGTTATCTGTTGTTCAGTCACTCGGGCTTCGGCTAATGCCAGGTGATGCCAGCCTCAAGGCCGCGCAAGCCTCTGCCGGGGTGGATCCAGCCGTGGGCATTGGCTATTCAGCCGGGCCGCAGTCGGCCGTGTTTTCGCGAAATGGGAAGCTCGCTGAGACGCCCGCCTCGACGAGTTTTTTAGATAGGCTGCCGGCTGTTGGCCAACTGTTAGCGGCATCGGATCTCGGCGCCGGGCCTGTGTCGGCGATCGATCAGTCAGCCCTGGAATCGTCGCCGGCATCGTCGTCGACTCCGATGCTCCTGTCACTGCCCGGCTTGGCGTCGAGACAGGCGGCTGACGAGCTTGCTGTCTCGGTGCGCTTTACGACCAGTGTGACACCTCAGTCGCCGCAGTGGGCACAGCAGATTGCCGACCGCGCGGCCTGGATGGCCGGGCAAAAAATTCAAGAAGCCGACATTCAGCTTAACCCAGAGGAGCTGGGGCAGATTCATATCAAAGTCAGTGTTCAGCAAGAGCAGGTTGCCGTGGCTTTTTGGGTTGCCAACAGCCAGGTGCGCGAGAGTTTGGATCAGAGTCTGGTCAAATTGCGCGAGGTTTTTGAAGGGCAGGGGCTGGAGCTGGTGCAGGCCGATGTGCACGATCAAAGGCGCCAGCAGCAGGCGCGGGATGAGGATGACCCTGATGAGACCGCAGTCGCTGACAAGGCGGCCAGCCTCAAACAAGTGGTTTCTCTCGGGGGGGTGGATCAGTTTGCTTAAGAGAGTGCCTGGCGCCAACTGGCGAAACGAGGCCCGGTCAGCTGAGCGGTTTTTGACTGGCCCCCGTTTTTGAACAGCCCCTCGTTTTTGAACAACTCACCGTTTTTCAGCCACTAACAGGTTTTTCAGCCACTAACAGATAGTTGACTGAGACTCGGTGCGACAGACTAAAGCGCTCTGTCACGGGGTTGTAAGCCACGCCTTGAATGGCCTTGACGCCAAGACCTGCTTGGCGACAGCTCTGTGCCAGCTCAGCGGGGGTAATAAAGGTGTCGTATCGGTGGGTGCCTTTCGGTAGCCATTGCAACAGGTATTCGGCGCCCACTATGGCTTGCAAAAAGGCGCTGGGCGTTCGGTTGAGAGTGGAGAAAATCACCCGGCCACCTGGCGCAACCAATTGAGCGGCGGCGCTTATCACCGAGTTTGGATCTGGTACATGCTCGAGCATTTCTAGGCAAGTCACACAGTCGTAGTGGCCGGCATGAGAAAGTGCCCAATCTTCTGCGGTCGTTGTCGCGTATTCAATGTTTAAGCCAGACTCTCGAGCGTGATGCTCTGCGACCGCAAGCGACTCGGTCGCCATATCGATGCCCGTGACCTGGGCGCCGCGCTGCGCCAAGGCTTCCGTCAGCAGGCCGCCGCCACAGCCGATATCCAATAGGGTTTTGCCTGCTACTGCGACTGTGGCATCAATGAAGTTGGCTCTGACGGGATTGAGTCGATGCAGTGGACGGCAGGGGCCCTCGCTATCCCACCAGTCCCGCGCCAGCGCGTCAAATTTGCGAATCTCATCGGGCGATACGTTGGTTGTGGCTGCGTTGCGTGTGGCTATGTGGTTTGTGGCTGTGTGGCTTGTGGCGGGCGCATCGGGCGATGTCGAAGTGGTGTTATGTCGAGTCATAGGGTGTTTTTGCCGGAAGCAGTGAATGGAGGCGCAGGATGACGCGCACCTAAGAGCGGGAATTAGGACCTTTATGGGGCTTTTGCTGGCTGTTTGCCAGACAAAGGGATGGCGAGTCGGTTTTGCCAGGTGGCCAGCTCCTGCGACAGTCGGTGCTCATTGATGTTGTGCAGTTGCCGGTTGCGCATCAGATTTTTGCCCGCCACCCAGACGTCTGTCACGCAGCTGCCGCTATTGCCGTAGACCAGCTGTGAGGCAAGATTGTGTAACGGCTGCTGGTGCCAGCGATTTAATCCTATCGCAATGACATCGGCCGCTTTGCCAACGTCCAGGCTGCCAATTTCCGTGTCCCAGTCCAGCACTTTGGCTGCACCCAAGGTTGCCATGTAGAGCGCTTGGTAAGCCGGTAAGGCCTCGGCATCGCGTGCCGTCCATTTGGCTAGCAAGGCGGCAGTTTTGAGCTCGCCAAATAGATCGAGGTCGTTATTGCTGGCAGCCCCATCTGTGCCAAGTGCTACGCGGATGCCGGCTGCTGACAGGCGGGCCACCGGGCATAGGCCACTCGCCAGTTTAAGGTTGGACTCGGGGCAGTGGATAACGCTGGCGCCGGTTTGGGCCACTCGTGCAATATCCTCATCCGTTAAAGCCGTCATATGAACGCATTGGGTGCGTGGCGTTAATAAGCCGAGTTGATGCAGCCGCTCTATCGGTCTGACACCGGTTTTGGCGAGGGCATCGCTGATTTCGGTTTCGGTTTCGTGCAGGTGAATTTGCACGTTGGCGTTGATTTCGGCGCTGAGCATGGCCACCTGTTGCAGGCTCTCGTCGCAAAGGGTATAGGGCGCATGGGGTCCAAAAGCGATTTTGATGCGCGGATGCGCCGGGTAGGCATCGACCAGTGCCAGCCCCTTGTGCAGCCCCGTTTCAAAATCCGCCGCCCCAGGTGTTGGAAAGTCGAGCAGCGGGAAGGCGATTTGCGCCCGCATTCCCGCATGCAGAACGGCGCTCGCGGCCTGCTCGGGAAAAAAATACATGTCGCTAAAGCAGGTGGTGCCACTGTGGATCATTTCGGCCATCGCCAGGCGAGTGCCGAGGTCGACAAACTCAGCTGTGACCTGGGCTTGCTCCAGTGGCCAGATGTAATCTTGCAGCCAGGTCATCAATGGCAAATCGTCGGCAATGCCACGAAACAGGCTCATGGCGGCATGGCCATGTGCGTTAATGAGCCCCGGCATCAGGAGGTGGTTATCAAGAGAAACCACCTCCTGAGCCTGGTAGCGTTTTTGCGCTTCCGCCTGGGGGCAGACGGCCAGTATCCGCCCTTGATGAATCACGAGGCTGCAATTCGGGCGGGGCGCTTCCGGCCTTGCTGAGGCCATGGGCAAAATCCAATCGGCCTGAATGATCGTGTCGACGGCAATGCGGCTGCTCATGGTGTGGACCTCGTGAGTGCTCTTGCGAGTATGGCTTTTCTGTCTGGTAAGGGCTGGTTTTCTGGTGAGCGATTAGTGCTGAGTCGTGTTGAACAAGGCGTCCAGATCCGGTTGCGTCAGCCGGTAGTGGCGCCCGCAGAATTGACAGTCGATGTCGATGTGCCCACGCTCGCTGAGCAGGGTGTAGGCATCGTCGGCGCCAAGCGCCGCCACGGCTTGGGCGCTGCGGCTGGGCGAACAGCTGCAGACAAAGCGCGGCGTCGCTTGGCCTGTGATGCGGTAGTCGTGCTCGTGAAAGAGGCGGTGCAACAGGGTGCCGGTATCGAGGCTCAGGCTTTCGTGCACGGTCAGTGTATTGCTGAGCGCAAGCAGCGTTGTCCAGGCGTCGTCTTGCTGGTGTCGATGGGCTTCGAGCCTGTGGCTGTCGGTATGGCCGCTGCCTTCGGGCGGTAGCCGTTGCAAAAACAAGCCCGCTGCTTTTTGTCCGTCACAAAACAACCAAATATGCGTCGCCAGCTGCTCTGATTGGGCAAAGTAAAAGTTGAGCCCGCCTGCCAAGGTGTTGCCTTCGAGCGGCACCACCCCTTGATAACGATGACCGTGTTCCGGGTCTAGCGTAATGGCCAGTACCGCCGGTTGAGTGGCCTCCGCAAGGCTAAGTCCGCTTAAATCGGCCTCTGTAGTGGATTCGGCGAGGCGAACGAGGCCTCGCAGATGCTTGTCCTGTGTGGCCTCTGCCATGGCGAGTGTTACCTGGCCCTGTCCGCGCAGCTGCAGCGTGAGCAAACCCTCATACTTTAACAGGCCAGACAATAAACCCGCCGCAGCGAGAAACTCGCCCAGCCAAGTTTGTGCTGAAGCCGGCAGGCTCTGGTGGCAGCTGGCGGCCTGGAGGCTGGCATCGAGTGTAATCCACTCGCCGCGCAGGCTGTACTCGGGAAAATAAAAGCGGGTGACCGCATCGCCGGAGGCTGTTGACATGGAAACTGAGTCCTCTTCAAAAGGGGGTCGAGTTTACCAGAAGTCCTGCATGGCGCGTGAGCCAGCTGGAGTCGCCCGCCGGGCGCTAACCCCTTGGCTGGAAATGTGATTTTTAACTGTGTAGAATCGCCCAGCTCTTTATTCGTGGTCTTAGGCTGCTTTAAGACTGCTCCCGCCTGCGTGACTTTGCGTATGAATCTGCCCAGCTTCCGGCAAGCGCCGCTTTTGATAGCGTGCTGGCCCTGCAAGCGGGTTTCTGTGTGAAGTCGCGCAGGTGTTTTTTTGGGTAAAGCGGCAGGACGCCGCCTTACCGCTGACTGAAACGTGCGCAAAGCGCCGTCTATTCGGAGGCCTGAATGCTTGAGGATATCGATGCTCTTGAATTGCAAGAGTGGTTAGAGGCGCTGCAATCGCTGATTAAACACGGTGGTACAGAGCGTGCGGGTTCGCTTTTGGCGAATTTGGCGACAGCTGCCAATCACGCGGGTGTTCGTTTACCCTCGGCGATGACAACGCCTTACTGCAATACCATCCCGGTTGCGCGCGAAGCCAAACTGCCCGGCGATAGCGCCCTTGAGCGCAAGATCCGCTCATTGGTTCGCTGGAATGCGATTGCCATGGTGGTGCGCGCCAATGCCAATGATGAAGGCCTCGGTGGACATATTTCGTCTTTCTCGTCGTCTGCCACTTTGTATGACGTTGGCTTTAACCACTTTTTTCGCGGTAATGATGGCGATATTCCCGGCGACTGCGTCTACTTTCAGGGCCATATCGCGCCCGGCATCTATGCCCGTTCCTTTTTAGAAGGGCGTCTTGGCGAAGAGCATCTGATTAATTTCCGGCGCGAAGTGGATGGAAAAGGCTTGTCATCCTATCCCCACCCTTGGCTGATGCCCGATTATTGGCAGTTCCCGACCGTCTCTATGGGCCTTGGCCCCATCACGGCCATTTACCAGGCGCATTTCATGCGGTATATGGATTCGCGCGCTATGGCGCCGCGCCATGATCGCAAAGTCTGGGCCTTTTTAGGCGACGGTGAGTGCGACGAGCCGGAAAGCCTGGGAGCTATTTCGCTTGCCGGTCGCGAGCACCTCGATAACTTGATTTTTGTGATCAACTGCAATTTGCAGCGACTCGATGGCCCGGTCAGGGGCAATGGCAAAATCATTCAAGAGCTTGAAGGGGTTTTCCGCGGCGCCGGTTGGAACGTGATCAAGGTGGTGTGGGGCGGGAAATGGGACGCCTTACTCGCTAAAGACAAGACCGGATTGCTGCAAAAGCGCATGGATGAAGTGGTGGATGGCGAGCTGCAAAATTACAAAGCCAATGGTGGCGCCTACACCCGCGAACACTTTTTTGGCAAGTATCCCGAGCTGTTAGAGCTGGTTAAAGACTTAAGTGACGACGACATCATGCACCTTGATCGCGGCGGTCATGATGCGCAGAAAGTCTATGCGGCTTACCATGCGGCTGTTCACCACACCGGCCAGCCTACGGTGATTTTGGCTCAAACCGTTAAGGGTTACGGCCTCGGTGCGGCGGGTGGCGAATCGGTCAATATTTCGCACAATGTTAAAAAATTGGATGGCGACGATCTCAAGCGTATTCGCGACCGTTTTGCCATTCCCTTAAGTGACGAGCAGCTTGCCTCTGTGCCCTTTTATCGCCCACCGGCTGACTCGCCCGAGGCGCAGTATATGCAGGCACGGCGCAAGGCTTTAAGCGGTTATTTGCCGTCGCGCAGGCATCAATTTGCGCCATTGAATCCGCCCGCGCTCGAAACCTTCGCCGCCTTGCTCAAAAGTACCGGCGAGCGCGAAATTTCGACAACCCAAGCTTTTGTACGCTACTTGTCGACTTTGAGCAAAGACAAACAAGTCGGCAAGCACATCGTGCCCATAGTGCCCGACGAGGCGCGCACCTTTGGGATGGAGGGCATGTTCAGCCAGCTTGGTATCTATTCGTCCAAAGGCCAAAAATACACGCCACATGACCGTGGCCAGGTGATGTACTACAAAGAAGACGCCAAAGGCCAAATCATGGAGGAGGGCATCAATGAAGCCGGCGCCATGTCAGCCTGGATTGCCGCCGCAACCGCTTACAGCAATTACCGCATTCCCATGGTGCCATTTTATGTGTACTACTCCATGTTTGGCTTCCAGCGCATTGGCGATTTGGCTTGGCTCGCAGGTGATGCCCAAGCCCGTGGTTTTTTAATCGGCGCCACCTCGGGTCGCACCACGCTCAATGGCGAGGGTTTGCAGCATCAGGATGGTCACAGTCATATACTCGCTAATACCATTCCCAATTGCCGGACCTATGACCCGACTTACGGTTATGAGTTGGCCGTGATTATCACCGATGGTTTGCGACGCATGTACGCCGAGCAGGAAAACGTGTTTTATTACATCACGACTATGAACGAAAACTATGTCCATCCCGAGATGCCGGCAGGCGCTGAGGCGGGCATCGTCAAGGGTCTTTACCAGCTGAAAGCTGGCAATAAGACCGGGAAAAACGGCTTGCGTGTGCAATTGATGGGCGCAGGCTCGATTTTGCGTGAGGTCGAAGCCGCCGCTGAATTGCTGCGTGCCGATTTTGGTGTGGAGTCGGATATTTGGAGTGTGACTAGCGTGAACGAGCTGACACGCGAAGCGCAATCTATCGAGCGTTGGAATCGTTACCACCCAACTGAAACCCCGCGCAAAGCCTACGTGACGCAAGTCCTGGAATCTGCCGGTGGGCCTTTTGTGATCTCAACCGATTATCTTAAAAATTACAGCGAGCAATTACGTCACTATATTCCCGGCCCCTACTATGTGTTGGGTGCCGATGGATTTGGTCGCAGTGATACGCGCAGCCAATTGCGTGCCTTTTTTGAGGTGAACCGCCACTACGTTGCGGTGACTGCGCTCAAGGCACTGGCGGACCAGGGCGCCATTGAGGCCAAACGTGTGCAAGAGGCCATGACCCGTTATGGCATCAACCCTGAAAAGCCTGAACCCATTTCGGTTTAGCCTGATCTGCCGATGATCCATAAAGCGCGGCTGGTTCAGCCGCATGAGCAACTTACGAGGAGTCCCTAAGTGGCGATTGAAACCCTCAAGGTTCCCGATATCGGTGGTGCCGATAGCGTGGACGTGATTGAAATCAGTGTGGCTGTAGGCGATCGCATTGAGATCGACAGCCCCGTTTTGGTGTTGGAATCCGACAAGGCCAGCATGGATATTCCCTCGTCAAAAGCGGGTGTCGTGACGGCTATTTTGGTTAAAGTCGGGGATAAAGTGAGCGAATCCAGCCCCATTTTAACGCTGGAAACTGAGGCTGCGGCCGAGTCCGCAGCCGTGCTCAGCGACAGCGTCGCCCCCAGCTCAGCCCCCAGCCAAGTACCTGTGTCCGCTGCCAGCCGTCGCCAACCTTTAGTCGTTCCGGACATTGGCGGTGCCGAAGCCGTCGATGTTATTGAAGTCTGTGTTCAGGTGGGCGCATCGGTGAGCGAAGGTGAAAGCCTGCTGGTGCTGGAGTCCGATAAAGCCAGCATGGAGATCCCATCTCCCTCTGGCGGTGTCCTTCTCTCGCTCAGCATTAAAGTGGGCGACAAAGTCAGCGCCGGCAGTGTGATTGGTGAGTTGGAGGTCGCGTCAGCCGAGGTGCCTGCGGCAGCGGCACCCAAGGTCGCAACGCCCGCGTCTGCCGCCAAGGGTTCACCCGTAACGGCAGCACCGGCTGTCACTTCAGCACCGGTGACTTCGGCGGCTCCGGTATCACCGCCAGTCGCTGATTCTGCTGATGTCTACGCCGGGCCTGCTGTGCGCAAGCTGGCGCGTCAATTGGGTGTGGATCTGGCCAAGGTTAGGGGGCAGGGTGCGCGGGGCCGGATTACCCAGGATGACGTGCACGCCTATGTTAAATCGCAGCTCCAAACTATGGCGGTCACCTCGGTGGTGGGCGCAGGCATACCGCCGGTACCGGGGGTGGACTTTGCGAAGTTCGGGTCTATAGAGCTCATTAAAATGAGCAAGATTAAAAAAATGACCGCCGCCAATATGAGCCGAAATTGGCTCAATGTCCCGCATGTGACTCAGTTTGATGACGTGGATATCACCGCGCTCGAAGATTTCCGCAAAAACATGAAAGATGAGGCCGAAAAGGCCGGCGTTAAACTCACGCCAGTCCCTTTTTTGCTGAAGGCTGCCGCCGCCGCTTTGCGGGCTGAACCCTGTTTTAATGTCTCAATGCACGCCGATGGCGAGCACATTGTGCAGAAGCACTATGTGCACATTGGTGTAGCCGTCGATACCCCGGCGGGTTTAATGGTGCCGGTGTTGCGGGATGTCGACAAAAAAGGCTTGTTCCAGATTGCGACAGAACTGACAGATTTGGCGAAAAAAGCCCGCGAAGGCAAGTTGTTACCGGCGGATATGCAAGGCGGTTGCTTTACCATTTCAAGCCTGGGTTCGATTGGCGGTCAGGGTTTTACTCCCATAGTGAATGCCCCGGAAGTGGCGATTTTGGGTGTGTCGCGCGCTGAGACCAAGCCCGTTTGGGATGGTGCTCAGTTTGTTCCGAGGCTCATGCTGCCCTTAAGCCTGAGTTACGATCACCGCGCCATTAATGGTAGCGACGCGGGCCGTTTCTTTACTTATATGGCAGCGGTGTTGAGCGATTTGCGCCGCTTATTGCTCTAGTTATTACGTATTGCGCTAGTCATTACGTTGCGCTAGTCGCTACAGTGGCCGCGCCCTTCAGTCGCACCGGCTTGGCTCGATTGAAGGGTTTTTCTAGTCAACCTTGATGTAGGTTTGAGTGTGAGTTCTTGCTCGGCAAATGTGGGTTGTTGCTCGGCAAGTGTGAGTTGTTGTTCGGCAAATGTGAGTTGTTGCTCGGTGTTTGTGCCGAGTGAGTGGCTACTTTGCTGGGGTGCAGGCTGATTAAACAGTCGTAGAGACGCTGCAAGGTAACCGGTTTACTGAGATAGGCATCCATGCCGCTTGCCATCACGCGCTCTTTGTATTCGGTCTCGGTGTGTGCGGTTAGAGCCACAATGGTGTGAGGGCTCGCATTTGTGTATTTTTCCCATTCGCGAATTTTCATGCTGGCGTTGAAGCCATCCATTATCGGCATTTCACAATCCATCAAAATCAGATTAAAAACACCGGTGACTGCCAGGCGCAGCGCCTCCTCGCCGTTCTGGCACAGCTGAAATGCTACCCCCAGCTTTTTGAGTAAGCCGCTGATTACAATTTGATTCACAGCGTTATCTTCAGCAACCAGAGCCTGCCAGTGAGGTAGGCGTTTGAGGGCAGGAAGTGTGACGATGGAGTCAATTTTGGCTTGGCTGAAAATACGTTGGTGCAGTTGCCAATTGCACAGCGGACTGGGCAGCACGGTGACCGACTCCTGGTGTTTTTTGAGCAGGTCAGTCTGCGGTTTTGCGTAGTCTGGCAGCAGCCACTGCCAGGGATTGCTGCGCTGCCGGTTGAGGGATATCAGCTGCGCGAGATTCTCTAGGGAGACGACTGTGTCATCCAGCAGCAGATGGCTGATCGGCGGTGTTGATGCATGGATGAGAGCCTCCAGTGCTTCAACTGTTTGAGCAACCTGGCGCTGACTGATAGGGGCTAGGTCTTGTAGGGGTTTATGCTGGCTTGCGACCAGGAGTTGAAAGGGTTCGGGCCAAGCCAGTTGAAAGGGTGCGGGCAGCCAGTTTAACGGCTGTGCCCCCGCATCAGCCCGCTGTGATTCTGCAGCCTGGCCTCGGGACTCCGCTTGGGTGCTGAGCAGTGCTGTAAACCAAAAGCAGGCTCCGGTTGCGTTTTCGTTGCCTTGAAAGTCTCGCTGGTTCAAGACCCCAATCTGCCCCCCCATCATGTGTGCCAGTTGTTTGCAGATGGCAAGCCCAAGCCCCGTTCCACCGTAGCGGCGGCTAGTGCTGATGTCGGCTTGGTTGAAGGCCTCAAAGAGTCGGCTGGCGATCACGGGCTCTATGCCAATGCCGGTATCTTTGATCCAAAAACGCAGCCGAATGGGTTGACTGAGTTCGGTCATTGCCGCTGGTGAGGTGCTGTCGTGTTCCACACGCAATTCAATGCTGCCCTGTTCGGTGAACTTACAGGCATTGCTCAGCAAATTGCTGATAATTTGTCGCAGACGCGTTAGGTCGCCTTGCAATAGCAGGGGGACATCAGCAGCGACATGGCCAAACAAACGCAGTTGTGGGGCTTTGCCGGCCGCCTGAAACAACTGCAAACAGTCTTGAATCAAGGCGTTTAAGGAGAAGGGGATTGACTCGAGCTGCATCTTGCCAGCTTCAATTTTGGAGTAGTCCAAAATATTGTTAATGATGTCCAGCAGCGCCTCGCCGGAGCGTGCGATGGTTGCGAGTTTTTCGGCTTGGTCATTATTGAGGGGGGTGTCGCGCAGCAATTCCACCATGCCGAGAATGCCGTTCATCGGGGTGCGGATTTCGTGGCTCATGGTAGCCAAAAATTGACTTTTGGCCCGCGTCGCAGCTTCGGCGGTCTCGTGTTGCTGGCGCGTTGAGAGGCGGGCCTGCTTCTCATACATTAGTGCCAGTTCGATGGCGTGGCGCTCTTCCAGCTCCGTTAAAATGGCTTTGCGTAAATTTTCAAGGGTATCGGCGAGTGCCAGACATTCATCCTGCCCGGTGAGTTTGCGCGATCTAAACAGTGGCATTTGTAGCCTGTCCCACCGTAAGCGTTTGGCCTGTTGCGCCAAGTATTCAATGGGTTGCACCAGATGTTGTTGGACCAGCCAATAGACCAACGCGCTCAGTAAAATCAGGGTTAACACCTCCAGTATCAAATTTTGCCAAAAGCTCTGCCAGGTCGCCGTCCAGATGGCGGTGTTGTCGACTAAGACGTAAAGCTCACTGGCGGGTCGGCTGATCGGGTAGACTTGGCGGTACAGCTGGCGCGCGCTGAGCGAAGTGGCGGCTGGTGTGCGCAGGATATAGGGGGCTTGACCGGCCCTGTGCCACTCGATCTGCACTATAGGCGGCGTCAGCAACCTCGTGCTAGAGGGCTGCACAGAGGTTGTCACCGCTGTGGCGATGCGCTGTGCCTCTTGGTCGACCCAGTGCCGTAGATGCTGCATTTCTTGGTAATAGGTGAAGATCAGCCGTATCCCTAACACGAGAGTGCCCACGCTGATGCCGGCAACCACCACCATCAGAGCCAGTTTTTGAGCCAGTCGCAATCGGGCGTAAAGCGCATTGAGCATAGAAATAACTCGTGACAAGGTGCCTAAAGCCTAGCAGTTGCTTGTTCAGATCGTTGTGCCGGTTTGCCCTGGGGTAATGCCGGGTGCCATTACGGTTTGTGTTTCATCACAAAGCATGGAAATACTGAGACAAAAGGGTGAATCCTGTGCCCATTTGTTTTATTTTTGAAAGAGTCATTCTTGTCGAGTTTCGTTATGGTCTTCTCCAAGTCCGCTTCTGCCGCTCCAGGCTCTCAAGCCTCTACACCTTCCAGGTCTTCCGGGCGTCTGCGCGATTCTTCCGCCAAACCAGCCTCAAAGGTGAGCGGTTTTACCTTGATTGAGCTTATGGTCACAGTGGTGCTCGTAGGTATTTTGGCCCTGACGGCACTGCCCATGACCAGTAATTGGATTCTGGAGACCCGTTTAGCGCAAACGCAAAGTGAATTGCAACAGGCCATAGCGCTCGCCCGCGCGGCGGCTATGCGCAATCCGAAGGGTTTTGTTAGCAGTAAGCCAGTAGCCGTTGTCTGCTTTATCGACAACAAGCAGCTGGAGGTGCGGCTGGTCAAAAATGACAGTTATGCAGGCGATTATTGCGCGGCTGCAGCTTTACCTGCCGCTGCAGAGACGCTCTGGCAAACGGCGCTTAAGTCCACCGTTGAGTTGACGCAGGCTAACACAACGCTGAGTTATATCCAGTTCGACACACGGGGTCGGTTGGTCAGCAGCAATTGTCCGCAAGCTAATAAGTGCGCCGACCCCAGTTCAGATGACAATAAACGCATTGTGATCAAACCCAAGGATACGAGCCTGAAGAGTGCAGAGGATGGTGAATTCAGTGTGAATCCGTTTTGAGCTTTTGCGACGAGTGCAGTTGCAAGCTATCCGGCAGCCGGATAGCGATTAAACTGAGCCGCTTAAGTAGCGATTTTTAAGCGCGACATAGTTGTTGGCGGAGTAGGGGAAAAAGGCGCGTTCGCTGTCTTTAAGCGGGCGAAGGGGTTGGCAGGGACTGCCGATGTATAAATACCCTGACGCCAGTCGTTTACCGGGCGGTACCAATGTGCCGGCACCGATGATGACCTCGTCTTCGATTACAGCGCCGTCCAGAAGGGTCGCACCTATTCCGATTAAAATGCGGTTGCCGAGTGTGCAGCCATGCAAGCAGGCACCGTGGCCGATCGTGACCTCATCGCCAATCACTAACGGCCAACCCGCTGGATTAAAATCGCTGGCGTGGGTGATATGCAATACGGCATTGTCCTGTACGCTCACTTTTGCTCCAATACGAATGTGATGCATATCGCCGCGAATCACAGCGCAGGGCCAGATGGATGAATCGGCCCCAATTGTCACATCGCCGATAATCACGGCGGCTGGATCCACATAAACGCCTTGGCCGAGGAGAGGGGTTTTGCCGGCAAAGGACCGTATGGCTTGCCTAGAGACGGGGGCTTGCATAGACAGGCGACCGTTACAGTTGCGATTGTAAATAGAGTGGCAGGCCCAAGGTCTCAATTAATGTTAATTGCTGGCTGAGCCAGAAGGCGTGATCACATTCGGTGTCTGTTAGCAGGGGCATTAACAGGTCCCGCGTGACAAAATCCTGCTCTTTTTCACAGAGTGCTATCGCTTGTTTTAAGGCCTTGGCCACCGCCTTTTCCACGGCCAAATCGGCGGTCAACATGGCGACCACATCTGTGCCAATCGCCAAGCCGTCGCGCGTGACCATATCGGGCGTGCCGCCTAGCAATAAAATGCGGGCAATCAGTGTTTTGGCGTGGAGTTTTTCATCGTCTTGTTCGTGAGCTATGCGCGCGGCCAGTTTGGTGTAGCCCCAGTCGGCATACATTTCGGAGTGAATAAAATACTGGTCCATGGCAGCGAGCTCATAGGCCAGTAATCCGTTAAGACTTTGGATAATCGACTGTTTTTTACCCATGGCTAATCCTCCAGTTGCGCTTGCAGATAGGTCGGCAGACCCAAGGTTTGAATCAGCTGACTTTGGGTGGCCAGCCAATCGGCGTAGTCGTCTTCGTCAGCGAGGATATCGGCCAAGAGGGCGCGACTGACATAGTCTTGCTCTGCCTCGCAGGCGGCGATCGCCGCTTTTAATTCAGCGATCTGCTCGGTTTGAAAAGCGAGATCACAGTCCAGCATTTCAGCCGGATTTTCCCCTATTTTTAAGGCATGCAATTTTTGTAAATTGGGCAGTCCGTTTAACAGCAAAATACGCTCGATTAAGGCATCGGCTTGTTTCATGTCTTTGATGGATTTTTTGTACTCACTGGCATCCAGCTTTTCAAAGCCTGCGTGCTTAAACAGGCGCGCGTGCAAAAAATAGCGGTTGATGCTGGTCAGCTCTGTTGCCAGCACCTCGTTCAATAGTGCCACTACCGATTTGGCCTGTTTCATCTGCGGTCTCCTCTTGGGGCAGGTCTTTATGGCAGCGTTTGACGATGCCGTGGTTAGAGTGATATTGCGCCAGTGTAGTCTTCGTCACTCGGCGGGTACAGCATTAAGGCGCTCACCGAGAGGCCGGCTCTTGCCAGGCACTATAGTCTTCGGGAGTTTGTGCCCACCAGAGGTGCCAGAGCCGCTCGCCAATATGCTGCGGCTTGGGTGCCTTCTCAAAGCGTAACGGGTGCAGGCCCGCTGGGTCAAAGGCCAATCCCCAGAGCGGCTTTAAGCTGAGCGGGTCATAGGCGTATCGGGCATCGCCCAGGCGCCAGTGGCCTTCTGCACTAGTGGGCAGGCGCACCAGCCAGTTGTGGCTGAAGTGGGTAAAGCGGGCGATATCGGCTTGATAGTGCGGCGGTAGCGCCAGACTGTCGCGGGCTTGCCAAGCGGGCAGGCGATCGCCTGCGATCACCCAGGGTTTATCCAGCCAGGGTGTACGCACCAACGCAACCTGCACCTGATCGCCCTCGGCTATCAAAATGCGCCAGGCCACCAGATTGCCGAGAGTCGGTTTGGCTTCGAGTCGCGCAGGTGCTTGCCCCGCTGCGTGGAAAAAGGCCCCTGCCGTGGCCATAGCACGGCTGTGTTGCCAGGCTCCAAGACTTAAGTATCCGCTCATCCAGCAGACGGCGGCTATTACACCGGTCGCGCGCTGGTTAAGGGCTGCGACTAGGAGCAAGAGTATCGCGGGCAGCGTAAAGGTCGGGTCTATAATCGCTATCCAGTCCCAGGCAACACGCGTCGAGGCAAAGGGCCACCACAGTTGCGTGCCATAACTGGTGAAGGCATCGAGCAGCCCATGAGTGCCCCAGCCCAACAAACAATAGCGATAGACTTCGGCAAACGACTGTTTTCGCTGCAAGTTGGGCCAGAGCCACCAAAAAAAGACCGCGCAGAGCCAGCCGCCAATCGGTATAAAAAAGAGTGAATGGGTGAAATGCCGGTGATATTCCAGCGCCATCAAAGGGTCTTGGCTGCTGCGAATCAGGATGTCTAAGTCAGGGGCCATGCCGGCCAGAGCCCCAAGCAGTAGGGCCCGCCTTCGCTGCTGTGGTTTGCACACTAGCGCTGCGGCTGCCGCGCCTATGACAGCTTGGCTGATAGGATCCATGTGTACGCCTCCAAAATTGGTTAACATCGTCGTTTTTGCCGCGCGAGCGGTCGGTAGGTTCGAGCCTTCACTCAAGCGCTGCGATTTTGCCCTTTCGGAGGACGCTATGTCACAACACGCCGGTCACCCGCAAGACTCACCCCAGGACCTGAGCCTGCCGTCGAGCGGCTATGTCACCCAGCCAAGAGAGGCGAATCGCGCCATTGTGCCCAAGCCGCCTGCGGCGAACAATGGCGCGGGTAAAGATGCCGGCGCGGATCAAAACGTCGATACGCTCATGACGACTACCCCGTCAGGCCGTGGGGTATTGAATCCAAGGCGCTTGCCGAGTTTGGAACTGTTAAATCTTTTGGATACGGTGGTGGAGTGCGGTTCGTTCAGTCAAGCGGCGAAAAAGCTGCACAGCACCCAGGCGACGGTGTCGCGCCAGATTCAACACCTCGAAGATTTGATGGGGTTTTCGCTGTTGATGCGCAATAGCCGCTCGATTGTACCGACCGAGCACGGCAGCATTGTGCTGCGCTTTGCGCGAGCCAGCCTCAGCCAGTGGCAAAGCACTCAGCATGAATTGGCTCGATGCCATCAGGATTTTAACGGCCAAATTCACATTTGTGCGCCGGAATTATTTGCGCAGAATTTTTTGAGCCTGGCGCTCGCACACTTTAGCCGGCAACACCCACAAATTGCGATCAAGCTGACCATTAGCGAACAACCGGGTAATTTAATTGAAAAGGGCTTGGATATCGCTATTAAATCCGGGCCGCTTGCAGACTCGTCCAATTATTATTCGCCACTGTGTAAAACGGGGCTTGCCTTGGTGGCTGCGCCGACGTTTCTCAGTTCACAGCCAGATATTTTAAGCCCCCGCGATCTCGCGCCTGAATGGTGCCACGCCTTTCGAGGGGACGCCGTCTGGCATTTCACGCAGGAAGATGAGACGTATAGCCTCAAACCCTGCAACCGCATTCAGCAGGATACGCCGGGTGTATTGTTGGCGTTTATTTTGGCCGGTGCCGGATTTTCCTTGGCGCCCCGCTGGCTGGCCACACCCTATTTTGCGCGTGGGCAATTGGTTGAATGTTTGGCGCAGTACCAGATTAAAAGCCTCGTCAGCCATTTTTGTGAAATGAATTTTATTCTGCCTTACCGCGACCCACCGGTAAAACTGACGGCCCTGATGAATACGGTTAAAAACACCGTCAATCAGATTATGGTAAAACGCCCGGTATGACCGGGCGTTTTTAGAAGACGAGGAGCCAGGGTGAAAATGGCTATCAGTGACCGATTTCCGCTTTTACCGCGTCCATGTGGCCTCGGCTCCAGAGGTTTTTGAAGGTCAAATAGGCTTGTGGCATATCGGGCGCGTAGCGGTTGTCATCGGTTTTATTCGGCGTATGGTGCAATTTAACGCCCAACATAGCGCTAAACGTGGATTCGTCCTCGGCCAGGGCATTAAAGACGCCCGGCTGCACATGGCACATGCGACAGCTGGTTGCGGTGACCTCGCGGTAGAGCGACTCTTTACCCGCCGCTGCAAAACTGGCCGGCATCACCGCATTGCCCACAAAGTGTTTTTGTTTGTAGAGCGGGAACACAAAGGGGTACCAGTCGGTGACCAGTTGATTGACCGGGTCAGATGACGGATACAGGCTTTTCACCACACGATTCATCCCCCAAAAGCTCGCAAGCTGCGCAGTGCGCGTGTAGTCGCTGTGGCTCGAGTAGACATAAGAATCCAGATCCCAGGGAATAAACCCCGCACCCACATCGCCATTGTTGGCGAGGCTCGTGCCACCATGACAGGCCATGCAGACACCCGGGTTTAGTTTGGCACCACGGCCATCCAAATTGGCGGCGGTCGATAGCTGGTTACTGTCGTTAAACACAAAAAACGACACCAACCGGTTACCTGCGGCATCGGGGTGGTACTCCATCACGACTGTCGCAATCAGCCCCTGGCGGTTGACCGCTTTGGGTTTTAGAAGATCGGCAATCACCGCCGGGTTGATCAGGTCGCTCACGCGGGCATCGATCAGCGAGATGTAAGGCAGTTTTTTGGATAACACGGGCGTTAAACTAATGTCGCCAATCACCGCAACCGGCGAGGGCACAAAGGTGTTGTAAAACGCTTTATAGGACTGAGAGGCCGCGACGGCTTCTGGCAGGGTGGCGTAGTTTTCAACCCAGGCAAAGACTCGGCCTGTGGCATCTTTTTGGGTGATAAACATATTGCGGGCAAAGCCTAAATCGGTGGCGTTCACATAGACCGCATTCATCACTTTACGGCTGGCGATAGCGTTAAATTGAAACCAGTCGTCAAAGGTGGCTGGGCGGCCTTCGGCATCAGCCGTGGCTTTAAAAAAGGCCACTTGATCGTAGTAGGCGTCGCCATCCGTCACGGCACTCAATTTGCGGCTGAGGTAGTGATCTTTGGCGGGCCTTGCCACCGGGTCTTCCACATAGGGGTATAAGCGACTGAGATCGAGCTGCAAACTGACGGGCACAAAACGGTTCAGCGTGACAATCTCGGCTGTCGATGCCTGGTTGATCACCCGTAGCCGATACTGCCCCTGTGGCAAAGACGCGCTGATGCGCTGGCCTACAATAGTGGCGGCCAGAGTCGGCCCCGTTGGCCGCAAAATGCCGTTGGCATCCGGTACCAATTGCTGAAACTGGGCACTGGTAGGTGTCACTGACGCATCGGCACTGAAGGCAAAAGTCGGCGCTAGCACATCCACGCCAAAATCGGCGCGGTAATGGGTGCTGAGGCGAAGCGTTTGCGGTGTTGCGACCGCAGTCAAAGCCGGTTTAACCGAGAGCTGGCTGCCCAGGGCGAGGCTCTCGCCGGTGAGACGCACACCCGCAACCGCCTCGCTGAGCGAGGAGAGGGGTGTGGTGACAATAAACGGGTTCACAAACTCATTGAGCTGATCAACCCCAACAGGCTTGCTCAGAACAAACACGAGATCGCGAATCGGTAACAGATCAATCTGGGTCACAGTCTCATTCAAGCGGGGCAGCGCGAACCGCGTCAGGAGTTTCCAACCGGCTAGCGGTTCCTGTTCGGACTTGTCAGAGGCTTCGCCCTCAGTGCGGCTATAGGCCATGATCCAGCCATTACGGTCCCAGGTCAGCCATTCGGCTAGGCCGTCTTGATCGATATCCCAGCTGCCAAGCGGCTGTTCGCTCTTGCCGCCTGCTGGCAAACTGTAAGGCGTTAAGCCGAGATAACCATCGGCCCCGGCAAAAAATTGGTAGGGTGCCAGCTCGCCGTTATCGGTGGCAAACACCACCTCGGCGCGCCCGTCTGCGTTCATGTCTTGCAAGCGGGGCGACTGCAAACTGGCGTCCGACTCCCAGGTGATCTCAAAGCTGTAGAGGCTTGAAGGCTCAGTGTGGCGGGCAGCGCGGGTTGCCGATAAATACAGGGCTGCACTTTTCGCATTCAGCGCGACCAAGTCTGCTTTGGTATCGCCGTCGATCTGTGCGGGTACCAGCGCGTCAATAGGGCTTTTGCTCGCGAACCAGGTGTGCGGGCGCGCATTGGTTTCCGCGCTGAGCAGAACATCAAAACGGCCTTCGCGCGGCATTTTAATCACGAGGTCCGCTGCGCCATCGCCATTGACGTCGGCGGCAAAGAGGCTAGCGCCCTCGGGCCGCTTGATGGGCAGGACGCTGGGCTTGAGGGGCGATAGCTTGTCATCGGGCACCCACATCAGGCTGCCATCACGGCGATTTTCGATCAGCTGTTCCGGTACCTGGTCATTGTCGATATCCGCGGCGAGCAGCCAGCGCCAACTTTTGCTGTCGCCCTGAAACTGCCAAGGCGCCAGGTCACCGGTTTCGAGAGTCAGCTGAAATTGCTGGGAGCCTGTGCTTAACAGCAGTTGGGGCGAGAGGTCAGCGGCTTCAACGCGGTGGCTGGTGCTTGCCAGTGCAAGCGACAAGGCAAGGCAAAGAGAGCCTCGGTGGAGCAGGGGATCTTTCATAGTAATGTCCTGTTAGGGGCTGTGGATTGACCCCGCCAGACTAGTGCGCAAGAACTTGTTTGATGAGCCTGTTAATCGGTATAGGGCCTATACCAAAAGTGTATGGGGTGGGCATTTTGTTGGCTCAATGCGTATTTGCGCGCCAGAATGGGGTTTGGCCATCCAATGGCGGGTACTTTCACCCGCGCCGCTGCCCGATATAAACGCTGACCCTTGTGAGACAAACTAGACAAACCTGCGCATAATAGGCCGCTGATTTTTTGCCCTCTGTGCGCCGGCCAATTCGGTGCTTGACAAATACATTTATTGGTGATCTTCATGAGTTCCTTGTTCGACGACGCTAAAGCGGTTATCCCCGGTGGGGTTAACTCTCCCGTTCGCGCCTTTAAAGCCGTGGGCGGTGAGCCCATTTTTATCGACCGCGCCGATGGCGCCTACCTGTTTGATACCAACGGCAAACGCTACATCGACTATGTGCTGTCGTGGGGCCCCATGATTGCGGGCCACAATCATCCCGCGGTGCGCGATGCTGTCATCGCCAAAGCGCAAAAGGGCCTAAGCTTCGGTGCGCCCACTGAAATCGAAACCGCCGTGGCGCGTGAGGTGATCAAGCTCGTGCCCAGTATTGAAAAAGTGCGCTTTGTCAGCTCTGGGACTGAAGCCACCATGAGCGCCATTCGCCTCGCGCGTGGCGCAACCGGCCGCGACAAGATTGTCAAATTTGAAGGCTGCTACCACGGTCACTCCGACTCGCTCCTCGTCAAAGCCGGTTCAGGCGCGCTGACCTTTGGTGTGCCAAGCTCCCCCGGTGTGCCCGCCAGCCTCGCCGACCACACAGTGACGCTCACCTATAACGATGCCGAACAGGTGAGAGACTGCTTCGCCAAAGTGGGTGAGCAAATCGCCTGCATCATTGTGGAGCCTGTGGCCGGCAATATGAATTGCATACCGCCTGAACCTGGCTTTTTGGAGTGCCTGCGCGAGGTCTGTACCCAGTCGGGCGCCTTGTTGATTTTCGATGAGGTTATGACCGGCTTTCGTTACGGTACGGGCGGCGCTCAAGGCTTTTTTGGCATAGACCCTGATCTGACCTGTCTCGGCAAAGTCATCGGCGGCGGCATGCCGGTTGGCGCTTTTGGTGGCAAAGCGGCCATCATGGATCAAATAGCCCCCTTGGGTCCCATCTACCAAGCCGGCACCTTGTCGGGCAACCCTGTCTCGATGGCGGCAGGCTTGGCGCTTTTGACCCTGATTCAAACCCCCGGATTTTACGCGCCGCTTTTTGCGAAAACCGAACGCCTCAGTCAAGGTCTGGTCACGCTGGCGCGCGAAGCGGGCATCCCCTTTACCGCCAACGCCTGCGGCACCTTATGGGGTGGCTTTTTCACCGAGGCCAGCCGTGTGACCAACTTTGCGCAGGTGATGGCGTGTGATACGCCGCGCTTTAACCGCTTTTTCCACGGCATGCTGCAAGGCGGGGTTAACCTGGCGCCCGCGTCCTATGAGGCGGCCTTTATGAGTAGTGCCCATACTGATGCTGACATCGATGACACCCTGGAGGTCGCTCGCCAGGTTTTCCGAACGCTGTAACCCTATCTCAACCGAACCGGTTAACCCGACCAGAGTCGGCTATCCCCCTTGAGCGAATGATGAGGAATCCCCATGACAGTGGTTATTCAGCAAAACGACATCATCGACAGTGTGTTTGATGCCCTGCAGTACATTTCTTATTACCATCCGCGCGATTTTATTCAAGCGCTGCACAGCGCCTATGAGCGGGAAATCAGCCCGGCGGCCAAGGATGCCATGGCGCAAATTTTGATCAATTCCCGCCTCTGCGCCATGGGCCACAGGCCCATTTGCCAAGATACAGGCATAGTCACCGTGTTTGTGAAGCTCGGTATGGGGGTGCAGATCGCAGGCGATTTAAGCCTGGATGACATGATTAACGAAGGCGTGCGCCGCGCCTACAGCCACCCCGATAATCTGCTGCGTGCGAGTATTCTCGCCGACCCAGATGGCGCTCGTAAAAATACCGGCGACAATACCCCGGCGGTTATTCACTACCAGGTGGTGCCCGGCAACAGCCTGGAGGTCTATGTGGCCGCCAAAGGCGGTGGCTCTGAAGCCAAAAGCCAGTTCGCCATGTTGAACCCGTCCGATTCGGTGGTGGACTGGGTGCTGCAAAAGCTGCCCTACATGGGCGCCGGTTGGTGCCCGCCTGGCATGCTCGGCATCGGCATCGGTGGCACCGCTGAAAAGGCCATGCTGCTCGCTAAAGAAGCCCTGCTTGAGCCGATCGACATTCAGGACCTCAAAGCGCGGGGCGCGCAAAATCGTTGTGAAACCCTGCGCCTTGAGCTGTTCGACAAGATTAACGCCCTGGGCATTGGCGCCCAGGGGCTCGGCGGCTTGACGACGGTGCTGGATGTGAAAGTCAAAGACTATCCCACCCATGCCGCCAACAAGGCCGTCGCCATCATTCCCAACTGCGCGGCCACTCGCCATGCGCACTTTTGTTTGACCGGCAAGGGCCCCGATCTGCAAATACCGCCCAGTCTGGACGACTGGCCAGCGGTGAGCTGGACGCCAGGCGAGTCAGTCAAGCGCATTCAGCTGGATGGCATAACCCCTGAGACGGTGCAAGGGCTCACCTGCGGCGAAACCGTGCTCGTCAGTGGCAAGCTGCTCACCGGCCGCGATGCCGCTCATAAACGGCTGATCGATTTGCTCAATCAGGGTAACGAATTACCGGTGGATCTCGCCGGGCGCTTTATTTATTACGTTGGGCCAGTGGACCCGGTGCGCGATGAAGTGGTCGGCCCAGCTGGCCCGACAACCGCCACCCGCATGGACAAATTCACCCGGCCACTGCTCGCTGCCACCGGGCTTTTGGGCATGATTGGCAAATCGGAGCGCGGGCCTGAGGCTGTCGCCGCCATCGCTGAGTACAAGGCGGTGTATTTGATGGCCGTCGGCGGTGCGGCCTACTTGGTGAGCCGTGCGATTAAATCGGCGCGGGTACTAGCCTTTGCCGATCTCGGTATGGAGGCCATCTACGAATTTGAGGTAGAAGATATGCCCGTCACGGTTGCGGTCGATAGTCGCGGTAAAAACATTCACCAAGAAGGCCCTCGCTACTGGCAGGCCGAGATAGCCAAGAGTGCGCGTCGCGCAGAGCAGGTGCTGAGCCTCGACCCGCGCGCGTCGGAATAAACCGGCGTCGGCCGTTTTGTCGCCATGATTTGTCTTGTCGCCATGATTTGTCGGCACTGTTGATCGCCACTAAAAGGATGCTTTTGTGAAACCCGCTCTCACGCTAGGCCGCCCAACCAGCCCAGCGCCCGGCATTTTGGGCTCACCTCAAGGTGGGCCCGCCAGCCCGCGCGAGCCCAAACCACTTAGCGTGAGCCAGTTGAATAGTCTCGCCAAAGCCGCGCTCGAGGGCGCCATGCCGCAAGTCTGGGTACAGGGCGAGATCAGCAACTTTGCGCAACCCAGCTCCGGCCATTGGTATTTTTCGTTAAAAGACGCCAAAGCGCAGGTCCGCTGTGCGCTCTTTCGCTCGCGCAGTCTGCTGCAGCAGACTGCAAGCGGCCGCTATGTACCCAAAGATGGCGATCAGGTGCTGGTGCAGGCCGCGGTGAGTCTCTATGAAGGGCGGGGCGACTATCAGCTGATCGTCAATCAATTGCTGCCAGCCGGGCAGGGGCTGTTACAGCAGCAGTTTGACGCGCTCAAAACCCGTTTGCAGGCCGAAGGCGTGTTTGAGGCGTCACGCAAAAAGCCCTTGCCGGCCTTTCCGTCAGCCATCGGCATTATCAGCAGCCCCACGGGCGCGGCGGTGCGCGACATCATCGCCGTGTTGCAAAAGCGCTACCCCCAGGCGCATCTCATTCTGTATCCCGCCTTGGTTCAGGGCGCGACTGCACCCGAAAGCCTCTGCCGAGCACTTCAACTAGCCATAGATCGCCAAGAGGTGGACCTGATTATTATTGGGCGCGGCGGCGGCTCGTTGGAGGATCTCTGGGCCTTTAACGATGAAACCCTGGTGCGGGCCCTCGCGGCCTGCCCCTTGCCGACGATCAGCGCCGTAGGGCATGAAATTGATGTGACCCTCTGCGATTTTGCCGCCGATTGCCGCGCGCCCACACCCTCCGCCGCCGCCGAAATGGCGAGCCCCGATGCCAAAGCGCTGAGTTTGCGGGTTGCGAGTGTGCAGCGGCAGCTGATTGCCCGTATGCAGCAACGCCTGCAACTCAGCCAGCGCCAATGGCAGCTCACCCATAAACGGCTACAAAGCCCCAAAGCCGCGCTCAGTCGCTACCGCCAACAGCTGGACTACGCCGAGCTGCGCTTAAAAAGCGCCTGGCGCGAGCAGTTACAGCAGTCCACTCAGCGCCTCAGCCATCTACAGTCGCGTCTCGATACCCACAAACCCGCCACCCAGATAGCGCTGCTGCGCCTGCGCTCAGACCACCTGCACAAGCGCCTGACTCAGGCCCTGCGCAAACAACTCGACCGCCACGGCTACCAAATCGCCGCCCAAGCCGCGCGACTGCAAACACTCAGCCCGCTGAATACGCTGCAACGCGGTTATGCCGTGGTTAAAAATGTCGAGGGCCGGCTAATCACCCAAGCCGCCGACGCAGGCGCCAAAGGTGCAATACTCCAGCTGCGCTGGCAAGACGGCGAGCGCAGTGTGGAGGTTGTGGAGTAGAGGCGCTAACAGGCCTCGATAAAAAATCAGCGTATATGCCGAGCAGGTGTACGCCGAACTTTATGCACAG
>JACCDR010549014.1_pt1 | contig 79665 bp, 95 predicted proteins | sample 7446431 | NCBI WGS metagenome assembly JACCDR01 (sample SAMN15323443, study PRJNA562643) | freshwater metagenome | isolation source: river surface water | place: USA:Blue River Watershed | collected 2017-08-17
GCTGCCCATTGGCTCTTCGGGGTCCTTCGGAAGGGCATCGAACGGCTCGATGGGTGGCTTGCCCCCTTCGACAAATCCCCCCAAGGCGAGCCCCAGGCCCCTCCCCCTTCTCCCGTCCCTTCCCAGGGCCCAGCCGCCGGCCCTTCCCCCTCCGCCCCCTTCCTGCGGGGAAGGCCCTCTCCCATCCCCCCTCTCGTGCTGGATGACGCTATCGTCTCTCCCTCCCACAAGGCCCTCGTCTACCGGGCCCTCTCCAAGCGGCTGGCCTGGGTGATGACCCGCTCCCTGGGTGACCGATTGCTCTCGGGGGAGATACGAAACCAGGTGTTTCGCATACGGGAGGAGGTGCTTTCGGACCAAGCCCACAGGCCCGAGGGCGACGACCTGCTACTCGCCGTGGTGATGGGGGCCTTGGTGGAGCAAGCCGCTGAGATGCGGGATGCCCTCATTGTTCTGGCTTCCAGGGAAGCTGGTGGGAGTGGCTCCCTACCCAGCGAAGGGGCCCCCTCGTCCCAAGCCCCAAGGCCTCCCTCCGTCCCCCCTCCCCCGGAGGAGAGCTTGAAGCCAACCATGCCCGGGTGAGGTACGCTCCCGGGCGTGTACCTCTTTACCCGAGGCCAGGCCCTGGGCGCTGGCAACCCAGGCCCACGCTTCTTTCACGTCGACGATAGCGGGGTACTCACCAACCTCTTCTCCTTGGAGTTTCAGGTCTTCGACCGCTCCAACGACACCCGGCGGGCGATGCCTCTGCAGGTCTACCCCTCTTCGGTGGGTACCCGGGCCACGGTGGACGTCGGCACGGATGCCCCGACCGGAGACCGAGATGGCCCAGGAAGGTACACGGCTCGTTGGACCGTGCCCACCTTGGAGCCCATCGGGCTTCATATGATTCGTTGGTTTTGGAAAGCGGAGAGCACAAGCGCGGAGCAAACGGCCGACCAGCCGTTTGATATAGGGACCCTTGCGGCCCCCGCGTCGTACCTCCTCGCCCTGCCCTCCGATATTCGGGCCGAGTGTATACCCTCAAGCGGCCCGGCTGCCGTATCTGACCTACGGGTACTTGCCGCACTCCAGGCCGCTGGGGCTTTTATCGAGCGTTTTACTCGTCGGCGGTTCGGCGCCCGTTATGGGGCAGTCGACGTAGATGGGGGCAGCGCCCCGGGCCTGGTCTTGGGTACGGCTGAGCCGCTCATTGCAGTGGAGCAACTGCAATACCGAGAGGCATCCTATACGATCGACGAGTTCGTATCAAATGGCGCCAATTATCGTATCTACAACCGTCATCTCCGGGGGCTCACTGACCCGGACGACCGAGACAACCCTCGGTTGGAGCTATACGACTATACCTACGGCGGGCACGGGGGCTTCGTCTTCGGCGGCTACCGCTTCCCCGAGGGGCGGCAAAACATCCGCATCCGCGGGGTCTTCGGGTATACGGAGGCGGATGGCACCCCTTTTGGGGGTATACCCCTTCTTCTGCGTGGGGCTGCTACCTCCCTGGCGATGCGCTACCTCGCCTCGAAGGCCACCTCGTCGGGTGCATCGTACCCAGGCGCGATAAAGAGCGAGTCGACCCGGGAACAGTCGGTTACCTATGCCGTCAGCGACAACAACCCGGCATTTGTGGGCCAGATAACCGGAGACCCCTTGGTAGACCAGGTGCTGTTGATGCTCCGGGCCCCTGCGGCCATGGGGGCAGCATGACCGGGGCCCCTACTTCTCCTCGCCCGCCCGTCCCACCCGAAGCTGCCTCGGCCGCTCAGCTTGATGGGTCTCCCCTCGATGCAAGCGGTGAGGGGCACCCGGGTGCCTTGCTCCAGCCCATCTACAAGGTCGACAAGCGAGGGCGAGACCAGCTCTGGGGCTACTCGTTCTACTGTCTCGGGTGCTGCTCGCACCATGCCATCCCCATCGCCCTGCATCGGGAGGGCGATGGGGGGAGGGGTCCTTGGTGGAGCTTCAACGAGAACGAAGCCGCCCCCACGTTTACCCCGTCGATACGCATACGGTATGGGAGCGGGGAGGGGGATGCCGTATGCCACCTGTTCGTTACGGCCGGGCGTTTGCAATACTGCGCCGATAGCACCCATGCGTTCTCCGGCCGTTCAGTTGCCATGATTCCTTGGGCCACGATGCGCTAGCGAGGTAGGGCCATGTCGTTTTACCGTGGGCGGTTGATATGGCCTCAAATGGCCGAACTCTTCCCCTTGGATACGGAGGCTACCGCCGCAGACCCCGACGGGATGGGGTCTGCGACCTCCGGGTACCACGACATCTACCGGGAGCCGATACTCGTGCCCGATACGGCAGGTGCATCCGTGCGTCGTATTGAGGGCGCCCCTATCTACCTCCAGTGCCAAGTGGAGGTGCCCAAGTACGACGCAGGCCAGGCCCTCCCCCAAGGGGTTGAGCCCTCGGCGGAGCTGCGGCTTGTCTTCCACTTTGCCGAGCTCGAAGCCGCAGGGCTCGTTCATGGCGATGACGGTGCTGCCAAAGTCCCCATCGGTACCCGCCTCGGTGGCTTTTATCACTTGCGCACCGGTGCCCTGATTCAAGCCGTCACGGCCTCCATGTTTGCCACCCGCACCGAGCCCAGGTCTTTCGGCCTGTCGGGGCTTACCCGTAACCTCCTGGTGGTGACGTTCGCCGACCGCACCCGAGGGGAAGCCGGTCGATGAAGCTCGAAGTCACGCTCACCGGGGGTTGGGAGAGCATAGCCAACGTGCTTCGGTCTGCTAGCACGGGCATGGGGCGCACCCTCCGCCAGGCTCTCAAGACCGAAGGCGACTACCTCGCCGAGAAGGTACAAGCCACAATACGCGGCGGGGTGCCCCCTCCTCTCAAAGGCCGCTCGGGTACGCCCCTCTACCGGACGCACGCCCTGCACGACGCCATCAAAGCCCTCCCCCAGGGCGACAAGATATTCGTCGGGGTCGACCCCGCATCTGGCCTTCAGCGCATCGCGGCGATACACGAAGCAGGGGCCACAATTGAGATGGTCATGACCGATAAACAGCGTCGCTACCTCTTCGGGGTGGTGTTCAAGGGCCAAGCCCCCCAACCGGGGACGGGCTCTGGGCTCCTCGTCATCACCATCCCCCCTCGCCCCTTTTTGGCCCCCACCCTCAAGCGGGAGCAGCCCGGCATGGTGCTCCGCTTGCTCAAAAGCATTGCTGCCAGCTTCGGGGGTCAGCTAGGAAATCCTTGACGAAGGGGGGCGCATGGTAGCCTTGTGGCGTGGCCCCTCCCGTCATAACGAGCATGACCCCGACCGAAGGGCTTACGGCGGGCGGTAAAGTCCTGGTGCTGACCGGGACAGGCTTTCACCCTGACTATCCCCCGCCCGCTTCCGGCCCGGTGGGGCCATTGGTGCCTGGGCTTCGGGTCCGATTCGGCTCAAAGGTAGCCCGCTCCTACACCCTGAGCACCACCCAGGTTCGGGCCATCGTCCCACCTACCGCGTCAGGTACGGTCCAGGTATTCGTCGAGCACCTAGACTCGGCCGGAGTACCCATCTCGGGCGAGGCCGTGCTCGCCGGCACCTACACCTTTCGCCTTCCCGACCCCGCCTCTCCCGTGGGAGGTCGACCCCATGGTAATGCGGACAATGCCGTCCAAGCTCTCGTCCGCCTGCTTCGAGGGCACGTCCACCCCAACGTCGTGCTCGTTACCCATTCCGACTACGACGATACAACGACCGATGGCCGCAACATCGTTGCGGTACCAACCTTGCCCGCAATCGTACTGGTGGGGCCAAGAATGCCGGTAAATCGGTTCTACTCGACCAACGAGATACGCACCGTGCCCGATGGGTCAGGGGGCTACTTGCAGCTGCGACCCGCCGCAACGGTCGACCTGGCCTTTGATGTCATTGTGTACTCGGAGGCAACCCAGGGCCTTATTGCCTTGGCCGACGAACTGTGCAGGCTCTTCATCCGCCTGCCTTACCTAGAGGTGCCCGTCTCCTTCGCAGACCTCGGGGGGACCTCGGTGCAGTACGAAGTGACCGCCACCTTCAACACCCCGCAGATTGTATCGGTTTCGAGCATGAGCAACCTGCGCAAGGCAACGGGGACCATCGTTGTAGTGGGCGTGGACTTGGACGATGCCGATGGGGTTGTGGGCATAACGGCCCCGGTAGGGGATGCACCCGTTGTGCCCGGCGTCGTAACGTCCCCCGACGCCCCCAACCTCACGCTAACCTTGGAACAACTCCAATGAGCCTTTCCCTGCAAAACAAGTCCAAGTTGCCCGTGACGGTCATACTCTCTCGAGGGCTCCACCACGATCACCCCGACTGCGCCCCATCGGTACAGTCATTCTCTCGAAGCGTGACGTTCGACGATGGCACCGTAGGGGTGCGGGTGGAAGCACGCCACCTCCCCGGTTCGCTCACCTGGCAGCCGGGCGAGACCCGCTCCGAGCTCCCCGACACGCTTCTTCAAGAGCCCGAGGTGAAGCGTGCCATCTTCAGCAAGGTCCTTGTTTGCATCCGGACGTGACCACCCACCTCCTTTCTTCTCCCCTTAGCCTCTCCTACCCCCCTCCCTCGCACCCGAAGGCGGCATCCTGATGGCGAACGCCCTTCTACTCTCGTCCAAAGTCATAATCGAAGAAGAGGACCCCCAGGTAAGGCCCATACTCGCACAGGCCACCGCCGTCATTGGGTTGGTTGGCATCACCGAGCGCGGGCCGATAGCCGAGGAGGTCCTCGTCACCAGTGCCGACGAATACAAGGACGTATTCGGTGGCTACACCGCAAGCGGCGAAGTTGCCCAGGCAATCGACGCCATCTACGGCACCGCTGGGCCCGGCGTGCCGGTGCACGTCGTACGCACCGTCCACTTTACCGACGCCTCTGACCCCGGTACCAAAACCAGTGCGGCGGCGAGCCTCACCCTCAACACAGCGGCTACAGCCCCCACCAGCGGCTCGGTCCTTGGCTCGGTCGTCGGCCCGTTCAATCTTGCCCACAACGACAACCTGAGCATCGTGGTGGATGGCGGGTCCCCTACGGCGGCCACGTTCACGGCTGTTGCGGCCGCTCGCGAATCGGCCGCCGAGACCTTCGCCCTGTCGAACGGCCAAGTCCTCACGGTATCCATCGACTCGGGTTCGGTACAAACGATCGCCTTCCTGACTGGAGAGTTCGTATCGATCGGTGCCGCTACGGCCGAGGAAGTCGCCTCGGTCATCAACGCCAAGATAAGCGGTGCCAGCGCCTCGGTTACCTCGGGCGGAACGAAGGTCACCATCACCAGCGACAAGAAAGGTACTGCCTCGGGCGTGGACGTGACGGGCGGGTCAGCAAACACTGCCCTGGCGTTTACGACGGGCAACGTCGCAGGTACCGGCAACGTCGCCGATATCGACGCCGTTACGGTGGCCGAAGTAGAGACCATAGTGGAAGCTGCCGTCTCCGGCCTTTCGGTCACGAACGTCGGGGGTGCGGTAAAAATCACCAGCAACACGACAGGGACGAGCTCCAGCATCTTGGTGCAGGCATCCAGCAGTGCCGATGACGAGCTTGGGTTCGACAACGCCACTCACTCCGGCACGACCGGAGCAGCCGTGGGCTCCGTGTTGGTAGAAGGCAAATACGACGGCACGTACGCCAACTCCCTCTCCGTAGCTATCGAAGCCCCCACCAACGGGGAGTCTGGCTGCTTCAACCTGGTGGTGATTCGGTCAGGCGTGCGGGTAGAGCTTTTCCCGAATCTGTCGGTTGTTGATACAGATGCCCGCTACGTCGAAACGATTGTCAACGGCGACGCTGGTTCGAAGTTGATCTCTGTGAGCGACCTGGACGCCTCGATTACAGCCCCGGGGGACATCCCTGCGACGGGCACGTTCGGTCCGCTTACGGGCGGAGATGATGGGCTCACGTCATTGGCCGATGCAGACTTCATTGGCGGCACGTCATCCAGCGGTCGCACGGGACTTCGCGGGCTCGACTTGGTGGACGACCTCTCGCTTCTGGCTGTTCCGGGGCGAGCTACTCCGGGGGTGCATGGGGCCATGGCGGCCTATTGCGAGACGCTGCGAGAGGGGTCTGTGTTCGGCGTGTTCGACCCACCCGCCAACAACAACGCAAGCCAAATCATCACGTACGTAACAAGCACCGCGTCCCTGTTGGAGTTGACGGAGTTCGCGGCCATCTACTGGCCCCGGTTGATGGTGACCAACCCGAGCAAGACCGTGTTTGGTAGTGCCTCCACCATTGCCATTGCCCCGAGCGGGATGGTCTTGGGGGCGATGGCCCGGACCGACTCTGCACGGCAGGGTGGGGTGTATGAAGCCCCGGCGGGCATCGAAAACGGGCGGTTGCCTCTTGTGCTTGGGTTCGAGGGTACGGACGTGCTCGACCAGAACAAGAGAGACCTGGTGTATCCGAAGAGGATTAACCCGATTACGACGCGCACGGGGCTGCCCAAATACATTGACGGTTCGCGCACGTTGAAGAGCTCGGGCAACTTCCCCTCCGTATCGGAACGACGGGGGGTGATTCTGATCGAGCAGTCGATCAAGACGGGCCTAGAGTTCGCTAGGCACAAGAACAACGACGATACGCTCCGCTCGGCCTGTGCCCGTATCGTTACGACGTTTCTGACGGGGCAGATGAAGGTGGGGGCGTTTCGTACGCGCAACCCCTCTACGGCGTTCTTCGTTGACTTTGGCACGGGGTTGAACACGCCCGCCGTCATCTTCGCCAACCAGCTGAAAGGCCGCGTGGGATTGGCAACGCAAAAGCCCGCGGAGTTCGTTATCGTTTCCTTCTCGCAAGACACCCGTTCGTTGGCCGCAGCGGCCTAAGGAAGCAATATGGCTGACGTTAAAGGTGCGCCAAAAAAGTTCTACAAGAAGTTTAAGTTCCTGGTGGAAATAGACGGCATCGTTTCTGCTGCCTTTGAGAAGTGCGGGCCGTTGGAAGCGGAGGTCGCCAAGATCGAGCAGTGGGAGGGCGGCGTGCTCATCCCAGACAAGAGCCCCGGTCGGGTGACGTTCTCCGACTTGGAGCTTACCCGGGGAGCGACCAACGACTTGGAGCTTTACCTGTGGGTAAAGCAGGTGGTCGACATTGCGGCCAACGGGGGTTTGGTCGACGCGCTCTACAAGAAGAACCTCGACTTGGTGGCGCAAGACCGAGACGGGACGGTGCTTCGTCGGTGGCGTGTGTATAACGCTTGGCCCACCAAATACGGCGCTGGGGAGTGGGACAACACGGCGGACGAGAACGTCATGGAGTCGCTTACGCTGACGTACGACTACTTCGAACCCATCAACCCGACGTGACCTGTCGGCCGTACTGGCCCTTCTTCAGGCCAGGCGGGGGCTAGCTGGGTAGGTCTGGGGAGGAGGCGGGACGGGGTAGCTTCAAGGGGCCACGAGGCACGGAGGGGGTGCTTCGTGGTAGGGTTTTCTTGTTGCGCTTTCCCCCGGGGCTTTGGTGCAAGGGCCGAGGTAGCCGGGTACTTTCAGCGCGGCTTGGAGACCAGCACCTATGAGCGACCTACCATCACCGTCCGAGCGTCTCGTCACGTGCCCCTCGGGGCTGCAGGGTTATGTGCGCCCGTTGAAAATAAAAGAGGCCAACGCCTTGGTCATCGACAACCCAAGGCAACGGATTGAGGCGTTGGACCGTATCTTGGCAGCGTGCTGGGTACGGACGACTGACCCCGGGCCGTACAAGCTGGCCAAGGAAGATGGCCCCGTGCCTTGGATGCAAGCGGTGATAGCAGACCGTTTCGTTGCGTTCGTTTATCTCCGTATTGCAACGTATGGCTCGGGTTACGAGTTTCAGGTGCGGTGCGGGGGGTGCAGGGGCTCGTTTGGGTGGGAGATTGACCTGGTGCGGGACCTCCCCATCAAGCCCCTACCTCCCGCTGCCATAGAGGCCATCGCGAACGGCAACCGGCTGACGGTGCACTTGGGCGGCCAGCGGGTGGTGCATCGGCTACTCACGGGGGCTGACGAGCGCAAGGCGCAAAAGGTGGACGGGGAGAAGGTGCTCACGACGGCCCTTGCAACCCGTGTGGTGGAGGTAGAGGGGGTGCACGCCAATGACCGCATCCGGTGGATAGAAGATCTAAAGCTGGGGCTAGCCATGGACCTCTTGGCGGCCATGGACGAGAACGATGGCGGTATTGAGACCAAGCTTGGGGTGGAGTGCGTGCGGTGCGGGGAGGCCCAAGAGGTAGAGGTCCCTTTCGGCCGAGAGTTCTGGCTGCGGGTGAGGCCCAAGAGTTCCGGCGCCCGGCCGGAGACCTGACCGAGCGATGCTGCGACCCGCTGCCATTGGTGAGCGGAGAGGGGTTGTGGTCGAGGATTGCTGCCCTGCTGTACAAGGTGGGGGGTAGCGGGACGAACCTGTCGTTGGGTGAGGTGCTGGAGTTGGAGTGGCCGCTTTTTGAGTGGTGGCTGGCGTGGCTAGAGGAGCAACGAGAGGCCGAGTCAGCTGCCATCCGCAAGGCTCGGCAGGCAAGCAGCCGCTAGGTGGGGTAGGATTGTGCTATGGCCCAGCTGCCTTCTCGTCCCACCCGTATCAAGCTCTGCCTACGAGGGGTGTAGTCGGTGGCGCTCAACTCGATGGGGGCGGGCATCACCATCTCGGCCAAGGACGAAGCTTCCGCCGCTTTTCGCAAAGCACGGGAGTCGTTTCTGAAGTTGAACGAAGCGACCAAGCAGGGCGTTGATGCTAGCCGGGCTTACGTTGATGCCAACGGTCGTCTTCGGGACGTGTTGACGGGGAGGTATGCGAAAGCAGCCGGCAAGGCCGAAGGCAGCACGTCAGAGCTGGCCGGTGGTCTTTCGACCGCAGGCAAGTCAATGATGACGTTCGGAGGGGGGGCGTTGGTGGCATTTGGGATGGCGGCCCAAGCCGCGGCAGACATGGAGAAGGCCGTTGCCACGGTACGAACCATCGCAGACCCCGCACAGTTCTCTGCCGAAAGTATTAAAGCGTTGGGCGACTCGATGTCATCCACGTTCGGTAGTAGTTCGGTAGAGCAAGTCAACACCCTCTACAGTGCACTTTCCAACGGCGCCTCCTCTGCGGCGGAAGCTACGGCCCTCTTGGAGACGGCAAACAAGCTGGCCATCGGTGGGTCCGCTTCGGTGGAAGGGTCTATGGCGGGATTGATGAGCACCATTAGTGCTTACGGCATGAAGATGACCGAAGCGGAGAAGGTCTCCGACTTGTTCTTTACCGCCGTAAACAAGGGTGCGGCCGACCTGAAGGTAGAGGTACTCGCCAAGCAGTTCAGCGGCGTGTCGAGCTTGGCTGGTAACATGGGCGTGAGTTTGCAAGATACGCTTGGTGCATTGACGCAAATCACCCTATCGGGAACCAACACGTCAGAAGCGGTTACTGAACTCAAGAACGTAATCAATGCGATTATAAAGCCGAGCACCAAAGCTTCTGCAGAGGCAAAGAAGCTTGGCATCGACTTTAGTCAAGCCGGGCTAAAGTCGATGGGCTTTGCAGGCATGTTGAATGCGATTAATAGCAGTGGGAAGAAGACCCCCGAGACGCTCAAGAACCTCTTCGGTGAGAACATGGAAGCCTTCGGAGGAGTGTTGAAAATACTCTCGGGCGAAGGGGAATCATTCAACAAGATTTTGGAGGAGATGGGTAAGTCTGGAGGGGCGACGTCGAAAGCCTTCGACATCATGGATATGACGGCTTCGCAGGCCGCCGCCATACTCAGGGCAAATCTTGGCCAAGCCCTCCGAAAAATCGGAGAAGCGGTGGGGCCTGTCTTCGGTGCGCTTGGAATGGCACTCAACACGGTGATAACGGCCTTCAACAAGATGCCCGCGGGGCTCCGCAACGCGCTGGTGCAGTTCGCACTTGTGGCAAGCATTGCGATCGTCGTGGTGGGGGGTATCTTGGCCGTCGTGGGGGCGGTGGCCGGATTCATTGCGACGATGGGTCCGGCCGCTGCGGTAGCAGCCATGGTGGCGATTGGGCTGACCGAGGTTGCGATGGCAGCGGGGCTCTTCGGGGGGGCATTGGTGACGGCCCTGAAGGGGTCGGCTTTTATGGATTACTTGGATCAGCTCCGAGGCAAGGCCGAGTTGGTATACGACGGCTTGGTGCAGCTCTTCTCCTCCGGGCGCTTGTCGGGGGCGGTACTCACTGCGCTCGACAAGCCTGGTAACGACGGGCTGAAGAACCTGGTGGTCAACCTCTTCGCCGTGGGCAAACGCATCCAGCTTTTCTTCGAGAGCCTGGGCAAGGGCCTTTCCGCGTCCCTTTCCACCCTCGACTTTGACGGGCTGAAGGGCGCAGTGAGCGGGCTTTTGTCGCTCTTCGATGGCTTGATGGGCAAGGTGGGGGACGGTACGGCTTCTTGGAATCTCTTGGGGGATGCAGGGCAGGATGCGGGCAGGGCCATCGGTCGTGGCATCGCCTATGTTGTCGACGTAACAACCGATGCGATCAACGCCGTAAAGGGATTTATCTCGGGGTTTCGGGCTTCGGGTCCGACCTTGGACATACTGTGGGTCTCGGTTTCGCGGGTAGGTAACGCACTAGGGGCCCTTGCCGCATCGTTCGGGTCGACGTCAAATGGGGCTGATAGCGCGGGCGGAGCATGGGCCCGTGTCGGTCAGGTTGTGGGGTTCGTGGCAGGCGGTATCGTCTCCGCTATCAACTTCATAAGCCTTGCCGTTACGGGTCTAATCGTCATCTTCACGGCGGTCTCTTCTACCGTCGGCTCGGTGTTTGGCGGCCTCTTTGGTGTCATTGGGGGCGTTGTGCAGGCCGTCTCAGGCATCCTGACGGGTGACTGGAGCATGGCTTGGGACGGGGCAAAGATGGTCGTGTTTGGGTTCGTCAAGGCCATCCTGGGGGCCCTGATGGGGGTGGCCTCGTTGGTGGCTGGAGTTGTCGATATGATTGCTTCGGCGACGGGTAAGAAGGGTGGGTTTCAGAAGGCTGTGGAAGGCGGCAAGGCTTCGCTGCTCGGGGGAATAGAGAAGGGCCTTGGCCTAGACCAAGAAAGGCGAGGCATTGGGGAAGCAGCCCAGAAACCGTATACGGGGGATATTGCTGCGACCCCTCCCCCGATGTTCAAGGGGGCCAAGAAGGCCGAGGGCCCTCCCACGGTGTATGACCCGGCTTCCGGGGCACCCTTGTTCTCACCTGTGCCGAGCCCTGCGGCCGGAGGGGCCAAGCCCCCTGCTGCTGCCGCGGCCCCTGCCCCCGGGGGGCAGATGCCCCTCGTAGCCCCTGCCCCGCCCGTTACGATCAACAGCCAGATCCAGCTCACGGTGGACGGGCAGGTGTTGGCCGAGGTGGTGGACCGGCATTCTACAAGTGGTTCGGCCCGCTCGTTCGGTGCCACTGCTGCTCCGACCTAACCTTGGACTTTTGACCCACCCTACGAAATCATGCCCATCGACGCTTTCACGCACCACCCTCCCCGGATGACGATTACCCGTTTGGATGACCCGACGATTGTGCTGGAGGCCCAGTACAACCCGGAGGAAGTCAAGGAGAAGGTGGGGGCGTCTTGGTCCAAGCAAGTGGTGCCAGGGCTATCGCATCAAGTGAAGCAGTTCACGAATACGGAGAACAGGCGTATTTCGTTTACAATGGTTTTCCAGGCCATTCCGCTTGGGCTAGACGGGACGAGCCGTATACGGCAAGTACGCCGATTCTTTCTTTCCTCGGTTCGCCCACGTCGAAACGTGGGGTCGATTGCAAGTGCAGGGGCCCCCAGACTGCTCTTCGTATGGCCCGAATACATGAGCCTTACGGCTACGCTCGAGAGCGCGAACATGAACACCAAACGCTACAACGCCGGGGGCCCTCCGATCGAGCTGTCGGTTGAGGTGGAGCTTGAGGAGATACGAGACACCGCCATCTTTGCCGACGAGATCGAGAGGGAGGAGTAGACGTGCCTCCGCAGCGGTATTCACGCCATTCGTTTACCGAAGCCGATACGGACGAGGCGACGGGTCGGAGGTACCTTACGCCCCGCGTTCGCTACCCGTATACGGATGCGCCTGATAACCTTACGCATACGGTATCGGAGGGCGATACCTTGTGGACGCTAGCTGCGCGGTACTTCGCCCCATTCGAGCACCCGGCCGAGTTCTGGTGGGTGATTGCTGATTACCAACCCCAGCCGATACTCGACCCGACCATTGCGCTCACCCCGGGGGCCACGTTGGTCATCCCGTCGATTCGTACGTTGATCGACAAGGTATTTGATGAGGGTCGACGCAAGGAGTCGGGCCTGTGACGAACCGTTCGGAGCCCGTCTTTTACGTACGATTTCTGCCTGCGACGGCCAAGCCAACGGCCGACCCCGGACGTCAGGTTGCCCTGATGACGGCGCATTTCACCAAGCGCCTCGACGACATTGATGCCCAGATACTCTCCCTCCGTCGTGCCCAAGCTGTGGGCCCCTCCGAAGAAGAAGCAGCCGAGCTAGGGGGGAAGCTGGCGAGTTTGGTTGCACTTCGTGTGGACATTGCAGCGCAACGCACGGCTGTTGCAGCCCAGGTCTTGGCCTCTCCGTCCGACCCTGCAATAGACGGGGAGGACCTAAACGGGCGAGTAATCGACCTGGAGTACGAGGATGACGAGAAGAAGACGGACGTACTCCGCCTTACCCTCGACAACCGAGACCTGACATTGTTTGACCACCCCGTATTCGAGAAGGGAGCACGGCTCGTTGTGGCGTGGGGCTACGCGCACAACCTCTGCCAGGCCCGCGAGGTGGTTGTGCAGAAGGTCACTGGCTCTTTGCAGCTGAAGGTCGAAGCGCAAGATAAGGGGGTGCTGATGCACAAGGTGCCCCGCACGCGCATCTTTGAGGACGTATCGAGGTCCGCAGTGGTTCGCGCCGTGGCGGCGGAGAGCGGGTACTCGGGCGAGTCGGTGCACATCGAAGAGACTGACATCGTGTTCCCCGTGGTCACCCAAGCAAACCAAACCGATGCGGCATTTCTAAAGGTGCTGGCGGACAAGGAAGGCTTCGAGTTCTTCGTCGATTTCGACGGCCTGCACTGGCACCCGCGCCGACTTGGTCAGAGGCCCATCCGAGAGCTTACCTACTACGTTCCCCCGGGCGTGGGAGATATCGTCTCGTTTGAGCTCGACAACGATGTGCATGGCAAGGGCCACAAGCACCAGGTCTCCGGCTACGACCCCAAGGCCAAATCTTCGTTCACCGCAACGGCCGACCCCTCCTCTACCAAGCGCACCACCGTAGCCTCAAAAGCTGAGACGCAAGCACCGGCTCCCGCCCAAACAGCGACCCAAATCGTTGACCCGGTTACCCTGAAAACAACCACGGTCTACCTGCCCGCGACCCCTCCCCAGACTGGCGCCGCACAGGGCACCGCGGCTCCTACCACCGCATCTACTCAGGCCGAAGCCAAAACCCAGGCCGACGGGGCGTTCCGGCGGGCGCAGCAAGCCGTGGTCAAGATGAACCTCACCTTGGTCGGGGACCCTACCTTGGTGGCCAAGTCCGTGGTGCAACTGGCCGGCTTTGGCAAGCGCTTGTCGGGCCGTTACTACGTATCAAGCGCCAAGCACAGCATCGGCAGCAAGGGCTATTCGACCGTACTCAAGGTGCAGAGCGATGGCACCGGAGGGCCTGGGGGTAGCCAGCAGGGTGTGGCCAAGCCCAACACGCAACAGGCGGACAAGAGCAAGGGCCCTCCCGCCATGGTGCCCGAAGAAGTGGTCGACCCCGTGACCCTCAAGCGGACGACCATCTACCGAGACACGGGCGGCAGGGACAGCAGCAAGGGTGGATCGTGAGCGCTATGCGAGAAGAAGCCAAAACACTCCCCGATGGGATGAACGATGCTGTGCACGCTTGGGTATCTGACGCCTTTCGTTGGGTGGGCTCGCTAACCGCGGTTGAGCTATCCGCCATCGCGGTAGCCCTCCCCAAGGAGAAAGCCAAAGCACTGGCTGAGCTTTTCATCGGAGCGCGGACCCTTGCCCGTGCCTTTCGAGGTGATTTCTCCAAGCACCAAGGAGATTGACCCCCACCATGAGCACGAGCCCCGGAGACCCCACGCCCAAAATCTACGGCAGCTACCTGGGCCGGGTGGTTGCTGTCGACGACCCTGAAAAGCTCGGTCGGGTGCGGGCCATGGTACCAGGGGTAGTGGAGCCCATGACGGGATGGGCTTGGCCCATGGGCTTCCCTGGTGCCGGGGGCAACCGTCGCGGGGCCTTCTGCCCCCCTCCAGAAGGCGCCGCCGTACTGGTGTTGTTCGTCGGCGGAGACGTCGAGCGGCCCGTGTATCTCTGCGGCCACTTCGGCGCACCGGGGGGGACCGTTGAAACACCAGGCCCCGTCGGCGGGTACGCTACTACCCAGGCCAACGGCAGCCCCGGCATACCCGAAGACATCCCTCCCGACCAAGCCCCCAAGGTCGCTGCCATCGAGACCGAGCACTTCGTGGTCGTGGTCGATGACCGAGACGACAAGCGTTTGCTCCGCATTGAAGCCAAACGCACGGGCGACCACCTGCTCATCGACGCCAAGAACGACAACATGGACGTGTCGTGCACGGGCACACTCACCATACGAAGCACGTCGGCCATTATGATTTCTGCACCAAAAATTACGCTGGGCGATCGCGTTGTCGTCCAAAACGGCCGACCTCTCAAATAACGACTGCCCCATGCCCATCCCTGCTGACTTCGACCCGTCGAGCTTCGATCCTGCAGACCTTTGCGACGACCTAGAACTCGACGTCGAACTTTTCGGCCTCTCGATCCTCTTGCCCGGCGGCATAGAGCTTTCAGCGCAAGTTGATGGCATCCCCCATCCTGGTGACGTCGCTGCGAAGCTCTTGGGGGAAGTGAACGCAGCCCTTGCCCCCCTCTCGCCCTTCTTTGACGTCATTGACCTGCTCTTGGTGCTCAAAGACGTGTTCGATGCGGTAAAGAGCCTCAATCCGTTTCAAATCGGCAGCATCTTGCCGAAGCTATACAAGAAAATCGACAAGCTGAAGAAGTTGATCCCCCAGCTTTCAATACCAGCATCACTCAAGAAAATTATCCGGGTACTCCTCGTCTTGATCCGTGGAATACGGCTCGACCTAGAGGCCATCATCCGGGCGCAATCCAACATCGACTTGTCGGCCCAACGGGCCAGTGCCCTCGGCTCGGCCGGGGCGTTGGTCTTGCTAGAGTGTGCTACAGCAGACGCGGCCGTTCTCTTCCAGGTGGTCCAGCAACAAGCTGCCCCGCTCAACCGCCTCTTGGGCGTACTGGCACTGTTCACTTCCTTGGCAGGCATCGACAAGCCAGAAATCCCCTCCTCGATCAACTTCGGCGAGAACGCCGAAGAGGCCACTGCATCGCTCAAAAGCCTAGAGGACGCGCTTCAAGCCCTTCACGACGCCATCCCAATCTAGATGCGTACCCGACCTGCCCCCGGCCGGGCTTGTAGGCTAGGCTAGCAACGCATGTCGGGCACTACGCACGGGCGAATCGATTGCCACAGTGACGCGGGCAACAACTGGCGCAACGTCCAAGAGGCTTACAAGGGCCTTTTTGACTTTATGAGCGGGCTCGCTTCTTGGACCCGCAAATCCTACTTCGTGGGGGACACTGGCGGGAACGTTCCCGCGGGCTCGGGCCGTGGTACCGACTTTTGGGACGGCACCAACCCAATGGGCCGCAACGCCTGGGCCATGTTTGAGGCCACCAGCGCGACCAACAAGTTTTACGTCTTGATCCAATACCAAGACGGCTCAAGCGAGACCGTGGGCGGTGGCGGCAACCTCAACGGCGTCTCCTCGATCGGGACCCGCACGGCCATCGGCATCCAGATGGCGGCCGCTGTTACCTCGGGAGGGGCCGATGCCAACCCCTTCCAGGGGACCATGAACAACGACGGGGCCGATACCAAAACCAGTAGCTGGTGGGCCGCTCCTGGGGGCGGAAAACTGTACGTCTTCCCACGCAACAACTCCGCCGGCGGGGGGTATGCGACCAACCATAACAACCTGGCTGACGCTTGGTCGCACGGCACCTCAACCAACAACAACGGCCCCCTTCGCTACCATTTCGCCGCAGACAACGACCACCTTTCGATGGCGTTCGACTTTGGGACGCTCGGTGCATGGGGCGTTACGACGGCAGGTGTATACGTGCCGAGGGCCGACCTTACGGTCAACCGGCCGCTTGTGATGCTGTCGGAGTCCTCGGGCACAAGCGACGGATTTCAACGGCACACTAGCGTGCAGTACGGACCCACAGGCGCGGTCACGACTGCCCAAAACGGTGGCATACGAGGGACCGACAGCTTGGTGGGTGCCTCCTCCGCAACAGATGTTCATTCCGTGTCCCTGGACACACTCATCACTTTCCCGCTTAGTACCACATTTCAGCCAAATATGGCCTTTGCCACGCCCGCCTTTGACGAGTGGCCCCTCTTCCTTGCAGCTGCAGAGTCAGCGGCCGCGTTCGGGTACCTAGGGACCTATGATTTCGTACGGCACGTGTACAACGTGGACAACCACGACACCAAGTCCAACCGGACAAGAGCCTACTTTGGCAATACGACAACGGCCGTAACCAAGTTCTCCCTCCCCTGGGACGGGACGACCGCCCCTGGCACTACCCTGACCCGCACCGGAGTCACCTTCTAGCCCGCCATGGCCGACCGCACCACAGAGCTCGTACCCGTCCCGGTGTGGACACCCCTGGCTTCGGTGGCACTGGCCAACCGGACGTCCAGCCTGGTCGACTTTGCCCCAGCCGCAGATACCATCCCCCCCACGTTTGCTGGGGCGGACAATGCCTCTGGCATTACCACCACGGGCTTTACGGTCAACTGGCCCTCCGCTTCCGACGACACCAGCCCTTCCTCGGACATCGACTACCTGATTTGGTATGCCGTGGGTGCTACACCGAGCTTGGCCGTAGACCCCGCATTCATCACACCCAAAGCAGCCACAAGCAAGGTATTCACAGGCCTGGTCCCCGGCACTGAATACCATGTGGTGGTCAGGGCTCGGGACCAAGCCGGGAATGTCGATACCAATACCACCGACCTGGTGGTCAATACCACAGCAGACACAGCGGACCCCACCTTTGCCGGCTTGGATGCGGCGACCTATACGGAAACAGGGGGAACGCCTCGTGTGGTCCTAAGCTGGGACCCTGCCACGGACGTACTCTCCGGGGTCTCCTTCTACCGCATTTACCGCGCTACCACCTCGGGTGGCCAGAACTTTGCCAGCCCCACCGCATCGGTCACTGGCGCTGTCGGCTTCTATGAAGATACCTCGGTCGTGGCCGGTACCACGTACTACTACGTCGTCCGGGCCGAAGATGGGGAAGGCAACGAGGACGCAAACACGGCCGAGGAGGGTGTCTACGTAGGCGACGTTGCCCCCAGCACGGTGTCACCCTCCCAGTCAGCCAATACCACAACCAGCATCACAGTTTCTTGGTCTGCTGCCACCGACGACATCACATCCACGGGCGACCTTATATACGAAGTCTACCTCCGCCTGCCGCCCGCGGCGTTCGACTACGACCACCCTGCCGTTGTGACCGGCCCAGGTGAGCTCTCCGCGACCCTTTCTGGCCTTGCCCCAGACACCACCTATGAAGTGGACGTGCTGGCCCGTGACGAGGCCAGCAACAAGAGCACTCCCAACCCAGAGTCCGTCTTCACAGACCCCGACACAACACCCCCCACATTCGCCGGTGTTGAAAGGGCAGAGCGCTCCGCCCCGCTAGGCATTGTCTTGGCCTGGAGCTCTGCCACCGATGACATCTCCCTGGCCCAGGACATCCGCTACCGCATCTACCGTGCCACCACCTCGGGAGCCCAAAACTTCGCCAGCCCCTTGGCCACGACCGACCCGGGCGTCGGCTATTACGAGGACGACACGGTGGCAGAGGGCGCCGCATATTACTACGTCGTTCGAGCTGTCGACGAAGCCGACAATGAAGACACCAACACAGTCGAAGTTACGAAAACGGCTGATAGCGTCGACTCCCTCCCCCCCGTCATCAGCAACCTCTCTCCCCCTGCGGGCTCAGTACTAGAGCCCAATGACCCCGTTTCCTTCGACGTGACCGATGACAAAGGCTTTCGTCGCATCATCGTCACGGTCACCCAAGCAGGCGAAGGCGTAGAAGAAGTCGCCCACGACGGCGAAGACTTCCGCGGGTACTACCAAAACGTAAGCTCCCGCACGTTGATCGACGAGGGTTGGCACTACGCCGTTCGACGGCTAGGAGGGTGGTCAAGTGCACCCACGGTCCGGGTGTTTGCTATCGACGTCGGGGGCAACGAAGGCACCCTATGACCTTCGTTCTCTCCTATTCCCTAGAGGCAAGCGACGAAGAGGGTGACTCCACAGGCCTCCCCCTTCGCCCCTACGCCCCCGAGCTCGTCGCCCGCAATGCCCTTGGCTTCGGCCTCCTCCTCCCGTTCCAACGGGACGGACGGGGAGACTTCGCCGCAGGCTCGGGGGTGCGGCTCGTCGCCGATTCGATCGCTCAAATCTTGGGCGTACGGTGCAGCAACGAGGCAGGCACCGTACAAGGCGAACTCCCCTGGAGGCCCGAGTTCGGCTCCCTCGTAGACCTCCTCCGCCATCGCCCCGTCGACGACCTAACAACGAGGGAACTCGCCCGCGTATACACCGCTGCGGCTATACAACGCTGGGAGCCTAGGGTTCGACTCTCCAGCACGCTCGTCACATCGAAAGCAAGCCAACCCGGCGGCAACGTCGATACGCTCTGCGTGCGCATCTCGTACTCCCTACTCTCCCGGGCCCCTGTCTCCTCCGTGGACCTGCCACCCATTGCTCAAGTGATTTTGCTGACCCGGGGGGCTACCTAGACGTCATGGCGCTCACGACCACCCTGATTGATGCGACCGACAAGGATTTTGCTTCTATTCGGGAGCGCCTCTACAGCCTCCTCCGTTCCGTGTTTCCCGAGTGGACGGACCGCAACGTCGCCAACTTCGGCAACCTCCTTGTGGAGATGTTTTCACACGTCGGGGACTTGCTTCTCTTTTACCAAGACAACCAGGCCGCCGAAATCTTCTTCAAAACGGCCGTGCTCCGTAGGTCCTTGCTAGCCCTCGGCAAAATGCTCGGCTTTGCCCCAGCAACGGCCACCGCAGCCACAGCCGACGTCACCCTATCGATCTCCGTGCCAACGGCAGGCGATGTCATCGTTCCGGCAGGGGACTTCGCCTCCACCTCCGAAGTGGTGGAACCCGTCCGGTTTCAGTTTCTCGACACGGTTACCCTGCCCGCCGGCTCTACCTCGGTAGCCGCCGTGGTCGAGCACAGCGAAAGTGCCGAAGATACCTACACGAGCTCAAACCTGCCGAACCAATCCACGCAGCTATCGCGCACCCCCTACCTCGACAACTCCGTCGTACTCACGGATGCCATTGGTGCGTTTACCCAAGTCGACAATTTCCTCTCCTCCGCTCCTGCAGACCGGCACTTCATCGTGCAAGTTGACCAAAACGATCGAGCCACTGTCGGCTTCGGCAACGGCATCAACGGGGCCATCCCTGTCGGTGCCGTTGCCATCTTGTACAAGGTCGGTGGAGGGGCCCTCGGCAACGTGCCGCTCGGGGCCATCAACAAGCTCCTGGCCCAGTACACCGACACCCTAGGCAACCCCGTCTCGCTTCAGGTCACCAACCCCGCCCGGGCTTCGGGCGGGGCACCGCGGATGAGCAACGAGGAAATCAAGGAGCGGGCGCCCGAACAGGTGCGCGTCAATGGCCGGTCAATCGCCCTCGAAGATTACGAGATCAACGCGAGGCGGTTGGCCCAGGTTGCCCGGGTGCTCTTTTTGACAAGCGACCAGGATGACTCCGTGCCCGAAAACACGGGCATTCTATTCTTGATCCCCCAGGGCGGAGGGACGGCCTCATCCGAACTCAAGGCGCTCGTTCTTCACCAGGTCACCGAAGTTTACCCCTGCCCGACGACCTTTACGGTGCTCGTGCAAGATGTGCCGTACAAAACCATCAACGTCACGGTGCTCCTATACCGCAGGCAGGGCTACACCCAGGCCTCGGTCAAGACAGCCGTTACCGCCGCAGTGACGGCCTTCTTTGCACTGAAAAATGAGGACGGGACGACGAACACGCGGGTGGACTTCGGCGCCAAGCTCCTGAACGTCGACGGAGCCGTATCGCCCTCGGTAGCTTGGTCTGACGTCTTCAACGAAATTCGAGACGCCGAAGGGGTTCGCAAGCTCGACGCGAATGCCGGGCTTTTGCTCAACGGGTTGCGGGAAGATGTGACGTTGACACCCCGAGAGTTCCCGGTTTTGGGTAACCTCATCGTCATAGACGCCGATACAGGGAACACCATCTAGCCATGCCAGCCCCCACCAACCTCTCGTTTGAAACCGCGGGCGTCGGGGGCTTGCCCGCTTCTTGGGCGATTACGGTGCAGCAGTCGCCCGAGGAAATAGGCGTATTTGCGGGGGACGAACCCTACGAAACGTTCGAGAGCGGCTGGCTCTCGAATGAAGACGACCTCTTCGTCTTCGATGTGGGAGATATAACCGCGGCAAGCTTCACCACGCTGGCGACGGTGCCGCGGTTCTTCGACGGATTTGAAGAGCTGTGGGGCTCGAACGAGCAAGACCTGTTCGTGCTAGAGGGGCCCCCTGCGGCGACCTTCTTGGGCCAAAAGCTTGCCGCCATTGATGGGGCCAGCTTGCCCACGCCCATCCCAGACAACGACGTAGGGGGTGCCACGAGCCAAGCCATCGTAGGGACAGACCCCGGCGTGAGCCGCATCTTCGTATTCGTTGACATCACCCACCAACGACGTGCCGACTTGATTGTGACGCTGATCGACCCGGATGCGTCCAACTCGGTGGGCAACGTATGGAACCTGCAAAACGGTGGCGGCAACCTTGTGGTTGAGGTTGAGGTAACAGCAGACTTGGGGCCGAGCCCGACCATCGTGGGTACATGGTCGCTCGTAGCCGAAGATACGATTGCCGCCAACTCGGGCACATTCAACGCATGGCAACTGCGATTTTATGGTGCGGATGTCGGCTACGACTCCTTCGACGAGAACTGGTCCGCGAACGAAACCTCGTTCTACACGTTCGACGAGGGCTCGTTTACGACGGGGTTGTTCAATGCCGGTGTCGATGCAGTTGATACGTTTGCTACGGGTTGGGGCCTAGGAAACGAAGACGACGAAACCTCGTTCGATGACGTGACCAGCACGGCAGGGCAGTTCGGGTTCGGAGACAGCTTCCCGTTCACCCTCTCGGTCGAACCGTTCGAACTGGTCTACTCGCCCCGGCAGTTCACGGTCAACCCCAGCACCAATGTGATTTCGGCGCCGTCGCATGGGCTCTCTGATGGGGCCGAAGTCTGGTTCACGGTTGGCTCCGATGGCCAAGCCCTGCCGGGGGGCATCACCAATGCGGACCCCTATTACCTCGACAACGCGACCGCGCACACGTTCGAGCTACTTGATGCGGGTGCCAATGCGGTCGACGTGTTGTCGGTGCCTATTGGGCCTGTGTATTTCGTCCGGGCCCCGTCGGGCTGGTGGCACGAGACTTTGACCTTGTGAGGAGACACGCAAATGAGTAGCGCCGATTGGTCAATTCTTACTGATTCCCTCGATGCAGCGACCGTCTCTCGGGGCGTCACCAGCGGCATTGCTCGCCCCAGTGGGGGTGGGGACTTCGTGTACGGGTTCAACAGCCTCGTGCTCGCCTCCGGGGCCGTCGCCCTAGCCTGCGCTCTGTCGGGCTTCGCCCCCACGACCAAAGGGGGCTCAGTTCGTGGGGCCGTACAACGTGGCCTCTCGGCAGGTGTTACCAACCACAGTCCGTTCTTGTTCATTGGCCTGCAAGGCACATCGGTCAACGACAGCGGCTACCTCCTCGGGCTCTCCAACGAGGAGCCCAGCCGCATCGTGCTGTGCAAGGGCGCGCTCGTAAATGGCCTCCCCGCAGCGGCCCCTGGCAGCCAGGGGGTCTTGCGTCGTTCTACGGCCACGTACGCTTCTGGCACTTGGCTTCATCTTCGCCTGGACATGATCACCAACCCTTCGGGCGATGTGATTTTGACGGCGTTTGCTTCAGACCTTGGGGCCAACTCCGTAACCATTCCCTCTTGGCAACGTATCGGGGGCTTCGTCGATAGCGTCAACAGCGCCTACGATTTCAACGACGATTCGTTGGGCGTCAACTCCGGGTCTCCACCCTACACTGCGGGGCGCATGGGCTTCGGCCACGCCGTGCAAGACCTGGGACGTCGGGGGTTTATTGACCACGTGGAGTGTTTCTCGCAGAACTTATTTAGCCCATGGCTACGATTTTTGATCGGCTTCTCGGCATTGACTCCGGGCGAATCGAGCCCGACGGGTGGGCTGCACCCGATGGCAGCTACGTGCTGGCACTCGGCTCCGACACACCAGGACGCACGGCTCGGCTGGCCAGCGGAGACCGCATCCGGTTCGAGCAAACGGCTGACGTCTCCGGGCTCATCGCCCTCCGCTTCCGAGCCAGGGTGCGGGGTCCCGACGTAGCCCCTCCCGGGGGGGCAAGATGGGTCTTCCGTTGGTTCGTGGGGGCCGAGGAGCATGGGGCTATCGACCTCTCCCATGACCGGCAGCATGACCCCTTCGACGGGGCGCTCGTCACCTCGTCCCTCACGGGCAACCAGACGTTTGGTTTCGAGCTTCGTATTGCGGACCTGGCCGACGATGCGGAAGTCGAGGTGCCTGCGGTTTACGTTGATGCCCTGGTCGACGACACGACGCTCCCTCGGCCTTCCCTCATCAACCGTGCTCCCGAGCCCAACGACGTTGATGTCCCCCGCGATACGGTTGTTCGCCTTGCCCTCGTAGACCCGCTCGGAGGTGCGGGGGGCATCTCTCTGGCAAGCCTGCGGGTCTACCTCAATGGCGTGCTGGCCTACTCGGGCATGACCGGGTTTCAGGTCGGGTACACGGGCGGGCGGAGCATGGTTACGGTGCACGACCCCTCGCATATCGTAGTCGTGGTCGATCCAATCTTCCTGCTCGACTCCTTGGCCCCCATGACGGTGCGGGTGGTCGCGACGGAGAGCGCCGGAGCGCCTTGGACCCTCGACACGTCCTACCTGTTCACGGTGGTGGACGAGACCCCGCCCCAGGTGATCTCTGCCACAGCAACCGGCCTGTACACGGTGCGGGTAGCCTTCGACGAGGCGATGCAGATGGTCTCGTCGGAGGGGGCCGATGACGTGCTCAACCCGGCATTGTGGGAGCTCCTTGCCCTGGACCCACCGACCGTGCCTGCGTTCGTACCTACCCTGGCCAGCGTCACGCCTGCCGGCTCGATGGTGGCGGACCTGACCTTTTCGCAGGAGCTCTCGTTTTCCTCCCGCTACGAGATTCGTTGCTTGGGTGCGGTCGACCTATACGGCAACCCCATGGTCGCCCCGCTCAACCGCGCACAGTTCGTCTCCGCTGCTCCGCCCTCTCCGCCGGGGCGGCAGTTCGATATCTGGAGCTGGATTCCAACCAAGAACAAGAACGAAGACCTCACGGGGAACCTGCGAAAATTCATCTTGTGCCTTCAAGAGATGGGCACGTTGCTGCTGCTCGGCATCGACCGATTTGCGGACTTTCTTGACCCGGACTTGGCCCCCGAATGGGCCATTGACTTGTGGCTGGAGCACCTGGGCAATCCCTTTCGGCTGGCCTTGTCGTTGACCGACCGGAGGCGACTGCTGGGGTTGCTGGTGCCGCTGTACAAGCAAAAGGGCACGAACCCTGGCATCAAGAACGCGCTCCGCTTCTTTCTAGGCCTTGACCCGGTTGACATACGGCCGTTTACCACCTCGGGATTTGAGCTGGGTATTGCCGAGCTAGGTACAACGGGGCCGTTGGCCTGGGAGCTCGGGCCTCCTGCCGGATTCTCGACCTACGCATTTGACGTGCAGGTGTACCGCCTTCTCACGGCCGCAGAAGAGGAGGCGTTGCGGGATATTGTCGAGTACATGAAGCCGGCGCACACCCACTTCGTTCACCTGCTGGCGCCGGTCGTGCCCGAGGTGGTTGACCATGTAGAGCTTGGGCTATCGGAGCTTGGTGGCGACGAATGGCAGCTGCACTAGCGCCCTCTCGCAGTGGGGCGGGCTCTTGGCGCATGATAAGCTTTTGGGGTGCTTTACCCGGTCGAGCCCCTTGCACGCGTTGGAGCAGGTGGGCGCCGCTTTGCGGGGCCGGGCAGCGTGCGAGGGGGGCACCGTAAAGACCCGACCGCAGCGACAGGTAAACGAAGGCCTGGCGGCCCTCTTCCGTTTGCCCACGCCAGCTGCATTGCACGCTTGGCTGCAATAGACCTGTTCGGTCCTGGTGGGCTGGTATTGCCGGTTGCAGTTGGCACAAGGGCGGGGCGTCATCGGAGCGAAGTCGGGGTGGAGGTCTCGGCAAGCAAGCGAACAGAAGCGCCGCTTCTTGGCTTGCGCCGGATTGATGGGGAAGACCTCCCCGCATACTTCGCACGTAGCCGTGATGCCTTCGGCGTGGTGGTGTTCTCGGTGGCAAGCGGCACACCAAACCAGCAGGTTGCCCTCTCCCAGGAGCAGGGCGACATCCCGGGTGGGGAAGGGGTCGACTTGGTGGTGCACTTCGAACCTGACCCCATCACCAGACATACCGCAGCGCTCGCAGGCAGGCCGACGGCTCCGCACTTCCTTAGAATGGTCTTGCCAGCCATGCGCGTAATACCAAGTCGATCGGGTCGTATAGGCGAACTCGTTGGTGTGCTTTCGTCGTGTCATGCCAGTCAGTGTTCTGCACAGGCACACCAACGATACAAGGCAAATACAAGGAGAACAGCGTTATGTCCGACCGCGTAGACTGGCATTTCCGCCAGAAAGTTACCGAAGCAGAGCTCGACTCGGCGTTTACGTACCTCGAGCAAGCCGACTGGGACCAGAACGTGGACCTGGGGCTCACAGGCATTGCCTACGGACTAGCTGTCACCCAAGCGGGGAGCCCCAACCTGACGGTCCAGGTGGCGACGGGGGCTGCCTACGACAAGCTAGGGCGCCGCACCTTCGTCCCCTCTGGCCAGAGCGCCGACGTATCGCAGGATTTCAACAACGTCACGACCTCGGTAACGAGCCCGGGCAACAACAAATGGATCTCGCTGTTCGCAGTTTTCGATCGAGACCTCTCCGACCCCCGGGTAGATGGCAACTCCCTGACGGTTTATTTCGAGGTTGCGGAGAGCTTCTCCTTCAAGGTCGTGCAGAGCGTCGAGGCTCCCGTACCAACACGGCCAAGCCTCGACGGCACCAACATCTTGCTTTGCGATATCGCCCGTGCGTTCGGCCAGACCACCATCGTCAACGCAAACATCGATACGACACGGCGAGAACTCACGTTCAACTCCGGCGGCTCGCCCCGTTCGATTGCCAAGGGCAAGGTCTCCGAGGCCATTGCTGACCTGCTCGGCTACTACAACAACCACGTGGGCGGGTCAGCGGACCGGCACGCAGCCACCGCTGTAGACTATGCGGGGGGTACGACGTGGCAAGACGGCACGACCAACCCGGCCACGACGGTTGAGCTCCAGCTTGATAAGGTCATCACCGACCTGCGAGGCACGTCAGCGGGCAACTCTGGGGCGCACAAGATAGGTGCTGATGCTCAGACGGTGGGTACGTTTTCCCTATCCGCGGGCACGCTTCGTAGCCAGCTCACCTCGCTGCTCACGTCGCTAAATACGCTGGACACGACGTTCGTTAAGCTGGCAGGTACCCAGACGATCACCGGTGCCAAAACGTTTACCGAAACAGTAGTGGCGAACAAGACCGGAAACGGCAACGCCATCTTCGACTCCGGCACGCACACGGTAAACTCTGGCGAATACAAGCTTGTGTGGGTGTTTGGTCGGAGCTCGGGCAGCAAGTGGCGATTTTACTTGGCAGGCTCAGGGCGGCTGGTGCTGACGATCAACGCGGCTTGGTCATCAGGGACGACATGGACCAAAGACTCGTCCGGGGGCGTTGCGGGCATCATCTCGTTCTCGGGGATAGACTTTAGTATTGACCGCTACGTGGCCGCGGGGAGTTCGTTTGATACCGCGACCGACCGGGTGGGTCAGTTCAAGGTGGAGATCGGGGAGGGTTTGACGAGTGCACCGAAGGACGTGATTCTCCGGGACGAGGGCTACCTGGAGGCGCCCGGGGAAATCACTAGCTGGTGGGCCTGGCAGGGGTTCGTGAACGGCACGAGTGATGACTACGGTGTCGCGCTCCAATACCCCAAGAAGTTCCCCGCAAACCCGAGTTCGGTCACGTTCTCGGCGGTTTCATCGAGCAACATGAATGGATCCTACCCGCAGCTAGGGTCGGCGGAAGAGGAGGGGGCGAGGATTATCGCGCGTGCGGCGGCTGCGCCTGGGCACATGCAGGTGAGCGCACGGGTCACGATTAGCTAGAGGTTTGGTACAATACAAGCCATGCCACTTCTATCGTACCAACCCAGGGCATCAATCCGTTGCCGCTGCATCATATGCAAGGCGGAAAACGACCACCCCGTTGCCAGCCTCACGCTGATGGTGCGCAAAGACGGGGCGAACATACGATTGCCCGTGTGCAAGGGGTGCGGGGCCGTTGAATTTCTCTCCCGCACAACCGACGCATGCCCCGACGCGCACAAGGGCAGCCCGTTTGATGTACAACGCCGTGTGGTCAATGCACTCTCTGGGGAGTTGATCACAGCCGGGCGCGTTGATGGGGATGCGTCCGCCCTACTCCCTGCGAAGGACCTGCCGAAAGGGGCTCCGCCGTATAAGGTCGCCTGGTTACAACGCCCGGTTACACAGGTACCACGTAAGTGGTAGGGCACGCTACAATCCTCCCATGCCCATACCGCCGAGCGAAGAGCGGATTTTGCTTCGGTTGATAGCCGTCCTAGAGGCCCTGCCCGCGGTGGTCAAAGAGGCGGTCAAGGAGATTTCTCTAGACCGCATGGAGCAGATGGGCGTCAACCTGCGGCACGAAGCGCGCATTGCTGCTCTGGAGCAGAAGGCAGAAAAGGCTGAAAAGGTAGAGGAAAAGACGGGCCAGCAGTCGATATCGGACCTACGGGAAGCGCTTAAACGGGAGCAAGAGTCCCGAACGCACTGGACCCGGTACGTCATCGGTTTGGTCGTGACGGTCGTGGGGGCGCTGACGATGCTGTACTTGGGGCACTTGCTTGGCAGACCCCCCCGGTAGTGGGGGTAGAATCAGGGGCATGGATGCCCCCCTGTTGATTGAGCTTGAGGATTTGGCCCAGCGCGAGGCCTGGATACCGCTGTGCGCCCTCCTGATTGGTGTGCTGGTTCGCCTTCTCAAGTCACCCCGCGTACCGGGCTGGCTAGGCAACATTCCCCACAAGATGCGGCCTATGCTTGCCGTCGTATTGGGCGTTCTATCGAGCGGCCTAGACCGCGTAGCACATGGTACGCCTTGGAGGACGGCGCTTATCTCTGGCTTGCTTTCCGCAGCGGTTGCCGTGCTCGCCCATGACGTGGTGGTGGAGGGGCTGCGCGGCGGGCGAGAGTTTGGTCACCTACCCGGAGACAAGCCATGATTTTGAAGAACCTCGCAAGTGTGGCTCCCCCTGGATTGCGCGATACGCCTGCTGGCGCGGCCTACACCGCACTGGTCTTGCTGAGTGTGCTGCTGGCGCTGGTGATGGCCCTTGCCGTGTGCCTGCTGGTCTCTGGCTGCAGTCTATTGCAGGGCAAGACACCCGAGGCTGCACGGGAGGGATGCGTTGTAGTGGATGCAGCCAGGCAGACATGCGTGTGGCTGGGGTACCTAGATCCAATCACAGGCGAGCGGAAGGAAGTGCGCTTGACCCCGGAGGAGGCAGGGGAGCTCGGGCACCGTGCCTCCCTCCGCCAGGCGACGCCCAAGGGCTCTCCAGCCGCGAGCGGGGGCCGCTAATGCCGCATCCCGGATTCTGGCCCCACCGGGGTCTTGGGTGCCTGCAGGACCCGCCAGATGAGCGGGACTATACGATGGGTCGGTTGCTCTCCGTTGCCCCTCCTGCCGCGCAAGCAACGCCCAGCATGACCCGATTTCGCAGCCATCGACTGGAGCAAGGCTGGGCTGGGGCGTGCGCATCCTTCGCCAAGATCCAAGCGATCCATATGTCGTGGGAGGCCCAGGGGCATTACGACATAGAGTACCCGTCGCCCGCGTTTGACTACTGGATTGCCAGGCGGCAGGAGCACGCGGGCAAGGAGCTCGACGCCATCCCCTTGCCAGAGGATGTGGGCAGTTACCCCCGGCTGTCGCTCGAGGCTTCCCGCAAGGTCGGGTACGTGCCGTGGTCGGAGATGCCATACCATCCGAGCTCGGTGCATATCGCCCCATCCACGGAGCAACTTCAGAGCGCATTCGCTCGTCGTGGGCTCCTGTATTACAAGATTGATGCGGAAGGGGAAGCGCGGGTTGTGCGTATGGAGATAGCCCTTCGCATGGGTTACCCGCTGTTCGTGGGCCTGCAGGTGGACGCGGCCTTTATGGACCATACGGGGAGCGGCTTGGTGGAAGGCATTGACGAAGCCGAGCTACAAGGGGGCCATGCGGTCACGCTTTTGGCCATCGAGTCAGACGGACATGGGCTGGCCGACAACTGGTGGGGCGATGACTGGGGCTTTAATGACGGCATGTTTCGCATCTCCCGTTGGCTTTTGGGCTCGCATCATATCTCGGCCGTATACGCGGTGCAGGCTGCTCCGGTACCCTAGCGAACATGTGCGACCGCATCTTGCTCGCCCAGTTCGTGGTCTCGCTGGCGTACGTGGCCATTACGGTTAGTGCCGCCTCTTGTCGGGGCAATCCAGACCCCATCTCTCCCGACCTGGTGGTGGTGCCGCCCGAGCCCTTGCCCGCCCCCTCACGCAAGGAGGCGGCACGCTGCAAACAGGGATGCGCTCGGCTCCGCCAGCTTGGGTGCAAACAGGGGACGACCGACTGCGAAGTGGTGTGCGGCAACGCCACGGCCAACGGGGTGGAGTTTCATGCGCTCTGCTGGGCTGGGGCAGACACCTGCACAGCTTGCGACCCTTGAAGGCGGGGGGCTTGCGAGTCTTTGGTCAGTGGAAGAGGGCTTGTTGGAGAGCTCTGGCGAAGGCCTTTCGACCACGTCGCTTGGCGTATAGGTCGAACCAAGCCCCGAGCACACGACCAAGAGCCCTTGCGGCAGAAGCATCGGAGGAGCTGACGTGGCCTTCTCGGTCGGCAACGAGAGCAATCCACTCCTGGTGCTGGAGGAGCGGGATGAACCGCACTTCACACGGCACACGGCAAGCTCTCGGCCAAGGGAGGCTCCGCACCACACGGAGGGCTTCGGTGGGGGAGAGGTTGGGGCTAAGGCAAGGTCTCATGGCTGCTCTATACGGGGAAGGGCCCGCACGGCCTCTAGCAGGGTGAGTGCGGCCCCGGCAGCATCGTGGATGTGTTCGTGGTCGGTCTTTTTGAAGGCCGTGACGAGGCTGACGTAACGGGCGCCAAGTTTGGCTGAGACGGCCTCTCCGACCTCTTCTTTGCTTGCGGAGACGGTACCTACGAGCCGCTTTTTGATTTGCTGGGGGCTGGTCGCGAGCAAGGGCACGGCCAAGCTGGCTGCGAATGCGGACAGGACGCCCCAGGCGACGCCCATTTTCTGGGAGGCGCTGGCGTTGCGGGGGAAGCTCATGGCTTCGGTGGCAATGGCGAGGGGGATATGGGGTCCTACGAAACTGCGGAGGGAGAGGTGCAAGCGGAGCGCCCGTTCGTGGGTGGCTTCGCAAGCGCTTTGGTGCTTGGGGCGTTTGGTTTCCACGGTTCGTACGCGCAGGACACGGACGCTAGGTAGTCCGGTACGGGCGACGGAGAGGAGAGCTAGCCCGCAGTGAGCCAGGCCTGGGTCTACCCCGAGTACGTAGGAGCGGTCTGGCGAGGCAGGGCGCATACCGAGGCTGTAGCGCACTGGGGAGGGGGACTCGATTCCTGGGAGGGCCAACTGGCGCATAGAGGAGGGGGGTTCTGCCTGCCAGCTAGGTTACTATGTAGGTGGATGTCTCACCTCAAAGGATGGGCGCGGCTCTCTCTATAACGATGGACCAAGTCCTTGTACGAGGTAGTGAAAGGTAAGTATAACTTTTCTTTCATAGGAAAAGTAGGCCTTTCCATAAAAAGTGATGCACCCCTCTTGCTAGTGGAACTGGTGGAGCGTATAGTTTTGGTGTGGTTGACGGAAACGACGGAGCTGACAGGGAGAAAGCGATGAACACCTCAAATACCTCGACGATTGATACGGTCCTTGCCACTCTCGGCATTGCCGAGGCTAGCCTAAGCGACCCGGCCACCCTTCAGGTGGTGGCCGATTATTGCGAAGCGCACGACGTCAAGGTGGCAGCGCCTTTCGGGTGGGCGCTCATTGACATCGCGGATAAGCTCGCGACGGGCGAATATGAAGCTCGGCCTCACAACCCATGCGCACCGTCGCATGGCAAGGCCAGGCAGTACGTCAGAAATAAGAACGTCTGGATCGTCTTGGTGCCCAAGGGGGCACCGCCAGTCACCACCCTCAAGAACAAGCACATCTTGGACAGTTGGTTGGTAGCCCGGGAGGTAGACTCCCGGTACTCTGGACCCCGCTCGGCCTATGGCCGAGCCAACAAGCGACAGGATGAGCTACTAGCTCTCCTGCGAAGCCCAAGAGTGCAGCTAGCCGCGGTGTTGCTCGAGCGCCAGAGGGCGCGCCAACAAGCGGCCTAAGCCTCGCGCCCCGCTCTCGCAGGGCGGGGCCCTTTCTGTAACGACTCACGGCTCGTACTTGAGCCGTCCCGGTCTTTGACAACCAGCGTTCCTCCCACCGACGGATTGACGGCGGTTTGCGGGGTGCCTCATAGGCCCCCACGAGCAAGTGCCCAACGCAAGGCGGTGGAGAGGACAGTGAGACCCCCGGCGCACATGCTGGGGGGTCGAACGGAGCGAGCGAGGCTACCTCGGTCGTTGCGTCCGGCCCCGCCCTTGCGGGGTCTCAGCAGGGAGAATGACCATGGTTGTTGTAGAGATTACGACGCTGCGAGACGGAGAGACCTACAAGAGCACCCACCGCACTGACTCGCTCGAGGAGGCCCTCCGAAGGGCAATCAAAAGGGGGTACGGCCGGGGGGCTAGTCTGTGGATGGATACGGGGCTGAACACGGACCCGGCCGCGGGGACCGTGTACGGGCAAGTGACCCTTCCTGCGGAACGGGGCGGGCACACGTGTATCACCGGACGCATCAGCGTCCGATGCAGGTATGCATTAGATCGTCGTCCTCGGGCCCTTCGGGGCCTGATGGCCTACCCGCCCAACGGGCATTGACGAGGCCAAAAAGGAGAGCTGGTTATGAAAACTCTATGTACTTTTATTGGATCTTGGAACCTACGAGAAGCAGTGTTCCACGCGTTCAAACGCGGGGACAACGTTGCTGTAGCTGTCGAAGAACTAGTCCAAGAGCTGCCCGACGGGGCAAGGGAGACCATTTACCGCGGGGAGGCCGTACTAGGCCCTACGGTAATGCAGTGTTTGAACAAGGAGAAAGGGCACTTGCCATGACCACCTTGCAGTGTGCGGAGCGAGTGCCCCATGCATCGACAAGGGCACTTCTTGAGCTCGCGGAGCGGGCGCTCTCTTGCCCGACCAAATGGTGTGCCGAGGTCGCTGCTCTCAAAGGGCGGGTTGAATGCGACCCACGAGACCCGACCGCCACGCGTAGGTGTCTCGTGGGGGCGGTTGAGTACGCGGCCCGGAGCCTCCCTGTAGCTAGGCGGGACGGGGCCGTAGAAGCCGTCCTGGTGTGGCTCGGGTACACCCTGACGGGGGCATTCCTGTCGCCAGATAATGCGGGCGATAAGGTACGGCGGTGGCATGACAGGCGAGGGAGGCGATACGGAGAGGTTATTGCCCTGCTGCACAGGGCGAGGGAGATGGCGATGGGCTTTGGATCTAGCTCCTAGGGGGGCCGAGGTGGCTGCGCCCGCCCCCGTACCAATCGTTAACGCGGGCAGGCTGCTATGGCGGGCCAGGATGGCCGCCCGGCGCCTGGCCACAACACACGCGCTCTCGGAGAGTGACCAGGATGAGCTCACCGGGGCGATTCTTTGGATCGCCTGCGAGCGAGCTCGGGCTGGGTATCATCCTGGCCGAAGGGCGCTCGTTTTCTACGGCCGGCAAGCGCTCGTCTCCCTTCGTCGCCCATTTCGATGGGAGTTCGGCGCGGACGACGAGGACTTGGAGGCTCTCGGGGAGAGGGCGGAGAGCCACGAGGAGCAGAGCTTGTCGCTGCACCAGATTCAAAAGATTTGGCCCAGCATGACGGACCTGCAGAGGACGGTGTTGTCGCTGCGTTTGCAGGGCCATTCGTTGGTAGAAATAGGAGAGGCGGTAGGGAGCAACGAGGGTGCAGTAAATGCGCTTTTGGGGGTGCTCCGCGAGCGGCTATCCGGCCGCCATGCGGACAGGCTAGCCGAGAGGGCCAGGGTGAAGGCTGAGAGACGGTGCAGTGGTTGTGGGGAGCCTGTACCGCCTGGACCGAAGTGGGGTCGTCCTCGACTCTACTGCTCCGAGGAGTGCGGGAAGGCATATAGGGCAAGAAACACAGGAGAACGGCATGAAGACGCGGACGGTAATCGATAGGGCGCTCATCGAAAAGCTGGCAGATAAGGCCCTTGCTACCCTGGATGCGGGGCATGAGCTTGACTTGGACTCGTTCAACGAACAATGGCGGCTCCAACCTGCCGTGCTCGGGCAGGTAATCCAGGAGGTGCGTGCCCAACGCCCGGGCCGTGTCCTCTTGTGTGAGGACACGGGGTCAACCATGCGCCTACGCCCGGAAGAGGACGAGAATCCAGGAGACCTCTTTGAGGGGGTCGTATTGGAGGACGAGGACGAGACGGAAGTGCCCAAGCCTGTGCTGCCTCCGGGGCCATGTGAGCCCTTGCGGCTGGCAATGGTGGCCACATCGGCCACGACCAAGAGCGGTGCCTTGGCCGAGAAGGTCCAGGCGCTGCTTGTACAACGCGGGGCCGCGGGGGCCCATATTCTCGCCCTTAAGAAGTTCAACCCAGACTTCGCCGCGGTTCGGGGAGTGCTGGCCTCGCTCCCGGAGGTGAGGGTCAAGGGCGTCCTCTATTACCTGGCCCCCCATGCCCCACCGGACGCCGTGCCACTCAAAGAGAGCAAGGAGGCCAATCCTGCCAAACCCCGGGCCAAGCGGCAACCCAAACCCCCTCCTACTCCGCCAAGCCCCTATGCGGGGCCGGGGGCTGCGGGACGGTTGGCCGAACGTGTGCAGGGGCTAGCAGAGGAGCTGGCTTCTTTGCACAGGACGGCAGTGGCTTGGTCCTACGCGCCAGAGGACGGGCCCGACAAGGCCATCTTGGCGGCCAGGCATTTGCAGGAGGGCTGCGACCACCTGCGTGATGCGGCAGCCGTCCTGTTCCGCCTGCCTTCTGATTGGGCCCCTGGCCCACGTCCCCTTGCAGTGGGGGCGAAGGCCCGTGTCAAGCCGGAACACTTGGCAGAGTATGACCTGCTTACCGAGACAGAGCTTCGGTCCGAGCTTACGGTCGAGAGGGTAGGCAACGAAAGCGTCCGTTGCCGGCTTGAGGACATCGTACTGGTGTTCCCCGCAGGCCATCTTGAGGTGGTCTCGTGAGCCTGGTTTGGTACGCCGGTCGGTGGCTGGAGGGGCAACAGCCCCCGTACGTCACCGAGCCAAGGGTGGCCATCGCCCGGGTGACGTCGGAGCTTTTCGCGGTGGCTTGTCGCCACGGGGAGCATACGGTCGTGCGGCTACACTCGGCCGCTTGGTTTGCTCAGCGAATAGCGACCAAGCGAGACGGGGCGGGCAAGCTCTACCGGCTGGGGGAAGAGGTGGTGGCCCGCCTCAACCCGCTCCTTCCTCCGCTCCCTGCTTTGGAGCGGGGGTCTGAACACACTGTCTAAACTCGGAATGACAGGGAGAATGGCTATGGACCTGAACAAGCTCATACATGCAGCCCTATTCACCCCCATGGATGACGTAGAGATTGAGGGTGCCTGGGCTCCTCGGTGGGGGTTGCCACTGCTTTTGAACGGCAACCCAGGAATCGGCAAAACCAGCAAGGTGCGCTCCGTTTCTAGGCAATACGGGCTGCCCTTGGTCGACCTGTCGGTAACCAAGCGGGGGGACGCTGCCTTCGGGGTGATACCGATTCCTACGTCTAGTGGCCGCATCCGGTACGGGGTGCCGGAGTGGATTCGTGGGGTAGAGGGGGGCGGCATCGTCTTCGTTGATGAAATCACGAGTGCCCGGCCAGACCTACAAGCGGCGGTTATGGGCCTGGTGCTCGACCGAGAGGTGGGGGACGTACCGCTCGGGGCCAGGGTGCGGGTATTGGCCGCTTGCAATCCCCCTGACGTGGCAGCCAATGGGCACACGCTAGAGGTGCCCATGGCCAACCGGTTCGTCCATGTGGATTGGCTACCCGCCACCTTGGACGAGCTGGGAGCCGTTCGTCGGCGAGCGGTCACGGGAGAGCTTGTGCAGGTCTTGGATGCGGAGGCCGAGGAGGCGAGGGTACTGGCAGCTTGGCCTGCGGCATATGGCCGGGCTGTCGCATTGGAGCTTGGGTTTCATCGTGCGCAGCCACAATGGCGCAACAAGATGCCAAGTGCTGATGACCCCAACGCGTCCCGGGCTTGGCCTTCTGACCGTAGCTGGAGCTATGCGTCGAGGGCCTTGGCAGCAGCGGAAGTGCACGGATTGGACGAAACCACAGCTGATGCGTTGGTTGCTGGCTCAATAGGGGCAGCGGCCTGTTCGGCGTGGCGAGTGTATCTACAGAAGACGGACTTGCCCGACGTAGCGGATGTTTTGGATGGCAAGGCGATTTTCAAACACTCTGGCGCGCGGGCAGACCGCACCTACGCGTTCCTGACCGCAGCGACAGCTCTCTTGGCCCCCACCACCACGCCGCACCGAGCCAGGAGGGCGGAAGCGCTTTTGGACCTTATGCTGGGTATCGAGGGGTGCGACGACCTGTTGGCCACGGCCATGACCGACCTGGCCGGCTGCGGACTGCACATCGGCACAAGGGCCATCAAGGTGTTGTCCAAGATACAACCCGTGGTGAGTGCCGCTCATGCGGCAGGGGCAAGGAGACGATGAGCCGATTGACTCCTGCGCAGTTGATCCAAGCTGCGCGTCGTGTGCTGCTCTCCGCCACACCCTATTTTGCTCCGCTCCTCCTATTGATTCGGTTTGAGGAGAACCAAGCGGAGCAAACCCTATCGATGAACGCGCGAGGGCTACTTCGGTATAGCCCCGACTACCTTGCTGGGCGCGAGCTCCCGATGGTCGCCGCACTTTTTCTGCACGAGGTCATGCATCTTTTCCTGAAGCACCACAGCCGTATCCAAGGAAGAGACCCTGCCCTGTGGAACATAGCTGGCGACCTTGCCATCAACGGGGTGGTGGAAGCGTGTGGCCTACCTTTGCCCAAAGAGGGTATGTTTGCCAGGGATTTTGGCTTCCCGGTAGGCCTTACGGCGGAGGAATACTATGAGCGGCTCTTGCAGGAGCCTACGGGGCAAGGGGGGCCAGCCACGTCTGGCAAGAACAAGCTCGACGAAAAGGAAGGAAAGGGCAAGGGTGGAGAGGGCCAGGGTACTACGGATGGGTCATCAGATTCTTCCGACCCTCGGCCTAGCAGCAAGGCAGCGTGCGGCTCTTGTGGGGGCTGTGCGGGGCAGCCCACCCGGGGAGAACAAGAGACCGCAGCGTCCTCCGAGAGCAACGAGGGTGGAGAGGAGGGGCCTAGCGAGGGAGATATCTCCCGGGCCGTGGCTGCCGTGGCCCAAGAGGTGCAGTCTTCCAAGAATATTGGAAATGTGGCTGCCCTCCTTCGTCGCATGGCGGACCTATTGCAGCAAGCTGCCCAAGTGCCGTGGCGGCAAAAGCTGCGGCACGTTGCTACCCGCTGTTGTAGGCGGAGTCCAGGGGCTGAGCACGTCGATTGGTCTAGGCCCAACCGGCGCACCATCGCCCTTGGAATAGGACCTGGGAGGCCCATACGACCTTCCTATACAGACCACATCCCCAGGGTGATGGTAGCCGTTGATACGTCGGGCTCGATGAGCGAGCGGGACCTCTCCGTCGCCCTGCGGGAGATGCAGGGCATATTCAGGGCTCTCCGGGCCGAGGTTGCCTTGGTGGTGTGCGACGCGAGGGTTCATGCTGTGCAAGAGGTTCGTTCTATCGAGCAAGTTCTTCCTCTGCTGCAAGGGGGAGGGGGGACGGATTTTCGTCCTGTGTTTGCCCATGCCGAAGGGCTCAGGCAACGGCGCCCTGATGTCCTCGTCTTCGCCACAGACGGCCTGGGGCCGGCCCCTGCCCTAGCCCCGCGAGGCATCCAGACCATTTGGCTCCTTGTGGGCCAAGGGGAGCGCAAAGCCCCCGCATCTTGGGGGCACGAAATACGCGTCACATAAGAAAACAGGGAGAATACCATGCAACCAGATGAGCTCATTGCTGTTACGGAAGGGGTGGCTCCGGAGGCCGCGGGGGCCCTCTGCTATTGGAGGCTGAGCGGGGCCGCCTCGGTGGCGGCCATACGAAGCGCCTTTGCAGAAGAGGGCTTCGGCGAGGAAGAGCAGCCCCATCCGCCAAGCCCCTCTGTTGCCCTTCGGAGGGCCCTGCGGGAGCAGGCCTCTACCCGGCGCTTGGTACGTCCGCTAGACGACGGAGGCTACCTCGTTGTCGACGAGGCGCCGGATGGTGAAGGGGGCCTGGCTTGGCAGACCATCGCCAAGATACACCTGCAAGATGGCCGGCCAGTGGCCTCTGCATTGAAGGGCCAAGCGGGCTTGTCCGTGTTCGACGCTGTGCAAGACGAATACTACCAGGCGCTGCATGAGGTCTCCTCCGAGGACATGAGCGGGTATTTGTCCAAGCGGGTGATGGCTTGCGATGCGGTATCCCTCCGCGATACGGGTGGGTTTTACTTCGTACCACGTGCAGGCATGCAGTCCTGGCAACGCGTAGCCCGGGCGCTGCGCAGCTGCTCCAAGCATATGATTGCCAGCATACCCGCTCTGGCTGGGGAGGAGGCTGCGCTGGCTGTGCTGGATGCCATCAACGCGGAGACAACAGCCCTGGTAAGCACGCTCATGAATGACATCGCCTCGGGCGAGGTGGGCGTGCGCGGGCTTCGGTCCCGGGCAGAGAAGGCAGAGCACGCCGCAGAAAAGCTCCGCTTGTACGAGGGTATCTTGGGGGCGCGAATGGTAGGCCTCGCCGAGGGTTTGGGGAAAACACGGGCTGCGATTGCCGCGGCAATCCTCACGGCCGATAGCCGGGAGGAGAAGAGCCATGCCGCGTAGCCGAGCCTTCCTCAAGAACGATGCGGAGAGGGAGAGAAAGAACTACGAGGACATATGCGGATTCTTCGGGTACGTGAGCAATGTCACGTCCCATAGCGGGCGCTTTTATGCCAACTGCGTGAGGGAAATGCTCTCCGCTCATGGGTATGTGTACGTGCCCACACAAGAGATAACACACCTAACACAGGAAGAGCGGGCAGCACTACGCGTTCTTTCTAACGCAACGGGGCAGGATTTTTGGCATAGGTCGCTCCGTCTCATCAACGAGCTGACCGATGTTTTCCCCTTGTACAGACAAGGCGCAGCCTACTGCACCCCTTCGTTCAAGTATTTCGCGCGATGGGCTGTTCGAAGCAACGAAGACGCGTGGGGGCTCTTTTATGCGGTAGACGCCATCCACTATTTGGATAGTGCCAGCAAGGGGCAACAACACGTAAGGACCCTCCTGGACATCAAGATCGAAGAACTCGCACAGTGGGAAGAGGACAATGACAAGCAGCAGCCTCGACACACTGATTGAGATTCTGAAGGTCGCGGCCGAAGAAGGTCATAAGGCCCACAACAGATGGTTTCGCCGCACTGACTTGGACGACGCGCAACAAGAGGCCGCGCTAGCCGTCCTAGAGGCACTGCGGACCTTTGAAGAAAGCCGGGGCACCCCACGGCGCGTGTATGTGCGGATGGCCGCCCGGTACGCCGTCTCCGATGCCCTGTGGGCTGCGTTCTCCCCTGTCAGCGGAGGCAAACATGCCCCCGCAAAAGTGTACGCGACCATAAGCACCCTTCGCTTTGGTAGCTCCAAGGAGGCCAAGGGGCACCCCCTCGCAGACCTGCCCGATGCCCACCCTCCTGCCGACGAACTCGTCGACAAGGCCCGTTGGCGACGCGCTGTGCGGGCCAGACTGGTCGAACTGGCCGGGGGACGGGAGGATTTGGCCGAGGCTCTCCTAACCGAAAGCAGCACAGCGGAGGAGCGACGGCAAGCCACCGCACTCTTGGTCCGCGCCGCGCAAGACCCCACCCTTGCCAAGCTGGCAAAAGGAACGTCATGAACCCAGAACCACTCCCCTACAAGGTCGTCCGGCTCCACCTCGACACGTTGGACGACCCGCCTGACAACCCCAACCGCATGTCCCAAGAGCGGCTGACGCTCTTGGAGGAGGCCACGGTGGCCCATGGCTTCTTGCAGCCCCTGCTCACCCGCAAACTCCCCAGTGGACGCTACCAAATCGTTGACGGTGTACACCGGGCCAAAGCCGCACGGGCGCAAGGCCTAACCCACCTCACTTCGGTGGTCGTCGAGTGCTCCGACGAACGGGCTCGTCTCCTTCAAGTCGGCCTCAACCGCCTTCGCGGAGAACTCGACCTCTCCCACGTCGGCCGCATTCTAGACGAGCTCGACAACGCTGGCATCGGGCAAGAAGAGCTCCGTACCACGGGCTACGGAGATGAGGAGATTGCAGACCTGCTTCGCTCAATCCGCGAGGCCGAGGCCCCCCTTGACCTGGGTGTTGGTACCCCCCCGGCCCCTCCCCAAGTCGACCAAGACGTATCCACCAATACCAAGCCACATGCCCTAGAGCTCGCCTTCAAGACCAAAGCAGAGCGGGACCGAGCCAAGCGAGGACTACGAAAAGCCGCAGGCAAGGGAGGCAGCCTCGAAGCTGGCCTCTTGGCCCTGCTAGGTGATGACAAATGATTCCCATCAACAGCCCCTATGACTGGTCCAGGGCCAACCCCCTCATGCTCGCCGACCGCATGGTCCCTGTGGCCGTCGCAGCCATTCGCCTAGGCAAGTCCAGGGCAACATTCAACGACATGATTCGCTCGGGAAAACTGCGTGTCGTCCGGGATGGTGGGCGCGTTTATATCCCGGTTGCGTCGCTCTATGCAGCCTACAACGGCAATCTCACCGTAACCCGGGCCATCACCGCCCTAGAACGGGAAGCTCGTGCTGTTGCGAGGGCCTCGGTTACCGAGCGCGTTCCCAAGGGCGAGGACTAGCCCCGTGTGGCTCGAACTCTACCCAACGGTCACCCGCGTCCTCCGCTCCACACCACAGGAGCGGTCTTGGCTCCGCGGGTATTTGAGCTACGACGAAGCCGGCCAGCGCTACCGGGCCAGAGACCGGGAGCCCCTCTACAACCCCCTCGCCGATACCTTCCCGGGAGGGCTCACCCCGCTCGTTGTATCCGACGCGGCCAAGGAAGGGTACCAGGTCGAGCTCATCGACAAGCGGGAAATCCCTTGCCAACCGGACCCCGGAGCCGACCTCTCCTGGCTCCGAGACTACCAAAAAGAGGCGCTTCTTGCCGTCCTTGACCACACCCGAGGCATTCTGGCCATGCCCACCGGCTCGGGCAAAACTTCGGTGGCCGTTGGCCTTGCCGCATCGTTGCCCGTGCCGTGGGTCTTTCTGGTGCACCGTTCTGGCCTCGCCATACAAGCCGCCGAACGGTACGAGATGCATACGAAACGCTACGCGGGCCGTATTGTCGAGGGGAAATGGGACATACCGGATGGTACGTCCCTCGTATGCGCCTCTTTCGCCAGCTTGGTGGGTGCCATGAAACGGCATGACCCGAGGGTTCTGCGCCTGGTCTCTGAAGCGCGTGGCTTGGTAGTTGATGAGTGTTTTCCTGCCGGTACTAAGGTTGGGGATGCGCGCATCGAGGACGTGCGCGCTGGAGACTTCGTACCTTCGTTTGTGCCAGAAACGGGCATCCAGGTTCGACGGCGCGTTGTGCGTGTTTTCGAACGAACGCCAAGCAGCATGGTCCGTGTCTGCCTAGAAAATGGCGGTGTTTTGGTATGCACGCCCAACCACAAGGTGTGGACGACCTTCGGTTGGAGAAAGGCAGAAGAGCTAGGTGGGCAGTATGTGCTACACCAAGGAAGTCCTAACTGGACTCGGGTGGAGCGTGTTGAGGTTCTCGAACCTGGAAGCGACGGAGAATACGGCGGGTTGTGTCCAAAGGGTGTTGTGTATAACCTCGAGGTCGAGGGTACCCACACCTACTTCGCCAACGGAATCGGCGTAAGCAACTGTCACACACTTCCAAGTGATTCCTATTGGAACTTGGCCCAGAAGTTCGAGCGAGCGTATTGGCGCGTAGGCCTTTCTGGCACCCCCCTGGACCGAGGAGACCGCAGGAGTGTGCTGGCGGCAGCAAGCCTGGGGCCAGTAATCTACCGCCTGTCGTCCGAACGGCTCATCACGGCCGGTATCCTCGCCAAACCCCGTGTGTCCCTCCTGGCCATCCAGCACCCGCCCCAGCTGGCCGCTGACTGGCATGAGGTCTACCGCCAGGCCATCGCCGAGAACGACGGACGCAACCGTGCCGTGGTTGCGGCTGCTCTCAGGGTCCCCAGGCCTACGGTTGTGTTCGTCAGGGGGGTGGAGCACGGGCGGGCCCTGGAGGCCCTTCTGCGGGCCGAGGGAGTCCGGGTGGGGTTCGTGTCCGGGGTCCTGCCCGAAAAGGCCAGGGCGGCCCTCCTGCGTGCCCTGGCGGGGGGTTCCCTTCAGGTCCTGGTCTCGTCGGTGGTCCTGCAGGAGGGGTGGGACCTGCCCTCGCTCCGCTCGGTCGTGGTCGCTAGCGGGGGCCGGAGTGTGATTGCCAGCTTGCAGCGGGTAGGCCGGGGAATGCGGCGGGCAGAGGGCAAGGACGAGTTCGTCGTGGTGGACTTTGCGGACCGGGGGTGTGGCTGCGACCAAGCGGGCAGGTCCGTGCTGGCCCAACACCCGGGATGCCGCTGGCTGGAGCGGCACACACGAGAGCGCAGGAGTGCCTACCTGCGGGAGCGGTTTGAAGTGGTTGAACCTTGAGGGGGCCCCCTCGCGCGCCTGGTTACCTACGCGCGTCCCCCCGAGCGCGCGGGAACATCACGTGCGCGCCCCCCCGTCTGATCTGAGAGAGAACTTCTTAGTTCTCTCTCTTAAATCTGGTCGTGACGGGAGGGGGGAAGAGAGGGGAAAACCAGAGAAAAAAGTGCAGGAAAAGCGGGGTAGTCCCGGACGATTGGTTGAGCTTGGTTCCCCTCTAGACTAACGTGCGTGCGCGGAAGATTCACGCGGGCGCGCACACGCCCGTTTACCTACGCGCGCGCCCCCCCGTCAGATCTGAGAGAGAACTTCTTAGTTCTCTCTCTTAAATCTGGTCGTGACGGGAGGGGGGAAGAGAGGGGGAGGAACGGGGAAGGGAGATGTGGGAGAGAAAAAGCCAAAGCCAAAGCTCTTGTACGCAGGAGGTCCGACCTGCTCGCTTCGCTCGCGTTCGTCATCGGCCCTTGGCTCGCTCCGCTCGCCTCCGGCCTCGAGCACCTTCGGTGGGATTTTTCTTTTTTTCCCAGAGGTAGGGAGAGAGGGGCTCGGTAGCTCGCTTCGCTCGCTAGCCTCGGCCCCTCTCTCTCCGCCCCAGAGGCAAATTTCCAAGCGAATACTCGCCCGCAGATGCAGCAAGGGCTGCCAACGTGGCCTGTTCTCCGCTTTGCTTGAGGGCGGGCTGGAGTGCTCTACCCTCCGCTCTCCCAGCAGAACCTCCCCCTTGCCGCTCTGGAGACCCTCAAGATGCCCGATTCTTCCCCCGTAGTAGGCCCGTCCTGCCCTCTTGTGGGGGAACCCCTACCCAACCCTGCAGACCTGGCCGCTTCGGCCCCCGGAGGGGCCTGGCTTGTCGGCACCGTTCGAAAGGAGTCTCCCCTCCCCGCCACGGTCGCGGTCGCTTGGCCCTCTGTTCCCCCTATCGTCCGCTTGGCTGCTCAGGATTGGCGCGCCCGTATTCCCGACCCCCCGTCCTACAACTCTGACGGCGACGAATACCAAGAAGTCCTCCAGGTCAAACGCTGGTTTGAGACGACCTCCCAGCACCTGGGTCTTGGCTACCCGTACGGCATGTTCCCCAAACGAGCTCTTCGTCCCTCCGATACGCAATACGTATCTATCCTCCGAGCTTGCCCGTTTCTTACCCAGAAACTCGTCCCCCCGCTCCGCTGGATACTCTTCTCCTTTCGTCAGTGGGCCACTGTTCGCGGAGAAAAAAAGCGGCGAGACATCCCCCCGCCCGCTTGGGTCTTTTCTGCTACCCGGGTACACCGCTTTTACGGCTACGCCCGCAAGGACGCCAACGGCTTGGCGGGCAGGCTTATTTACACCCCCTCCGCCCGCCGGTTCCTTGCGCTCCAAGAGCGTATGATTTCTGCCCTCGTTTCGGGCGTTCCCGCATCCGACGAGCAAGCAAAGCATATCGTCGACGCCACTTTTCCCGACCACATACGATTGCCACTTCTTCAGGCTGCGGAATCCGAAGCCCGCGCTTTCAACATGTCGATCGACGCGAGAATCAAATCTGGAGGTTGGGTATGGTGAGCCAGCAAGACGGAGCCAAGGTTATCCCGCTCTCCCCTCCGGGCCGACCCCAGGCCACCGAACCATATGCGTTTGCGCCCGCTTTCGAAAAAGCGTTTCTTCTCTTCTTTTGCACCAAACCCAAGGTCTTTGGCAACGTATTCAAGTTCCTCGACCCTGACGCCCTCTCCCCCGGAGCTCCCCGCCTTGCTGCCAGGGCCGCCCTTCAAATAGGGGCCGAACTCGGCCATGGTCCTAGCTCTGCCCTTGCCATTATCCAACGTATTCGCCGTTGGCAGTACGAGGGCAAGGTCGCTGCTACGGACTTGGCCGCTGTCTCGGCCCTCTTTGACGATGGCGAGCAAGACCTCGACGAAGAGGCGGTTCTTGCCGAGGTAGTCCCCGTCCTCCGCAAGCGTATTGAACGTCAATCTCTTCTCGACGCCATGGGGGCTTTCTCCCGTGGGGATGACCCCATGCTTGCCCTCAAGCGCATCGAAGCTGCCCAACGCATGGGCAAACACGACAACTCAATCGGTACCGTCCTTGGCCCGTCTTCGTTTGACGAAATCGAGCGCCTCAAAGGCGTACAGCGTTTGCGCACCGGCATCCTTGAGCTTGATGACGCCCTAGATGGCGGCCCCATGCGAGGCACCGCATCGATGTTCCTGGGCAAGACCAATGGGGGCAAGTCCATTGGTTTGATTCAAGTGGCCGTCTCCGCCGCTCTCCAGGGGTTTCACGTGGCCTATGCCACGCTTGAGCTTCCTGACCCGGTTATTCTCTCCCGCATCAAAGCTTGTATGACCGGCGTGCCTACCAATGCCATCCTTGCCGACCCCTACAAGTCTGGCGCCGTAGAACGCCTTGCGTACTTGCAGTCTCGCCCAGACTTTGGCGTGGTCGTTGTCAAGACCTTCACCCCCAAGGTCTCTCGTCCCTTCGAGCTCTTTTCTTGGGTCAAGGACACCGAGCAAGAGTGGGGCAGGCAAGTCGATGTCTTGGTCGTCGACTACGCAGACAAGCTCTCCGCCGACTCTGTAAAAAAGGGCGAGGACAGCACCTACCATGCGATGGGCAGCGTGTACGACCAGCTCTACGCTTTCGCCCGCGACAACACCCGCTGGGTATGGTCCGCCAGCCAAGCCTCCAAGAACAAGGAGCACGCCTCTCGTTTGATCGACTTGGATGACGTGTCGGATAGCATGAACAAGGTCAGAAACTTTGATCTTGTGGTATCGCTTAATGGGCGGGAGGAGGATGCGCAGATGATTTTCTTCGTGGCCAAAAATAGGCTAGGGGCACGCAACGCGAAGGTGGGGCCGCTCCCCGTTGACTTCTCCCGTTCGCGCATTGCTCCCAACCAAATCTTGGACGAGGTTCGGGATGAGGCTCGCCTTGCCGGCGTGAACATCACGTGAAGGACTTGACCGAGAAGCAAGCCAAGGTGCTGGCCTTTATCAAAGCTCGCATACGCGCATCCAAGTGCTCCCCGTCTATCCGGGAGATATGCCGGCATATGGGGCTTACCCATACCAATGCGGGCCATCAGCTCGTTCTCGCTCTCGAGAGGAAAGGTTGCATTGTACGGGCTCACCCAGGGAAGAGGGGCTTTGCTCTGCCTATCGAGGAGTGCAGGCCTTTTGCCTCTTCCGCTGTGGCTCAGGAGATTGCACTTCTTGAGCGGGAGATAGCCCAGCGGCAAGAGCTGCTTTTCGCCTTGAAGAGGGGTGCTCGTCTTGGGCTTCATACACGATGACTGGGTTGATGGGCTTGAAGACGATGGCAGGCTTGACCGTCGTGGTCGGGTCTTGTCGGCCATCGGTTCGGCTCCTATCAACGAACGAGGCTGGGCTCGCGTCCTCTGTCCGTTCTGTGCTGAGCGCCTAGGCAGTCCTGGCCGCAAAGCCACGTTCGGATACAACATCAAGTCGGGTTGGTATGGGTGCTACCGATGTGACGCTTCGGGCCGGCTCCCAAGCCAAGCCCAAGATGGGGTGGAGGACTGGTCCCCTCGCCCTGCGGGGGAGCAAGAACCTGCCCCCTCCCCCCTTCCTCCTCCCGAGGGCTTTTATGCCCTGGCGGGCAACCTTGCCGTGTCTCTCCGTCCCGCCCATGCCTACTTGGCGGGGCGGGGTGTGGATGCATCGGTGGTGGAGGCGTTTGGGATTGGGGCTTGCATTCGTGGCCCCATGCGCGGCCGGGTGGTCGTCCCTCTACGGGACGACGATGGGGCTTGGCGTTGGTACGCAGGCCGTGCTTGGTCCTCGGAGCTTCGTCCGCCCTACCTCTACCCAAAGGGGGGCAGGGCGGGCGTATTTTTCAATGGACAGGCTCTTTGGCGTTCCGAGGAGATGCCGGCACTGGTGGTGGAGGGCTGTTTCGACGCCATCTCCCTGTATCCGCACGGGGTCGCTGTGCTGGGCACGCCTGGGGATAGGGAGCTAGAGCTGCTCTGCGAGGCCAAGCGTCCCCTTGTTTTCGTACTGGACGGGGACGCCCATGAAAAGGGTTGGATTTTGGCCCTGAAGGCAAGAATGGCGGGCCTGCGTGCGGGCAGCGTTCGCCTTCCCCCGAGGCTGGACCCGGACGAGATTCCGAGGCAGGTCATTGTGGATGCGGCTCTGGCGGCCATAGAGTCCCCTTCTGCGGAGGTCGTCCTATGAGATTTCTTCATATTCCCCCGCACCCGTCCTCCGAGGATGGGCAGCACGTGTTCTACCGTTTTGTAAGTGGATTGGTCGCCTACCAGATTGAGTCACTCTCGCAACTGCGGGAGCCTGCGTATTGGCAGTACCTGGTGGCGGTGCGGTTGGATACGGACATGTCTACCCTAGATGTCCTAGCCAGAAAGGGGTACCTCACCACCTACATTATGCAGGCACAACGGCACGCTAGGTACTATGCACTCGCCGTGGAAGAAGAACAGGTGCGGGCCGCCATTGCCCTGCGGGACATGGGGTTTACCCGGGACATTGCGCCCTTGGCGCATGTACTGGTGGAACCTACCCCGCCCTTACCCCTGTCCTCTTCGCCTCGCCTTCGCTTGCCCCAGAGAGGCTTGGCAGAACCCAAGCTTTTGCTCTCCGTTCTGAGAAAGGATTTTCCCATGCTCCCCTACAAGAGGCGCTCCTCGTCGTTCGAAACCCTCGTCCCCCTGGGCGGCCGTGTCGTAGCCGCTTCTTACTCCTCCCAGGGTGGTGGCTCGCTCACCTTTGCCGAGCTGACCGAGACCGAGGCTGACCGGCTGCTCTCCCTGCTGACCGAGGCTGCCGAGACTGCCGCAGGCAAGGCTTCGTACGTGGCCCCTCGGGTGAGGGACAGGGTTGTTGCCGAGCCAGACGATACCAGGCCGGAGGGTATGGTTGCTGCCCAGCCCCTTGCTGCCGCCCCACAGCCCCCACCCGCTCAATCGGCGGAGCCCCCTCCCCCCTTGCCTGAGCCAGAGCTGCCTGTATCTCAGCCCACGGCTGCTACCCCAGAGCCTCCCCCCGTCACCACAGCGGCTCCGCCCGCCACTTTTACCTCGGCCCATGAGCAAAGCCCCGCCAAACGGGGCCGCAAGCCCAAAGTCCCCAAAGAGCCCGCAGAAGTCTCCCCTTCGCTCCCTGCGCAAGCGGCCCAGGATGGCCCCCTGGCTTCTGCTCCCGAGGACCGAGCGGCTGTCGAGCTAGAGGTGAAGGTGGTCGACGACATCCCATTTGGTACCCCCTCCAGTCCGGATACAACCGAAACCAGGTTCGACCCTGCCGCGTTTGGGCAGGAGGACGGCACCGAGGCGGACCCGTGGGGCCTACACGCCAAATATGGGGATGGCCCCAAACCTGCCCCGAGCGTTTCTTCTCCCACCCACGCCTCTCCCGCTCCACCTACCCCCCTTGCTTCTCCGCCTGCTGCCCAACCGCCCGTGGCGGCGTCCACCCCCAAGCCTACCAATGGCAGCAACGGGGCCTCCTCGGCCGCCATGGTCACGCATACACCCTCCTCTGGCCCGTATGCCCGTATCGCAGGGGGGGTGGGGATTACCGAGGCCGACCTCAACAGCTTCAAGGGCACGGCCAACCTCCGCCCGTTGATTTGCTACTTCTTTGACAAGGGCATCCGTACCCGGGACAAGATGATGGAGGCGTTCCGCGCCCTGGCCGATGTGCCGCTCTTGTCCAGGATGACCCCCAGTGCCCTCGAAGAGCGCCTCTTGATTATCGCGCTCACCTTTGATGGTTGGCCCCAAGACGACCTTCCCCCTCCAGCCTAGGAAATACCCATGCCACGCTCCCTCCCCCTCTACGAATCCGCACCTGACTTGGCGCTCTCCTCGGAGTCTCCTTTGGGCACCGACCCCTCTTGCACCCGCTGCTCCTTGCACAAGGGGGCGCATTCGGTATGTGTCCCCGCCGAGGGGGAGCCGGGGGGACTTCTCGTGGTGGGGGAGGGCCCGGGGCGCAAGGAAGACCAGGAAGGCCGCCCCTTCGTGGGTGAGACGGGAAGGCTTCTTCGTAGGCTCCTTGCCAAGCACTGGAAGGGGCCCGTGGTATTGGCCAACGCCACGGGTTGCTTTCCTGCCAGGCAAGAGCTCTCGGACAAGCACGTCGACGCTTGCCGGCCCTACCTGGCCCAGGTGCTGGCCGAGGCCAAGCCCATTCGCATCGTGGCTCTGGGGGGCTACGCCTCGCTCTCCTTGCTAGGCCAGCACCTGGCCCCGCTTTCTACGCGTCGGGCCTATACCCGCAGGCCTGACGGTACCCCCGTCTTCTTTCTCCTTCACCCCGCGGCCGGGCTTCGTAACCGTTTTATTCTCCGCTGGTTTGAGGAGGATTTGGCCTGGGCTACCGTGGCCGAGCCCCCCGAGCTCCCTACGCAAGGCCGGGTGCTGGTATGCAGCACGGCCCGAGAAGTGGAGGAGGCAGCTTCTTGGCTTCGTCGTTCGGGCAGGGTCGCGTTTGATGTGGAAACGGCTGGTGGCAAGTTCGACCCAAGCTTTCGCATCGTGTCTCTCTCCGCTTGTCCCGAGGGATGGGAGGATGCCTTTTTCTTTGGCCCCGACGTATGCTCCTCGCCTGCGTTGCGGGCCCCCTTGGAGGCTTGGTTGGCAGACCCGGGCCAGGCCAAGGGCGGTCATAACGTTCAGTACGATACCCTGTCGGTCTGGGCCGCTTGGGGTGTCTGGGTAGGGGGCGTGGCGTTTGACACCCGCCTGCTTCGCAAGCTGCTGGAGCCCGCTTCCGATGCCCGCCTCGCCGTTGCCGCCTCGCTCGTAGGCATGGTCGGGCACAAGGACGAAGCCAAGCAGGCCCTTGACGCGGCCATCCGAGAGGTGCGCAGGACCCTCAAAGCCCAAGAGACTCCCCCCAAGACCAAGCCCAAAACTCCCTTTCGACCCCTAAGCTCGCTCGGCCTAGACCCAACCCTAGCCGCCTGGGCTCGCAACCCAGACAACGAACCGGCCAGCTGGGCCTATGCTTGCCTACCCCCCACGGTATTGGCCCGGTACAACGCTCGGGATGCCGTGAGCACCATGCGTCTCTTGGAGGTATTGGAGCCACGCCTCAAAGCTTGCCCTCCTCTCGCCGCGACCTACGCCCGCACCATCATGCCCGCTGCCAGGGCCATCACGCACGTAGAAGCCGCCGGCATTCACGTCAATCAGGACGCCCTCCGTCTTTTTGACATGCACCTGGCTGCCAAAGAGGTCGACCTGCAACGTGCCCTCGGAGGCTATGCCCCCGACGTCAACTGGGCCTCCCCGGACCAGATTGCTGGCTTCTTCTTCGGGCAGGAAGGCCTAACACCAACCAAGCTTACCCCGGGCGGCAAGCTTTCCACGGACGAAGAAGCCCTGGAAGACATTGCCCACAAACACCCCGCAGGGGCCGCACTCCTGGAGTACCGCAAGGTGACCAAACTCCGCGGCACCTATGCTGCTGGGTTGCAACGCCACATCCGAGCCAATGGCAGGGTCCACTGCTCTATTCTATTGGATGGGGCCGCTTCGGGTCGTGCCTCCGTGAGAGACCCAAGTCTGCAAACCATCCCCAGCGAAAAGAACGACCCCGCCGACGGCCCTTTCTACGGCAGGATGGCCCGGGATATCTTCTCCGCACCCAAAGGCAAGGTGCTCGTTTCTTTGGATTTCTCCCAGCTAGAGTTGCGGGTGGCCGCCATCCTATCGGGCGACATCGTAATGAAAGAGGCTTTTCTCTCAGGGGAGGACTACCACCTCCGCACAGCCAAAATGATCTCCCACGTTGCCTGGGGCATACCTCCAGAGAAGGTGGGCAAGGAGCACCGCAGCGCGGCCAAGGCGCTCAATTTTGGGGTCCTGTACGGCAAGACGGCACGCTCGTTTGCCAAGCAGTTCAACGTATCCGTGGAGGAAGCGCAGAAGATAGTCGATGCCATCTCCGGGGCCTTCAAGGGCTTCTCTTCTTGGTGCAAGGAGCGCATTCGAGAGGCCGAAGAGACGGGTCTCTCTTGGACCGTATGGGAGGGGGCCCCTGCTCGCGTCCGGCATCTATACCGCATCGCGGATACAGATGAGGCTGCGGGGGGCTACAGGAGCAATGCTCGCAACGCGAGCATCAATACCCCAATCCAAGGCTCTGCCAGCGACTTCTGTACCATGTCGCTGGTACGGTCGGTGAATTGGCTATGCTCGTCTGGGTTCCCAGCCAAGCTCGTTCTCCCCATCCATGACGCTCTCCTCTTCGAGGTAGAGGAGGCCTACGCAGGCGAGCTCGTTGATACGGTGGGCCACTTCATGGTCGACTACGACACCAAAGGGGTGCCCATGGTCGTGGACGCGGATGCGGGCCCCGCTTGGGGTAGCCTGGAAAAGGTCAGGTCGATTAGCAACATGCTTGCCACACCCCCTGCAGAAGGCGCAGAACCCTGCATAAAGAGGCCAACACCGTAAACCATCCCCGTCGTGAACGACGGGGCTTTGTGGAGACCCATCATGCACAATGGTTACGCCCCTCACGGAGCGATGTTCCTGTTTCCCAAGTGCCTCACGGCAGGTGGTTGGCAGGCGACGACCGCCGGTTCGACGGCCGGGCCTTTCGGCCTTCTGCGAAGCCGACGTGGCACAGGCCCACGTCGGGCCACCCACGCTGCCGCTTGGTTCTCGCGTAGGCGTGGGTGGACTTTCGCTCGAGATTTTACCGGCGCCGCTGAGGCACCGAACCTCGCAAACCTCGATTTTCACAGAGCGGGCCCAGATGGGCAGCGGCAGGAGGGTACGACACAATCAGGCGTTGAGCAAGGGCACTCTTGGGCCATGGGATATCCGCTGTCCGAAGGGCCGCTCCTCCCCTCCGTGAACGAAGGGGTTTCCGCGGCTCGCGGGCAGAAAGGTGGTATCGGATGAGACTCTCCGCCGACCCAAGGGATAGAGACCGGCAAATCTTGGAGGCCCAAGAACGCATCCAGCATCTAGACCTCCTGCTCCGCGAACGAGCAGCCGCCGTTCGTGCCGAAGTCGCCGAGGCCGTCAAGATTGTCCCCGAAGCCATAGGGGAAGAGTACGCCAGGCTCCCCTCCGAACTGGCTCTTGCCAATGCCCGCTACGCCGCGGTCTACGAACGGTACGTCAAGGCCGATGCAGACGTAAAATACACCAAAGCCGTTGTGCGTATCTCCACGCGCAACCGCATGAAATCCGCAGATCCCAAATGCACCGAGGCGGCCATTGAAGCCGAGGTAGAAACCGACGACCGCTACCGTGGGGCCGTTGCTGTTTACCTCGACGCCGACATCGCGCGAGTAGAAGCGCTCGGGGTTCTTGAGTCTCTCCGGTCCAAGCGCGACATGCTCATCTCGATTGGCGCCCACATCCGTTCCGAGCTCCGGTCCCTATACGGCTTGCCCACCAACACGCCAACTCCGTAGCTAGCCAGCGTCCGCAGAACCATACTCTCACCCGTAGCACGACCAACTCCTCCAACCAAAACCAACCACAACAAGGTCAACCACCCATGTCCAACATCCGCAACTGGGGCACCTACCAAGTCGACTCTATCGCCGCCGATGACGCTTCGGTACAACGCGGAGGCTCCTCCGTTCTCTCCCTCAAGGAGGGCCGCAACGAGCTCCGCTTCCTCCCCCCTCCGCTCGGCAAATCTTCAATCTTTGCCATCGTTCACCAGCATTATATCAACCTCCCCGGCATGAAAGAGACCATCTCCTTCAACTGCCCTCAGGCGATGGGTTTTGGCTCTTGCCCCGTGTGCACCAAGGCCAACGCGCTCCGGTCCACGGGCCATGCGCCCGACTATGACCTCGCCAGGGAGCTTTCTCCGGGCCTGCGGGTATACGCCAACGTCATTGACCGCGATGCCGCCGATAAGGGCCCACAGACCCTGGGCTTCGGCAAGAAGATCTACACCGCGCTCACCGCGTTTCGTCAAGACCCGGTGGCTGGAGGTGACTTCTCTGACCCTATCTCTGGCTACGACGTGGTGATCAAACGCTCGGGCAAGGGCAAGAATGACACGCAATATGAAGTTCTCTTGGCCCGAAGCATGTCTCGCCTCGCCCCCGACGACGATGGTATCGCCCTCTGGGTGGACGCTGCCCCTGACCTGGCCAAGTTCGCCACCATCTTGCCCGTCGAAGAGATACAACGGCGGCTCGGGATGGGTGGGTTTTCTGGCGCCATCGGCGACGTCAACGTGGCCCTGCCCCCCCGCGGCCGCGGGGTCACTTCCTCGCTCCGCTAAGGTGTAACGGGCCTCTGCCTGGGCAACGGCTTCTCCTTTCCCGCTTGCTCCGGTAGAGTTATTACCTCGCCCTGCCCCCCGAGGCCCGTTTCAAGGGGGCTCTGCCGAGTGTTCGGTTTGCGGTTTGGGTGTCCTCTCCTCCCTGTTGGGACATCAGGGCCGTACCGGGTTCGAATCCTGGGCTCGGCACCACCTCTCTTGTGCGGGGCACCTCTTCGATCAAAACCTGCGGAGGTGCTCCTTTTTCTTTGCTTTGGCCTACAGCAAGGAGACCTCCACCATGCCTGTTGTTGCATTCGTTGCGGACGTGCACGTCGGGAACCACCGTAGATTCGGTGGCCCTGTTGAGATCGGCCTCAACCGTCGTTGCCGCCACACGGTAGAGTCATTCTCTCTGGCCCTCCAAGCTGCCAAGGACCGGGGTGCCGAGGCTCTGGTGGTTCTTGGTGACCTCTTTGATACCAGTAGGCCTGAGCCACAGGTCGTGGCCGCCATTGCCAGGGCCATTAAGGCCCATGGCCTGTGGGTCATCCTCTTGGCCGGCAACCATGACATCCGAACTGACGCCAGGGATGACCACGCCCTGGCACCCCTCTTCCCGCTCGCCACCATCGTGGATAGTCCCCAGCTGGTTCAAGCTTGCCCTGGCGTAGACTTGTTCCTGGTCCCGTTCTCGCCCCGCCCTGCCCCCCAGGCCATCCAAGACGGCATCGAGCAACTCCTGGGTACCCTCGCCCCGGGGGGGCACCCCCCCTCGGCCGTGCGTCGGGTACTGTGCATCCATGCGGGGGTGATTGATGATGAGACCCCTCCTTGGCTTCGGCAGTCGCCCGATGCGGTCTCGGTGGATGACCTCACGTCATACGCGGAAATGGGTGGCATGAGCCACGTCTTCGCAGGCAACTGGCATGACCCGGCCCTTTTCGTCGAGGATGGCAAGCCAACGGTCCTGCAGGTCGGGGCGTTGGTCCCCACGGGGTGGGACAACCCCGGCTGGGGCTACGGGACGGTGGCCCTGCTGGATACGAAAACAGGGGAAATCGATACGGTATTCGTACCGGGCCCAAGGTTTCTGACCGTGCGGACCGAGCAAGACTTGCTCGAGGTGCAGGTCTGCGCTCGCGAGGCGGGCTGTCGGCTCTACCTTCGGGTGGTGTGCTCCCCAGGGGAGCTTCACCTCGGGCGAGCACTGCTCGAAAAAGCCCTCGGCTGTGATAACCCCCTCACGCTCGGGGAAGTAGTTGTGGAGGAGGGGGAGCGGAGGGAACAGCTCCACGCCGCTTCGAAAGCGGCCAGAAGCGCGTTCGACTTGGTGGGGTCCTTGTCTGCGTATGTGCAAGGCCTCCCCCTAGAAGATGGTATCTCTCGGCCGAATCTCCTGTGCCGATGTCTCCGCCTCTTGGGGGTCGGGCCGTGATCCTCCGCTCCCTCCGTTTCTCCGGTTTTATGTGCCACCACGACACCTTCGTGGAGTTTCCCGAGCGGGGTCTGGTATTGGTGGTCGGGCCCAATGGGGCGGGGAAATCGGCGTTGGTCGAGGGGGTTGCCTCGGCCTTGTGGGGCTCTTCCGTAAGGGGTACCTCCCCTTGGCCTGTGGGTGGTGGCAGTGTGGAGGTCGTGACGGAGCTCGTTACCGCCAAGCGTTCTCGCAGTGAGGCGGGTAGGACGACACTTTCTTGGTCTTGTAACGGGCAACCCTCCCCAGCATACGAAACCACGACCAAAGCCCAAGAGGCCCTGGAGGCGTTGGTCGGCCCCTTCGACCTATGGCGTCGCTCGTTGGTTTTGGTAAGCGGAGAGGGTGCCCATTTTACCGGCGCGGCCGATTTGGAGCGCAAGCGCTTCCTTGAGAGCGTCCTTGGCCTTGAACGTATCGATCAGGGCTACCGCTTGGCAGCGGCCGAAGTCTCGGCCGCTTCTTCCGCCGTCACAGAGGCAAGGGTGGCCGTCGCAACGGCTGTGGGGCATTTGCAGGTGGCTCAAGCCAAACGGGAGCTTCTCGAACAGGTATGCCCCGAGCCCTCTGGGGGAGACGTGGCCTCGCTCCGTTTGCAGGTGAGCCGGCTCAATACGGCGCAAGAACTGGCTAGCAAGCGACTCCCCGAAGCCCAAGCGGAGGTAGACCGGCTCAACACGTCCTCTTCCCTTGCCGCAGCAAAGGTGCGGCAAGCTAGGGCTGGCGTTGCCGCCGCTGAACGCAATGCGTGTCCTACCTGCCTTCGTCCGTTGCCAGAGGCTCAACAGGCAGCGGACCAAGAAGCTGCGCAGAAGGAGCTTGTCGCCGCCCAAGAAGAGGCGGCCCAGCTGGGTGAGGCCCTCGCGGATGCACGGGCCTTTCTTTTGGATTTGGTACAGATTGCCGGTGAAACCAGGGGGCAGCTTCATACCCGCACCATGCAGCTTCGAGAGGCCGAACGGGCCGAGCAAATGCGGGCTTCCTTGGCTTCGCAGGTGCAAAAAGCCTTGGAAGTACAAGAAGCGTGTGAGGCTTCGGCGGTGGCTGCCAACGTAGCACTTGAGCTCGCTAGAGCCGAGGAGGCAGAAGCGGGGGCTGTGGTCCAAGTGCTAGGCCCTCGGGGGGTCCGTGGGTCGCTCCTTGCCCAATCGCTTGGTGCGTTGGAGGTATTGATTCATGGTTGGCTGGCGCAGCTGGTGGACGGGTGCACGGTCCGCCTGGGCTTGCAGGGAGAGAAAATCTCCCTGCTGGTGGAGGGGGCCGGGGGTGGGCACGGTTACCGAGGGGCTAGTGCGGGGGAGCGCCGGCGTATTGATTTTGCTGTCACGCTGGCGCTGGCTGACATGGTTTCGGCTTCTCGGGGTGTTTCGCAGGGGACCCTCTTCGCTGATGAGGTGTTTGACACTCTGGACCAGGAGAGTGTGGAGCGGGCGGGGCGCGTGCTCGAGCGTTTGGCGGAGGACCGATGCGTTGTGGTCATCTCGCACTCACCCGAGGTGGCCGAGTCGCTTCGGTACACGGCGCTGTGGCGGGTGGAGGGAGGTGTTGTTTCCCTTGGCAAATAGGGTGTTTCGTATGGTTTATCGGTGTTTTCGCAACGTCGAACAACTCTCGCTCGCCTTGTCGAACTGGGGGGTACAGTATGTCTAAAGAACTCGTTTACAATAACACGGTAATCAACTTCGAGGCTGAGCGCATATCGCTCACCGATATGTGGCGTGCTGTTGGAGGGGACCAAAACAAGAAGCCATCGCAGTGGTTGCGTACCGACCTGGCTCAGGAGTTCATCGCATTCGTGGAAGAAAACAGTAAAGGTGCGTATACGCACCTTTCGATTGTTGAGACGAAGGCTGGCGTGGGTGGTGGGACTTGGGCCCATTGGCAGGTCGCGATGGCCGCAGAGCTAAATACCGGCTTGGCCGGTATTTACGAAACACAACGTGGGAAGTGTGGAGGTATGACATGACAAGCATGAGTTTGGTTCGTATTCCGTTTCATGGCGAAGAGCTTCTGGCCGTACAAGATGAGCATGGGGTTTGGGTCGTGATCAAGCGCGTGTGCGAGAGCCTCGGATTGCAGGCTCACGGGCAGGCAGAGAAGCTCGCCGAGAAGGCTTGGGCAGTTACACAGATGAAGTGTGTAACTGCCCCGGACGGTAAAAATTACGAGATGCTATGCATCCACCTCGACTGCGTGCCCATGTGGCTGGCAACCATCGAGCCGTCGCGCGTGGCCGAGGAGGTTCGACCAAAACTCGTGGTCTTCCAGAAGGAGTGCGCCCGCGTCCTTCGCGACTACTTCTTCAAAGGGCAAGCAACCAACCCTCGTTCTGGGGCAGAACCACACTTTCCCGACTCACCAATCGCCCGCTTTGATCGGGTAGAGCGTGCGGCCGATCGGTTGCTGCGCGAGGGGAAGGTGACCGGGACCCAAGCCGCCGATATGGTAACCCGGGCCCTGAAGGAGCACCTGGGCTTCGACGCCACCGATACGACGCCCTTGGTTTATGCCCCTCGCTCCTTGCCCACGTCGCAGGAGAGGCCGGTGGCTACCGTGGTTGAGCCTGTTGATACGACCCTCTTCCCCTTTTTGGCAGGAGAGGCGGGTCTCTCCTGCAAGGAGGATATTGAGGCGTACCGTAAGGCCCTGCTCGAGCAGGGCGGCAAGCGATACAGGACCGAGCTCTCTAGGGAGGGCTATGGCAAGGTATTCGCCGCTGTGATGCGAGAGCTTGGGGCACACCCCGAGGCTGCCAAGGGGTATGAGCCGACCCCGGTGCAGGTAGAGGCGGCCAAAGCGTACACGTGTCGTGTGCCCATGGTCACGTCCACCTCGGCGGGTGGGGTCGTGATGACCCACACCAGGATTCGTGTGCAGTTCAACCACGCCGCGATTGCTCTGGTAAGGGCAGAGCTCCGCCGTCGTACTGTTGATTTGGTTGCAAGCCCGGGCCGTGGGTTAGGATTGTCGTATGGCGCAGTCACCAGAACAGAAGTTGACCAAGGTACGCCGGGGCAAGACCCCCTCTCTCGATCAAGAGGAGGCTTGCTTGTCTGGGGGTAAGGTGGTGGGGGTACCCGTCCTTCGCCCTTTGGATAGCGTTAGGCCTAACGGGTACAACCCAAACGTACAGGCCCCGCACGTATACGCTTCGCTTCTGCATGGCCTGCAAACAGACGGGTGGCTCGCTTCTCAGGCTCTCCTGGTATGGGGTACTGATGAGGGAGGCAGTCCTGTCAACCTCATCATTGATGGTGAACACCGTTGGCGGGCGGCCAGAGATCTGGGAATGACGGAGGGGCCTATGGTCTTTTTGCACGGCGTTACGGCTGCCAAAGCGAAGGCCTTGACTGTGGCAATGAATCAGCGGCGGGGTGAGTTTGACGAGGAGGGCCTTTCTGCTCTCCTTCATTCCCTGGACCAGGCGCCTGGGGTTGAGGCCTTGTCACTGGACCTGGGACTGTCCGTGGATTATTTGGAGTCGCTCCTTAGTGATGGTTCATCTTCGGCTTTGGAGGGGGCGCCTCATGGTCCAGTCTTGGTGGAGGAGGAGAAAGTCAAGGCTGATGTAAGAGGTAAATCGCTTCGTGTTATTATTACGTGTGAGGACATGGCGCAGTTGGCCGCTGTAGCTGAGCTCTGCAAGACTCGTGGGTGGGCGTATGAGGAGGATTTTTCATGACGGCTTTGACCGTTGTGTCCCTGTTCTCGGGGGCAGGTGGGTCTTCCCTTGGATACAAGCTCTCGGGGTATGAGCCTCGTTTGGCCGTAGAGTGGGACGATCACGCCGCGGCTTGCTATCGGTTGAACTTTCCTTCAACACCTCTTTATCACGGAGACGTAGCGGCTCTCTCTGATGAAGAAGCTCTGCGGTTGACAGGGCTTGAGCCAGGTGAGCTTGACGTGCTTGACGGGTCTCCTCCGTGTCAGGGATTCTCCTTGGCGGGGGGCCGGCAGGTGGCGGACAATCGGAATCACCTTTTTTCAGAGTACGTCAGGCTCATTCGGGCCTTTCGGCCACGCGCGTTCGTTATGGAAAACGTACCTGGGCTTTTGGGCGGTAAGATGAAGCTTATTTTTTTGGATATCATGGTGGCACTTCGTGCGTCGGGCTACCGCGTCAAGTGCGCCATCTTGAATGCCGCCGACTACGGCGTTCCGCAGGCGAGGAGGCGCACCATCTTCATTGGCTTTCGGGAGGACCTCGGCCTCGATCCTACGTTCCCTCCTCCGACCGTTGAGAAGCACGTCACAGTTGGGGAGGCGCTAGGCGCTTCGTGCTCGTGGCGCCAGACTGGGGGTCAAATGGGGTCATACAAGGAGAGCGTCGCGGGCGGCATCGTACAAGGGCTTGGTTGGTTTTCCGGCGGTAGGAACGAACAACACCCTCCCCATGGCTTGGACAAGCCAGCATTGACCGTGATGCGTCATGGTATTGGGCCGTCTGGCCAGCATCAGTACCAGGTAGCTGTGCAGGGGACTTCTCCCTTGTGTTCTCTCCTGCCTGCTCCTCCGTTGTCGGGCAAGGCCTTGCAAGTTGCGAGGGCCCTCAAGAAAGGGTGCAACGGGTCTTCGATCAATGGTCTTGATGGGTGGTGGAACACTTGCCGTTTGACAGACAAGAAACCCTCTCCGACCATCACCAAGGTTGGTGGCCTCTATGGTAAGTACGCCAAGTTGATTCATCACGCCGAGGTGCGTGGCTTGTCGGTCGGGGAGGTGATGCGTTTGCAGTCGTTTCCTGATGATTATCAGTGGCCGGAGGGTACAACGTGGGTAACTGGGTGGGCTAGAGTCGGGAACTCTGTCCCTCCGTTTATGATGGCCGCCATATCTTCCCATGTGGGGTCGTTCTTGCAGGAAGGTGGCAGGCCGTGAGCTCTTCGCTTTCTGGTGCCCTCTCTGGCAGGCATGTTGTTGGTGTGCCTGTCATATGTCCCTTGGATAGTGTCAAACCCAATCCCTGGAATCCAAACCAGCATACACTGCGTATCTTTGAGTCTCTCAAGCATGGGCTTCGTACTGATGGGTGGCTTGCTTCCCAAGCTCTCCTGGTGTGGGGCACCGACCAGGACGGTCAAACCAAGAACCTCATCATTGATGGGGAGCATCGGTGGAGGGCCGCTTTCGAGCTTGATATGACCGAGGCGCCCATGGTGTTTCTGCATGGGTTGCCGGAAGCGAAGGCCAAAGCCCTGACCATCGCTATGAACCAACGCCGGGGCGAGTTCGACGCCGCCCAGTTGGAAGAGCTGGTGCGGAGCATTCAGTACGACGTTGAAGATTTGGGTCAGGACCTTGGGTTGGGCGAAGAAGACCTGATGCGGATGTTGGCCGAAGCCCCGGCGGAGCTACCCGCTCCTTCGGTTGTGGAGGCCTCTCCGCCAAAGGAGCAAGAGGCCCCTGACCCCCTCGCTGGTGGGAAGATGAGCCCTGTTCGTATGGTTCAGCTATTTTTGGACGAGCAGACCCAACCTGTGTTTCGGCAGGCTGCCAAAGAACTCGCTGCTCGTTGGGGTACCAAAACCATCACGGATACCGTGTTCCGAGCCGTGATTGAGGCAGCCAAGGGGGCCCCATGAAAATCCAGCTCCGGTCAAAAGCCCCGGATGATGCCATCGAAGGCATGCTTGGCCGGAGGGCGGACCCATCCCATGCTGCTCTGCGCATTGCTGGTGATGCTTCGGTGTACAAGCCAAATGGTGAGCCCCTTCTGTTTCTGCTGAAGGGTGGTGTCTCTCAACAGGTCGCGGATGCGGCGTACCCATTCCTGCACTGGCTCCGTCGTGCTATCACTACCAACCGCGCTGCCTACGCTGGAAGTGGTCGGGTTCCCACGGTACTGAAAGATGGTAGCATCTCCAAAACGACCATTGCGGCTCCTTCTCGGTCATGCATTGTTGGGTACATGGATAGGTATCCCAGACGCCCCTTCTGCCGTCCTTGTGCGCTCTCCTCTAAACGGCCAGAAGAATGGGCTTCCTGTCTCCCCCTTATTGAAGAAGTGGCCAGGGCGTTCGAACGTACGGTACCACACAGGTACCATGCCCAGCTGGAAGCTGCCTCCGTAACGCACCCGGCTTACGTAATCCCAGGCACCCCGTTTACAACCCTCACGGTCAACAACACGACCTCGGCGGGGTACCATCGAGATGCCGGCGACTTCAAACGTGGCTTTGGGGCTATGCTCGTTCTGCGTAGGGGGGCCTACAGGGGATGTGACCTGGTTGTCCCTGCGTTCGGCGTTAGCGTCGACCTGGAGGACCGGGACTTGATCTTCTTCGACGTGCACGAAATCCACGGCAATACGCCCTTCTATGACGTTCACGGTCCAATATGTGAGCCAGAGAAGGGCGGGTACGAACGCATCTCCGTGGTCCTGTACTTTCGTGAGCGGATGACCGAATGCCTTGCTCCAGAGCAAGAACTAGAGCGTGCAAAATCCCTTGGCGTGCTCACCCTCGATGAGGAGACCCACACGCCATGAAAACAACTGTTGCCCTTTCGGGGACCCCACGGTGAGATTGCCCGCATACCCCCCTGGCCCACTGGTCGCAGTCCTGGGGGTGCGGGTAGGCATCGTCCCGATGGGCACGCTAGCCGGCCTTCCTGCCGTCTTCCTGGGCATGAGTGGCTGTAACCTATGGGACGGGCGGCCCTTTGCCAGAAACGAAGCTGCCTCCTGCTGTGCCCGCTACTGCGACGCCTCCGTTCGGGGCGGCACCGTATTCTCCTGGGAAGAAGTCCTGGGGCGCGTCGGCTCGGTTGGGCTTCCACCAGGGTCCTGGCTGGTACTGGGGGGCGGGGAGCCGACCGAGCAGCTGCTGCCCAGCATGGTGTCTTCTGCCCACGAACAGGGGTGGAAGGTGGCCGTAGAGACCAACGGCACCCTGGCCTGCCCCGCCCTGGGCTCGGTTGACTTGATCATTTGGTCTCCCAAGCCAGACGTCGACTCCGTGCTGCCTCGCCCCTTCGTTGGAGAGATGCGCGTCGTGCTCCCTGGCTCCCCCGACCCTCGGGTCGATTGGACTCCAGCACGTCTGGACGCCCTGGCCCAATCCTGCCCGCTTGCCTCTTGCTTCGTCACACCCCTCGACCCCCCTTTGGACGACGACGGGTCGGCCACCTTTCTCCGCTCGTCCGAGGGGCCCCCGGACGCCTTGGCCGAACACGCCTTCTCCCTAGCGTTGGCGCGGTGCATCCGGTTCGTCTCTTCTCGGGGCAGTCGCTGGCGCCTCGGGTTGCCAACCGACAAGGTGCTCCCTCTTGCGCTAAGCTCGCCCACATGAACCTAGCCCGTCACGCCCTGCTAACCGACCATCCTCGTCGTGTCCTATTTCAGGCTGCGGCCCAGCGTGCCGGAGCAACCGTCGACGAGGTGGTGCGCGCAGGCCTGGGCCGTACCAGGGTGCCCCCGGCAGCCAAGAAGGCTGCCCAAGAACTGCGCAGCCAAGACCCCCAGGCCTTTCGGGGCCTGGACCGCTGGCCAGAGCCATGCTCCCTAGAATGCGGCACCGACCTTCGACAGGAGCGCCCACACGCTTGCCCAGATTGCTCGCTTGCCATGTGCAAGGTCTGCTCCCTTACCTGGGGCGGGCGTTGCCCTCCCTGCTTCGAGCTCTTCGAGTACAAGAGACGACAGCTGCTTGAGATGGGGGCCTCCTTGGCCGAGGGTGCTTCTCTGGGTGCACCTTCCTCTTCTTAGGGGAGGGAGGGTAGGGTCGATGGCCGACAATCTGGAGCGTCTGGTCGAAGGGGCTCGTGCCGCACACCCCTCGGCCGAAGTACACGTCCGCTGCGTGTCCGGGAGCAAGCTGGTTGTCGTATCGGTCAGCGTGGGCGGGGCCGTACTGGTGGAGACTCTGCCAGGCCCCCTGCAAGACGCGATCTACGTAGCACTCTCTCGCCTCCTGGGGCTCTCTTCTCGCGTCCGGGTAGCAATCGACCCTGCCGATGCAGCCCGCTACGAAGCCCTCTTGGAGGCGAAGGCATCCAAGAAGACCGAATAAGGGGGTGCAGCCTCGCCCTGGTGTGCCTACGTTACCTGAGCGGATTGTTGCTTGGGAGACGTTATGCTGCCTCGCGTTGTTCGGGCTAGGCCCGGTGCCAACCCACCTTTGGTTATTTGTTACCATCTGACGGCGCAACTTGACGGGGCCATCCTGTCCGCGTTGGGCTCGCTTCCCGCTGTGATCAACGTCACGGGTCAGCCAGGCAAAGGCCTCTACCGAAATGCAGGCATAGACCTCTCCGAGGTACTGACGTTTGCCAGCCACATGGTCGGCTATGAGCAAGGGCCTCTCATACTGGTAGGATTTTCCGAGGGGTGCCAGGCACTCCGTTCTATCCTCCTGTCAGGAGGGACTCCCACAGCCGTCGTCGCAATCGACGGCACCCACGGAGACTGGCCCACGCGGCAACCCTGGCAACTGGAGTCTTGGCGTGGTGCGTTTGAGAGGGCTTGCCAGGACAATGGATGCCTGTTCGCGGCTTCTCATTCTGGTCTGACCTACGTAGAGTCCCTCAAGCCCCCGCACATCCCCTACGCCTCTTCTTGGCGCGTTCTGCGAGAGGTGACCGGTTGGCCCCTGGCGGTCTCAGCTTCTGTACACCAGCCCGTCATCTCCCGAGAGGGAGGCGCCGTCGTGTACTCCACCGATAGCCAAGACCATGTGGCCCAAGCAACGGGCATCTTGCCGAGGATTCTCCGAGACGAGGTACGCCCTCTTCTGTCCAGGCTGGTCGGATCGGAGAGCACGACCCTCCCCCCCGCCGTTCCTTCCCCCCCGCCTGCCTCACAGCCCCAAAGGCTGCCCGCCGTACGCACGCCTCACCCAGCTTCCGAGGTGGGTGAGGCCCTGGCCTCCGTATGGCCTCTCGTGCTCGGGGGCCCCCCACCCTCTCGGGACTCGGTGGCGCTCCTCCTCGCCCAATGGGCCCTCGAGACCGGGCGGGGTAAGTCAATGTACGCCAACAACCTCGGCAACGTCAAAAGTCGCCCCGGGGATGGCAGGTCTTGGTGTTTCTTCCCCTGCAACGAGCTCCTCTCCCCCGCGGAAGCCCAACGCCTCGTCGCCTCCGCCCCCCCAAGGGAGGATGGGCAGGGGCCCTCTGCTGTGGTGACCAGCACACCCGCGGGCAAGGCCGTCGTCTGGTTCTACCCGCCCCATGCTGCGTGCCGCTTCCGGGCGTTCGAAACCCTCCAAGAAGGCGCCGCTGATTACCTCCGCTTGCTCGCCGACCGGTTCGCTTCGGCTTGGGCCCATGTACTCGTCCCAGACCCCCAAGCCTTCGTCTTGGCGCTCAAAGCAAAGGGCTACTTCACAGCCGACGTGGCCCCTTACCTAAAGGCGGTTGCCAGTCTGTACCAGGAGTACCAGGCCTTGGACTTCTCACTCCCGCCCGGCACAGGCGCAGAAGGCTCTTGCCCCGACGGCTTGTGCCAGGCGGATAGGTCCAAGGTGCTTGCCCTTGTTTCCTCTACCCTCTCAGATTCGATTTCCTCCCACATACAAGAGTCGTTTCGCGGCCCGTCGGACCTCGGTACGTAGTGTGGAACCCTGCCCATATGCAATGGTCAGACGAACCGGTCGAGCTACTGTTGAATGGTATCACTTGCAGTGCTTGTTCGGTTCGGCGTGTGTCTCTTCATGGCCGCGTTGCCTCCCCTTGCCGAAAATGCGTTGCACCAGGTAGTCGTGGGTTTCGAAAGCGGGACGTTCTTTGCCACCTCCTCATGCAGAGGGGGGCTTGCTCCTTGGAGCTGGGTGCTGGTAGTGTTTTCGTATACACGAGGGCGCCCTTTCTGCGGCTCTCCTTTCTCAGTGAAAGCGGGAGGGAATGCGAAAATAGGCTGTTTGGCCCATCCTGGGTTCTCCTCGCTTTTGGTTGTTACAAGTCCCTGTTCGACGCCGGACTCCTCTACCCTGAATACTTCCCTTCCGGCCTGTCCCCGCTGCGACATGGGGTGATACCTTCCTCTTCTGGCATGGTCGTGGCCTTCCGCCGCTTGGTCAACAAGATGACCCAAGAGCCAGAGTGGCGAGCTCCTCTGGTATCCCTCCTCTCTCTGGGATGCGGTGCACAAGAGGTCGTCTCTTTGCTCCAAGGCTACGCCCCCGACCTGCTCGAACCCGTTACATGGGCGTCCTCCCCATGACCGCAGGCAATGCTGGGCCCGCTTCAGGGCGCCGCCGCGACTTCGACGCCGCTTCCGATCCCGAGACCGAGGTGGCTCACCTGCTTCTCTTGGCGTATACCTTTCCCGATGAGGTTCTACAGAATCCTATCTTGCCACTGCTCGCCCTACAAGACCACAGGACGTACCTAGCAATCCTACAACGCTGCGCCGACGCACATGCCCACGAAAGGTGGCTGTCTGCCCGGGAGGTCGCTGGGCCGCGCTTACGCCCCCTTGGGCCTCTCGCCTTGTCGGTCACGTGCCCATTGCGCCCTCTTTGCGCTGCTTTCTTTGCGCGCCAGGCTTGGTTGTGTCGCTCGCCCAGCGTAGGTTGTGGTCAGGTTTGCGCTTTCTCGTGCACAAGCCCCCCTTAGGTCCCATGGGTTCCAAGCCATTTACAGCTGCACTGTACGATGCCCTCGTCGAGGGCTACCGCCGATACCCCGGCCAACACTCTGCCGTCGCTCGCATGGCTGGGTGTGATAAACGCACCGCTCGCCGCGCTTGGGAGGGTCCCCCCTATACAATGGGCGGTCGCGAGTTCGCTCAGCCGATTCGTGAACTCTTCGCCGCAGAAGAGAAGGTGCGCCAAGAGAGGCTCACCCTCGACCTAGAAGAAGAAGCCCAGCGCCAAGAAGAAGAGCGCCAGAAAAGAGAAGAGCTCGCCAAAGAGCGCGACCGCAACCGCGGTCACTCCATGCGACTCGGGGGTCACCTCGTTATTCGGGGCTATGCCGCTCTTAGCAAACTCGTCCCAGGCCTAGAGAAGCAAGCCGAGCGCTCCGCCGAGGAACTGGTCCGTGGCACCAACGCACTCGGTCAGCCCCTCAACCTGTCTCCCGAGGTAACACTGCGCATGATCCGCAGCTTCAACGGCGCCGTCAAACAGCTGGGGGACTTCCACGAACGTATGGAAACCCTGGCCCGCCTCGATGAGGGCCTCCCCACCGACATCGTAGGCATAGGCAATGCGGCCCCCTCCACCTTCGAAGAGCTCGAAGCCCAACGCCAAATTGCAGAAATAGCCCTCGCCCGCGCACGCTCTCGGCGCGTCCTACCCTCCGCTCCTCTCGACCAAGGGGCCATCGATGCAGAGGGTGAGTTGGTTACCGTCGATAATGACGAGGGGGACGGAGACGCATGAGGGCCGCTACCGCAAGCGCAGTAGCCGCCCATGCGCTGGAAGCCGCCGCTGGCTTGGCCCTCACAAGGCTCAACATCGAAGCCGCTCGGCAAGACCCGGCCATCTTCGTTCGCTTGGTACTACGCGACGAAGAGACGGGCAAGGTCATCGATCAGCAGCCGTTTCACGATGAATGGCAAGACGAGCTATCAAAGCACGACCGGCTCGTCCTGTGGTCGTCGATCGAGTTCGGCAAAAGCTCCCAGATTACAGTCGGCCGTGTGCTCTGGGAGCTCGGCCGTAACCCCTCGCTCCGCGTCTTGATTGCTACAAGCACGGTCCGGGCTGCACAGAAAATCATCCGCACGCTCTCCAAGTACATCGAGACGAGCGAAGCCCTGCGCGCGGTCTTTCCCCACCTCCAACGAGCCAAAGACCACCGCGCTCCCTGGAACATGAGCGCGCTCACCATAGAGCGGCCGGTCATATCCAAAGACCCAAGCGTTCAAGCCTGCGGCGTCCGTGGGCGCATCATCGGCTCTCGCGTAGACTTGCTCGTTTTCGACGACGTTATCGATGGTGAGAACACGTCGACCTCTGAAAAAAGAGACGGCGTGTTTGACTGGCTCAGGCAAACGCCCCTGGGCCGGTTGACCGAGCACGCCCGCGTCTGGGTTGTCGTCAACGCATGGCACCCCAAAGACGCCGCTCATCGTATGGTCGATGAGCTCGGGTACCAGGGCAGGCGCTACCCTGCTCTCACCCCCGAGGGAATACCGCGCTGGCCCCGCCGCTGGTCGCTCAAACGCCTCGCCCGCAAGAAGCGAGACCTGGGCAGCCTCGAGTTCTCCCGGCAACTGCTATGCATAGCCAGGGACGAAGGAGCTTCCCGCTTTCGCAAGGCTTGGCTCGACGCCGCGATGCAAGCAGGAATGGGCCTTCGCTTCGTTCGGCGGGCGGCCAACCTCCCACCGGGGTTTGCCATCTTTACGGGGGTCGACCTTGCTGTGTCTCGCAAAGACTCGGCCGACCTGACCGTGCTCGCTACGGTTCTGTGCTACCCGCCCTGGCACCCGAGTCGCCCGGGGGCTAGACAGGTGTTGTGTTTGGAATCGGGGCGTTGGTCAGCCCATGAAATCGTGGCTCGCATCGATGACCACGCCGTACGTTACGGAGGCCTTGTAATCGTAGAGAACACCGCGTGCTTCGTGCCCGGTACGCGGGTGCTTACGAGTACGGGTTACAAGCCCATAGAAGCTATCCAGGCTGGTGACCTGGTTTGGACGCATAAAGGCCGGTGGCGGCCCGTTATCGGGGCGATTTCTTCCCCCCCTCGTGAGGGTTGTACGGTCGTGACGGCGAAGGCTGTGGGGACGCTGCCTGTGCGGGCAACGCCGAATCACTGGTTTTGGTTGCGCGAAAAAGGGCGTACTCCGGGGTACAAGGGAGGGCACCATAGGCCCGTTGGAGAGCCATGCTGGGTTTCTTATGGCTTCCGTGACAAGCCGGCTTACGCAGCTTTGGCTTGCCCTAAGTGGCCGAGTCTAACCCCGACCCTGACGTTGCCCGCTACAGCTTCTGGGCCAGCGGCCTACGTGGAAGTAACAGAAGCTCTTGCCCTCGTTCTTGGGTTGTTTATGGCGGAGGGGCACGCCACCAAACGCCAAGTGTATTGGACGCTTGGTGCGCGTGATGTATACCTCGCCGACTTGATCGAGCGGGCCATTCGGCCCTTGGTCAAGGGGGTTATCTCCCGGCGCCGAACCGGCGGGGTCGTTCGTCTGGTGGTAAATAGCACTTCCCTCGCGTCCGCCCTTCATTGGGGGACGTTCGATAAAAAGTGCCCTCCGCTTGCGTGGATGGGGTGGCCTCTCCCGGTACGCTTGGCTGTGGTGCGTGGGTGGTTGCTCGGGGATGGGTGCGTAAAAGTCGGCCACAAGGCGAAGCGGCCAGGGTGGTACTTGCAGGGATGTACCGTCTCTCGTGATTGGGCCCTATTTGTGCGCGCCACCTTGGCTGAGATTGGCGCTACCGTTTCCCTTTCTCGGAGGTCTCCCCGTAAAGGTGTGATCGACGGACGACGGGTTTCCTGTAAGGAGCTCTTTTGCTTGAGTTTGACCCGGGATGGGTCGAAGAGGCTTCGATCACTCATGACTAGCCCGGAAGAAGCCCAACGCTGGGCTTCTTGGTGGGCTGGGGCAGCACCCGTTCTTCACAAGCACACGGGGCATGTCGTGTTTGACGGGCTTCATGCTTGGGGCCCCGTGCCAGGGCTCGAAACCTCCTCGTTCGAGGCTTGGGATGGCCCAGTGCATAACTTGGTCGTAGAAGAGGACGAGTCGTACACGGTGGAGGATTTCATCGTGCACAACGCCCAAGACTACCTACTCCAGTTCGCGCGGCGGCTCACCCGCGCCACCCTGCTCCCGTTCACCACAGGGAAAAATAAGGCCGACCCCTCGTTTGGAGTCGAGAGCCTTGCTGCCGAGCTCGAAGCGGGCAAGTGGATTTTCCCCTCCTACGACGGTCAAGCGGCCCCTCCGGAGATAGAAGCTCTGGTGGCGGAATTTCTATACTACGACCCAAAAGGCCATACCGGAGACCGCATCATGGCGCTCTGGATGGCCCGAGAGGCCGCCCGGCGTTGGGAGCGGTCTCTTGTATTGCAGCAGCAAGCCGAGACCACGCTGGCTGAAGAAGCAGGGGGCTCCGAGGAGGCAAGCGAACAGGTCTCCCCCGTGGTCGAGCAAGACGTAGGGGAAGGTAAGGAGCGGGGCGGGCGGAACCTAGGTGAGGCCGCATGAGCCGATACCTCGTTCGTCTTGGGCCCACAGGGCCTGCGCAATACAAGATGTCGTTCCCGACCTACGACCGCGGGGAGGTCACCGTCCGCACAATGGTTCTCGAGGTAGCCCCAGGCGCCGCGTGGCCCCTGATGGCGTTTGAAGCCGAGCGCACGCTCGACGAGCTTCGTCGCATCTCTCCCGGGACCACGGCGCATATCTACCCCTGGCAGGGCCGGGTACCTCGCTACTACCTCTACGGTCGGTGGGGCGGAGACAGCACCTTCCCGCTGGTCGCTTCAGCCAGCAAACGGCCCACTTTGGCCGGATGGGCCGAGGCCACAGTCTTCTTTCGCAACCGCCCCGGGGCTCTGCCCGCCTACTTCGAGTGTCGGGCTCTACGAGACTTGGAGGCTCCCCCCAGGGAGTCGGTCCCGATCCAATACATGCCCCTGCCAGGGGGGCCTTCTTGGCGCTGGGTTGGGGCTTGGCCGACCCTACCTCTCACGCTCCCGCTTACGATGGTCACGATGCCCGATGGTACTCCGGAAGAGCTTTGGCTTCGCACGTGCTTGCCTGGAGTGGGGGGTCACGTCCGGCTGCGTGTGGACCGGGAAAGGGGCCAGGTCTTCGATGATGGTGCGGTCTTCGATGCGCTCTTGGATACGTTTCGTCGGGCACCCGCTGCCCAGGCAATGGCTTCTTTCCTTCGCTCCGCAGCGGTGCAGTCGAAGCTCAGCCTGACCGTGGGCCCTCGGCACGCGAGCTTTGCGCTAAGCGCGGACCTCTCTACGCAAGCGCTCTCAGGCTTCATCGAGGTCTACGAACGCGTCTCTCGTTGGGCCGTACAACTCCTTGTCGGCCGGGGGGAGTGTGGCTAGGCTCTCTTCTCGGCGAGGACAAGAGGGGTGGCTGGGGCATACGGCTCCAGCCACCCCTTCCCTTTTGGCCTAGGGGGGCGGAACCCCTAGGGTCATGCCCAACGACCGCACGCTAGTACTTTTGCAGCACAATAACCCGCCTACCTACCTCGTCCGCCCTGGGGTGGAGTCGCTCGACCCTTTCGGGGCCACGTCCTACGATGACGATGCGGCTGCGATCGAGGCGGCCTCGTCGCACCAAGCCCTCTTGGCCCGCGTCGACACCAGCTGGTGGAGCGGGCGGTTCCGCTTTGCCCTGGTTTCGTCTCGCAAAGCTGTGCTTGAGCCTTCCCCGCCTGTGCTTCTCTACAACGGGGTGGGCTACGCCCGTTTGGTCGAGGTCTGGGGGTCCGATGCGCGCATCATCGAAGCGGCCCGCATGTCCACGGGTAAGGGCTTTTTGGGGTGGGGTCCGCAAGAGTGCGCGGCGTGTGCGGGCACGGGCGAAGCCGCGTCGGACGAGGACACGAGCAACACCCCGCCGTGCCCAAAGTGCAAGGGGGCAGGTACGCTCCCGGGCGACGAGAAGCTCTTGTCGTTTCTCTGGCGGGGTTACCACCATACCCCGTGGGAAACGGTGGGTATGGTGGTCGAATACGAGTGCCCCATCTTCGTAGAGCGGCAAATGGTTCGGCACGGCACCCTTCGTCGCAACGAGCTCTCGGCTCGCTACACCGAACTTCCCGACAGGGCTTGGTTGCCAGGCCCCGGTCAGGTGCGGAGGCAACCTACCGCGGGCAACAAGCAAGTCGGAGTGGATGACCAAGCATGGCGGGCACTGAACGAGCGGCATATCCTCGACAGTATGCAGGCTGCTTACACGTTCTCGGCTGGTGTATATGCGGACTTGCTGGAGCGAGGGGTGGCCCGCGAGCAAGCCCGCTCGGTTATGCCCGTCGGCATTTTTACCCGGGTGCGTGTTGCCGGTTCCTTGCGCAACTGGCTGCACTTCTTCGGGCTTCGCCTCGACAAGCACGCGCAGGCCGAGACTCGTGAACTGGCACGGGCGCTTGCCGGCTTTGCCTCGGCGCATTTCCCTCGCAGCTGGGCCCTATTTGAGGGCTACGACGTTGATAAGCCTGTGGTGGCCGAACAGAAAGAGGGGCTCTGATGGCACGGAGACCTGACCATGACCTTTCGCCCGACCTCTTGTTTTCCTTCCCCGCTTCGGCCGATGACTTCTCGGTCGCTCTCGGGGTGTTGGGGCTTCTTTGCGAAGCCCAAGTCAACCTGCACGTGATGGTAAACGGAGACGTGTCTAGATTTTGCTTGTCGGTGCCGGGGCTAGGGATTGAGCTGGATTACGAGGAGAGTGGGGCCGACGACGTGATGCAGCTGGTGGGCCTTGGGGCAGCCATTGCTGCTGGGTTGCAGCCGGAGTCCGCGCGCCGATACGCCCTTCTGTCATTGGTCCGGCTCACCGGGGCCGAGGATTTGGCTGCTCGGCTCTACCCTTCGGGAAGCGACAAGCAGTAACCCATGCGCACGTGCACTCTCCGCCCTTCGTTGGCGCTTTCCCATGTCACCGAGAACTCGGTCGACTCTCCGCTCTCCTTGCCTCTGCTTCGCTCGCTCTGGTGGCTGGTGGACGATTTGCGGGCTTGGATGAAAACGTCTCACCTTGCGGCCAAGACGGGTAGCAAGGTTGCAGATAAGCACGCCCGGTCTAACCGCCTTGCTCTTCGCCAGAGCCTGGCCCGGGTTGCTTGGCTGGTTGAAGAGGGGGGCGAGGAGGTGGACCCGCTTGGGGTAGAGCAGCTGTACCGGGCTTCTTCTGGCATGGTCATAGCGATGTGGTTGGCCCATGACTGCGCTGTGGATGCTCTGGGTATACTGAGCGACTACGATGCGGGCCAAGAGAGCTACGACCGGCTGGCGCGGGCCTTCGTCCGCTTGGGGAATGCGTTGGATGCTTTTGAGCGGGAGCAGGGGTTGCTATCGACGGCGGCGCCTGCCCGAGCGGAACCCTCGGGGCATGAGCAACGTCCTGCCTCAAGTCTCGCGTGAATACGCGGGTCGCATAGCCCACGCGTTTCTGATCGATGAGCACGGCACCGCCTACGAGGATTTGTCCGAGGACCGGAGGGAATGTTTGCGCGCACTCGGGGAAGAGCTGGTGTTGACCGGGGTGCAAGCGACGCTGGCCACGAAGATGGTTGAGCCACGCATGGGCTATGCCGTCTCGGCTTGGGTGGTGGTGAAGCCGGGGGCTGACCGCCCTTACGCGAGCTTTCAGCCCCCGACGGGCTACAAGCGCAAGCCAGGGGCGAAGGTGTACCGAATATGGATCCCTTTGCCTGAACCTTGGCCTGTGGACGGGGTGATTACGGTGCCTGTCTCGTACGACAATGAGGCGGGCTCGGAAGCAGCGTCGCTTGTGCAGGAGGACGAAGCGACGTCTGCCATGCCAGGCGCGGCTGGGGTGAGGGGAGGCTGAGATGGCAAACGAAGACCCGCCCGCTGGGCTTCAAGGGCCTGTTGCGGTGAGCCCTGCTCTTCAACAGGGCGACGTACCCGACCTGGTAAACGCACCGCCCCATTACAAGAACCACAAGAGCGGCATCGAATGCATTGACGTTGCCGAGGGCTTGTCGTTTTGTGTCGGCAATGCACTCAAATACTTGTGGAGGGAGGACCACAAGGGTGTGGGGAAGCAAGATGCGGAGAAGGCCGCTTGGTATTTGCGGCGGGAGTTGGCGCGGGTGGCTCTGGCGTTGGCCAAGGGGAAGCTGGTGTTTATCCCTCGCTCTCGGTACCGCAAGCTTGCCGCCAAGGCTCTGGCCCATACGCCCCCTTCCCCGCTGCACGCGTTGCTATTGGCGGTCTCTGATGGGTCTGTTTACGACGTGCCCATGCTAGAGTCGCTGCTGATGCTGGTCGAGGCGAGTATCCATGCTCGGTATGGGGGTGGGGCGTGACCGGGGCATTGGGAGCGCCTGAAGTACCCGACGTCTGGGTGCTTTATACGAACTGGCGAGGAGAGACGGGTTGGAGGCACATTCGCCCGATACGGCTCTTTCTAGGGCCGACGCTGCATCACCCAACCCGCGGGTACATCTTGCTGGCCCTCGATCTCGACAAGAAGGCCGAGCGGGATTTCGTCATGACGAGTGTGCTCTCATGGCGGGATGAGCCACCCGACGTGGGGGCCGGGGGTCTTGGGGGGCAGAACCCATAGCGTATGAGCTCGTGCCGATACCTCCTCCAACCGTATGTAGGGGCCGACTACATGGCCTCTCGCTTTTTTCTCTTGGCCAAGGGGGGCACCCTTTTTCGCCCCTGGCGGGCCAAGGTGGAGGACTCGCCCGCGGGGAGGGTGCTCCGGGTAGAGGCCGTGCAGGCGGAGGGGCAGGCAGACCTATTGCCTCGGCTGGTGGGGGACGGGGAGGGGTTCGTGGCGGGACCTCTCCGCTTGTATGTGCTGGGGGAGCTGGCCAAGGTTCGGTTGTTCGTGGTGGAGGTACCCGACAGGGCGCGGCTGGTGCACCTGCCGTTTTCGCTTGAGGTGGGGGCTGTAGAGCCGTTGCTCGAGACCGTGGTGATTCGTGTACTCTCGGTGCAGGCGACGGATTTCTCGAGCGGCGACCTCGGGTTGCCCGAGCAGGTACGTGCGGCCGCCCTGGCCTACCAGCCCCTGGCTGTGGCCTCCAGCCGCCCCTCCAGGAGACCTTCCCGTGGGACCTTACCGCAGTGCCCAGCCCTCGTTCAAGGAGCCGTTTTGCCCTGGTTGTGGACGCCGCGGGTGCGTTCTCTTGGAGGGCCGGGGCCGAAGGAGGCCTTCCCCCGTTGTTCGTGTTCGGCCCCGGCCCTTGGGTTGGGCGCTGCTTGGGCTCTTTGGTTTCTTTCTTCGGGGGGCGGGTGCCCTGCTTCGTTGGATAGGCCGGCTGCGCTAGGCGTGCTTGGTGTTGTTTGGGGGGGTGGGTTTGGCAGAACCTCTCAGCCCATGGCCGAGCGAATACGTGTGGTGACAGGTTCTTTGGTTCGTGGCGGGCGCATTCTTCTTTCACAACGCACGCCCACGACGCTGAATTTTCCCCTTCTCTGGGAAGTGCCTGGAGGGCGGGTGGAGAAGGGCGAGTCCGACCAAGAGGCGTTGGCGAGGGAGTTTCTGGAAGAGGTGGGGCTTCGGGTGCGGGTATCGCCGGCGCCTTTCTTTCAGGAGGAGTTCGACCCTCCGCTGCTCTCTGACCCCTTTTTGATGGTGCAGTACGAGGTTTTCTTGCTGGGGGAAAACCAATCGCCCCGGCTGTTGGACGCGGTGGGGGTAGGCTGGTTCGAGATGCCCCTCCCCGTGGGGCTCCCGACGGTGCCCTCGTTGATTAAGGGGGTGCCTGCGTTGTGCGACAGTTTGCGGGAAGAGGGGAACGAATATGGCTTTGCCCGATAGTCCCGTTGAGGGGCCGGCTGTGGTGTTCTCACTGCGGGCGTTGGTCTTGGTGGCCCTTTCTCAGGGCTCGGCCAACAAGGAGCAGGTCTTGATGCGGGTCCAAGCGTTGGGTTCACCTGTTACGAAAGTGGGTATGCCGCTGGGTGAGTTGGTAGAGATGGAGGCTGTGGAAGCCGAGCCCATTTTTAGCGGGAGCAAGGGCCGCCCCTTCAGTCGCTATTGCATTACGGACCGGGGCCGGGCGTTGCTTCAGGCCTGGCGGCAGGTGGCGATGGCGCTTCTGGCTGGCTTGAAGCCCCCTGCTTTGGGGCAGGGGGCTTCGGTGCATCGTTGGCCGGCAAGAACCTGCTTGCGGTCTTCCTCCGAGCCGTGACAGGCCGTTCGGACGGCCTTCGTACGGGGGGTGACGGTCTGGGGTGTGGGCCTTAGGGTTAGGGCGAGGTCTACCGCGATGCGCCGAGCCTTTCTTCGTCACCCCGAGGACCCCCACCGCACCGAGGACGGCTCGCTCTTCGTGCGGGAGGAGATTGTGCGCGAGGCCGCTTTGGTGCTCTCGGATTACGCGGTCAACGGGGGGTCGGGTGCCCTCGTGGGGGACCCCGTACACGAAGAGGTTACCGAGGGCAGAACGCTGGGTAGCATTCGTCGTCGGCAGGCTGGCTCCAAAGAGGTTTCCTATTCATCGTGCGGGGATTTGCCGCACTGGCTGGAGTTTCGACTGGGGTACCGAGACGAGAGGCACCTCAACCGCGACGGGGATGGGGGGTCGCACCGTTGGTCGTTTGGGCGCCGAAACAACATCACGATGCTCTCGGATGACCCTGCGGTGGTGAAGGCTTCCAAGGGCAGCCCACTCCGCCCTGAGCCCGGTGACATCTTGTTCGTGATGAACTCATTTGGTGGGCACGTCTGTATTCTCCGCGCCTGGGAGGAGAATCGAGATGTGATCGAGCCGATGGGTGTGGTTGTGACCGATGATTATGGGCAGCCGGATGGGCAACGGCGGTACAAGAACTTCGCTCGGAGGGGGGGCGTTTGGTACTTGGGCCACAACCCGCTGCTCTGGTGGGTTGATATCACCAAGCTGCGTTTTACGGAGAGTGCGGTTTTGCCCGACGCCTGTATGCTCGGGGTGGAAGATGAAAATCCTTACGAAGAGCCAGGTATTCAACGGCCTGTGAAGGATTGACCAGGCAGTTGTGGCGATTATCACCATGACTGCGGCCCTCAACTCCGCGTTCAAATACGCCCCCGTTTGCTTTGGGTTCGTGGCCGGGTTTCTCCTGATTTTGCTGGGCTTTTCTTGCTGTTCTATGCAGGACCGTGACCCTGGTACGCACACGTTTATGGCGCTGTCGTGGGCGGCCGCACATGACGTTCTTCCCCGTACGGTAGATTGCGAATCCTCCGGGTTTTGCCTAGTTTCTTACGTCGACCACGTGGGTGTGGTGCGTGTTCTGTACTTGGACTGCGGCCGTGAGGGTTGCCGGTTTCAAGCATCACCGCCTTGACACGGGCATTTGCCGCTTTGGTGTAGTAGATTCCGGGGGAGACACTACCGACCAGAGCCAAAGGAGGCTCCGTGCCGGCCCCGAGATACAGCCCCGTCTTCCAACCGGCATCGTCCGGACGCAATGAACGAGCCCAACCGAGGGCTGGTTGTTGCTTGGAAGGGGGTTTGGGCTGGGCGACTGTGCGCATGGGGCGTGCTGCTTGTCCGGCTACTTCCTCGGTTTCGTCGGTTTCTGCCGACCATGCCCCCTTAGACCAGGAGATACGTCATGTATACCACACCCCCTCCCCCACGTTCTTTTCGGCGATTGCCCCGAGACAAGTCCCCCCACCGGGACGCGCTTCTCCGCGACCTGGGGCGTTTTGGCTACCTAAAGGAGGGTACCGATGAAACGCCACGGGGCCAGGCGTTGGCCGACTTGGTGGACGACCGGCTTGTGGAGCGCATCGGGGATGTGTTCGCGTTGACCCACTTTGGCCATGCCGAGATACGCGCCCGTCGCGGCGATAGACGTCCCGGCTCGGCGTAACCAACGACCGAACTGGGGCGCGGAACCCCTAGGAGTATGCGCGTGACACCTGCCTCCGTGGTCCTCCTTCCCTCCCCCCGGCATGACTCCCTCTACCTGGGTCTGGCCTCGGCCGCTGCTCGGGGGGGTACGTGCCCCCGGGCCAAAGTGGGGTGCGTGCTGGTCTCGATTGGTGCCACGCACATGGTGGGCTTGCCTCCGGTTCGGCGGGTGTTGGCCGTGGGGTACAACGGGGCTCCCCGGGGCTTGGCGCACTGTGTGGACGTGGGGTGCGACCTCCGCAACGCTCGGTGCGATAGGGCGGAACATGCCGAGCGTAACGCTGTCTACAATGCAGCAGCCGTGGGGGCTGCCACCGAAGGTGCGGTCGCTTATGTGACCCACCGGCCGTGCTGGCCCTGCTTTCGGGCGTTGGTACAGGCAGGGATTCGGGGCATCGTGTACCAGGAGGCCTACGGAGAGGAGGACCCACGCCTGGTGGAGACGGCCGAGGCATTGGGGCTCGTGCTACGGCAAGTCGTCCAAGAGCTTCCCTCTCCCGCACCCCCTCTTTTTACGGACTTCTACGACATCGACGACGAGCCCAGCCTGGGCGATTGGGAGGCCGGGGGGACAAGCTAGATGATGGGCGTGGGTTTGCGTCTCGTGCCGTTGGATGACCCCGGCATGGCAGACCCCAGCCCCCGGGCCGTGCTCGTACTCTCTGCGGCGGCGGAGCACTTCTTGTCCGAGCGGTTGGGGCTTGGCCTAGGGAGCCAGTGCGCCCTCCTGTCGGGGGTGCGGCGGCAGGGTGCTCGGGAGCGCTACCCCAATGCAGTGGAGGTACCCAGGTGGCTGTATCTGCTGTTGCAGGTGCACGATGCTGTGGGCCTTGTTCTTGGAGATACGCCCCGTTTGGATTGGTTGGCGGTACGGACGACCCTTTGCCGGAGCATAGAGGTCCAAGATGCGTTTTACACCGCATGGCTCCTCGGTGGGGGCACGCCGGGGTTCTCTTCTTTTGGGGCAGATTGCAGGGGCCTGCTTGCCCTCGTTCCGTTTCTGGAGGCCTTGTCTGCTGCAAGGTGGGTCAAATGAATCCGAGCCAGCCGTGGCTTACCAGAGCTTCCCTCTCGACCCTTCATCGTAGGGGGTACCGTAAGGTCTGTAACCAGACGTTGTATTACTTGCCGCCTCTGGCCGACATGTTCGGCATGGTTTGGTCGTATTGGTACGGCGGGCAGATATTCGGGTATTTGCCTGAGCAAGAGGGGCGTCTCTCCGCCCTGCATGATTCTATCGGGTTGTTGATTCGCAGGAGCGAACGACCTGGGTATCCCTTTCCCAAGGGGGAGTGGGGGTTTTATGCGTACCTACCCAGCTTGGTGCTCGAGGCGGCTAGTGTGCTCAACCTTGGATTGGATCAGTATTTCAACTCGCAGTTCTTGCCCCACGACGTTCGCACGGCGGGCTTGTCGGCACTTTCCGACATGCAGAAATTCTTGTGCGAGGAGGCCAGGCGGCAGCACTTTATGGGCGGGGAAAAAAGGGGTGCGGGCGAGGAGTGGCTCTCCGCTGTTCGTTGTGCGCTTATCCTCGGCGGAATCTCTTCGGTGGAGGCGATGCTTGGCCTGGGGGGAGAGCGGTCGATTGAGGCTGCTTTTGCCCGTGCAACGGCGCAGAGGGCAGCAGGTCGTGTTTCGGACTCCTGTTTGGTCGAAGGGAGGATTGGGTAATGGCGCGCACGTTTGATCAGGTGTGGGCTTCGATGAAAGCGCTCGGGTACCAATACGGTGAAGTCGCGTTGGAGGACGTACGCCTTGGTTGGGAGTTGGCCCAGAGGGAGCTCTCCTCCGAGTTGGTGATGTCTGACGAAGAGATGTACTTGCGTACGCGATTGCATGAAGTGGAGAAAGAGCTGGTTTCAGAGCGGAAGCGGGCCTCGGTGCTCGAGGCCCAGCTTGACTACGCCAGGACGCTGCTCGTTCTGATCGACGCCGAGGATGCGGCACTAGACCAGCCCGCCGGCTCACCCGAGTACGAGGCCTATTGCCAGGCCAATCGAGCAATGCGCGAGGCTAGCGAGAGGCTGCGCGAGCTGGGGGTGGAGCCGTGAGCAGCCTACCCGTATGGCCAGAGGGCGTACGCTGCGGCACCTGCAGGTATTGGACGGGACGCTGCGAGATGGCCGAGCCTAGACGGTATCGACCAGGCGATAATAAGCCGTTGGGTAAGGCGCGCGTTGCGGACGGCAGCCCGTACCCGGCAGAGGCCTACCTCGAGACGGACGAGGATTTCGCGTGCAATATGTGGGTGGGCAAGTGAGCGGGGTAGATACTCTGCGCGAGGAGCTGGCGGAGGCTACGCGACAGCTGGAGGCTACTCGGCAGGAGCTATTCGGTGCGCGCACCGAGCTACGCAAGCAGCGCGTAGTCACATGGGAGGCGTGGTGCGAGTCCGCCCGGCTGACCGAGGTGGTGGAGCGGCGCCTTGCCGAGCTGCTGCCAGGCTCGACGCGGGAGGGCGCTGAGCTAGCCCTCGCTCGAGAAGAAGCGGCCGAACTGCGGTGGCGGTACGAGGGCTACGACAACACGATTTGCTGGGGCTTTCACTGCGCTCACGAGGCGCGCAGGATGGATGGGATCTTGGAGGCGGATAGCGAGCGGTGGAAGGCGGAGTGGCGTGTTACGGAGCTTGAGGCTGAGCTAGAGGAGGAGCGTGCCCAGACATGGCGTGCTTGGGAGCAGCTGGCAGCGCGCCTTTCATGCGAGTGCGGAGATGGTAAATGGGGGGAGGACGAGCCGTGACCGCTGACCCGAACGCCAATCCAGCGGTCATCATGGCTGGCCTACAGGCTCTCGATCCAGTCATGTGGGCCAATCCTGCTGTACCGCTGCTCGTGCTAGACGGTAGCCAAGATTACACGCGTTGGGCGCTGCTTTGTGCTGAGAAGCACGGCTCGGCTTCGCCGGAAATCGTAACGCTGCTAGCGCGTCGGTGGTGGTGCGGGCAGCAGGATGCGGGAGATCTACTGCGGCTGTTGGGTAGGCTTAGCAAGCGGCATGGCAGGGGTAGTGAGGTGCACGTGTCGGCCGTCCTCGCGGCGTGTGCGTGTGCTCGCACGTCGCTCCGGTACGTGCCCGTTGGAGAGACTCGGCCGCTGGTAGCAATCGAGACAGCTGAGCGGTGGGCTCGTGGTGAGGCCACGCTAGAGGAGGTGCGGGTGGCTAAACGAGCCGCTGCCTACGCCGCCAACGCCGCTGCCTCCTACGCCTCCCATGCCACAGCCGCAGTAGCCAACTACACAATCGACGCCAACGGCTACGCCGCAGCCGTAGCCGTCGACGCAGCCGATGCCGTAGCCGCAGAAGCTACGTGTCATGATGTGACACGTAGCAGCCACCTCGCCCTGCTCGCTGACCTCGTGCGCGCCACCGTGTCCTGGGAGCAGGTGGCCCGGTGGCTTGGACTGGAGGAGCCGTGACCGCCGAAGTTGCCCGCGTGCCCTCGGGCCGCATACCTCCCGCTTCGTACCTGCATTGGATTGATGGGCGAGGGGAGTGGGTGTGGAGGTGCGTTCGATGCGAGCACTTGTTCGGGCGCGGTTGGGGGTGCGTATCGTGCCTTCAGCCCGTTTGTCGGGTGTGCGTGTATGACGGCTTGCACACCCACCAAGATAGGCTCGGGTACCGGCGCATAACCACCTTGCTCGGGATGCCGCACTCTAAGGTGGCTCGCATCGAGCATGTTGCCCTTTGCAAGCTGCGGCGTGCCCTGCAGGCCGAGGAGGCTCGGGCACAGGCTCGCCTTGCCGCAGCCAGGCCTCGCATTCTGCCTTCGTGGGATGCCCTGCCCGAATAGGGGTTCTAGGGGGCCGAGGCGTTGTTTCGAGCGAGTTGGCCCTAGCTTCGCTAGGCTAGGGCAGCGTGGCAACCTACCCCGTACGCCTATTTCGCCTACCCTACGGCCCTCCTCCGGCTACCCCGCCGCCCAACGCAGATCGGTTGCAGCCGAGGGAGGAGTTGGGATTCTCGGTTGCAGCCGATAGCATGGGTCAAGCCAAACCCGTGACGCGGGAGCGGTTGGTCCGGTTTGGGGAGCGGATTCGTACGCTGTCGTATACGCCGGGGGGCGGGTTGATTGCGGTAGTGTACGCTCGATCGTAGAAAGGCACGCCGTGCGATATCATTTCATCCCCTTCGTCCTCGTTCGGACTACGGCCGATGACGGCCTAGGTACCCCGGTTCCGGCTGCGGGCAGGCTCCGTTACAGGCAGTTTCAGGTCTACGGCTACGTATCGGGCACCTGGAGGATTCGCGCTCGCCTTGCGGTTGGCGCTCCCTGGGTGGACCTGGAGGCTATCTCTGCCAACGGGTTGATCGTACCGACCAACCAAGGGCCCTTTCAGGCCATGGTTGTTGCTTGTACGGTGGCCCCTAGCGGAAGTGACCCGGCCCCTTCCGTGGTGGTTGGGGGCTGGGATCCCGAGACTTCGGGGTTGTAGGCAGCGGGTAGGCTGGGGGGGACGAGGGGGGTGGCCTACTTGCACGCCCCTCTACAGGTTGCTCGTAATCCGCAGCGTCAGCTTGGCGCCGCGGTTGGGGAACGTCAGCCGGCTGCTGTCGCTGAAGACGACCACAACCTCGGCCAGGTACGTACCTGCGGCGGGTTCTCCTGGGGCCCACCCATACAGGACGGCGCCCCGAGGGGCATCCACGATGGTCATGGCGCGCTCTACCACCGAGCCCGACCCTGTTTTGGGCTTGTAGCGCAGGGTGGCGATACCCCCGGTTAGGTCGATGGGTCCCCCGCCCGCCCGCAGCAGGGTGGCTCGGAACGTGGGCTCCGTGTCGTCCTCGACCTTTTCGAACTCACTTGAGTCTTGCACCCCGCATACCTTGCAATCGAGTCGTAGCTCCGTCCAGAGCGGGGGGTCTAGGCATAGCTCGGTCGCGCATATGGGCCCCAGACCTTCGCTAAGAAACGTGATGGTGACCGTGCCCGTACCAGCCAAGCTCGGCAGGGCTCCTCCCCCCACGGAGGAGAGGGAGACCACACCCGTACCAAGCAGACTCGGCAGGGCTCCCCCACCCGCTCCTGCGACAGCGGTTGCTCCCCCTCCGCCCAAGCCTGGAAGGGCCCCTCCCCCCACGGCGGAGAGGAAGACCGCACCTGTACCAAGCAGGCTCGGCAGGGTTCCCCCACCTACCCCGGAGAGGAAGGCGTTGCCTGTGCCGCCTAGGCCGGGCAGCGTCCCCCCTCCCGAGCCTGGCAGGGCCAGCCCCCCAGACCCTCCCCCAGCCGGCCCCGAGAACGCC
>JACCDR010390938.1_pt1 | contig 79504 bp, 65 predicted proteins | sample 7446431 | NCBI WGS metagenome assembly JACCDR01 (sample SAMN15323443, study PRJNA562643) | freshwater metagenome | isolation source: river surface water | place: USA:Blue River Watershed | collected 2017-08-17
ATTTAGCTCTTCGAGCGGGTCTTTGAACTGCTTGGGGGTAGGCATATATTTCTGTGTTTGAACACCACAATATTGCCTACCTTTTTGCTCTTTAGCAAATCACAAATCTACCCCGTTTAAAGTATATCTTTAGCTATTAGTAATTCTTCCCAGAGTTTTCGTTCATAGGGTGAATCTGTTTTTACATAATGACCTATCTGTGGCTGTCGCCCATCTGTATTATATTGAATATTAAAAACAGAGAGTTCTTCTTTTAAAAGCTCTTCAATTGGTTTTTCCAAAATCTGTGAAAGCTTGAGCAATTCGGTAACCGAAATACTACTTTCCCCTGTTTCCTTTTTATGATAGGCATTCTGTGAAATACCAAGCTTTTCCGCCATATCTTTTCCTGTTAGTCGTTTTTCTGAACGAAAACGACGTATTTTTTCTCCAACATTATTCATAAAAATTATGTTCTTTTAGGTTACATTCGCACTAATGCAAATTATAGCTTTTCTGCGATAAAATTATAGCTTTTTTTACATAAAAATAGCTATAATGATGTAATTTTATAGCTATAAAGTTTTCTTACGACAGAAATACTCTTTATCTTTGCATTATCAAATAAAAATTACAGAGACAAAAATAATCTTTTATATGTATTTAGCTATTAATCTTGTTATACAACCTTTATGGCAATGGATTATAGGCATAGTTATGATGTTGCTAGCAGGATCTATTTTGTTTCTAGTGACACAGGAGATATGGATATCTGCAAAGAGAGACCTTATTAATACAAGAAAAAAACAGATTACATTAGGAGGCCTCTTTCTTGCTGCTGTGTTGTCTTTCTTTGTCATAAAAAATTATCAGCCCAAAAATCTATTTTTCTGGCATGAATTCACCTTATCAGTCTGGCAGATCTATTTTATTTGTATACTTTCCTTGGGGATGCTATTATTTCTTAGGCAATGGCATCTGAAGGGTATAAAGGTATTTACTCGTACAGATGTAAAAATAATCATAGGAGTTGGCATTTTATCAGTCCTTTCATCTCTTAATAAAAAATCTCAGACAGAACGAGCTACCCACATACCTGTGCATCAAAGTAGTACTACAGAAAAGATCATTATAGCCGCTTCCAATTCCAATACAAGAGGCGTATTTAGAGTACGCCATACCGTCAATACCCTTTCTTGTTTATATTTTGACTTTTATTATAATGCAGGAGTTATACAGGATATAAAAATGCATAATGGTGGCGTAAAAGCTGGTATTTCTCAGGAATTATTTTCATGGATACAACAAGATCCCATAAATATCTCTAGTTACAAGGTGTCATGTTCTGTCTTAGAACATGCTGGATTAACTATTGGAACAACTGGTATAAATCTATATACAAATATAACTCAATACGAGTTTATCTTCACTCCAGAGACAAAATATATCCAATACCAAACTCACATGTAGTTATCTTTCCTATTACCTACGGAAAAATGGGAGGGTAATAGGATTTGAATTTATTTTTAGCATTAAAAATACTTATTGTTTTAAATATAATTTATACATTTTTCACTTAATCTAAATTCTATTATGTTTTATTTACGTTCGAGTGTGCTACTTATGTGTAGCTTTTTATGTCTATTTTTCACCTCTTGTCAATTACAGGATGAACCCAACTTACAAAAAGAAAAAGTAGAATATGAAAAGCTGAAACAAGATTTCCAATTACAACCAGCAACAGGGAAAATTGATACCAAAAATGCGTTGCATTTTGCTACAGCAGAAGAGGCGAGAAAATTTCTAGAAACTCTAGAAAAAAGTATGGGAACAGTCAAAGGAGCAAGAGTTGATAATTCTAGTGTACAAGATCAGTTGAAAACACTTGATAATACAACGGCATCTACTTCAGGTTTTCTATCTCCTTATCCTATACTTACCCCACCTAAAAATGGTATTTTCAAGATCGTGTATGATTTACCCCCTCACCCTTATCTTTGGCTAAATATTGAATTTTTGTATAATGATGGCAAAATAACAGATGTAAAAGTTAGCCTTGGAGGAATTAGTATTGGGCTAAATGCGGAACTTTCTACATGGACTCAACTAAGATATTATCCAAGTACGAATTTATATGTGGTAGAATTTAATGTATTACAAAGTGGCGGTCTAATTATTGGAGAACATGAACTAGCGGATGTGTATAAATATCTGGTAAGCTATACTTTCTCATTTAATCCTCAAACAAAAACATATACTCTTCTAGATAAGCACGTTGTAGAAAGTGGCAAACCTATACAACCCACAGGAGGATCTGGTTATCTCCCTAAACCTGTAGATGGAGGTGGTAATGGTTCTAGTCCAATATGGTTGCCTCCTATAACAACAACACCTGTAGGTGGAGGTGGAGGGCCAGCAATATTACCGAAGGCTACGCCTGTGACCCCAGAAGATCTAGGACCACCCGTAATAACACGTCCTATCAAACCTAAACTATTGTACTAAACAATAAATCATTCAACTGGCAAAGTTTACGCAAACTTTGCCAGTCTTTTCAAATCAACCCTCTAGATTTAAGCTCTAGGTATTTGTTGATCGTATTTACTGTCAGGTTTTGTGGAGGTGTGAGTACCGCATGGATTCCATGCCGTTGCAACTCTTTGACAATCTGCCGCTTTTCGTAGGAAAACTTCTGAGCCACAGTTTGCATGTATACATCTTCTGTATTTTTAGCAGGCGTATCCAGTAGGTCTTTTAGTTCGGTATTTTCAAAGAATATCACGACCAGCAAATGATTTTTAGCAATTCCCATCAAGTAAGGAAGTTGTCGTTCCAAGCCAGACAGAGTCTCAAAATTGGTATACAACAGAACCAAGCTTCGCTGTGTAATAACCCGACGAATGCGGGTATAAAGCAACTCATAATCTGACTCCCGAAAGTTGGTGCGTTGGTTATACAATACTTCCAGGATATTCCGCATATGGGCATGTGTACGGCTGGCAGGCAATACCGCCCCAATCTGGTGGTTAAAGGTAATAATACCCGCTTTGTCTTCTTTTAACAGAGCAATATTAGAAATAACCAGACTGGCATTAATGGCATAATCTACCAGGCTCATTCCTTCAAAAGGCATTTTCATCACCCGTCCTTTGTCTATCACCGAATAGACATTTTGTGATTTTTCATCCTGATAATGATTAACCATCAGTGTATTACGGCGGGCAGTGGCTTTCCAGTTCAGGGTTCGGATGTCGTCTCCCTGTACGTATTCCTTGATCTGCTCAAACTCCCTATTTTGTCCAATCCGACGTATTTTCTTGATTCCCAGTTCTGTCAACCGATCTGAAATGGCAAGTAGCTCATACTGACGCATTTGTAAATACGACGGATACACAGGTACAATAGCCCCTTTGTCAAAGATATACCGCCGCCGTACCAGTCCAAAAACAGTTGCAACAAAGATGTTTAATGCCCCAAACTGGTATTCGCCCCGTCGGGTGGGTCGTAGGGTGTAGCGGATGGCACGATTTTCCCGTGCAGTAAGTTCAACTCGCATATCCATATTCCGAACCTGAAATTGTACTGGAACTTCGTCTATAATCCGTAGCTGTACAGCAAACGGATAGTCGTTTATCAAGGCAATACGAATGGGATTTTCATCGCCATTGGACAGTTTCTCAGGCACACTCCGTTCCGCTTTTAGTCCGTTTTTCTGGCGGAACAAAAGCAGAATGTCTACCAGCAGAAAGAAAACCAGTGCCAGAAGCAACGCCCTGCCCATATCAAAAGCCAGCGGAAAGGCAAAGCCCAAACAGCACAAGGCAATGATACTACCCAAGGCAATGAAAAAACGGTTATTTACGTACAGTGCTTTCACAGAAAAAATCAGAATAGAAATAGGAGATACGAAAATGGCTTACCTGGGTACTTCTACACTATCCAGAATCTGCTTGATGACATCATCTGGACGTACACCTTCCATTTCCCGCTCAGGTGTGAGCATGACACGGTGCCGGAGTACATGTGGTGTCACATATTTGATATCTTCGGGCGTAATAAAGTCACGGCCTCGCATACTAGCTACGGCTTTAGCTGTATTCATAATAGCCAATGATGCCCGAGGCGAAGCTCCAAGATACAACGACAGGTTGGTACGGGTACTAGTCACAATCTGGGCAATATACCGCAGCAAGGCCGGTTCAATATGCAAGGCTTTCACCTGTTGCCGATACATGGCAATTTGCTCGGCAGTAAGCACAGGCGTAATGGCATCCATCGGGGCATTTGATTTGCGTTGGTGTGCTTGTGTCAGTATCTGCGTTTCTTCATCTAGGTTAGGATATTTTACCTCAATTTTGAACAGAAAACGATCCAGTTGAGCTTCTGGTAGCCGATACGTTCCTTCTTGGTCAATCGGGTTTTGGGTAGCCAGTACCAAAAACGGCTCAGTCATTGGATTGGTATGGCCATCAATGGTAATCTGACGTTCTTCCATGACTTCAAACAAGGCCGCCTGCGTTTTGGCTGGCGAACGGTTAATTTCATCAATCAACACAATATTGGAGAAAATAGGCCCTTGCTTAAACTGAAACTCAGAAGTTTTCAAGTTGAATATCTGTGTTCCGAGCACATCTGATGGCATGAGGTCAGGCGTAAACTGAATACGTGAAAATGCTACCGAAATAGTTTTAGATAACAACTTGGCAGTAAGTGTTTTAGCCACACCAGGCACCCCTTCAATCAGAGCATGGCCATCGGCCAGAATAGCTGCCATCAGTAAATCTACCATTTCCTCCTGCCCTACAATAATCTTTCCAATTTCGGCTTTTACCTGCTCAACAGCATCACGAAGACTTGTTAAGTCAATACGGTTTTCAAATTCGTTCATGTATCTAATAAATTGAATGGGTGACTGTTTGTATTTTGACGGTTTTGACAATTAAAAACTACTTAAAAATCAAACCTCTAATAAACTTTCAACTAGCAACTTTTCTGTTTTTTTGTTTGTCCGAAAAAATTTCGGTTCTTTTTACTTTCCTGTAAACACTTGAATCCGTCGGTTTAATTCCAGCAGGTTGTCTTCGGTAATCATTCCCTGTTTCTGCACATATTGAATAAAGCGGAACATAGATTCTATCTCATCTACACTAAAGCCTGTTTTCAGGGCCAACATCCGATAAAATTCTGCATCTATTTTATTGGTACTTAAGTAGTAACGAGTTCGAATAAATTCCAAAAAATACGTAATTTTCTTTTCTGCAATATTTTTATGATCCTGGTACTGGAAATAAAGCCGCCCGACTGTCTGGGTAAAATCCAGTGTAGCATTGGCCAAAGGCTTGATTACAGGCACAATCCGTTGCCGACGTTTGGCTTCAAAGAATACAAACAACACCAGTCCCAGTAAAGTCAGATACAAAGCCCATTTCAGTGGTGGCTCGGCCAGTAAAAACCGAAACATAGACTGGCTTTCTCCTAGCTGTTCATTCTTACGAATAGGCCGGGCACGACTTTCATCCCATAGCTGTTCTCCAGTTGCATCGTCCTCATATTCCACACCTTCGTCTCGTGGAATACTTGCATAGGTAATATCAGTATAATAGTCTTCCCAGAAAACTTCTTTTTGCGGAAGGTACGATAAAGCTTTGGCTATATATTCTACATTAGCTGGGTGCACCATGTTATAATTGGAAAACACCTGAGGCATAGAATGAATAAAGAAATAGCCTTTTCCCCATGGTACAGCCACAAAGTTGGTAATGGTATCTGATTGTATATGTACCTCTTTTTCCGTATTCAATGTATGGGAAACGATAGATCCCAGCTCAATAGGCACAAGGCTGGCCGTTGAATCTTTCTGATAAATTCCATACAAATAGTTAATGTGCTTAAAATCATAGGGTTTTGCGGCATGTTTAGACTTCTGGGTAAAATTGACTTGCACCGAAACATCTGTTGAAAGCGTATATTCAGAATGGATACCCAAGCTATTTTCCAGTTGTGCAGAAATCTCTGGCGAAGCAATAAACGCATTGCTACCTTCTTCCACTAAGTTCATCAGTACTTTTACATCGGCTTCACTAAGAGCAAATTCATTATTGATAAACAGGTAATTTCCGGGCCGTACCTGGTCTTTGCGTTTGTGCAGCGACGTTTGCGGTTTATTGATTTTCTGATTGGGAAACAGGTCAGGCAGCATTTCTACCAATACTTTACATCCATACGGACGTTTGTCAGTCGAATAGTAGTTTTCTGTCCAGTCTACCGATTTGGGCGTACTAATCTGAACGATCGTAACCAATAGCAACGCAAGCCCTAGTATGAGTATCGGAATGGTATATTGTTTCATAGAATTATTTTCTCTGTAGACATACAAATCAAGCAATCAGACCTATCTATATGTCAGACAGATGGTTACATCGTGTTTATTCGTTTTTCCAGTTCTTTGAATTGTTTTTCTGTATCACTAAACGAGGCAGGTGTCAGTTGAAAATCACCATACCAGATCAATTCAAAGAGATGCGTAGCCTGCCTAAAATCTGTAGCTACCGCATGATTTTTCAATTCACGTACATATTCATAATTTGTTTTGTGTGGCTGCCACATAATCCACTCTCGGTCACTGAGTTGCTTGAGAGATTTCAGGTAAAACAATCGGACAGCTCGTTTGTACTGTTGTTTGGAAACAGCCTCGGCAATCAAAGCATCAAAGTCAATGACATGAATATCCGTTTCATCTTCAGTATAGGAAAGATCTGTTGACTTAGGTTTACGGGCAAACAAACTACGAGGATCAGCTCCAACAATCTTGATAATGGCAAAAATCACCAACACCCCTGCCAATACCCAAAGAATTGTACGCCAGGTATTACCAGAACCTTTGGGAACAAAGACAGCCCCAAGCTTAGAAAAAAACCAGTTTAGAAATCGGCTCCACCACGATTGCCTTTCAGGAGGCTGATTATGGTCATACAGATAGTCTTTGTCTGAAAGATATTTTTCTAGGTTTTCCTTTTGAAATGCATGTAATGCTGCTTTATTCAATACAGAATCCGTTTCCACAGACCGCCACACAGGCTTGAAAAGAGTAGTAGTAGGCTCAATCTCAGCCCCACTACTATCTGTCTCTATTTCATCTTGGGCATATATCCGCAGCGGAAACAACCATATACCCAATAAAAAAAGAAAGACTAGATTCCGATGTCCGGAAAATAGCTTTGAGAGACTAGAAAGGATAGAATGCAGAAAGTATTTCACAAGTATAGAATGCTAGGCAAAAGCCGTTAAATCAAAGACTCAGTATTTTTCTTCTTCATCATAAAAATCTACCGGAGCTTGTTTGGTAGCTTGTTCATTACCAATGCTCTGGATTCGGTTCAATAGTCCTGTGCCATCTTTTAGTTCTAGCTGGCTATGATAATACACTGCAGCCATGACATAATGAAGACTCAAAGTAAGTAGGTAACTGAGGGTTCTGGCAAAAATGGCAATTACATTGATGACCACCATAGAAGAGAAACCTGCTGCATTTGTACCTTCAGATGCTTGAAGCAATCCCTGCATACCTGTGACAATCATAAAAGGCCATGATAGAATGCCAGATATAACACCCATGATAATGGCATTGACTACTCCCAGTCCAAAACTAAGCCACCAATAGTTACGAATCAGATAAAATGTTCGGGAAATACTCGTAGAAAAGTTGGTACGTTCAAAATAACTCTGTGTCATAAAAAGTCCCATATATGGACACAAATACAGTATCAGAGAACCCGTTCCAAGAAAATAGAGAAACCCAAAGCCTACTTTGAAGCCTGTAGAAGACCCTGAAGTAAATACCAGAAACCCCATGCCTACAATAGCCCCAACGATCAGTGTAAATACCAGATAATATAGGATTGTCCGACCTAAAAGCCACCAGAAATCTTTTTTCACCTGGTCCCATATCTGCCCCAGTTGGATATCTGGTTTTGAATCAGGACTTTCCTGGTACAATTTTATATAGCTATTGATCACTGCCGAAATCATCACCCATCCAATGACGAAAGAAATGATGTTTACCAGATAGGAAATACCCATATTTGTCCAGTCTGTATCCTGTTTGAGCAATGACTGGAACTGAAGCGTCAGGAAAGACTGCGCACCTGCTCCTACTAGTAGAAACGGCCCTCCAATAGACAACTGATGCAGAAACAACTGTTTGAAGTTTTGCCCAAGGAAACTAAAACCTGCATTAAATACCTGTCCAAAATCCCGAATCTGATAAAAATCTATTTTAGGTGTCTGTTTGTTCATAGTTTAGCTGTTTGAGTTGATTCCCGCGTTTCGTTTTCTGCAGATACTTGCTTTCTGTGTAAAAGCATGGGGTAAATAATGAAATAATACAGGATAAAAAAAGCAGATGTAAGAATAATGATCAGTTTCAAGGCTGTAGGCATTTCTGTATACCGAGTCACAAAACTCTCTAGAAAACCTGCGATAATAAACACAGGAACCAGTCCAATAATTATTTTGAGTCCTTTTCTAGCTCCTTGTTTAAAAGATTCTAGGCGCGAATACGTACCTGGAAAAAACACACTGTTGCCCATCACAAGACCCGCACAACCCGCAATAATAATAGCTGAAATCTCCAGCGTACCATGAATCCAGATTGTCAGTGCCGATTCCCAAAGCAGCCCTTTCTGATAGAAGAAGTACTGAAAAGTTCCCAACATGACTCCATTAGAAACCAATGAAAAGCCCGTTCCAAAAGAAAGCAAAATGCCCCAGGGAAATCCTCCCCAAACAAATGTACGAAACGAAACATAGATATTATTCAGGGTGATATGCAAAAACATCAAACTTTGCCCCTCTTGTTTATACACGCTCATCGGATCTCCCTTCTCAATATTCTCCAGTGTCATATCTACATAACCATCCTGTAAAATCAAGCGAACAAAACGATCATCGTGGGCTGCTGAAATACAGCCAATAGCTACAGAAATAGCAAAGATCAAAAACGAATACAGCAACTGCTTGCGTACACCATACATCAGTTCAGGCAGTTCATAAGCCCAGAACCGCACAACCCTCCCCTTCTCTTCCTTCTTGTTCCGATAGATAGACTGGTGAATCTTAGCAGTCAAGTTGTTGAGATACAACGTTGTTTGACTATTGGGATAGTGGGTACGGGCATACGACAGATCGTCTGTCAGTTGTATAAACAAATCTGCCAGTACATCTGGATTCCGGGCCTGGTCAGAGGCAAGCATTTGCTCAAACTGTTGCCAGCGGGGTATATTTTGCTTTCTGAAAGCAGCTTCACGCATAGATCTTCAAAAGTCTAGTAGTATAGTTTGATGTGTTTTTACAAGTATAGGAATATTTCCAATGGGTTTAATGGGTACACACATCCTCAAGTAACCTATATCTGCAATCACACGCATAAAAATATGTAAGAAATAGTACGCTTCATACAGAATATCAATAAAATTTAGAAATACCTTGCCATATATGTGCCCTTTCAACAAATTCGTTCTCAATACTTTACTATGATTCCTTCAGATATTCTTTTATTTTTGTGTATCGTTTTACTTATATAAACTATGCACACAATTCAGATTCAGACCGCACAAAACGTTTTTATTGAATACCAGCCCGCTGGCGTAGGCGACAGGATTTTAGCTCAGTTGATTGATATTATAATCAAATTGGCGTATATGGGTGTTGTTGGTGGGAGCTTCGCGTACATCTTTTGGGGAAAAATTTCTGATGAAAACACCGTATTTATAGTCCTGCTTCTAGCTATATTGCTGTTTCCCTCTATACTCTACACATTGGTATGTGAGATATTTATGGATGGACAAACCATTGGAAAACAGGCTATAAAGATCAAAGTAGTAAAGCTTGATGGATCACAACCGTCTATAGGCGATTACCTGATTCGTTGGTTATTGTGTATTGTAGATAATTCTTTTTATGGTATTGTGGCCATTATTTGTATTGCTTCCAGCAAAAACTCCCAAAGGTTAGGAGACATGGCCGCCAATACAACAGTCATTTCTCTCAAACGCCGTGTAGCCCTAAACCAACAACAACGTTTCACCACCGATGATAACTACCAGCCAGAGTTTCCACAAGTAGCCCGTTTATCAGACTCAGACATAGAAATTGTCCGCCAAACCCTCCAAACCTACCGACGCAATACACAGGATACTTATATGCTGTCGTCACTCCGGTCTAAACTAGAAACCTTATTGGATCTGAACTCACCCAAATCAGACCTAGATTTTCTGGAAACACTAGTGAAAGATCACACACACATTACTTCAAAAGCCTAAAAAGTAAGTCCTATTCGGCATTCTGAAACGTTGCCGAATAGGACTTATCTATCAGAAAATACATTTCATGAAAGAATATACACCTGCCCAGCTTGCCTTACGCAATGGAAATGACCGCCCGGAAATATGGGTAGCTTACCAAGGACTTATTTACGAAGTAAACCGATCCCGCTTGTGGCGAGATGGCAAACACTACGAACACTGGGCCGGACAAGACCTGACTGCCGAGATGCAGGACGCCCCACACAATGAAAATGTCTTTGATAAGTTTGATGTAGTAGGCAAATTAGTGGGTTAAAAACAAATTGCGAGGTTCTCACAGCTTGTAATCTTTTAGGACTTTGGCTTGCATTAAAGTAACGTGAGCCATGGACAAATACATGCATGTAGAACCCCACCCCAATAGGAAGAAACCAACTGAGATGTAATTTAAAGCCCCTCCCTATTGGGGTGGAGTTCTGTCCTATCCTTTTTAACTATTTATTCTCCTGCCCAGTTTTCACGATCTAGGCTGCGGTACTGAATAGCTTCGGCCAGGTGTTCAATACGAATAGCCTGACTATCAGACAGATCAGCAATAGTACGGGATACTTTCAGAATCCGGTCATAGGCACGGGCAGAAAGGCTTAGCCGCTCCATGGCACGTTTGAGTAGTGTTTTGCCTGCTTCATCAATGGCACAAATGTCTTTGACCATTTCGGGTGGCATCATGGCATTACTATGTACCCCTGCATAGTTTTCAAAACGTGTCGTTTGAATCTTTCTGGCACCTATCACCCGTTCCCGGATTTGCTCACTGCTTTCAGATTTGCGATTGGCCGTCATTTCATCAAACGACACAGGCGTGACCTCTACATGCAGGTCAATCCGATCCAGCAACGGTCCGCTGATTTTATTCAGGTACCGCTGTACCACACCCGGTCCACACACACATTCTTTCTCTGGATGATTGTAATAGCCACACGGACAAGGGTTCATGCTGGCAATCAGCATAAAGTTAGCCGGAAATTCTACAGTCTGTCGGGTACGGGATATAATCACTTTGCGTTCTTCTAATGGTTGCCGCATGACCTCCAGCACCGTTCGTTTAAATTCTGGCAATTCGTCCAAAAACAAAACTCCATTGTGTGACAGAGAAATTTCACCTGGCTGCGGAATACCTCCCCCACCAACCAAGGCAGCATCACTAATGGTATGGTGCGGGGCACGAAATGGCCGCCGGGCTATTAATGACGCTGAGGGACCGCCCAATTTACCTGCAACAGAGTGAATCTTGGTAGTTTCCAGGGCCTCTTGTAAGGTGAGTGGCGGTAAAATAGAAGGCAACCGCTTGGCAAGCATGGTTTTTCCAGCACCCGGAGGACCAATCATAATCACATTGTGCCCGCCTGCGGCAGCTATTTCCATGGCCCGTTTGATATTTTCCTGTCCCTGAACATTGGAAAAATCTGCTTCATATACATTCTGAGTAGTAAAAAACACATCCCTTGTATCTGAAACCAGTGGCTCAATGGCGAGTCTGCCTTCAAAAAAATCAATGGCTTCTTTTATATTTCCGACGGCAATCACATCCAGATTATTGACAATAGAGGCTTCTGAGGCATTTTCTTTGGGCAATATAAAACCTTTATATCCCTGTTTGCGGGCTTCTATGGCAATCGGCAACACCCCTTTGATCGGCCTGAGTGTTCCGTCCAAGGCCAGTTCACCCATAATCACATACTGTTCCAGCACCTCGGTGTACAATTGTTCTGAAGCTGCCAAAATTCCCAACGCAATGGGCAGGTCATAGGCTGAGCCTTCTTTACGTATATCCGCAGGAGCCATGTTAACCACAATGCGGGTACGAGGCATCCGACAACCAATGTGCTTAATAGCTGTTTCAACCCGCTGCTGACTTTCTTTGACAGCACTGTCAGGTAAACCCACCATAAAAAAGTGCTGCCCTTGGGCTACACTTACTTCTATAGTTATTATAAAAGCATTTACGCCATATACGGCGCAGCCATAAACTTTGGAAAGCATGTAATCAATAAAGGTTCAGGTCTGTGAAAAATGTACAAAGGTATCGTTCTAAATAAGCAGCAAGTTGGCACTTTTTCTTTAGTAAAAAAAATATAGAAAAGAATAATAAAAAATTATCTCTATAATCTTTGTTCCGTGAGCATCGGATCTGTTCGCTAACCGAACAAAAAATAGTATATTTGCGTAAACTGAAAACTATTTGATTCTTTACCGTATTATCTGTTTCTGCATTCTATGTCTAATCAAGCCGAACGTTTGAAGTCGCTGCGTCAGAAAACCAATCTGAACCAGCAGGAAGTTGCTGATAAAATCGGAAAATCTCGTTCGCGGGTAGCCATCTATGAAACACAGTCTCAGGTACAGATTCCGTCAGATGTGCTACAAAAACTGGCACAAATATACTCCACCACTGCTGAATATATTCTCTATGGAACTGTTCAGCCACCTGTTGCTGGCAATGGGCAGGCTGCGTCAAATCATACCTCCCGCCTGACAGGCGGAGATATGCGGATTCTAGTTGTCACTACCGACAAAATTGGAGAAGAAAATGCAGTATTTGTTCCTGCCAAAGCAAGGGCTGGTTATCTGACAGGGTATGGTGATCCTGAATTTATTCAGACACTGCCTACATTCTCCATTCCTGGATTTTCAGAAGGAACCTATCGTATTTTTGAAGTAGAAGGCGATAGCATGCTAGACACACTACGGCCAGGCGACCTGGCCGTCACACAATTCGTTGAAAACTGGCGAACCATCCGAAACGATCGAGTATATGTAATCGTCTCTACTGATGGACTGATTATCAAACGGCTCCATAACATCATAGATAAAGCCACTGGGGTTGTCATACTTTCAGACAATCCATTATTTGTACCTGACTTCTTGCATGCCGACCAGATTCTGGAAATCTGGGAGGTTAAAGCCATTATTAGCCGTTCACTGGATAAACGCAAATAATGAATATAGGATGGTTTATCCATGACTGTTTACCTTGTCTTACTCATCTACATATGTCTTTATTCACATGGAAACGGCTTCGTCGTTTTTTCACATTCTTTCTTCTGTTTCTGGTGGTAGCGGCAATAGCCCTTTTTACGACTGTTGACCGTACGCCTTACAAAGAATCAGCCTATTACACACAGTTTCGTCAGGAGATACAAAACGTACCTACCTTTCATTCCGAACCTACTGCTGATACCATACAAGCTGGTTGGGCCAAAGAAAATATTACTCCATCTTATTTTACAGCCACTGCTGGCTATGGCGAACGATTTGGCAAAACATATACGTCTGTGAAGGATTCTATCTGGGTCAGAGCCTTTGTGTTTGACAATGGCAAGCAGAAAGTGGCTATTCTAACAGCAGACCTGCTCATTATTCCGCCAGAAGTCACCATTGCACTAGCGCCTAAGCTACGCACAATAGGCTTCTCTCTGAATCAGGTCTATTTCTGTGCCACTCACTCACACAACAGTATTGGTGGCTGGGCCGATAAACTGGTAGGCAAGCTCATTGCAGGCACCTACGATCCAGCTATTGTGGCCTTACTAGTCGAAAAATTTACTAAGGCCATTCAGCGGGCAGCTCAGCAAAAAGAAATTGCCGCTATTGGCACAGCAGCCTATCCAGCAGGCGAACTGGTGGAAAACCGCTTTCGGGAAAGTAATCCGACAGATTCACTGGTTCGGATACTCAAGATCAGAAAAAAATCGGGAAAAACGGCTATCTTAACCGTCTTCTCCGCTCATCCTACCATAACCCCCGTAGAAGATGTTGTACTTTCAAGAGATTATCCAGGTCTGTTTGTGGATACCCTAGAAACTGATCCACGCATTGAATTTGCTGCCTTCTGTGCAGGTGCGATTGGAAGTCATACTTGGGAAACAAACGGTACTACGCCACAGGATCAGATGAAAAACGAAGCCAGCCTACTGGCACAGAAAATTACCACAGGTCTGGATAGTATTCCAGTAGCCTATGAGAAAGATATTTTTTCCATTACAATGCCCTTACCTTTGCGTACACCACATTTTCGTATTGCTACCGACTGGAGAGTCAGACCCTGGGTATTTTATGCCTTATATGGCGACTATCCAGTGGTAGTTCGTGGATTACGACTGGGCAACACCACATGGCTGGGAATGCCCTGCGATTTTTCTGGCGAACTCACACCTGCTATACAACCCTATACCGAATGGAATACACATCCGTTGTTTATCACAAGTTTTAATGGAGGCTATATTGGATATATCACACCCGATGCTTACTACGACATCCCGTATTACGAAACACGTGAGATGAACTGGTTTGGCCCCTACAATGGTGCCTATCTTACGGAAGCAGCTACAGAAACACTCCGTCGGCTGTCAGGCCACACACAGGCTACTCGTCAGTAAATCAGTCATTTAGCTAACCATAAATATTATTTGTAAAAAAAAATTAAAGAAAATTCACTTTACCAATTGACACGTATATTTTTTCGCCATATATTTGCACTCCGTTTCACCTCCTCCACTCTCTGGAAAGATAAAAACGGAAATAAACACTGCCTCATGGTGTAATGGTAGCACTGCAGATTTTGGTTCTGTAAGTCTAGGTTCGAATCCTAGTGAGGTAACACGAAGCCCTGCATATATTCATATGCAGGGCTTTTGTTTTATACAATTTTAGGATCTATCTCATTACTCTATAGACCCTGCGAAAAACACGCAAGCAATATGAAATTCATATACAAACGTAGAAAACCACGCAAAAAATGCCTGTTAATTTTGTAGAGGCTATCTTCAAATGAAGTGTATACAGGAAAACCTACCTATTTTAGGCATCATCAAAAAAGGCAAGAGCATAAGTGAAGGCTATGTATAAGCAATGATCATTATAGCCCCTTCTGTAACTTTTCAATTTCTCGTTGCATTTCCACAGTCAACGTCAGTAAGTGTTCCAATGGCAGAGAGGCTTTAGGTTCAGGCATCGTAAGACCAATGTACTGGCGGGCTTCCCAAAGTTCCAACACATCTTTAATAGATACCTCGATGGTGGGAATACTAGCCGAGTCTGAAAGGAGCAGAATCGTTCCTTTTATTTTCACATGATTGTAAATCCGTCGATATAAGACTCCTTGTTTATGTACAACTACCATATAATGCGCACCATCTTGTATGTCAAACCAGTTGGAAACAAACTCTCCGATTACCGTCGAACCTGGCATAGGAAAATCATCTCCGGTCTGAAAAGCCCTGTATTTACCTGAAGGTAAGGTAGGCAACTGAAGTGATGGCAGTGTTTCCAGATAATCCTCATAGGCATAGCCTGTCAGGTATTCTGCCTGGCTACTTTGTGGCACCCATACATGGCCCAAGTCAGTCTTTTTTCCATTTTTTGCAGCAGGTTGCTGTAATGGCACAGAGGCTCGCAAAGGCTCAGGTATATACGCAGCGGGTTGTTTATTTTCAGAACGTTCATAGGTCGAATACGACAGTTGTTCTGCTGGTAGAGACTGTATATCTGCTGGCTTCTGATAGTATTTGTCAATCAGTGAGGCCAGTGGCTGAGGCTCTACAGGTTCAAGCAGTTTTTCAGCGGGCAAAGGTAAGGGAATCCCTTCCTTCTCTCGCAACCCTCTGATATCATTCTTGATCAGATTGTCTACAGTCGTGCCAAAAATTTTAGCTATATTTTTTAGGTTTTCCAAGTTAGGATTTGCTCTTCCTTCTTCATAAGCCCCTAACAATGAACGCTTTATACCTATTTTTCTAGCAAATTGTTCTTGCGTCAAGCCATTCATCCGACGCAGATACTTGATGTTATTAGCTACTATGGATGTCATATATAGTCTCTAATTGATATTATTTTTAGCAAGATACGCAAAACCACTCAATCCTGTCACAGACTATTTGTTTTTTTCATAGTCTTTTACTCTATACCTCTCCATATCTCTGGCAGTTACTCCTATCTATATCATGCATTTGTGGGTTTTCAACGCCTAATTTTTAAAAATTATCTAAAATATGACATCTTCTATTTTCTCTTCCAAAATAATGGAAGAATGAGGACATAAGAGTGGCTAGCTAGTAATTAAACGCACCATTTACAAAAGCTATGTGTGTCAAGAGAAAATCGTTCCTGTTTATTTTCTTCACATGCCTACAAGAAAGCTAAAACATAGACGTATCTTACGTCCGAAAAAACAGCAGATTGCTCAATATCAGTTACTCATTTCTTTGAATGGCACAAAATGGTTACTTTTAGAGCTACTATTGTATTTAAGAATACATCCGTACACATATGAAAGGTATTAACAAAATACAACCCTCTACCGTTTACGATCGGGCCAAAGTGCATTTTTTAGGAAAGTTTCCTGAAGAGTTACCTATCGAACAAGCCTATTTGCATATTGGCATTTATATGGGCTGGATGATAGAAAATCGATTATATAGCGAGGCCTTTCTGGAAGAAGCAGAAACCCAGATGTATCGCTTCAAAAGACGGCAAATCAGTTGCACTGTCCTTAGTGAAATGTGGGATGGACATCTTGGCCCAGAGATGTTTAACGAGGAAGGAAATTTGTTTAGTGAAGATTATTACCTGGTAGGTGACTACGTAGATGATTACATTGCTACGCTTTGCAAAGAATATCCCACCATGTATCATGTAAATGATCTCTGGAATAACTATGAGACAATGAAAGCCAAACTGACAGAACGTTTCTTATCTTGGAAAGAAGCCGCCAACCGTTCTGTCAGCTGAAAATTCATTTTATCTAGTAAGTATCTCTTGATACAAAGACATATAATGTTGCGCCTGTGTCCGTAAGCCAAACATCTGTTTGGCTTTGTCTGACAAGCGGCGGCGGAACTGCTCGTCATGTAGGTTTTCAGTAAGTATCCATTGAATCCCTTCTGCCAAGGAATCGGGTTCAAAAGGACGTGCCAGGTAGCCTGTATGCATGTGTTCAATAATATCCGGAATTCCTCCTATATTAAAGGCTACGCCAGGCGTACCACACGAAAGTGACTCTACTAAGGTATTGGGAAGATTGTCTTCCAGTGAAGGGGCAATAAATACATCTGCCGCAGAATAGGCTAATGCCAGTGAAATCGTATCATTGAGACGCCCCAGATAATTTACTTTAAAGTCTAACTGAATCGAATCTGTAGGCGTACCACCAAATATCAGCAATTCTATTTTGTTATTCATGCCGTTGGTATGCAGCGTACGCAATGCAGGCAACAGCAAATGCATGCCTTTGCGGGTATCTTGCGGATTGGCAGCTCCAAATAGAATCAGGTGCTTGTCAAAAGGTAGATTGAGCATGTGGCGAGCCAGTTGTCGATCAATAGGCTTAAAAGCAGCTGTATCCAAACCATTGGGAATGACCTCAATGCGCCGTTGCCCCAGCAGGGAGCTATCTTTGGCACAGTTAGCCATCCATTTACTAGGCGTTACCACGGTCATATCTACATCTTTCCAGACTCGTTTTTTTCGTTTCCAGATACGAGCAGAAAGATCGTTTGTATTGGTACTGTTCAGTGTGGGGCAGGCTCCGCAGGAGGTCGTGTATTTGGTACAGTCTTCACTATAATGGCAACCTCCAGTAAAGGCCCACATGTCGTGCATAGTCCATACAATGGGTTTGTTAAACTTTCTCAGGGAATCTATGCCTACAAAGCCATGATTAACCCAATGTAAATGAACAATATCAGGATTGAACGATTCTATCACAGACGGAATAGAATCTGGAACATATGCTACAGAAAAATGCCCTTTTGCCCGGTTTTTATATAATTGTAGAGGCAAATTATCTAGGTGTTCTGTAAGTTTGAGCTTAGCCGATAATTTTCCCAGTGCATGTTGAGGGGAGAAAATATTGCTATCATCCGAGGTTTTTACTTGAACAAAAGCCTGGGAATCAACTCCTTCCAGACGTAATCCTTGATGTAAACGAACCATTGCCCTTCCGGCACCGCCATCGTCCCGTTGGTTAAGATGTAGTATCTTCATCCGATAGAAAGTAAAACTTGGTAAATAGGTTGTATGATTAGTATTATGAAATTACTTTCTGAACTTTCCGCTTCACTTTTTTTAGTAAGCTTGGATGGTAATCAAAAATGGTATTTTCTGTAAAATCATCAGCTATTTTATTACGTATCATGTAAGGTGGATGTTTCAAGGGAAACTCCATGGCTTTTGTAGGCATGCTACTGTATGGGCTATTAGGATCGGTAGTGTTAGTTCCACCCATACCATGCCCGATATTAGAAATCATATTAACATCTGAAAGAATACTCAAAGCATTCTGCATCCAGCAGGCAAAGGTAAACTGATAATCCCATGCGGGTAGTTTTCCTTCGTAGGTCATCTGAAAGGTTCGGCTCCAGCTTCTCATAGCCTGTGGAGTATCCAGCATGCCAGCCAGAAGATTGTGTTCTTTGGCATAAGGCCACAGTTTCATCTCAAAGTCAAAACATTGCCAGGCACGTCGCCAGGTAGCCCATCCCCAGCCATGATTGTAGCGGGAAAAATAATAGCTATACTCCGTCCGACTTTGTCCAAACTGCACATTCTGGCCTGATATACACATCACTCGTTCGTCATGACGGTAGCGTTCCAGTAATTCTTCACAAAACGGAAAAAAGGAAGGATGAGGCAGACAATCGTCTTCTAGAATAATGGCATCTTCTACAATACTAAAAGCCCAATCCAATCCTGTAGCAGGTCTTTTTCCCGCACCTAAGTTTGTTTCGGAGAAGTTGGTGAGTACTTTACAGTCCCAATCTACCTGGTCAATAATTGCCCGTGTAGTCGCACATTTTTCTACATCATCAGGGCGATTAGCCCGTGGGGCATCAGCAATGACGAGGAGTTGACGGGGTCTGGCCTGGCGAATGGCTTCAAAAACCTGTATGGTAGTTTCGGGACGATTGAAAATAATAAAGATAACTGGGGTATTCAGTTGTGTATGCATTACTCAAAGGTAAGAAAAGTGATGAGCTATGAAAATCTTCTATTAATACACATCTCTGGTAAATAGTAATTTAACCGAGCATTCTTTCTAAAGTGAAATTTTCTTCTGCTTTTTCATAAGTCTCAGTAACCAAAGAAATGTAATCATTGACGGACGAAACGGATACAAAAATAAGGCTTTATATGAATGATTCATAGCAGAAAAAAAAGAGAAAACAGTATTTTTAACAGTCTCTGTATTCATTTCCAGAAATAATACACTACTTTTTTTTAAGTAAGTTTTTTTTATTCGTCTGTTTTTACCTATCTTGCCTATTCTATTTAGAAAATAGTGGGTCTATTAAGAGTATAACAGAATGCTCTGATAACTCAGTAATAGAAGTTTATCATGTAAAAACGCTGCATTTAAGTAATCTCTGTTATACAATGTCAAAACAAAAACTAACGTTCAATCCACTCTCGGCATGGGCTTCTAATGAGAAGAAACCCTTAATCATTTCAGGACCTTGCAGTGCCGAAACCGAAGAGCAGCTTGTCAACACAGCGTTGGCATTAAAAAAGCTGAATGTGCACGCCATTCGTGCAGGTATCTGGAAACCACGCACCCGCCCAAATAGTTTTGAGGGGAATGGAACAATTGCGTTACCCTGGATTAAGTCTGTAAAAGAAGCAACTGGTTTGCCTTTTGCGACAGAAGTAGCGACACCTCAGCACATTGAAGAAGCGTTAAAGTATGGCGCAGACATTCTCTGGATTGGGGCTCGTTCAACTGTAAATCCATTTACGGTACAGGATATGGCCGATGCACTGAAAGGTGTAGACATTCCTGTATTGATCAAAAACCCGATTAATCCCGAACTAGCTCTCTGGATTGGAGCTATTGAACGTATTTATAATGCAGGCGTGCGAAACATTGCGGCTATTCACCGTGGTTTTTCAACCCAACGCAAAACCAAGTTCCGTAATGAACCTCTGTGGGGTATTGCGATTGAACTGAAAACTGTATTCCCAGATCTGCCTATCATCTGTGACCCTAGCCATATTACAGGCAAGCGGACTGCCATCTATGAAGTATCTCAGAAAGCCCTAGATCTGAACTACGATGGTCTGATGATCGAAGCTCACCTGGATCCAGACAATGCCTGGAGTGATGCTGCCCAACAGGTAACCCCTGCAGCTTTGGAGCAAATCATTTCGGCCCTGAAAATTCGTCAGGCTACTTCTCAGGATGCCATGTTTATCAATCATCTAGAAGAAATGCGTCACCAGATGGATGATATTGACCGGGATCTTCTTGAAGTGCTGGCACAACGTATGACAATGGTACAGAAAGCAGGAGAATACAAACGGGAACACAACGTGGCTATCTTCCAACAAGATCGTTGGGCAGAAATCTTCAAATCCCGTCCAGAATGGGCCGAGAAGATGAATGTAAACAAAGATTTTGTAGCAGATCTATTCAAGCTTATTCATACCGAATCTATCCGTATTCAAACTGAAATCACAGAACGTGAAAAACTGAAAGCCTAACTGTCTGTACACGGCTTTGTTTTTTGGATTCTATTGATATATAGTAGTAAGAGGTGCAGGGATTCTTTGCACCTCTTTTTTATTAGCCTTACTTTGGATTGATTTTCAAGTATTTAAAACAAGACTATCTCCTTCGTATTTTATGTATTCTACGACTCGTGTACATACTGCCGCTCATGCGGATTCCTCTATACTGGTCATTTATACAGGTGGTACACTGGGAATGGTATATGATGCCTCAGGAAAATTACAACCTTTTGACTTTGAACAGATTTTATCGAATATTCCCGAAATAAACCGCCTAGACTTTACCCTGACGGTCATTGCTTTTGACCAACCCATTGATTCGTCTAATGTCACGCCTGCGCATTGGATACAATGGGCGGTTATTATAACCGAAAACTATGCGCATTATGATGGATTTGTAATTTTGCATGGCACAGATACCATGGCTTACAGTGCCTCTGCCCTCAGTTTCCTGCTGGAGAATCTGAATAAGCCTGTCATCTTCACAGGAGCCCAGCTACCCATTGGATCTATACGTACTGATGCCCGGGAAAATATGATCACAGCCCTTGAAATAGCCTCGATGCGTACACCCAAAGGTCAGCCAGTGATTTCGGAAGTATGCATTTATTTTCATAGCCTTTTACTTCGGGGAAATCGGGCAAAAAAAGTAGAAAGTACGCAGTTTGATGCCTTTTTTTCTGAAAACTATCCTTCATTGGCAGAAGCTGGCATTCGGATTGAATACAAACATGAATGGCTGAAGTCTTCTGTGACTGACCAACCTCTTTTGGTGCAACAGCAGATGAATGAGCATGTAGCCATTTTGAAACTTTTTCCAGGTATATCTCGAAAAGTAGTAGAATCCGTCCTACATATCCCTGATTTACAGGGCATTATATTAGAGACCTATGGTTCTGGCAATGCATCCACCGAAAAATGGTTTATTCAAAGCCTGTCCGAAGCTATTCAGCGAGGAGTAATTGTCTTGAATGTATCTCAGTGTGTGGGTGGAAAAGTCACGCAGGGACGCTATGCTACCAGCTCACAGTTGCAGGAGATTGGGGTGCTTAGTGGCTCAGACATCACTACCGAAGCAGCCATTACCAAACTGATGTACCTGCTTGCCAAAGGATTGCCACGCACACAACTCTGCCAGCAACTACAAACCGACATCCGAGGCGAGATGACTGTATAAAATTGGGTTGTGTTTCAAAATGTATGACAAGATTTCTAATTGATTATCAACCATTTATTCTACAATTACCTAGCTATTTGACGGTAAAATAGTTGTCAAAAATGGCAAAATAGAATGGCTTCTTATCTGGTCTGTGCCTGAAAAGTTCAGTTCTGCGGTTAGGTGCTTTTTTTCCAGCATACATTTTCAAAGACAGCCGCCTACCGAACAGACAAGCAAGCATGTACTACATGAAATAATGTACTTTTTCCCAACGGACTTTCAGGTATATCTGGTCACCAGCAATAGCGACTGCGTCGGCAGGCTGGTAGATGTGCCAACGTAGTCTTGGACCTATCTGCACCTCCCATAACCGATACAACCCTAGGTAATGAACCTTGTGTATGATACCTGCAAATTCAGCTTCTTCGGCTGTACATACTTGTAGGTGTTCGGCACGAATGCAGACCTGATTGAGAGGCTTAACCCTAGACTGTAAGTCTGTTTGGGTGTGTTTTAACAGATGTTTGCCTAAAACGATATTGGCATGGCCAAAAAAATCAGCCACATATGGTGTAAGAGGCTGGTTATAAATGACTTCCGGAGTAGCTTTCTGAATAATTTGACCTTTTTGGATAATCATTACTTGGTCTGCTAGAGCCAGTACCTCGGCTGTGTCATGGCTTACAAAGAAAGCAGTTGTACGACTTCTCCGGATCATTTCTCCGATGGCCTGTGTGAGTTCTTGTCTTCTGAGCACATCCACATTGCTAAATGGTTCATCCATCAGTAGTAGAAGTGGCTCATCAGACAAAGCCCTCGCTACAGCTACGCGTTGCATCTCTCCGCCCGAAAGTTGGCGTGGAAGCTTATGCTGTACAGCATGTAAGTCGCCCAGCTGTAACATAGCTTCTAACCGATCTTTCTGGTAGTCAGAAGTATACATCCGAAGTTGGTACGCAATATTTTCCCGGACTGTGATATTGGGCAACAACCTGAAGTCTTGATGCACAAGCCGTATCTGGGCATGTCCAGCCACTAGGTGGTGTGAAGGTCCAGTAATGTATTCTTTTTTGAGTTGTATCGAGCCAGTATCGGCATCTTCCAAGCCTGCAATCAGACGCAGCAAGGTAGTTTTGCCACTGCCACTCTCACCGACTAACCCTACAATTTGTCCTTTTTGTACAGTTATTGAGATATTGTCTAGAGCAGGTTCAAATTGGCCTGAATATATTTTGGATAAATGCTTGATTGTTAGTAAATTCATCAAAAAAGTTAAAGTGCCTATATATCAGGCGTATACATTATATAAAAGTTCAGGTACTTATAATAGCTTGTAAAAACATGTTTAATTTTGAAACACAATACATGGAATTTAGTTTATTAGAGTATCGATCAGAACGTATTGTTTCGTCAATTTATTCATTTTTATGCTTCATCTTCAAGTTACAATTGATACAAATTCGGGGTTTTGCTTTGGGGTAGTCTACGCCATCGAAATGGCAGAAGACATTCTGAACGCACAAGGCTATTTGTACTGCCTGGGAGATATTGTACATAATGATGAAGAAGTAAAACGCCTCGAAGATAAGGGTCTACGAATTATTACCCATGAACAATTTTCAAATATATACGATGAAAAGGTATTGATACGAGCTCATGGCGAACCACCTTCTACGTATGAACTAGCTTTAAAAAATAATATTGAGTTGATTGATGCCTCTTGTCCAGTTGTACTCAAGCTTCAAAACCGCATTAAAAATTCCTACGATAAAGATGATCGTATTTATATCTATGGTAAACATGGGCATGCAGAAGTAATAGGCTTACTCGGACAAACCGATAATAAGGCAGTGGTATTCCAAGATTTTTCAGAACTGGAAACTGCAAATTTGCCTAAGAAAATTACCCTGTATAGCCAAACAACCAAGAGTACAGATAAATTCTACGAAATCAAGGATCACCTAAAAGAGGCTGGCATAGAAGTAGATACCAATGATACGATTTGCCGTCAGGTTTCTAACCGTGACAAGGAGTTACGTACATTTGCGAAACAGTTTAAAAAAATTATTTTTGTTTCTGGTTCCAAGTCTTCTAATGGCAAAGTGTTATATACAGTTTGTAAAGAAACTAATCCCAATACTTATTTTGTTTCCAATGTGGCAGATGTAGATCTCGCCTGGTTTACTGCTGAAGATACGGTAGGTATTTGTGGGGCAACTTCTACTCCCATGTGGCTGATGGAGCAAGTCTGTGAACGACTCAGAAACTTCTAATTTATTTACAAAAACTTAATTATCAGGCGCATACGTTCTCACGTATTTAGTATACCTTTGTTTATATATAAAAAAATCTATTCTATTCATGTTATCCTTTTGGCTAAATATTGGTATTGCTGTAGCTACTTTCTTTTTTATGGAGTGGGTAGCATGGGCCACACACAAATATGTGATGCATGGCTTCTTATGGAGCTGGCATAAGTCGCACCACAGACCATATGCGGGCACCTTTGAGAAAAATGATTTGTTTGGGTTGGTATTCAGCATTCCGGCTATTGCCTGTATACTGACAGGTATTGAGTTTGCCAATCTACGATTTTTACTGTGGGTAGGAATCGGGATTACAGCCTATGGCATTTTTTATGTACTGTTTCATGATGTGCTGGTACATCAGCGGGTAAAACACGGAGTACGGCCTCAAAATCCGTATCTGCGGCGCATGATCCGGGCTCATAAGATTCATCATAAGTGTTCTCAAAAAGATGGGGCTGAAGCCTTTGGTTTCCTGTATGCTCCCAAGAAATATGAAGCCTCTACCTACAAGCCCAAAGGGCACGCTGTATCAACCACTCCCTCATCTACTGTCACACTTGAAGATTAAAAGCAAATAGTTGATTGCCAATCGACTGAATAGTTTCAGGTTATCCTAACCATTTCATCTATTGATAATCAACCATTTTTTATTATTTTCATTAGGGAGCTACTCTGGCTGGCTGACTATCAAATCGTATGTATTCTTTGAGAATGGCTTTGTAAAGCATTTCACTAATAATCATGGCTCCCCGTGGTGTAAAATGAATATAATCTGGTTTGGCAAGAGCAGGCTTGGAGGCAACCCAGCTAGGCATAGAATTTTTTCCACCCATAGCCACATATGTATCCCAGAAAGCACATCCAGCCCGGAAAGCCGCTTTCCGCTGGGCATCACGTATCTTTTCTATATTGGGATACGATGCATATCCTCCACCTTCTCTTCGGGACATATCGGATAGTCCTATGACCAGTATGGAAGCCTCTGGAGCTAATTCTTTCAGAATCTGAAGCTGACGATAGTACTGATTTTCATACGATTTATAATCCTGCTGAATATAGGGCACAATGTTTACACCAAACTGTAAAATGATCATCCGGACATTCAGAGCCCGTACCTGTTCTGCCAGCAATTGTTTATTCATGCGACTAAATTCCATACCCGAGCTTCCCCGAAACGGAATATTATCTACGGCTACGCCACGGTCACAGTCAATGGCTGCCGAAAAAAGTTCAGGACTTTGTTTGCTGTTAAAAGTAACAGTCAGCTTATCAAAATCTTTGTGCAGGTTATATTTAAAAATACGAAACCGGGAGGAAGTATCCATCTGTATTGTACGCAGGCTATCGTTTCCTTCCTGTATAGACAATTGAAACGGAGCTTCATGATTGCGATAGAGAAGCTTAAATATTTTGCCCTGCTTATCCAGCGGATAGCCTCGTTCCAGTTCGGCATACGTAACCATAGCTCCTTCTGCTTTCCGATGTACGTAAATCTGCGGTTGTGTTTTGTAACGGATGGTATCTACGAGTCGCAAGGTATTTTCTTTCCGCCCTTTGGGTAAGCCATAGGTAAATACAGACCCCATCACACCATAACTATCTGCATATTTATTTTGAAACCCGCTACTAAAGGCATATATTTTCTGCCATTCAGCATCTGAATATTGGACAATAGATAATCGGCTGCCCACAACATCTAGTAATGGAACCAATCCGAGTCCGCAGCCACCAAACTGATTCTGAAGCCGATGCCGGAGATAGGAAGAGATCCGGTCGCCTTCGATCTGGGAATCTCCATAGTGCAACACTCGAATCAGCTGTGTAGGAGCCTGGTCACGTAGGGAAGAGAAAAATTTGTATAGTACTGTAGAATCGTCTTCTGGAACCTGAATCTGGTATTTACTCTCCAATGGAAGCAGTGTTTTCAGGCTGTCCAATACAGTCTTATGCGTATCCAGCCCTATAACGGGTCGTTTTTGTGCTGGCGACTGGGCAGCCAGAGAATCAGAAACAGAGAAAGCTGAGGTAATTGATGAAATATCGGCATATTCCTTACTCTGTTTTTCGAACAGACTTTTCATTGAAAATGAACGTAACGTAATCTGATCCGTAATAGACCATTCGGAGGGCAGAAAATGGAGTACAACTGCCAGCAAAACAACCACATATATCAGCAGTAGTAACGGACGGAAAGGTTTGATCATTGGATTTTATTCTATCTTGAGTAATAAGGCATTAAGAAGCTGTTTACGTTAATTTTATGGAAGTGAAAACAGCTTCTTAGTCAAATATACATAAGTGGCAACAAACTATGTCAGGATTTGTGTATATTCTTTCATGAAAGTGGCAAACCCTACTGCTTTAGCTTGGGGTAGTGGATTTGATTTCACATAATTCAATACAGTACCCATCTGGATCGTATACAAACAGATGCAAAGAGCCATCAGCACGTAGCTTAGAGCCTTTGAAGGTAGCTTTTTTGGCTGTAAGTTCTGCTTCAATTCCTTTGATATCATGTACATACAACGCAAAATGTACCCCACGGGAATCAGAATAGACGGGCTGGGTACGATTACCAATCAGATGTAGTTCATCGTCGGTACCAATCCGAAACCAAGCACCAGGAAAATCAAAGGATGGGCGTGGAATCTGCTGAAAACCCATAATATCTCTATAAAAAGGAATGCTTACCTTTAAGTCAGCTACATGAATGGCTATATGGGCCAGGGATTGAATCTGCATGAGTGAAACTATTTTTTACGGAATGGTAGCCTCTGAATCAGAGGCTTGAGCAAAGCTATGTCAAAAGTACTATCTTTTGCAAATCCTTTTTAGCTTTTACCTACTATTTGGCATTCGTATACAATTGTACTATTTTCGAAACCTGAATAGACTACACCAATGTATTTCAGGTATAAATCTGTTATCATTGCCTAGATAGTTGGTTCGCCTTATTTTGACACTTTATTTTCTGATATGCAAATTATTGAAGTCATTTCTTCCCTACACAAAAAAGAATTTCTTGAATTTCCAGCCCGCCTGTATAAAAATGACCCAAATTGGATTCGTCCGTTGGATCAGGACATGGAAAGAATTTTTGACCCAGAAAAAAACCTATACTTTACACATGGTACCTGTATCCGCTGGCTTTTAGCAGATAATACTGGAAAAACCATTGGCCAGGTAGCCGCTTTTATTGACTTTGACACGGCCTCTAAAGAAACCCAGCCTACAGGCGGAATGGGCTTTTTTGAATGCATAGACGATGTCACTGCTGCACGCCTTCTATTTGATACCTGCAAAAAATGGCTGGAAAGCCAAGGCATGGAAGCCATGGATGGCCCAATTAACTTTGGTGAACGGGATCAGTGGTGGGGATTATTGGTAGATGGTTTCCGGCCACCTAACTATGGCATGTTCTATCATATGCCTTATTACCGACACTTATTTGAAAGCTATGGTTTTCTGGAGTATTTTCAGCAATATACCTACTACCGTGAAGTGATGATCCCCCCGCATCCTGCCATTGTAGCTCGAGCCGAACGAATCCGCTCCAATCCTGACTATACCTTTGCCCATATTGAAAAACGATACATAGATAAATACACGGAAGATTTCCGAACAATTTATAACAAAGGCTGGGTAGATATTAAAGGAGATAAGCCGGAGATGACGTTTCCACAGGCAAAAGCTCTGGTAAAAAAATTCAAGCCAATTATGGATGAGAAAATTATCTGGTTTGCCTATTATAAAGGCGAACCAGTGGCTTTTTTTATTGTATTACCAGAAATGAACCAGGTTTTCAAATATGTACATGGCAAGCTCAATCTGTTGGGAATAGCCAAATTCCTGTGGCATAAATGGCGAAAAACCTGTCGGAAAATGTTTGGGGTGGTCTTTGGGGTGGTACCTGAGCATCAGGGAAAAGCCGTAGAAGCCGCTATTATCATGGCCATGCGGGATGTAGTACAGGAAACCTACAAGCAATATGACGATATGGAGATGAACTGGATCGGAGATTTTAATCCAAGAATGATGAAACTTATCGAAATGTTTGGGGCAAAAATCATCAAAACCCATATTACCTACCGCAAACTATTCGATGAAACCAAACCCTATGAACGGCATCCAATTATTCGATAAATAGCTGTTTTTTTTTACGTGAAAAAAGATACTATTTTTGACTACAGGTTTTAATGGAGAAATACCTACCCAATCGGCATCTAGGTGTCGGAAAAGGTTCTTAACATTCATACAAAACACCCATATTGTACACTTAACCAGTCTAACACGCATGAGTTTACTCGCAGTAGGTACCGTAGCTTTTGACGCTATCGAAACCCCATTTGGAAAAACAGACAAGATTATCGGTGGTTCAGCTACTTATATCACATTGGCCGCTTCCTATTTTACACAAGATGTAAAACTAGTAGCCGTAGTAGGAGACGACTTCCCACAGTCGGACATAGAGTTTATGCAATCCAAAGGAATTTCTACTGAAGGTCTGCAAATCAAGCAGGGTGAAAAGTCTTTTTTCTGGGCTGGTCGCTACCACAATGACATGAATAGCCGGGATACACTGGTCACTGACCTAAACGTACTGGCTGATTTTGATCCTCTCATTCCGGAATCTTACCAGGATTGTGAGTACCTGATGCTGGGCAATCTGACTCCTTCGGTACAGAAAACGGTGATCCAACGCCTGAAAAATCGTCCAAAGCTGATTATGATGGACACGATGAATTTCTGGATGGATGTAGCCCTAGAAGAACTAAAAGAAGTTCTTAAAATGGTAGATATACTTTCAATCAATGATGAGGAAGCACGCCAGCTTTCCAAAGAATATTCACTCCGGAAGGCCGCCAAGAAGATCCTGGAAATGGGTCCTAAGTATCTGATTATCAAAAAAGGAGAACATGGAGCCTATCTTTTCAAGAAAGATCAGGTATTTTTTGCTCCAGCCTTACCTCTGGAAGAAGTATTTGATCCTACAGGTGCAGGAGATACCTTTGCCGGCGGATTTATCGGCTATATTGCCAGCACTGGAGATGTATCATTTGACAATATGAAACGTGGCATCATTTATGGCTCTGCGATGGCTTCTTATTGCGTAGAAAAATTTGGTCCCGAACGTATTACTACACTTACCCGCAAAGAGCTTGACGAACGTGTACAGGATTTTGTAGATTTGGTGCAGTTTGAAATTGCAATGGCATAAGTACCTTAGAATCAAATCCATTCCTATTGGAAACAGACCTAGTTCTGAACAACTATCTGCAAGTATATCAACACTGAGGTTTCCCAAACGTTGCCTGACTTCAATGTCAGGCAACGTTTTCATGGGTAGAAATGGGATACTATTTTGGAAAGGAAGATTTCATTGTACCTCTGTGTGTTCATTTAATCAATTATTGATATTCGAATACAGACACAGTCAGCTAAACTATTGAAATACAACTACTTATTGTAATTGTATTTTATTGATCAATGCAAACTTTCCCTGAGCTTTTTCTATACAGCGACTGACAGAATCTATTTGTTTATTTATTCCCTCAATCAGGTATTGTGCAGATATTTCATCCATAGTAGATGTCATTCCTTCTATCTGTTTTTTCTTCAAATCAATCAAATAGGGAAATGTTTTTTCAGCATAAAATTTATTCATAATTAAATATTGCATCACGTTTATTTTGAACAGAGAATCATTGGAATAGGTAATGGTTTTTATATTCTTTAATGCAGTATCTACCACAGTCCTGTACTTTTGCAACTCATGCAAGGATTCCTGGTGAGATTCATCAATCTTATCTCCTATTTTCCCTCTGGCTGAATCTACATTGGCAATTAACCTAACAAGTTTTTCATTATAGACTAATGCATCTTTTGGAGTACTCTTTTTGCCTGCACAAGAGCTATTCAAGACTAGTAGCAAAGCCCAAAATAGGAGTGGTTTAATTTCTTTCATTCTACAAATACATCTAATCAATAAACAGATACCTTTGTTAAACTGGTCGTACTTCCAAATGTATGATGGGTAAAAGGCTTACTTTCTGTTTGAATACCTTTTTTGTATTCCCTGTGGGATCTTACAGCAGCAGTCATCCTTGCACAAAGATCTCACATGAAATACAAAAATCATGTCTCAAAAAATAACTCACTGATAATCAAATTATTTATCTATCATACATTTTGATACACAACCTTTAGACTAAAATCTCTTACTTAATAATCGGTTTTTTAAATCCCTCTATTTTTATGAACAAGCTCTGCATAAAAATAGAGGAGTCTATCAACTCCTCTATTTTTATACTTATTACCTTAGTAATAGCGTTCTCTGATAATTTTTGTATTATGTGAGTTTTTTATTACACTTAAATTACTTAAGAGCATGTTTAAAAATTAAATTTACCAGACTGTGGATTTTGCAAAATATTGTTTGACTGAATATGTGCAAACTATCTTTTGTCCCAATGGTACCTGTTTTTAAGGCTACTTGGCTTCACAATACGTTTATAAAATTTAAATATGCTCAGACTCACTCATTATCAATATATATTAAGGTAAATAACATGTACTCTCTACAAAATATGTCAGAGAACCATAAATATTTACTCTCCTGTAACTGTCACCATATACGTTTTAGCAAATAATCCACCCTTGACAGTATAGTCAACTGTGGCAATTTTGGAGATACCGCCATTTTTAGCAGCTGTTGTTAAACTCAAATCCGTATGGCCAAATGCCAGACCTAGGATTATTTTTCGTTTAGCTACACCAACTTTAGTACCTATACTATTTTGAGTAACCAGACCTGGCCACGTAGTCACACAAGAAGTCATTACCAATGACAAGCAAGTGAATGCTGAAAGAAGTATCTTTTTCATATATGTTATTTTGTATTAACTGAATAAATTATTCTCCTGTTACGATGATTTCCTGTTTACTGAAAAGCAGATAATTAGATGTTTTTATATCAACAGTAGATACACCACCTTTGATACCTCCATTCTTAACAGCTTCCATAAGGCTGTAATTGCCATTCAAGTAGAACACATGAAATAATACTATAGAAGAAGAACGTCCAGTCTTAGAACCTACGGGATTGTTAGTTACATCTTTAGGCATTGTAATAGCACAAGAAGTAAGTATAGCAGCCAGGCCCAGGCTTAAAAGTGAGGCAGATAATATTTTTCGCATATAATGTAGTTTTGCTATATAGATTTTTTTTTAAATTATTCCCCTGTTACAGTAGTTTTGTAAATAGGAAAAATGAGAATAAACTTAAGTGAGACGTCAACAGTCGCAATTTTAGTAATACCGCCATTTTTAGCAGCATCTTTGATACCAAACTCTGAAGAACCAAATGGTTTCGACTTAGCGACTCCAACTTTGGATCCTACAGGATTGCCAGTTGCGTCCATAGATTGCATAACAGTGCAAGATGTCATACAACAAAGCATGACGACCATTGCGAATGTAGTTTTTAAAATCTTCATGTGTTAATATTTTTTAATGAAACATTAATTAATCCCAAAGCAGGTTTTCAAAGTAAGAAATCAATTTATAATATAAATATAGCTCACATACCTAACGTCATCCTAAACAATAAATATGTAAACTACTCCAATAACTTACTGAATATTAACCTACTACTGGTTTGAGACAGGGAATTTAGTAAAAAAATATCTAGATATGCAATTTTTTCTAGCGAGTCTGCATAAAAATTAGTTGTCCAAGTGCTAGGGATTGTATTCGAGGTAGGCTTTACGTTCAAAACAGCATTTAACCGTTCTTTTAAGAAGCTCACTCCCATTACAAATAGGCAAATGCTTCCCGTACCTCATTAATCAGCGTTGTGAAGGCGGGTAGTTTTTTGATCTCAGGACGCCAGGCGAGCCCCCGTTCAATCAGGTCGAAGGTGTGCTTGATTTTGGCCCCAGGAATGATGTTATTTTGTGCATCTCTGTCTCGGCCCATTACCCACAACGTATCAGCAATAGCAGCAGTAGACACAATGTCATGGGAGACAATAATAATCGTATTGTGTTCATGGGATGTGGCAATTTCTCCGATCATTTCACTCACCTCCTCTACCATATTGATATCCAGTCCGCTAAACGGTTCGTCCATTAGAAGATAATTTTCAGAGCATAGCAACTGTTGAGCAATAGCAATCCGCTGCTTTTGTCCGCCCGAAAGCTGGGCTGGATACATATTTCCATGCTGGCTCAGGTTAAACCGATCCAATACACTAAGAATACGTTCTTTCCGCTTCTGGCTATCCGAAATATTTTTACTGGCAGCAATATCCAGGTTGCCCCACACCGTACGATGATTAAACAAAGGATAGTTTTGTTGCACAACCCCTAATCTACCTGGAGAGGTAGGCTGTAACTGATTTCCGATCAATACCTGACCAGCAGTAGGCTTGAGCAGACCCGCCATAATCTCAAACAGTTTTGTCTTTCCTACACCAGAGGGGCCCAAAAAACCAACCACCTGCCCTTGTGTCTTGCCAGGTCGTACAATATCTTTTATTTCTGCATTCACATTCTGGAGAATAACATTGCCACCCAGGGTCAGGCTGACATTGTCAATTTTCAGAATACAGTCATTTTTAGTATGTGTATATTCCATGAGGGTCAAGATCAACGAAAGAAATGAATAGGTCTACGACAAATAATGGATGCGAAAATAAATGGCTAGGCTAGCTTATTTTTCCACGCTCAACATGCTATAGGGAAAAAAGAACGTACGCATTTTGCTGAATGTCCAGTCTAGCAGTACCCCTGTCAGTAATACAACCAGTTGGGTAGCAAAAATGGCATCAAATCGTTGAAATTTCTGGTTATTCAGTAAGATTACCCCGATACCTCCCTCCGACCGTACCAGTCCTTCTACCAGTGTCAGCATAGTCCAGGCAATGGCAAAGTTCTGGCGAACAACCTCAAACATCTGATCAAATTTTCCTAGAATGATTACCTCCCAAAGTACTTCCCAGTCGTTCATACGCAATGTACGGGCATGGTAGTATTCATATTTCGGAATAGATTGAATAATAGACAGCATAGACGTGACGAAGAAAACCGTTATACCAAATACCATTAATGTAGATTTCAGTGTACTTCCACCACCCACCAGTTGGGTAAAGATAAACGACAAGCCGACCAAGGTCAGAAAGCGGCCTTTGGAAACCAGAAAGCCCAGCGGACGGAAAAACGGAATCACCGACGCATAAGCAATGAGCAACGAGATAACCAAGGCTATACACATAGATTTCAAGCAAAGCCATGTACTAGTCCAGAGGTCATAAGCAAGATTCTGTTCGCTAAACAACCGCCCCAAAGCAGCTAAGATTTCCAGTGGTGTCGGAAATATAGGCGACTTGGAAACCGACCAAATAACCAATACCACCACGATTTGAATAGTCACCATAATTCCAAGAACCGAACGGCTGTTGCGGGCATTCGGAATAAAAAGAGGCAAAATCTTGTCAAACATACAGGTATGAGATGAGTAGAAAAGAATTACATTCAGGGTAATGGTTAGAGGTAATCCATAGCAAAGCTACGACAACTTGAAGCAAGAAGAGGAAAAGTAGGCTACGGATGTATCACGTCCGTAGCCTTTGATAAAGAATTCTGTTTTTATTTATTTACCCATCACAATCGTTACGCGGCGGTTTTTAGCTTTGTTTTCGGGCGAGCTGTTGGGTACAAGCGGCTGAGACTGTCCATGTGCCAGTACCTGTATACGACCAGCCGGGAAGTTGGCGGGAGATTTCTCTTCCATCCATTGTTTCACGGCAAAGGCTCTTTCTTCAGACAAGGCCTGGTTTTTAGCTGGGTCACCAGAGTTGTCGGTGTGTCCGTGTATCTCAATACGCAGACTATTGGCTACCACTAAGTCGTTAAATAACTCATTCAATGCCGCTTTTGTTTTTGGTGTAAAAGTAGCTTTTCCACTTTCAAACTCAATGCTCCACGACTTTTCAGATACTTTTTCAGTAATGTTGGCATCATTGGTAAAGGCAACCGTTTCACCTTGCGAAATATTAGATCCTGCTCGTGACGCTACATTTTTCAGGTAGCTGGTTTCAATCACATCATCTGACTTAGGGAAAGTAGGCATTAGTTTGGGGTACAATTTAGAGGCAATTCCTCCAAACACATCATACACAATCTTTACTATATTGGTGGTACCTGGGTTTAAGCCAAACACATTCATATTATCACCTAGGTTATGCACAGCCGAGCCACCCAATTCTACCACTAGATTCTGTTTATCTGGCACTTGGGTTCCTTTGTAGTATTTTACCCAATAGGCTTTGTCTGCTTCATTATACACTTTAGCCGACAGTTCCCCGGCTTTATCTAGGGCAGTAGAATATGATTTTACTTGATCCCCACCATCAGCAATGCCTTCAATCATTTTTTCTACCATCTGGCGGTTGTCTTCCATGTATTTCTTGATCCCAATCAGGACACAAGGCATCTGGCTGCGGTATTCTTTGGTAGAAACGATAGAAACCAATCCACCTTTTTTCTCGGCTACATTTACATCTCCAGGAGTCCAGGTAGCTACACCATTTACAGCTACGGTTTTGGTTTCGCCTGTCAGTTTGCCATTCTGTACAACTTTTCTTTCTTCAGAATAACCGGCAATGTATTTTTCAGCGGCATCAATGTAGCTATCTGCAGCTACAAAGTTCATGGCATCTGGATCGTAGGTTTTTTCGTCTGGATTGACACGGATTCCGTTGTCGCCACACCATTTCACTACAATGTTCCAATCACCATCGCGTAGCACAGCGGCTGTCAGGGCACCTTTGGCGGTCTGTGGATTGTCTTTCCAGGCAGGCAAGCCCATAAATTTATCTTCACCCAGAGATTTTCCACACGTAAAAATAATCTGAGCCCGATATTCTGGCCCGAGCTTTTCCAGCTCCGGATTGACCCCTGCGAGGAAAGCAGCAGCTCCATCACCCATCACCGTCACAAAATGAGCACCTTCCTTTGTACTGGGATTACTTTTGTATTCACTAGCAAATTTGATTAGCGAAGCCTGCATCTGTGGCACATCGTCTTGACGGCTTATCTTCAGGTTTACGCCTTTCTTCTCCATGATAGAACCTTGGGAGGTCTGGGCACCACCATTGGCAAAGATGGCTCCCATTTGTGCATTCCAGGCCCACATCAGCCAACGTACTTCTGGCGAACTCAAGCTAGCGGGCTGATCGGATGGCATACCTGCGGCTTGTACGGTGCTGGCTGCATTTTGTGGAGCAGTTGGCAAGTCTACTTTTCCTACTTCTTGGGTTTCGGCAATGCGGGGTTTCAGTACATAGCCACTATCCATAATCAACCATTTCAGCCCTACAAGAACTCCTATAATCAATAAGACTACTGCTAATTTACCAAAAGGTGTTAAACGTTTCATAATCAAGATAGATTAATACAAAATTTATAGTGTTCAGAATGTTGAGTTCAATACTCAGAAACAAATGTTATACCTTTTACTTTCTACCCACCCTGTCAGTTGTATATATTCAACCTAAGTCAGGTATCTTATTTATCTGGAAATTTCCAATAGTGGTTTGCCTTGTTTTTACTAGGGCAAATCTAACAGAAAACCAATAGTAAAGTTTGCATCCCAGTCAAAGACAAACTGCTCACAGCCTGTTGCATCGGCTACTGCCTTATAGATATTGGCACCTGCCTTATCTTTGGCATCATCGAGTGTATAGGCAGATGGGGCTTTCAGCACAGTATATCGTTCGTTGCCATTACGTACTTGTTTGGCCAGTTTAAATGGCACACCACCAATAATAAAGCAGGTTTTGGAATGAGAGGCAGGTACTTTTTTTGCCTGGGCTAGTATTTCATCATATACAACTTGGTCAGACATGCCTTTCTGGAAATATTTGGCACCAGAACCTTCCAGAGCCGTTATTTTGCCGTTTTCTTTCCAGGAAATTTTGGTATTGCCAGAACCAATGTCTACCACAAAACCTCTGTCTTCATAGACTGGGGGCAGAACACTCTTCAGTCCCAGTGTACCTTCTTGTGAGGCTGTCACTGTGTTTACATAATAGTTAAGTGATTTCAGGGCTTTTGTAATTTTCTGTGTTATATCTGCCTTCGCAGCTCCAGAACTTACCACAAAGTGAATATCTTTGGGACTTACGCCAAAATCCAGCATCGTACCAATATATTTTTTTAGTCCACTGCGTACATCTTCTTCTGTGGCCATATTCTCTGTAACCAGGCTATTTCCAAATTCTGATTTTTCTAGGTGCCAGTTTTTATCTGCATCTACTTTTACAATAAACGAGTTAAAGCCACTGGCTCCTAGTTCAACCACTCCTTTCAGTTTTCCATTGGCAACAGCTGGGGGTGTATAGTCAAAAGAACTAGGTGTAGCTCCGGCAGTAGCAGATTCAGCTTTTTGCCCGGAAACAGGTTCTTCATTAAGACTGCCTTCCTGGCTAGGATTAGTGGTATTGGTTTGCTCAGTAGCTATGGGGGCAGAGGTACCAATGATTCCCTTATTTTTCAGGAAGGTATATCCTCCATACAAGATACCAAAAAGGACAACTACGATTGCGATTCTTCCAAAAGGTGTAATACGTGACATAAAATCTGGTTAGTTTGTAAAAAAAATGTATTATTAACTGACTTACGATTTCCTGTTTCTTCATGCATTTTTTCAGAAAACAGGCTATTTAATCCTAAAAACAGCTTACCCAAACAAAGGTTTGGGTAAGGCGGCCTGGATGTTTAGTATTAATCAAACAATTTGGTATACTGGTTGCCTGAATGGGGTGGTTTATTCACTGGTGCATCCAAGTCAATGTATTTATTAGGATTGTTGCCTTCGGCAATCAATACCTGTTTCTGGTCACCGAGCAGGAAGGAAATACCTTCTTTTTCCCATTGTTCTAGCATATCGAGACCTTTTTCTTCGTATACTCCATTCTGAAGGTCAATAGATTCCATAAAGTTGGCCGACATTTCCATGAAACGCTCCATTTCACCTACCTTACGACTCACATCATCAGCGATAGCTTCCATGGCTTGGTCAAACATGAGACGTTTGTCTTTGTCACCACGAATAATGCTTAAGGCAGATTTCATAGCCGAATGACTATGATGAATAGCTTCGCGTTCGATCTTCTTTACCTGCACCTGATCTTCAATATCTTCCAGCAAGATACCAGAGTTTTCGTACATTTTGCTTAGCACCCGGTAGAGGATTTCCATTTTCCGGTACAAGTCACCCAGCTTCATGTTGGAGTCTTGCAAACGTCCAGCTTTACGGGTTTTCAGAATCATCTGTGCCTGAATGCCTTTTTCACGGGCTTTGCTGGCCATAGCTAGGCTGTCGTTGGCGGTGCGTTCGTTTTGCGTAATGATGTCTTTCAGTTTACGCATCTGTCCGCGAAGACCCTGAATCTGCTTGTCCATTTTACCGAGATTATCACGCAGGGTATCCATGTACGTTTCTAGAATTCCGACTGGGTCTATTCTCACAAACATGCCTGTCAGAAACCGCATGATGCTTTTATAGATGTAAAATACTAGGTTGCGGAATTTGGGATCCAGCAGGATATAGGCCAGTACACCTATACCAACAAGCAAGAAAGTGGCATACAAAGTATTTTCAAGCAGGGTAATAATGTAGGGCAGAGCCTTGTAAAGTACATATCCGCCGCCTAGTACAATACCTGCTAAGAAAAATTTCCCGGTTGTACCTTCTGGTTTTTCCCAAAACGATTTGGGTTTAAAATTATCTAATGAGTCCATTGCTTAGTGATTGATATTTTTGAAATTGATGTAAAAACATAAGAGAGGTAACCCTGATTGGGTGTATTTATCTATCTATACAACTGAGCATTTATATTTCTGTAGCACAGGACATTTATTGTAAAAAACGTTCAATATTACCAATATCTGTCTGAATCTGATTCATGACTGTATCCAGTGTAAAATAGAAATTATGTTTGGTCGTTTCTATTTTGTTGGTAGCCTCAGCTACATATCCTTGGGCTTTTGCCATTTCATCCTGGTGAGCTACAATTTCTTCGGTAAGCTTTTTAATCTGTTCTGATTTTTGCTGAATCATTTTTTGCAAGCTTTCTACATCTTTCTGCTTGGCATTGACACTGAGATCTACTTGTTGGGTCACTGCTTTGTCAAAATTTTCTTTTTCTCGTGACAATACGGCCTGATAAAATTTGGCACTTTCGAGTAGCTTGGGTACTGTGAGCCCCATAGTAGCCGCTGTGGCAAAGGCAGATTTATAGCGGACAGATTCGTCAGGAATAATGCTTTGCAGGGTTTGTAGAGAGTTTTTAAATTCCAGAAAATCAAACCCTTGCTGATTATTATCTTCTAGGGCTTTGAGCAGGGAGTCGAAAATCCGCTGATCTACCCCAGTGACCTGTGTTGACACAGGTAAGGGAGGTGGACTCGACGGAGTACTGGTGCTCATAGGCTGAGAAGGTGTAGCAGGAGCAGCTGTTTCAGGCTTACCTGCTGGGGTTTGTGGAAGGTTCTCTTCTACTATAAATAAAGACTTGATATTTTTCAGTACACTCATAGTAAGGTTTTTTTTGTGTAAAAAACAGGCAGCACGGATTCTGGCAAATGGGCCTCTCCTGTATTTTATCAGTAAAGTAAAAAATCTTTCCTGAAAACTCAAACATTCTTTTACAGGCTCTTATCTATTCCTGTCCAAAAATTGCATTCACAACGGTTTCCATTATCCTGGCTGCTGCATAGGAATCTTAGTAGCTACCAGATTAGAAGTGGCTTTGGCTAAGAGCTTTCCTTCGTGATTTTGCAGTTTGCATTCCACATTGACCAAGGTTTTTCCATTCCGGATCACTTTTGCATGGGCATAGATGGTTTCTCCTTCACGGGCATTGTCCAGAAAATCAATCGTTAGACTGACAGTCACACACACGTACTCTTTGTTTAAGATAAATACCGTCATTCCAATCACATCGTCTATGATAGCTGCCGCCGCTCCACCGTGCAGAATGCCTAATGGGTTAGTCATTTCTTTGCGAATCAGAAAAGACAGTGTAAGATCTTCGTGTGTTACGGAAACTACACTTCCCTGAAGCCAACTCCCTAGTGGTGAAGGCGAATCAAGCGGCTTCCCGACTTGTGACTGAAAATAGGTCAGATATGGATTGCTCATTTGTTTGTTGTCTATAACCCGTTGGGTTCACCGTTCACAGGGCTTTACCCTGTGCTGATAGATTACGTCCCGTTGGGGCTTGGTCAGTTTGCCTCAAAAATCTGCTTTTTGCTTCCATAAAATGGAAACAGTTTCTTATTCATCTGGCATAGGTTTGGATTCCAACACCCATTTTGTGTCCAGTTTATATCGGTTATGTATCATCATGCGAATGCCATAGATAAATGTCTGAATGGTTCCCACTCCTGCCACTGTAACAGCCAAAATTGCAATAGGCAATGGTGGAGATAAGAGTAGTCCTCCCGTTCCAAGAATTATACCCCCTAAGCCCAAGGCCATGTTCAATCCTTTATTGGTTTCTGCAACCATAGCCATGGAGTCGAAGGTAATCAGGCGACCATTGGTACGAAAACCGGTAGGCTCAATAGCGACAATAATTCCGGTTTCCTTGGTATCAGAATCTTTTAGTAGAAAGGTGATTTTGTCCCCTATTTCAAAAAATTTCACAGGTCTGCCACCTTTTTTTCGACTGAGCACCAGCATATTTTGTGCCTTCAGGGTTTGAAAGCTTGAAAATACTGTACAAAACAGGACTAACAAAAAAGATGAAAGAAAAAGCTTCTGTTTGATCGGAAACATATAATCTTGGGTTAAAGCTTACATATATGGGTTGGACTATTGACAATTCAAAAAAGTATAGATAGGTACTCAAAGGAATTTATTCATACAAATCTTTCACTTCTGGCTAATAAGTTCAGGCATGACCAAGAGATTTCAATACTGCCCCAGTTGAAACCTCTCTCTCACAAAGGTGCAGGTTGAAAGGGATGTACGACTATTTTCTGCCACACCTGGCCAGTCACATATGGGTCAGTAGCCAACCAAGCATCCAGATCGGTATGCGACTCAAAGGCTACTACCAACATAGAACCGATCATTTGCCGGTTGTTGTCTAGTAAAGCTCCAGCTTGTATAATAGTCCCCTCTGCTTTCATTTTTTGGGCTACTTTCAAATGGTCTTCCCGTACGGACATTCGTCGGTTCAGGGCATTGCTATCGGTTCCATCATAGGCTATTACTACAAAAAGCTGCTTGTCTGCCATAGATTTTTTTGCTGATTTACTTTGTGTAAAGAATACAAAAATATATGAGTAAGCAAAAGTTTTTTTCTACAAAACACTGTCAAACAGTACATATGCGTGCACAAAATTTAATTTAGAAAAAAAAAACAATCTCACATGTATACCATAAGGTTCCACAAAACACCCATATACACAGAGAGTGAAACAGGATACAACAGCAGTGGTTGAATAGGTATCCATAACAGGCTAGCACCTCGCAAATATGAAAGTATAAAACGGCTGTTTTTCAGGCTAAAAAATTACTTGGGGCAGTGGTACCTGGTAAGTTACTCTCTTCTCAGGAAGGGTATATATCCCTACTAACTCATACATCTATGAAAATCAGGAACATCGAAGGTCTTACTATAGACCAGTTGCAGTACGAGCTAAAGAACGGGGCAAAATTCGTTATGTTTGAGTATACCATTTCTATTCTGGTCATGACCTTCAAACGCTCGACGGACATTTACTTTATCCGTGGCAACGAAAGCCATTGGGGTAAAAGCATTCCATTCACACTGCTATCTCTGTTGCTGGGCTGGTGGGGCTTTCCTTGGGGATTTATTTATACGCCGATGGCGTTGGCCACTAATCTTTCTGGAGGCAAAAATGTGACACAGCACGTAGTAAGTTCCCTGACCGCACAATCTACCTATAATTAAGAGGGGAAAGGATGTGGCAACCATAGAATGGTGAACCAACCGACGAAAGACCTTTACAGGTTATTGTCTGTTGGTTCACCGTTCACAGGGCTACACCCTGTGCTGATGGATTACGCCCCTTCAGGGCTTGTTATGCCTTTGCTGGGTTCACTCCAACAATCCAAAGTTTCCCCATAACAATTATTCTTAATGGCTTTAGACTAGTTTCTTGTACCGGATACGGTGTGGGGTAAGGTCGCCCAGTCGTTTTTTCTTGTTTTCTTCATATTCGGTATAGTTTCCTTCAAACCAATATACCTGCGAATCTCCTTCAAAGGCCAGAATATGTGTACAAACCCGATCCAGAAACCACCGGTCGTGGGAAATGATGACCGCACAACCAGCAAAGTTTTCCAAACCTTCTTCTAAGGCCCGCATCGTGTTCACGTCCAGGTCATTGGTAGGTTCATCGAGCAGCAGTAGGTTTCCGCCTTCTTTCAGGGTCATGGAAAGGTGTACCCGGTTGCGTTCACCACCAGACAGGTTACCTACTTTCTTTTCTTGGTCACTACCTGTAAAGTTAAAGCGGCTTACATAGGCACGTGAGTTCACCATCCGTCCACCTAGCATGAGTTGTTCAGTGCCTCCAGAGATGGTTTCAAATACTGACTTGGTAGACTCCAAGTTATCATGCTCTTGGTCTACATATGCAATTTGTACGGTATCACCTACCTCAAACGAACCAGAGTCTGGTATAGCCTGTCCGGTGATGAGTTTGAAAAGAGTGGTTTTACCTGCTCCATTCGGGCCAATGATACCAACAATACCTGCCTGTGGCAAAGAAAAACTCAGGTTTTCGAACAAAAGCTTGTCACCAAATGCCTTGGATACATTGTTTACTTCAATCACTTTCGTGCCCAGGCGGGGTCCAGGCGGAATAAACAGTTCCAGTTTGTCTTCTTTCTGGCGGGTTTCTTCGCTTAGCAGTTTGTCATAGGCACTGAGACGGGCTTTGCTCTTGGCCTGACGGGCTTTGGGAGCCATACGTACCCATTCCAACTCCCGATCCAAGGTTCGCTGACGTTTAGATTCTTGTTTTTCTTCCTGTACAAGTCGGTTTCTCTTCTGTTCCAGCCACGATGAATAGTTGCCTTTCCAGGGAATACCTTCACCTCTGTCCAGTTCTAGAATCCATCCAGCTACATTATCTAGGAAATATCGATCGTGGGTAACGGCAATGACAGTTCCTTTGTAGTGTTGCAGGTGTTGTTCGAGCCATTGCACAGACTCGGCATCTAGGTGGTTGGTTGGCTCATCCAGCAGCAGTACGTCAGGTTCTTGTAGTAGCAGGCGACACAACGCAACGCGACGCTTTTCTCCACCAGACAGGTATTTGATTTGTGCATCGGAGGGTGGGCAACGGAGGGCATCCATAGCCTTTTCGAGCTTATTGTCTAGGTTCCAGGCATCGGCCGCATCCAGTTTTTCTTGGACTTCGGCCTGGCGGGCAAGCAGCTTATCGTAGTCAGCATCTGGATCAGCAAATTTTTCATTGATGGCATCAAACTCTTTCAGCAGGTCTACAATTTCCTTTGTGCCTTCTTTGACAACATCAATCACGGTTTTTTCAGGATCTAGTTGGGGTTCCTGTTCCAACATACCCGCAGAGTAGCCAGGCGAGAAGACGACTTCTCCCTGATAGTTTTTTTCAATACCTGCAATAATCTTTAAAAGAGTAGATTTTCCAGAGCCGTTCAGACCCAGCACACCAATCTTGGCTCCATAAAAAAAAGATAAGTAAATGTCTTTCAATACCTGTTTATTGGTAGACGGGTAGACCTTACTTACCCGGTTCATTGAAAAAATAATTTTTTCGTTACTCATAATTTGTATATTAAACTGAATAATTTATTTTAATTGCCAACTGAAACGGAAGCAAAAGACATAACGCCGTAGTCAGGTGTAGGGAGAGGAAGCCCAAAAGTCTGCTTTTATATAGGCGCAGAGGCTTTTATCTTCTATACAGAGGCTGTACAGGCGTCTGTCTGAGACCCATCAAATAGAGGCTATGACTCTATTTAATGGTGACACGGGCAAATATCCGAAAAAATATGGGAAGAATCGCAGATGTATTTGGATATTATATTTTAAAAAATATTATTTTGCAGTAGGAAATATTTGCCCCCTCAAAAAGGGAAAATATGTCTTAATGTATTGCTATTTATTGATTTTTGTTGATTTTTGTTTATTTTTCATTCGCAAATCGTCTGTCCGTCAAGACTTTCGATACTGGACTGAAGTATTACTTCTCCATCAGTATGCTATCATTATTAACTAACCAAAACTATGAGTAATGTTGACTGGTCTGACGAATATGGCTACGTCAGTGGCGGAAAGGTTTATCTGAAAGGATATTTCGAGTTTTCTGACCGCGAAATTGGCGAGGTTCGCCAAAGTATCGAAGCCAGCGTCGAGTATTTTCGCAAACGATACGAAGTGGCCCAACAAAAAGTGGCAGACTTGTACACTCTCGTCGAAACGGCTCAGAATAAAGGGTCGTATCTGATGAAACTGGTACATTTACGGAATTATTTTGCCGAATACGACGCCCTGGGCGACTTTCCGGCTCTTTATGCACGTCTGGATGTTTTGGAAGAAGATTTACGGAAAAACATTGCCGTCAATCGAGACCGAAACCTAGAAATCAAGCAGGCTCTTCTGGTTGAAGCCGAAGAACACCGCCACAGTATAGACTGGAAGGTGGCTTCTGACAAGTTTCAGGAATTGAAAGAGAAATGGATTAAGACTGGAGCTGTCATTAAAGAACAGGAAGAAACGATTGAAAATACGTTTCGTGAAATCTTAGATGAGTTCTTTGCCCGCCGCAAAGAGTTCTTTGGCAGAAAAATCCAGGAGCAACGGGAGCGTATCAATAAATACTACGAGATTGTCAATGAAGCCGAAAAGCTGAAGTATTCCAAAGACTGGGAGAAAACAGCCATCGCCTTCAAAGCCTTGCAGGAACGTTGGAAAAATGTAGGTAAAGTTCCGCCTGACAAGATATCTAAAGTATGGAAGAGGTTTCGCCGGGTTTCAGACCAATTCTTTGACAATTATAATCAGGCCAAAGGACTACCAGCCCGCTTTGTGCGTCGGGTCGATCCCAAGCAGGCTGCCCAAGAAAGCATGGCTGCGGAAGTAGAAAACCTCTTGCGTCAACCGGACATCAATGCCGCAGCCGAACGCACCAAAGTGTTGCTGATGGAGTGGAAAAAATTGGGTGTTCCGCATTACAAGCAAGATAAAGCCTTGGGAGAACGGTTCCGGCTGGCTTGTGACCGTATCTTTGAAATGAATTACCTGATGCGGGTGATCAAACGAAAACATTTCTTTTTCGAGAAAAAATCCCATGAAGAACAACTCACCATCAAGGTAGCTACCATGAGTGATCTGGTTCGAAGAGAGAAACAACAACTTGAATACCAGGAAAAAAATCCTGAAAGTATACCCGCACCGGCCGCTGGTCAGGATGCCAATCGTACAGCAACTAGTAACTTGGCTGTACAACGCCGCAAAATTGCGGTGAAGGAATCTTTGCTCAATGAATTTAAAAACGAGTTGATAGAGATCCGAGCCAACAAACAGTTACTGTAATTTACCACTGTTGCTCTTTTTCCGAAGCTGTTGTACTGAAAAAGGATAAATAATCGTTTCTTTTTTTTAAACATTTTTTATTTTTTTCAGTACTATAGTCAAGAAAAAGTATTTTTGCGCAGTTTTTATCCATTTATAACTTTTTGTTTTTCATCGCTAAAGGAGAATGCCTATGTATTGGACTCTAGAATTAGCATCTTATCTGGAAGATGCTCCATGGCCTGCAACCAAAGATGAACTAATTGACTATGCTCTTCGCTCTGGAGCCCCAAATGAGGTGGTAGAAAACCTACAGGAACTCGAAGACGATGGGCAACCATACGAAAACATAGAAGAAATCTGGCCAGATTACCCAACCAAGGACGACTTTTTCTTTAATGAAGATGAATACTAGCCGATTTAAAAATCAGCTGGTATAGTCTACAGAATGTGTTTGACAATCAGACATATAAAACGTATGTAGTCCACTAAGCTTTAGAGGTTGTCGTTTCTAAACTAGTTGCAGTATTGTCTTTGGTAATTTAGGAAACCTCGTCAAACGAGCGTACACGCAAACCCGCACAGATACTGTGCGGGTTTTTGTTGTGTCTAGTCCTTAATCAGCCGAAACTCTGTCCGGCGGTTTGCCTGATGCTGCTCTTCGGTACAATAAACCTCGTCTCGGCAGTCATTGGCCAGGCGTGATTCCCCAAAAAACTCACGGGTCAGAATCCGACTCGGCTCTACGCCTTTGGTTACCAGATAGTCCACAGATGCTTTCAGTCGTCGTTGAGACAAAGAATAATTATAGGCCTGTGTAGCCCTGGAATCAGTAAAGGAAGCTGCTGAAAGTTTGTAGGTAGGATGTGTCTGCAAGGTTAAAGCTATCTCGGTCAACACAGTAGCAGCATCCAGGCGGATATCCGCTTTGTCCAGATCAAAATAAATCAGACGCACATCTGCTGAGTCTACCTGATTAGGCAATGCATAGCGAATCAGTTCACAGTCACGGGTAATGTTTCTACCAGCTTTGATAACCTGAAACTCTGTCCGGCGGTTAAACTGGTGTTTTACTTCTGTGCAGGCTATTCCATCTTTGCATTCATTCACTGGAGCTCGTTCACCATAACTTTCTTTAATCAGCCGGCCATCAGGTATGCCTCGGTTAACCAGATACTGGTATACTTCTTCCGTCCGTTGGGCAGATAAGTTTTTATTATAAGGATCACTGACTCCCCTTGAATCAGTATAAGAAGATAGTATAAGTTCAATATCTGGTTCTTTTTTCATCAGATTAATCACTGTTCCTAACGCAAGTCGAGCTTCGGGGCGAAGGGCTATTTCATCGTAGTTGTAATACACAATTGGTAGCGTATACCGGTTTTTCCATTGTTCACATTCACTGGGCAGCACAAGTGTCAAACTATCTTTACCTAACCTCTTCTTTTTTCCAGGCAATATAATAGCCACTGACAGTGAATCGGTTATAAACTGTAAAGCATCGGTTATCCGTTCGCCGGGCAACAGACCTTCGGTAGTAATCGTTTTAGTGACCGTCACATCTCCTCTCTTGGCAGTGAGGGTATAGTTAGCATCTGGTTTAAGCACAAATGTATGCACACCTTTCCGGTTTTTACCTGGCAAACGGGTAGTAGTTTTGTTTGACTCAGTCAGAGTCATGGTCACTTCTGGCAGTGTATCCTGAATGTTTTTATTTTCATAGCCATATACTACGTACTGGATAGGTATAAAAACCTGCCTAAATAAATAAATATCATCTCCTCCAACTCCTCGTGTCCGGTTCGAACTAAAATATCCTGTCTGAGTCTTAGGATTGAAAAGGCATCCAAAGTCATCTTTTCTGGAATTAACGGGATATCCTAGGTTTTTCACTGCTGATCGGGAAGAGAGATCGGTCTCAAAAATATCCAGTCCGCCTAGGCCGGCATGTCCATTGGAGGAAAAATAGAGTTTGTTGGTAAACGTTACCGTCGGAAACATCTCATTGCCTTCAGTATTAATCGTTTTACCCAAGTTTTCAGGGATACCCCAGGTTCCATCAGATTCTTTGGTCACCTTATAAATGTCTGTTCCTCCTACCCCACCGGGCATGTCTGAGACAAAATACAAGGTTTTTTCATCTGAACTCAGGGCAGGATGGCCTACTGAATAGTTTTTATTGGTAAATGGCAATTCCTCTGGACTGCTCCAGGGACTGGTTGTATCTTTGCGGGTACTGGTATAAATCTTGAGTTTGATGACTCTGTCTGTACTCTTGTGTGGCGAACCCGTATAATTATTTCGGGTAAAATAAATGGTTGTCCCATCTTTGGTACATACCGCAGGGCCTTCATGAAAAGGAGTGTTCAGTTTTTCATCCAAGGGTTTTACAGCTGTATGGGCAGGTGTGTGGTCTGAACTTTTGCTAGTCGAGGAAGAAAAATAGCCCAGTGTTGCATTGTCATTGCTGGTTTGGGTACTTTCATCGGTATGAAGTTGACGTTGTCGCCTCTCATATGAATCGGCGTCGGTGTAAGTGTCTACGCCTTTGTCTGTCTGATAGGGTTTGAAACGAATTTGAGTCGTATCTATCGTATACAAATCCAGAAATGAAGATTGGTCTCTGGCATATATCCGGCTACTACCCCGCACAGGTGGACGACCAGAGACAAAAATCAGCTTTTTTCCCTGATAAGCAGGACTAAAATCGGCTTGCGGTGAGCTTAGGTTGGTAGAGAACAGTGTATATCGGGCTGAATCGGCGTAAAACTGTAGCATGTTTGCGTAGGCATTGGCAAAGGCACTTCCACGGGAATCGTGCGGTTGTAGCTGTTGGTAGGTACTGTACCAAGCACGGGCTTCATCGTATTTGCCATTTCCTGCTAGGGTTTGGGCATAGGCCAGCACAGACAACGTATCAGAAGGAGCCTGTTCGACTACTTTTTTATATACACGTTCAGCATTTTTACTGTCATTGGTTTTCTGATAGCTGTCGGCCAGGTTTTTCAACAAGGGCAACACATTCCTTTTTTCAGGTTTTTTCTGATGCAGGACTTGCTCATAAAGATCAATGGCAATGGCATACTGAAGATGGGTATAGGCTTTATCGGCCTGTTTTCGCAGGCTTTGGGCATGTGTAGTCATGCCAGCCAAACACATCCCTACCAGCACATAAAACGTATAGAAATGACGCATAAAGGTTATTCAAAAGGAATATGGGTGTTCTAAAAATCTTTTTTAAGCCTCTCAACTCTTGGATTGGGTTTTGGCAACAGAACTCTATTTTTATCTTAAACCTTTGCTTTTAAAAATACCTAGGTGACAATACTTTAGCTTTGTTGAAACTTACTTCGTACCGAAGCATGAGTTCGTGAGTTCCCGCATTGTATCGCCGTAGGGCATTGATGCTGTAGTCATAGGCATAGCCTAGCCGAAACTGTGGGGTAATCTGCCATTCGGCCATACCTAACACTGAGCTACCCATCCGATACGATGCCCCAAATGCAAACCGATCCTGAAACCAAAAATTGCTATTCAGATCTACTGACAAAGGGGCTCCACGTACAAGTTTGGCAAGTACAGAAGGTTTCCATACCACTGCCGTACTTAAAGGAACTACATAACCTGACATCACAAACAGATGGCGGTATTTGAGGGCATGTTTTTCAGAACCTACAGAAGCCAGCATTCGGGTATCTACGAGGCTATATTTAATCAGATTTGGCAAAGACAAACCCAGGTAAAATTTGTCTGTAGCATAATACACCCCTGTACCAACAACTGGAGCATACCGCACATAGTCCGTAGCTATGGGGTCGGATGTGCCTGCTGGGTTGAATGCCAGTTGGGAATAGTTTCCATTGAAATACACTATGCCACCTTGTACACCAAATGCCAATGTACCTTTGTTGGCCAGTCGGAGGCGATAGGCATACGCTCCACTGATGCCTCGTGTGGTAACCAAACCGATCTGGTCATTAAAAACAGATAAACCCAGTCCGATTTTTTCTTTGTGTACAGGCATATCGGCTGTCAGCGTCTGCGTGACAGGTGCCCCTTCCAGTCCAACCCACTGATTTCGGTATAAGCCAGTAATACTCAATACATCCCGGCTACCTGCATAGGCAGGATTGACAGCCATCATATTAAACATATACTGACTGTATTGGGCATCTTGCTGAGCCATGCTAAGACTTAGCTTCAGTACGCAGATGAAAAGCAGAAGTAGTTTTTTATTCATCGTACTAAAATTATTTGAGAATGTATCAAAAACATTGCACATATAGGAGAGATTCTACCGTATAATTGTCAAGGATTTGGTTTTGGAAAAGCCACTGGTTTTGTACTTAATTACAGCGAAATACGTTCCATCGGGCAGGTCTTCACCTATCCGCACCCCTCTGTTCGACTGCCCCTGCCAGTCGCTGCGAGCGGTGCTAAAGTTGATAGGTTTCTCATCAGGCCCATACTGCAATACGTCTTGCTGAAAATCACTGGTCTCATAGACCAATGCTCCCCAACGGTTAAAGATCTTTAGTTCCAACGGTTCATTGGTTGGATTTTCGACAATAAAATAGTCGTGCTGTCCGTCTCCATTGGGTGTAAATCCGTTCGGAATAAAGGGTTCTAGTATGGTAAAAACCACTACAGCCGTATCACACAATGGAGTTTTTCCTAATCCTACATTGGTAGGTGTTCGGTCACAGATGAGGTAGGTTAGAGAGTCTTTTCCCGAAAATTCCCCAGAGGAAGTATAAACAATGACTCCATTCTGAACCATAGCTGAGCCATGTTTGGGTTGGATGAGTACTTGCACACTGGCTTCGTTCAATTCCGAAAAGGCGGGTGTGAAACGACCCTTATCCAGATCTGTGTCATTGGTAGCTACTACAACCGGTATTCCAGAACCCAGTAGTACACGAATACCTTTACCATCTATTCCCCGGTCATCCAAAGCCACTGGGATATTGATGACAGTTAAGGTATAAGTAGCCGTGGACGAACTAGCTCCATTGGCATCTGTAGCCAAATAGGTAAATGATACGATTCCTGCATATCCGTCTGAGGTCTCATAGCTGAGCGTAGCAGCCTGTGCAGGTGTCAATAGAGTATTGGCAGCTACGGGTTGTGGTAGGCCATTGTTGAGGTAAAACAATCGTCCAGTAGCCGGAACAGAGACAATAGTATACGTCTGCACAGCCCCATCTACATCTGTTGCGAATAGTTTTTTATCCAATATGGTTGTTTTCAGCGGCAATGGAGCTGAAGGTAGGTTTGGATTAATAAGAGTGTCCGCAATAGTCTGTGCGACTGGCGGATCGTTTACGGGCGTGACTGTCAGAGACACTGTTGCCACGTTCGAGACAGCCCCCTGTATATCTTTAATGGTATACTGAAACGAATCTGGTCCACTGTAATTAGGATCAGGTGTATAGGTTACGACTCCCGTGGTAGGGTTTACAGATACTGTACCATGTGCCGGAGGTGTAGTAATGACTACGGTCTTCGGGTCTAGGTTACTGTCTATATCTGTGTCGTTGGCTTTTACATCAATAGCTACAGGTGTATCTTCAGAGGTAGTGGCATTGTCAGGATTAGCCACAGGTGGATCATTGACAGGGGTAACCTGAATGGTAAATGTGTAGCTATTGGCACTGATAGCCAGAGAATTTTGTACCTGAAAAGTAAATGAGGTATATGGGCTCCCAGATTCATTGGCAGGAGGTGTATACACCAGATTGCCGACTTGTGCCACAGGAATCACTTGTCCGGCAACGATAGGCGTACGAATACCTCCAATGACAAGCTCCAAGATACCTTTCGTTGGAAGTGTGGAAACAATTAGGTTTGTCCAGGCATCATTTTCGGGATCACTATAGCCAAAGTCGGTAGGTTTTATCGGATAGGGGGTATCTTCGGGAGTAGTGACAGTTGTATTCTGGCCTACTGGAGGCAAGTTTCCTATAACAGCCACATCTTCGGCAGTGGAGCTGCTTCCATCATAATTAGACCCTGTAACCGGATTTGTATCAGCATATATCCCTCCTGGAGATACTTTTACAGGTGTGACAGATGTAGGGTCGTCCAGAAATACCTGGGCTGAATTATTATAAGTCCCAATAGGAACGGTAGCTGCAAAAGTTACTTCAAAAGACAACTGGACACTACTAGCAGCTGGAATCATATACGTGCCAAATACCAGATTGGTACTATTGGCAGGAGGAGTTACAGTGGCCGTTTTGGCAGCAGTTCCAGTAAACGTTTCCGAGAAATTACCTGTAAATGCGACCCCTGGAGCCACTATAGCGGCTAGGTTATCGCGTATTTCGACTTCAGTAGCGGTACCAGTACCTGTGTTGGAAACTTCAATAGTATAAGTAAATGTTCGTGTAGTACCTTCCTGAATAGGCGTAGCCAAGTTTGCTTTTTTGGCCACTGCTAGCTGAGGTTTCTGGCAAATAGTAGTATTGAATACCAGTGGCGTAGTAGCCCAAGTAGTTTGCAAACCTGTATTGCCAGAAGTTGATCCATTGGCAGGAAATTCTGTCAGGGCAAAAGTGTTGGTTATGCCATTGGAACCAGAGTTGATAGAAATGGCTGCTGTATGTCCAGAAGGCACAGCAACATATCCACCTCCCCCGCCACCACCTGGCCCTTCAGATTCGGGAAAGGATAATGAATTGAATGGAATACCTTGATCACCACCTTTGCCTCCATTGGCACGCAGCGACAGTCCAGTCAATGACGTACTCTGAATCACAATGCTGCCACCAGCTCCGCCGCCACTGGGTGCGTCAATGTGTGGAAACTGGGTATCTCCGCCATTCTCGCCATTGGCTGAAAGTACGCCTGTACCTGTTATCACAGGGGCTAGTAAATAAATAATTCCACCTCCATTGCCTCCATCTGCTCCTGAATTGTTATTGGCATCTCCAGCTCCACCTCCACCACCCAGAAAAATCCGATTTGTGGTATTGGCAACCAAAGGTCGCCCACCTATACCTCCTCCTTCGAAGCGGTAATTAGGCCCCCAGGCTACATCTGAAGGCGGATTCGTCAGGGCATCAGCCTCCTGAATACCACGTGTATAGCCTCCTCTTCCCCCACCAGACGAATTGGTTCGGGCGTTGCTATTGGCAATAAATCCTGGATCTAATGCCCAAGCTGCTGCTCCTGTGCAGGTGGCACACATAACTCCCTGGCCTGTCCAAGGTAATCCGTTGTTGCCATTAGCTCCGCCGCCGCCACCCGCATTGTGGGCATTGCCACCACCACCACCATTGGCCGGAGCCCCTCGCCCATACCGTCCGCCCAGAAGATCATAATCTGTTTGAAATCCGGCAATACTTTCACCTTTTTCGCCACCTCCTGTATTTTGAATGGCTTTATAAAAGGCGTACGGTCCACCTGTATCCGTTGAAGTATTCGGATCTACCTTACCACCCCGAAAACCCGCAGTATCTACTTGTATGGTTCCATTGACTGTAATCGTATTCTGAGCTGTCAGAGCTACCACACCTCCAGTCTGTCCATTCCAGGGCGTAGCCGTAACTGAGGCTCCAGCATTAATGATAAGAGTCGTATATTGGGGTACTTTAATTACCTGCACATGTCCAGAGGCCGTATAGCTATTGGCAAATGTTCCTTCTACCCGAATGGTATTTCCATTTACGGCTTTCACGTATTTATATTCGTAATTTCCAGCATTGTTATAATTGGTAATATTGCCATAGGTTGCATTGTCAGCAGAAGAAATACTGGCTCCCTGCATCTGTATAACCAGAATCAGATCCCCACAGCTCAGTCCCCCTAAATGGGTAGCAATATTGGTTACAGTAATCGTATTTGTTCCTAAAGTTACATTACCTGTCACAATGGTATATCGGTTTAATACCTGATCTACACCTGTTACAGTCAAAGCTCCATCTTTACCTGGCTGTGCATAACAGTCACTCACCAAGAAATTGCCTGCGAGAAAAAAGAAAGAAAAAAGAAAAGATAGGATATGTGTGTATAGTTGTCTCATAGATAGTCTGATTCTTTCTTTATGTGGAGTAAAGACAGTTATATCTACCATTCTGGCACTTTTTCCCTATTGAAATACATCATTGGCTTCAGATAGAGTCAGGCCAATCACTACTGTTACTTTACAATGTCAATAATACATATCTACTAATTTATTTCATTATAAATCCAGAAGAATTTTCGCTATTATTATAGCCTATTTCTTACATTATGAGTCAGTTAGGTCATATATAAGAGTATGTGTTTTAAAACAGTTGCTGAAACTCGTAAATCTTCATTATAAATCCAGAAGAATTTTCGCTGTTATTATAGTCTATTTCTTACATTATGAGTCAGTTAGGTCATATACAAGAGTATGTTTTTTTAAAACAGTTGCTAAAACTTATAGAGTTTCCTTAAACTAATGGCTATACATTATTTGCAAGAAAAACGTATATAAACAAGCGTAGTTTTAATTTGTGTCCTAAAAATTTCAATAAAAAGACACAATTTTACGCATGAACTGATGGAACAGAATAGGTGTAGCAACCAGAATAATGGCAGAAATAGCCTAGACACCACAAAAAAACCCCTGAAACAGCTGATGAAGGCTGTTTCAGGGGTTAAAAACAAATTTTATCTCTAAAAAGTATTTTCAAATTTATTGAGAGCCATTATTGGCTTCAGGAAAGGCTTCGCTTGATGCGTAACTGGCATCATTGCTAGCAACAACACACCAATCCCGGTTGAAAACAGTTTCTTAGAAACCGTCGGAAACTTGGCTTTCGGGTTTGGAAGTCAGTGTAGCTCCTAAAAACTCTCGGTTCATGCGGGCAATGTTTGTCATGGAAATTCCTTTTGGACATTCGGCTGAGCAAGCTCCTGTATTGGTACATGCGCCAAAGCCTTCGGCATCCATCTGGGCAATCATCTTCTCCGCTCTGCGTGTTTGCTCTGGATGTCCCTGAGGTAACAAAGCTAGGTGAGAGATTTTTGCTCCCACAAACAACATGGCTGACGCATTTTTACAAGCCGCCACACAGGCTCCGCAGCCAATGCAGGTAGCAGCATTGAAGGCTTCGTCTGAGAGTTCTTTGGGAACAGGAATTTCGTTGGCATCTACTGATACACCTGTATTGACGGAAATAAAACCGCCAGCCTGTATAATCCGGTCAAATGCAGAGCGGTCTACCGCCAAATCCTTGACAATTGGAAAAGCTGCGGCTCTCCAAGGTTCGATAACAATCGTTTCGCCTTCGTGGAAATAACGCATGTGTAGCTGACAGGTGGTGGTCTGCATCAGTCCATGTGGACGACCATTGATATGCAGACTACAGGCTCCGCAAATCCCCTCACGGCAGTCATGATCGAAAGCTACAGGTTCTTCACCTTTGTGTATTAAATCTTCATTCAATACATCCAGCATTTCCAGAAAAGACATTTCTGGGTTGATATCTACCTGATAGTCTACTAATTTACCTTTAGTCTGGGCGTTTTTTTGCCGCCATATTTTCAGCTTCAGTTTCATATTCGTTTCTGTTTAACCTACACCAGAGGGAAGAGGTTGACAATTTTTTAAAGATATACTTCTAAACGTTTAGGAAACACAGGCAGCACATGTATACCTGTGTCTAAGTCTTGGTTTACTTATAGCTTCGCTTAGTCGGCTTCACATTTTCGAAGACAAGGTCTTCTTTGTGTAGCTCTGCCTGTTGACCATATCCTTTGTATTCCCAAGCAGCTACATAGGCATACTCATCGTCGTTACGATCGGCCTCGCCATTGCTGTCTTGGTATTCTTCCCGAAAGTGTCCGCCACATGATTCATTGCGGTTCAGGGCATCATCTACCATCAGTTCGCCTAGTTCGAGGAAATCGGCTACACGATAGGCTTTTTCTAGGCTCTGGTTAAACTCTTCGTTGCTACCCAGTACTTTCACATTTTTCCAGAACTCTTCGCGAATCTCTCTAATTTTCTTTTTAGCCAGTTTGAGTCCTTCCTCACTTCGAGACATACCACAGTAGTCCCACATTATTTTTCCCAGTTCTTTATGGAACTCATCTACGGTTTTAGAGCCATTGATAGACAGCAGTTTTTTGATCATATCTGTCATTTCCTGTTCTGATTTCTTAAATTCTGGATGATCGACAGAAATCTTTTCAGAGGCAGGAATCGTAGCCAGGTAGTCACCCAAAGTATAAGGAATCACGAAATAGCCATCCGCCAAGCCCTGCATCAACGCACTAGCTCCGAGGCGGTTAGCTCCATGGTCTGAGAAATTGGCTTCACCCAAGGCGTACAACCCTGGAATATTGGTCATCAGGTTATAGTCTACCCACAGGCCACCCATCGTATAATGCACTGCTGGATAGATCCGCATCGGGTTTTTATACGGATTTTCGCCGGTAATTTTTTCGTAAATATCGAACAGGTTGCCATATTTTTCAGAAATGGTTTTTTCTCCATCCCTTTTAATGGCATCTGCAAAATCCAAGTATACAGCCAGTTTAGTCGGTCCTACCCCACGGCCTTCGTCACACACCTGTTTAGCATTCCGGGAAGCCACGTCACGAGGAACCAGGTTACCAAACGAAGGATAACGGCGTTCGAGGAAATAGTCACGTTCTACTTCTGGAATCTGTTCTGGAGAACGGTTGTCACCTACTTTCTTAGGCACCCATACCCGACCATCGTTCCGGAGTGATTCAGACATCAGGGTCAGCTTGGACTGGTAGTCGCCGGATACAGGGATACAGGTAGGGTGAATCTGCGTATAGCAGGGATTAGCAAATAATGCCCCTTTTTTATGGGCTCGCCACGCAGCCGTGACGTTGCTGTTCATGGCATTGGTAGACAGATAAAATACGTTTCCGTAGCCTCCTGTACACAATAACACCGCATGGGCCGAATGCGACTCGATTTTTCCGGTAATCAGATGCCGGGTAACGATTCCTTTGGCTTTGCCATCCACTAGTACCACATCCAGCATTTCGGTACGTGGATACAAGGTTACCTTGCCGCTGGCAATCTGTCGGCTCAGGGCACTGTAGGCACCTAGCAACAATTGTTGTCCAGTTTGGCCACGGGCATAAAATGTACGAGATACCTGTGCACCTCCAAACGACCGATTAGCCAGTAGTCCGCCATATTCACGGGCAAAAGGTACGCCTTGAGCAACTGCTTGGTCAATGATATTGACACTTACATTTGCCAGTCGGTATACATTGCCTTCACGAGCCCGATAGTCACCGCCTTTGATTGTATCATAAAACAACCGATAGGTACTGTCACCATCGTTCTGGTAGTTTTTTGCGGCATTGATACCCCCCTGAGCCGCAATGGAATGTGCCCGTCGCGGACTATCATGGAAGGTAAATACTTTTACATTATAGCCTAGCTCAGCCAGTGAAGCCGCCGCAGAAGCTCCCGCCAAACCACTCCCGACAACAATCACATCGTATTTGCGTTTATTGGCAGGGTTAATAAGTTTAAGATTAAATTTATGTTTTGTCCACTTTTCGGCTAAGGGACCTTCAGGGATTTTAGCGTCTAATTTCATATAGTGAAAGGATTACAACAATCAACGAATAAATGAGCTTTTACGAATACATGGCTTATCAAAGCTTCAAGCAGTTGTGAAGAAAAGATACACTGGAATGACAGCAAAAGCAGCAGGAACAACTATAGCAAACAATTTCCCTACAGTTTGAATGAAGGTTGAATACTTAGGGTGATTTACTCCCAGTGTTTGAAAGGCACTCTGAAACCCATGGGATAGGTGAAAAGACAGTCCTACCATAGAGGCTACATAAATAAGTACCAGCCACCACTCCTGAAACGCAACCACAGTTGTGGCATACAGATTCAGAAAATCTTCGCCTTGATAGCTTACCGTTTCTACATACGAGCCTACACCCAAACTTGTCAACTTCATTTTACCCCAAAAGTTAATTAAGTGTATCACCAAAAAAATGAGGATAATTGTGCCCAAAATACCCATGTTTCTAGAATTCCAGGTACTACTGTTCTTTACAGAAGCATATCCAACCGGACGTGATTTTTTATTTCGTTGGGTGAGAGCCACACTTACGAAGATATGTGTAAGTATAAAAACAAAGTTCAGGATAGAGACTGTTTGAATCAGGGGATTGTGTCCCATGAACTGTGCATACTTATTAAAAGACTCTCCTCCATCATTTTTAAGTAATTGTAAATTACCTATTAAATGAATGACCAGAAAGGTTATTAGAAACAGACCGGTAAGTGCCATTAAGACTTTGCGTCCTATGGTACTAGTTAAGGCATTCACTACCCAATTCATATTTTTAATAGAAAAATTTTAGCTTTATAAATATTTTAAGAACATTTGCCCCAAAAGTACACTTGGAATCAATAGTAAGCAAAATAATGAAATTATTTTAATTCAATCTAAATAGGAAAGATGTATGATTAAAAATTTGCAGGTAGCAAATTATCTATGTAGTATGCCTACCTATTGTACCTAAGCCATTAGTCTGATACAAACTAAGATAGGAGACTTGTAATTTTTCCACAACCTTTACCAGAATTTATTCGTACATACTAAATACTAAGTTAAGGATCAAAAGGTTTTATTAGGAGTGGTTTTTTTTGGATTTCTGTCATACATTAATATATTTGTCCACCCAAAGAGGTTGTAGAAGGTATACAACTATTTTTGTTTTTTTTCTAGAAAAGTCGAATTTTGTTCTGTTTTTCATTCACCTCTTCTTTGAAATAAAAACAGGTGGTATTCTTCATTTTATTTATAAGTACATGAAAGCGTATATATTTCCCGGTCAGGGAGCTCAGTTTTCAGGCATGGGCAAAGACCTGTATGAAAACTCATCTAAGGCCAAAGATCTGTTCGAAAAAGCAAACGAGATCTTAGGATTCCGGATCACAGATGTGATGTTTTCAGGCACAGATGAACAGCTCAAGCAAACCAATGTAACGCAGCCTGCCATTTTTCTACATTCGGTTATCGCAGCCAGTATTAGTTCTGATTTTCAGCCTGATATGGTAGCAGGGCATTCGCTGGGCGAGTTTTCAGCTTTGGTAGCCAATCGTACCCTTTCATTCGAAGACGGCCTACGCCTAGTAGCCAAACGTGCCGCTGCTATGCAGAAAGCCTGCAACACGCAATCTTCTACAATGGCAGCGGTACTAGGTCTGGCAGATGAAATAGTAGAAAAAATTTGTGCAGAAATAGATGACATTGTTGTACCAGCCAACTACAACTGTCCAGGCCAGCTGGTTATTTCCGGAACCCTGACAGGCGTAGAAAAAGCTTGTGAAAAACTAAAAGCCGCTGGGGCTAAGCGTGCCCTAGTACTGGCCGTTGGGGGAGCATTTCATTCACCATTAATGGAACCCGCACGTACAGAACTAGCCGAAGCCATTCATTCAACCACCTTCCACACGCCTATGTGTCCAGTGTATCAGAATGTGAATGCCTTGCCAGCCACAGATACGCAGGTGATTCGAGAAAACCTGATTTCCCAGCTTACAGCTCCTGTACGTTGGACACAAATCGTACAGAATATGATTACTGATGGAACTACAAGTTTTGTTGAATGTGGCCCTGGTAAAGTATTGCAGGGTCTGGTAAAGAAAATTCATGCAGAAGCTCAGACCATGAGTGTTTAAAACATACCACTACCTTTTAATTACCAAGTATAGCGTTTGTTGCACACAAAAATCTTGCAAAGCACGCACCTACGCTTGGCATAATTTTATATTCTACACACAGATAGCCAGTCATTGACGGAAAAGGCAGGCTATCTGATCTGTCTTTTTAAGGTACCACTTACAACCAATAGAAAGATTTATTTTATGTGTAACCCTATGAGTTTTCGGATGCTCCAACAGGGCAATGTCGTCTAAAACTCATTCATACCAAGCATCACCAACCAGCCTCCTATGAGATATTTAAACCTTTTTAAACTGATTAAAGTACTTCCCCGTTGGACAGTCCTACAGATAGACCTTATTATATGTGCACTAACGGTTGTTCTTTCCTATCTTCTCAGACTTAATTTTGAATGGCACCAGCTGATTTCCCGTGAGGTATTGCTGGTGACAGTCATTGTATTGGTTACAAAAACCATTTTCTTTCTAGTCACCAAAAGTTATACAGGTATTATTCGCTATACCAGTGTAGAAGATGCCAAACGGATATTTTTAGCCCTTACTTATAGTGTGCTACTTATTTCGGCCATTAACGTAGCCGTTACCAATGCAGGCTACAAAGTATCTCATCCACACCAGACCTACCTGATTCCAATATCTGTGCTGGTTATTGACTACTTTGTTTCCATGCTTTTTATGGGAGCCTTTCGTATTCTGGTAAAGATCGTATACTTTGAATGGCGAAACCAACACAGTGAAAAAGTCAATGTCATTATCTATGGGGCTGGAGAAGCTGGAGTCATTACCAAAAAGACTATTACCCAAGATAGAGATACACACTTACATGTAGTAGCATTTCTGGATGACAACTACTCAAAAGATCGAAATTCTATTGATGGAGTGGCTATTTACCATAATACACCCGAAAATTTTCATAAAATTGCTACCAGCAAAAATGTCGAGGTGCTGATTATTGCCATTCAGGAAGTTGCTCCAGAACGCAAAAAAATCATTATAGATCAATGCCTAGCCTTAAATATACAGGTTCGCAATATTCCTCCAGTTAATAAATGGATTAACGGTGAACTGAGCGTCAAACAGATCAAGGATGTCAATATTGAAGATGTACTAGGCCGCAAACCTATTCAGCTCGATAAATCACAGATCAAGAAAGACATAGATGGCAAGATCGTATTAATTACAGGAGCTGCCGGCTCTATTGGAAGTGAACTGGCTCGCCAAGCACTGGAGTTTCAGCCTGAGCAGCTCCTGCTGGTAGACCAGTCTGAATCTGCTTTGTATGACCTCGAACTCGAAATGAGGGAGCTAGCTCCCCGACTCAACTTCCGTACTGTACTCTGTGACATTACTAACTCTGAACGGCTGGGTAAAATCTTCCGCAAATACCAACCCGATATCGTCTTCCATGCAGCAGCCTACAAGCATGTACCAGTAATGGAGGATAACCCTTCAGAAGCTATTATTAATAACATTCTGGGAACCAAGATAGTAGCTGATTTGGCTGCACGGTATCACTGCGAAAAATTTGTCATGATCTCAACCGACAAAGCAGTTAATCCAACCAGCGTGATGGGAGCATCCAAACGCATTGCGGAAATATACATTCAGTCACTGAACAAAGAACTGGAAACCCGGCAACCAGACGAGGTACTTCAACACACCAAGTTTATTACCACCCGGTTTGGCAATGTCCTCGGCTCTAATGGTTCGGTTATCCCACGATTCCGAAAGCAGATTGCCGTAGGCGGCCCAGTGACAGTCACGCATCCGGAAATTACGCGGTACTTTATGACCATCCCAGAAGCTTGCCAATTGGTGTTAGAAGCCGGAGCTATGGGACATGGGGGAGAAATATTCCTTTTTGATATGGGTGAATCTATTAAGATTGTAGACCTAGCCAAAAAGATGATTCGCCTATCTGGATTAACCTTAGGAAAGGATATTCAGCTGGTATTCACTGGCTTGCGGCCTGGTGAGAAGTTGTATGAAGAGCTACTCAGCAATGAAGAAAATACCGTTCCGACACACCATCCGCAAATCATGATAGCTAAAGTCCGGGAATATGACTTCAACATGATTCAACATCACCTGAACGACTTGTCTCATTTACTTTCTGTACAGGATCCAGACTCATTAATCATGAAGATGAAGAAGATTGTTCCAGAATACATCAGTAATAACTCAGTCTATGAACGTCTAGACCAATCGGTACGCGAAGTAGAATAAACTGAGTTATTAATGTGTAAGTTAAATGGCTGATGATTGAATGGCACAAAAACAACCATTCAATCATCAGCCATTTAACTTACATAAATCTATTAATTTATCCGTACGTTACCTCCAGAGGTAGAAATCCGGACAGGAATCCCTCCTCCATTCAGTTTTCCCTTTACTTGGTCATCCTTAACCGTACCATTGAAGTTCTGCATGGCCATAGCCACTTTATCACCAGAGATGTCTAAATCCATGCCTTTATCCATCGGCATTTTTACGTGAATATTTCCACCACTGGTAGAAAGCTTGAGGTATTTGTCCAGCGTAGCAATGTCAGCTGTAACATTTCCGCCACTGGTATGTACATCTAGACTTCCATTGACCTGTGCCAAACGGATATTTCCGCCAGAAGTACTCATTTTAATATCGCCCGCTGAATTTTTCATTTCAATATTGCCACCACTGGTTTCCGCAGCAATGGTGCCATGAAAGTCATTGACATGGATATTCCCGCCAGAAGTACCAATAGTAATGATACCTTTTACATTTGCCAGATCTATATTTCCACCACTGGTTTTGGCGATCTGATTGCCTTGTAGATTGGTAAGAGAGATATTTCCCCCACTGGTTTGTAAGGAGGACGTTACTGTAGAGGGAACGTATAGTTTGAACGAAATACTCAAGCCATTTTTCCAGCTCCAGCCTTTGGATGTAGATTTGGCTCTAACCGTCAATGTAGTAGCAGCCTTATCTATAAGGATTTCATAGTCTTTGAGGCGTTCTTTGATTTCATCGTCAGCAAGTTTCTGCTTCCAAGAGTTACTCCGAACATACATTTCAATACGTGCATCGCCTGAGGCCTGGCCTGCTACTGATATATTTCCACCACTGGTAGAAACGTTTAGCTGCGTCAGTCCCTGAGAAGAAAAAGATTTGGTGAGATAGGGTACATCGTCTTTATTTTGAGCAAATACGCCCGATAAGGCACCCAACAGACAGACAATCAGGATCAGTGGTCTAAAGCTTTTCATACGTCAAGCGAATTAAAGAAGGTTGGAGGATTAATGAGTTACCTATAAGATGTACATTTTAGTCTTCTGGTTGCATGGAGAGATAGTCTTCCAAAAAAAAAAGCAGTACATGTGGAATGTACTGCTTTTTTGGTATCGTCTTTACCAGCAAATAAAATAGGTTAAAAACACCTTCAGGTATTTAGTTTAGACTGTTTTGAATCAAAAAAATAACCTTTAAACAATCAGTCATTTATACACAGGCTAACCGACACTTATTTGCTAACTTTCAATGCTTCTATTTCTTTGTCTACAAACGAGACAGGATATTGCTTGCGTAGCTTTTCGATCCACTGTTTTTCTAAGTAGTTCTGGTAATCTGCGATTACCTGTCCACGGGCTTCATCAAAGGTTTTGGCACGAGGATCTTCTACTTTCGTGATTTCTACCTGCACCACACGGCCGTTATTGGCAAGTGGGTATGTTCCTTTTTCCCATTTCACTTGGTCTACAAATGTATTATCCCCTTTCTGGAACAAACCATCTGTAATTTCCAGACTCAATGGTTTTTTGGCATTAACTTGTTGTTCAATGATTTCCTTGGAAGTAGAACCTAAGGCAAAGGTTACGCGGCTGTTTTTGCGAGCATCTGTGCGAGAAGCAGGTGTAGAGCTGCCAAAATCACGTATAATCAATTGTGTAATATCAGTTCCATTCTGTAGCAGGTAGTCACTTACTGCTTTGTTGCGGGCGGCAGACAAGCCAGCTTTCTCTCCTTTGTCAGCATGGCCTGAAATTTCTACAACCCAGCTTTTGTCCTGTGTCAGGGTAGTCAGTAGGCTTTGCAATTGTTCTTTTTGAGCGTCAGTCAGTACAGATATATTTTTTGCAAAAGTCAGGTCTGTAAATTTAGGCTCTGCTACTGGGTACGGCTTTTTAGCAACCATGGTTTTTGCCTGTGTAAGCACCCCATTGTCTACTGCATTGTATACGGTAGCTACTACACGTTTCTCCCATTGGTATTTAGATACATTCTGTTCAAAATACGCTTTCTGACCAACACTATCTGACAAGGATTTAGACCAAACTTCTGACTCCATCCGCTGAAAGAGAAGAATCCCATCATGATATTCCCGAACCAAGTACTTAAAATCAGGATATTTTTCTTCCAGGTGATTTTTCTCGTAGGTAATCAGTGACTCTTCCAAAAACTCCTTGTATAACAGTTCCATTTGATACACAGGCGTAAATTTTTCGTTGGGTTGCTGGTGAGCTTTTACGTATTCCAGAAAATCTTTTACTGGATAGGCCGTATTTTTAACAGAAAATAGAGTCAGGGAAGTATTTTTTTCATCGGCATTGTAAGTCCAGTTACCTTTTTTCAGGGGTTCACTAGCTTGTGCCATAGCCCATTTGCGAGCTTCGGCATTTTCCACGAAATTGTTTTCTTTACGCAGCCGATCCAATAATACTTTTTTGTTTAGCTCAGAACGAGAGTCTTTGGTCACCTTCTGTTGGAGAGCAGTTTCCTGCTGTGTAAAAGTTTCCAAACCTTTTTTCTCAATAAGTTTAATGATATGCCATCCGTAGGGAGTAAGCACAGGCTGACTTAAGTCGCCGGGGTTGTTGAGGGAAAAAGCGGCATTCTCAAATTCAGGAATGGTATTTCCAGTACCAAAGGGAGGCAATACCCCACCTTTGCTGCGGGAGTTGCCATCTTCCGAAAAATCGGCAGTTAATTTATCCCAATTTTCTCCTTTTTTCAGACTTTTGTAAATTTCATCTATTTTATCTTTGGCTGCTTTGGCTTCAGCTTCTGGAGCTTCAGGATTAATCCGAACCATAATATGGGCCACGGTAATCTTGCCCCGATTAACCCGGCGGTCTGTTACTTTGAGAATATGGTACCCAAAACGAGTCCGAATCAAGGGAGAGATAGAGCCTTTAGGGGTTTGGTAAGCTGCTTTTTCGAATGGATACACCATTTGCAGGGCCGTAAAATAGCCCAAGTCTCCTCCGTTCGTTTTAGCCGAAGGATCTTGTGAATATTCCCGAGCCAAAGCCGTAAAGTCTTGCCCACCTACTGCTTTCTGGCGAATCTCCAGCATCTGGTTATAGGCTTTTAGCGTATCTTCAGGGGGAGCATCCTGAGGCACAGTAATCAGGATATGTGAAGCTTTAACTTCTTCTTTCATGTGCTCGTAGGCCTCGCGTACCAGTGAACGAACCACACTACTATCAACCAGATAGGGATCTGCTAGTTGCTCACGATATCCGGACAGTTCTTGTTTGAATGAAGCAAGTGTATCAAGCCCCATACTTTCCGCTTCTTTAACTTTGAGTCGGAAGTTTACATACAGATCCAAGTAGTCCTGAATACTCTTGGCACGGTTAGAGGTATCCGTAATTCCACCATTTTTGTCATATACATACAGAAACTCTGACCGATAGACAGGTATCTGACCAATATATGCAATGATAGGATCTGTTTTGGCACCTGCGGCAGAATTACTGGCAACGGGTGCAGAGGTTTTACAACCCCAATAAAAAATAGCAATGAACAGAGTTACAAATGAAACTCGACAAACGTTATACATACACCAAATTTAGTGAAAGTGGGACGCAATTTTAATGATTTTTTTGAAGTAAATAATCTGTCAGCAAAAAATAAATATAATCTGTAGCTCTGTTTGATAAGCTTTTATTGGTTTTTAGCAGAAAAGTGTGTGATTTTTACGTATGGGTTAGGCAAATAGAGCTATTCTGTAGCCCTTGAAAAGGATAAAAGTTGCCCGCATACGCCCAAATGATTCAGGAGCCTATTGCCGAATGTGGAGATTCTTTAGTCAAACGCCAGGTACTCTGGGTTCCGTGTCTTTCTACCTCTACTTTATCTACTAACCGCTTGACCAGCATTAACCCAACACCACCGGTTCGGCCTTCCCGAATGATCTGGCGGATATCTGGATTTTTATGGGTTGAGAAATCATAGTATAGTCCATCCCGGTCTATAATCTCACAAATAACCATCTGAGCAGTAGCTTTCAGGTGCAGTTCTATAAAATCATTCGGGTCAGATTGGTGAGAATGAATAATCAGGTTGGCACATACTTCATCTATAGCTAATACCATAGCAGGAATTTCATTTTCAGGAAAATTTTCACCCCTCAGTATCTGCGTCACAAAGTCTCTGACTGATTTTAGATTCTGTCGGTCACACGAAAATTGATATTGGTACATCATGAATTACGAACGAGTGATTGGGCCTCTTCCTCCGAAGAAACAATCTTGATTAAGTGGTCTAACCCTAATATTTGAAATATGCGAAATATTTTGTCACTCAAGCCAAACAATACCATGTGAATATTTCTTTCCTCAAATTCCTGCACATGTGACATAAAAACGCCTAAACCAGCCGAGGAAATATAGTTAAGTTGACTACAATCTATTAACAGTTTTTGTTTACCATCCTCTACTACCTGCTCAATATAGGTATCTAGCTCAATAGCCGAACTGGCATCTAATTCTCCATCTATGAAAAGAATGGTTAGGTCGTCTTTATCTAGCGTATGAATCTTCATGGTTCTGTTACTCAATACGAGGGATAAGATAGTGATGTTACGTGAATGTAATAAATTTATTTTATTTATCTGGTATTCAGACACATATAACAGGAATATTTCAAGTCTGTTATATGCCTGTATACCAGTGGCGAAGGTATCTTTTTTTTTATTTTATTGCTAAAAAAAGAAAAGACCCTATACAGAAAATTATAAAATATTGATTATAAGAGCATTAACTACATATACAATTACAACCTCTAAAAATACCCAGCTAAAGTTCTGACTAGCAACCATAACCCCTAAGCCACAAAAATAAGGCCGCTTTTACAGAAATGCCCAAAAACAGCTTGTAAGATTCTACTCTTCTAGACACACAAGTCTGGCCATCAGTACATTAAAGTTAAAAATTGCACCTATTCAGACAAATATACCTATCAAAAACACATCACGCCACACAATCTGTACAAAAAACACATTCATAAAGGTTGTTTCACATTCTAACGAGCTTATATTCTGGCTATCAACCACATAAATATTTCAACAAACCAAATTCAGATATTTTATTACGTAAGAAAGTATTAAAAAAAACAGCTTTATCTGTCTGGATATTCTCCATTCAGATAAAGCTGACAAACTAAGTCACTCTGAGGCTGTTTTTTATCGCAGGGTAATCAAACGGTGTTCTTCCACAGGTTCTGATTTCCAGGTGGTCAGTTTAAATTCTTTGACAATTTTATCTTTTCCATTTTCAGCCACAAACAAATAGGTATCGTCGGGCATGGCTGACATATTAAATTTTAGCCAGCATTGACGTTGTCTTTTTCCAATGGCTGTTGTATAAATAATCAGACCTTTGTTATTGGTAATAGTGATGGCGATATTCCGGACGAAATAGTTTTCTACCAGCATATTCAGTACAACCCCATCTTTTCTGGGAAAAATACCTACACCAAACGAACGGGTTTTGGTCTGATACGCATTGTTGACCATGGCATGGACGGAATCTCTCTTGAACGTGGAGTCTTGTTTGTTTAAAATAGGCAGGGCAAAGGAGGCAGAGCTGAACAAACATACGCCCAAAAGAATGAGAAGAGTTTTCATAGAAGCTAGAGTTTTCAGGTTGAAAAACATTTCCAGCAAATCTATTGCTTATACAAAGCGGCTCTCTACCCCAAAATGCGTGATTCGGATCATCGGTTTTTAGGAAGGATAGATGGCAAGACTTATACTCGTCAAGAATAGGTTTTTGACATCCGTATTTTTTCTTTTCTAGGAAATATTTTTACACATAGACCCCTAAAAAACAAAACTAGCAATGGTTACTCAAAAACACCTGAGATATTTTTAAGTAACCATTGCTAGTAAGCTAATGTGCATTTTGGATTAGATACACCTTATTCTACAGGTGCTATAAACTGAACTGTAAAGCTGGCATAGGCACCTGCCACAATGCTTTGAGCTGAGTTGACCTTATTGAACACCCTGCCGTCTGTCAGGGTAACCGTTGGTTCAATAGTGACCTTGTCATCTTTCTCAATATCATTGATGCCACCTGCCAATCCAAAAGCTGTTGCAACCTGCGTAGCTGTAAGGATACCTCTGGCTTTGCTATTGGCAAAATCATTCTGAGACAAGGTGAGCAGCACTTTGTTGGAAATGGTATTATTGGCACTTTTATCAAAATATGACCCTATAAATTCTACTTTACCCAGGTTGGTATTAATGGAGTAAGCATCAAACTCAACGGTTGAAGTGGCCAGATTACTGCTTTTAAAGCTACTTTTGGCTGGATCCAGCACCACACGCATATTGGCACCTTCTTGTAACTCAGGCATCCGGACTCGATCTTCATCCCGACAAGCAGTGGTACACAGGACAAGAAACATACACACAGAAAAATATATTGTTGATTTCATAGGACTTTCATGATTAGGTTTGTAAAAAGAGATTTTAAAGACTGTTGAATGCTCTGGGGTAGAGCAGCCTCAGTTCATATCCCAGAACACTTTGTCATTAGTAATATTTCTGGGAGCTGGAGCATTCGGATTTAACTGTAAGTCAGGCACCGAATACGGAAAAGATTGTACATAGGTTCGGTTCAGTTGCGTAAAAGGATTGGCATCTGTATTGGGATCAAAGGGTTTGGGATAGCCTGTACGCCGGTAGTCGGTGTAGGATTCTAGACCAAAGCCAAAGTTGGCAATCCACTTTTGTGTCAGAATCAGTTCCAGTTTTTTCGTATCGTCTCCTGTCTGATACAAGGCCATTATTTTATCCACATAGCCTGAAATAATACCATCTGAAAGTACAGGAGCGGTACCTGCCAGTCGATTTACTTCTGCCAAAGACTCTGTCATAGCCTGTTTGAACAGCTCTTCGGCATTCTCACCTGTGCTCTTAGTCAAAGCCAGTTCTGCACGGGTGTAAAGGCTGGTAGCATAGGTATACAAGTGCTGTACGCCAGCTCCTTGCAGTCCGCTGGCGGATGTTACGACCCCTCCATTTCCATCATCGTATTTCCCTCCCAGCGGATAGGTTCCTAGCATGGTCTGTGACTGATCTTGGTCAAACCCTTCATTCGGATCTATATCCAAGGATGCAAACCAGATAGAAAGAAACCCTCCATCCCGATAAGAGACTGGGTTTTGTGCGGGTTTAGTAGGTGTCAGCTGGTTATAGAAATAATAAGGAATGCGTGGGTCTTCTATCCCACTAAAGATAGGATTCAGCGTACTTTTACCTTGCATAATTTGATAGAAATACGGGCTTACATAATACTGGGGGCCCTGTACATATTCCTGAATAAATGCCGGATGGCGGTTTTCAGGAGCCTGCAAGGTTCCATACTGCATCTCAAGGTCATTGGCACCTGCCGCCATGAGATCTTTTTCAGCAATCAGAGCCTTTACAGCTGCATCGTTGTAGAGGGTTGTAAACCGAACCTGATTGTATAACTTCAGTTTAAGCGACTTGGCAAATTTACGCCATTTGGCAGCATCTCCTCCAAAAAACAAGTCCTTTGTACCCGCTGTGGTAGCAGAAGTTTTAGCCAGATTGACTATTCCTTCATCTATCAGGGCAAAAAGCTTGGGGTACACGTCCTGTCCTTTGTCAAATTTAGGATAGGGATTGGCTGCACCTTGTGTGGCTTCACTGAATGGAATGTCTCCCCAGGTATCAACCATTGCACTCCCTGTATAGGCTTTAAGTATTTGTGCCATACCTACAAACTGCCAGGCTCCCTGTTCAGTTCCTAGGTTTATAATCTGACGCAAGTCGGTGAGTGTGCCCGCATACAGGTTATCCCATGCCTGTTGGATAGCAAAATCCTCCCCAACAATGAAATAGCTGTTAAAGTTACTCCGAATCACAATCTGGTGCGTAAAACAAGAGGCAGGTTCAGATAAACCTGATGGTCCTAGACCCAGTGCATTGGCCATATTCAGTTCGGCATAGGGCAGAAGTTGTGTCAAAGGCACCGTAGTTGGATTGTTCGGATCTGTGTTAATGTCCAGAAAATTCTTTTCACATCCAGAAAGTAAGAATACTCCTACTGCCCATGCCAGTATATATAAATATTGAATGTTCTTTTTCATACGAAAATATAGGTTTTTAGTACGTTTTGATTCTATTTACGAAAGACAATGCTCTGCTATACTTGTGAGGTTTGCGTTTAGAAAGTAATTCGCAGATTTACCCCATAGCGGCGTACAGAAGGAGCTGTATTGTATTCAAAACCCTGAAAGTTAAGGTTTCCGAAAGTGCTGGTTTCCGGATCGAAGTTGGTATATTTTGGAAAGTTTGGCGCATTGTACCATAGATTACGGCCTGTCAGAGACAATTTGGCTGAACCAAAAGGAGTTTTCTTCATCCATCCTTTTGGTAGTTCATAGCCTAGGCTTACCTCTCGCAGGCGAATGATAGTTGCATCCCAGACACTCCACTCGTCCTGTCCGTTTACCGCAAACGAGTTTCCAAAATAAATATCATTCATTTCTACCTGAATATTGTTCGGAATAGTCTTTCCTTCTCCATCTAGTAGTGGTTTCAACGTATTTGGATCACCGAGTACACCTGGAATGACATAGTTCATTTCCCGTTTTTCGGTATCTTTGGTTACACCACGTCCGAGCATGGATTGTATTGTACTCGAAAACAAATCTCCACCTTGGCGGTAGTCCACTACGACTCCCAGTGTAATTCCTTTCCAAGTAAAGGTGTTGGTCAGACCCAGAATAAAGTCAGGATTCGGGTCACCAATAATATCCGGAGCCTGGGCAGATATCAGTTGGCCATTGAGCGGATTGATTAATAAATTTCCATCATTATCACGGGCAGATACACTTCCTCGGATCATTCCATAAGGCAATCCAGGCCGTAGTACGGGTACGACACTACCTCCAAATAAACCCTGAATCTCAATTTCTTTCAGGTTGCCTGTCAGTTCTTCTACTCGATTAATATTTCTGGTAAAAGTGGTATACAGATTCCATTTGAAGCCATTGCTTAAAGATACAGGTGTCAGATCCAGTCCTATTTCAATACCTTTGTTGGTCATCACACCAAAGTTGGTCAGCAGGAAGTTGAAGCCCGAAGCCCTTGGCAAGGAGAGTTGTCCAATCTGATCGGTTGTTTTGGTATGATACAACGTCAAATCCAAGCCAATACGGTTGTTAAACAGTTTTAGTTCTGTGCCTACTTCTACTGAACGAGTAAATTCAGGCTTTAGGTTAGGGTCGTACTCTGTATTAGATAATGTAGCTGAAGGTACACCTCTGAACGGAAAGTCATTGTCTGACAAGGCTCCAATCAGATTCGTCGCATCGCCCAGATTGAGTTGGTAGGTAGGTAACAGTGAGTATATAGGTGCATCATTTCCTACTTTTGCCCAGCTAGCCCGAAGCTTGCCATAGCTCAACACTGTTGATTGCAGACGCAAGGCATCTGTAAAAACAAAGGAACCACTTAAGGCTGGATAAAAGAAGCTTCGGCTAGATTTTGGCAACGTAGAAGACCAGTCGTTCCGGCCTGTGACTGCCAGAAAGGCATAATCCCGGAAACTCAGCGTGGCATCCACAAACATACCATATAGCCGACGACGTTCATAGTTGCCTCCTGCCGGAATAACACTATTGGTATTGTCTAAATCCAGAATATTGAAATCAATCATACCTGATCCAGTAAATCCTTGTACCACGGTAGTCCGCTGGTTCACATTATGCCCGACAATCACTTTCAAATCCAGATCTTTCGATAGTTTTCTGTCAGCAGTCAGTAAAAAGTTGGATTCAATTTCGGTAAATGTTGTATTGAATTCTGAGATCTCCCCAACTCCTTTGCCCCCTCTGGAACCAGGTCTGAACCACTCCATATCCCGCTGGCTATACGTATTGACACCAATCTTATAAGTGGCTGTTAGCCAGCTCAAAATGTCATAACTGGCACTGAGACTGGAAACGACGCGATTGACATTGGATCGGATACCTTCGTATTTGGTACTCCAGTAAGGGTTATTTGACTGGCCAGTAGACACAAAAAACACATTACCATTTGTAGGTGACTCAAATGGTTGGCCTTGCAAATCCCAGTTTCGTCCTAAAAACATCGTTCGTCCAAATGCAGAGGCATTACCAACGGCATTGTTGGCACCACCCGCAGGCCCATTCTGAATTGAATTGGTAAAAGCAAAATTCCCCCCAATGGTCAGCTTATTTTCCAGCACAGTCGTCCCTCCAAGGCTCAGATTGGTACGGTCAAAACTAGAGTTAGGAATATAGCCATCTTGCTTCATTTTGGAGATTGTAGCCACAATACTTCCTTTAGGGCCGCCACCTGAAATACTGATAGAGTTTTCGAATACTTTACCTGTGTTAAAGAAATCCTTTACATTGTTTGGATAGGCCCGATACGGTACTTTAGTTCCTGCTTTCTCTGGAAATGCAGCAGCTATAGCACCCCAGATAGGAATAGAATCAATGGTTGGATAAGGTACTGCATCCCGAAAAGGGGCTCCCCACGAACCATTCGCCGCCGCAAAGGTAAATCCAGTACCTGTACCATAGGTATTCTGATACTTAGGCAGATTGGCAATCTGTTCTATAGAATAGGAAGAAGAAAGGCTCACTTCCAATCCTTTGCGAGAACCTTGTTTGGCTCCTGTTTTGGTTGTAATAAGCACAACCCCATTGGCCGCTCGAATGCCATATAAAGCCGCAGCTGCCCCCCCTTTCAGGACAGTCATGGATTCGATATTATTCGGATCCAGATCCGCAATACGGCTTGCATAGGCTCCTCCTCCAGAAAGCTGTCCATTACTAGACGAATTGGCACCGTTGGTATCGTTGTTATAGGGAATACCATCTACGACAAACAATGGTTGATTATTTCCAAAAAATGAACGGACTCCTCGAATGGTTAGACGTGTAGCACTGCCCGGAACCCCACTGGAACCGATAATATTTACGCCAGGTATTTTACCTTGCAGGCTACGCAATACATCAGGTTCGGAAACCTGCTGTACTTTAGTCGCATCTACCCGTTCTACCGAATACCCCAGGGCTTTCTGGTTACGTTCAATTCCTACCGCTGTAACGACAACTTCAGTCAGTTGCCTTACATCTGAGACCAGTGACATGTCAAGGGTTGTACGATTATTGATGACGACTTCCTGTGTCAGGTATCCAATAAAACTGAATATAAGTGTACCTGTACCAGGGGCGTCAATTGAGTATTTGCCCGCTGCATCTGTAATTGTACCAATGGTAGTACCTTTTATAGTGACAGTAACACCGGGCAATGCGCCTTGGTCATCTCCTGTTACTTTTCCTGACACTAATTGGTTTTGTGCGATGGCATGACTCGTACAAAAAGCACTCAGACACCACACTAGGAGTATTATCTTTTTCATAGGCAAAAAGTTTGGTTTTGGTTGTGAGAAGTTGACTTGAGTAAGTCTATATCTATCAAAGGTAGCCAGTATGAAGGCGGGATAAATCACACAGATTGGGGGATTTTTGGACTTAAAAAATCCATAAAAAACGCAAAAAACCGCCTATTGGCGGTTTATGAAAGGGTGATATTCAACAAAATAGGTAGGACTATTCTGGCAAATCAGATCAATTTCTCTTGAATAGCTTTTTCAATAGCAGCCGCTTTCGAATGCACCTCTAGTTTCCAGTAAATATTTTTGATATGGGTACGAATGGTTTCTTTATTCACAAAAAGTTCTTCGGCAATATGGGTGTAGCTTTTGCCTTTAGATAACAACTCCAACACTTCTGTTTCCCGTTGAGTTAGAGGTGTATTTTTATTTTTGTGAAAAGAAGCTACTACCATACGGGCAATGTTGGTACTCATAGGGGCTCCTCCCTCCTGAATATCCTTGATAGCATCGAGCAGACGGACTGGTTGGATGTTTTTGGTCAGATATCCTCCAGCTCCAGCACACAAGGCTTTAAACACTAATTCGTCATCTTCATACACAGTAATGACAATCACATTGGTTTTGGGGCGTATTTTTTTTATCTTCTCAATACCCTCTATACCATTCATACCACCGGGTAGTTCAATATCTATCAAAACTACATCAGGAGCATCCTCATGCAGGTTTTTGATAGCTTCCTCGCACCGATTATAGGAATTAATGATGCAGAATCCAGTAGTACCATTAATTAACATCGAAAAGCCAGCCCGGATGGTTGTATCGTCCTCAATAATGCATACTCGTATGGGAAGATTCCTGACATTGTACATCGTATTCATAGGACGTAAGTTAGATAATAGGGTAAGTGTATATAAGATGCACCTTTTCGCAAAAAGTTGCATTTGTACCAGTGGTTTAATAGCTAAATACGACTAATAAAAACTGGACAATTAGCCTATAGACGTACTAGATAAAATACGTAGAAAAAGAGATGAGAGGCATCACCCATTATGGGTGATATTCATAAAAAGTGAAATAGAAGTACCTGTATTTTTTTTAGAAGTTATGTCTAATGTACCTCCTATTTTTGAAGCCCGGGTTTTCATATTCAGTATTCCCTGTGACAATTGAGCCTCCGAAACATCAAATCCTTGTCCGTTATCTTTCCACTCAATAGAGAGGATATTTTTCTGGGTTTGAAATAACAACCATACTTTTGTTGCTTGTGCATGCTTAAGGGTGTTGCTCATGGCTTCTTTAAAGATAAGCACCAAATGCCTACTCGTATCCATAGGTAGTGGAAATCCTTTCAGTAGTTCTGCGAGGCCACTCACTTCAAATTGGGCAGGGGTTCGGTCAAAGATATCTTCTCCAAAATCTTTGAGTCGGATGGCTATTTCGTAGAAATTATCATGTTCTGGATTAATAGACCAGATGAAATCTTTGGTACCCTGATAGAGTTGCTGGGCGTTGTCACTGATTTTTTCCAACAATGGACTTACTTCTGTTCCATGCCCATTTACTTTTGTTTTGACCATTTCTGTCAGCAAGGAAATTCGGGTCAGGCCATTGCCAAACTCGTCGTGCATATCCTGGGCAGTCAGTTTTCGTACACGTTCATTTTCTTCAGACTTGATCGTTTCCCGTTCCAGTATCCGTTTTATTTTCATCCGGACACGGTAGCGGTACAAAGTCATGCCTACCAACGCAGCCGCCAAACCCACCAATCCATAAAACCACCACGTTTGCCAGAAAGGTGGAATAATATAAATGGGAATTTTCAGGCTATTCTTTTCATTCCAATAACCCTGATTATTCGCCCCTTTGACGTGCAGCATATAATTGCCTGGACGCACGTCAGCAATACCTATATGAGGCTTGTCCATCGGCACCCAGTTGTCTTGCAAGCCTTCCAGTTTGTAGAGCAGTTGATTTTTGGATGGATTAGTATAATCGGTTACGGACAGAAAAAACGCAAAAAAGTCATGATACTTTACCTCAAGTACGCCTTGTTGTGTCTGAAGACTATCCAGACGGACTTCCTTTTGGTTAAGTTGAAAAGAAGATACATTGACCTGTGGCAAATGTTTGTTCTCAATCATCTGTTCTGGATGAAAGCTCACCAACACACCTATGCCTCCAAAAAACAATTCTCCATCTTTACTTTTATGAAAAGCTCCAGAATTAAATTCCTGATTGGTGAGCCCATCGTTGGTATCATAGTTTTTAAACTGCATAGTTTGGGTATCCAGACAGGCAATACCTGAATTGGTGCTCACCCAGATTCGATGCTGGTCATCTCCTAAAGCTCCATATACAAAAGAATTGGGTAGGCCATTACGTTTGGTGAAATGAACAAATCGGGTCTTTCCATTTTCTTGTACCATTTTACTTAACCCTTTTGGCGAACACAGCCAAAGCTGATGGGCTGCATCTACATACACACTCAGAATGGTATTGCTCATAATCCCCTCAGGCTGATCTGCTCCATAGACAAAATGCTCAAAAGAACCTGTTTGCAAGTTTGCCCGAACTAAGCCATTATTCATTCCAATCCAGAAATTACCTGTAGAATCTGCCCCTGCATCCCAGATCTCCCGCACCTCAATTGTTTCTTTCGGGTTAGAAAAATGGCGTATAAACCGATCTACACGATAAGTATTTTTTTCTTTTTTCAGTGAAACCAAATAATGCAATGATACCACCCAAAGGTTTCCATCTTTGTCTTCCAGTACTTTTTTGATCACAGGTTTTCCATCCTCTCGGGATGAAGGTAACGGCACACAGATAAATTTCCGATGCGTTCGATCCCACCAATATAGTCCATGTGCTGTGCCTATCCACAAGGTTTTAGAAAGGTCTTCAAACAAGCTAAAAATTACGTTTGTTTCCATGTCTCCGTCGTCAATGAGCCAGTATTGAGTCTTTCGGGTACGGCGGTCTATCTGTACCAGTCCTTGCATAGTACCTGCCCACAAGTTGCCATAACTATCTGTACACATAGAAAACACCGATACTTCTGTGGCCCGCCGTTCTTTGGAAAGTACGTCTGACCAATTATGAAAACTATTCTTAGAGCGGCTATAGGTATGCACACCAGCCTCTCGTGTACCCAACCAGACTAGATCTTCATGAACATCATGTCCTTCATACAAGGCTAAAATACTGCTACTTTTGAGACCATTTTCCTGGTAACGGTTTTCGCCAATGTGTTCCAGTAGCTGAAGCTTTCCTTCGGTTGGTTGCCACACATACCGAAACACACCCGACCCAAACGTTCCAATCCACATTACCCCTGTATGATCGAGCCAGAAAGCTGTAATCTGATTGTCTGCTACGCATAGTTGAGGGGTAAGTTCCTGAACAGACATGGAAGAAGGTGAAAGACAGAACAACCGATTGCCAGAAGACGTCCAAAGCTTTCCGTGGGAATACTGGAGTTTATACAAGGGCATTTGCAGCGTCTTATATATAGCGGCGGTATGGTTGGTACTATTTTCGAAAGAGATTTTTTGTGTATTGGACGGTAGTCCAGACATGATAATCTTATTCAGACCATTGTAGGTAGCTATCCATATATTTTCGTGGGCATCTTTTGCCAGCCCATAAATTATCAAGCTGCTTAACCCATCCTTTTCTTTATACTGAAAAAGCATGAATTTTGCTGGATCATCTTTTAGTGGAACCAACCGCCACAATCCCAATGTAGTACCAATCCAGAGTGTATGCCAACGGTCTTCAACTAGACTGGTCACTTTTACTTTCCCTGGGTGGCTATCGTTTCTTGGCAAAGTAAATTCGGGAATAAACTTATCCCTCTGTCGGTCATAGCGGCACAGACCCTGTTCGGTACCCACCCAAAGTTGTTGCCGTGAATCTTCAAATAACAATGATACCCGTTCCCCAGAAAGGGTTTCTTTGGCAAAGGGCTCCTGGTGATATTGCCGAATACGCAACCCATCATACCGATTCAGGCCATCTTGCGTTCCAAACCACATATAGCCGTGGCTATCCTGTATAATGGCCTGTACCTCACTCTGGCTCAGTCCTTCCCGAAGCGACACCTGATCCAGGTACACCTGTGCATGCATTGTATGCGAACACATCCACATTACGATAGGCCATAAATATTTCATCGCACCGTTTTTTTCACCAATCTACAAAAAATCTAATTAATACCTGCATCCTGAATAGAAGCCCTCCGAAAGAAAAATACCTAAAAAACCCTTTTTCTACCTAATAAAACAGGTCAGCTAGGAGTAGCTGACCTGTCTCTCATCTATACGGCTGTGCAGAAGAAATAAGCACATACCCTTTCATTCATTTTTATTGTTCTACTACAACCGAGCGGGTGTAGGTTTGCGAGTCGGTCTGCACTACCAGTTTATACAAACCCTTAGACAGTCCCGACTGCAACGGAAGACGGAAGTTGGTCAGTCCTGTATAAGCCTGCTGAACTACCACCTTGCCCAGCATATCTAACAAACGTACCTGCACCTTGCTGGCTGTTTCTGAAGCGGGCAACTGAACGTGTATTTCCTTCTGATTCACTGGATTTGGATAGACCAACAACCCTTGCTGTGCCTGTAGATCTGTTTCAGCCTCAAAGCTTTGCCGGGCACTGCTTGTCAGCCCATTGAGTACAATGCGGGCATAGGTATTGGCCGACAGGTTTACCTTAACCTGCTTGCCCTGATTGGCAACGGTAACATCAGCTGTCGTACCGCCAAATTTTGCCACACTAACGCCACTCGTCGAAACAGAGTAGCCTTGCAGATTAATTTGGAGCATTTCCGTAGACGCAGAAATATTGCATACATGCAGTATTAACTGATTACCTGACTTAAAAGCCGATGCCACATAATTCTGATTATTGGTTTCTACTTGCAGTGCGGCACCTTTGCCTTTGGAATAACGAATGAGTTCATTGACTGCAGTGTATGCAGGTGCATTGCCACCAGAGGTAGTTATGACACGAGGAACAGTCTGGTAGATAATAATTTTCTTGATTCCAGCAGACATAGCAGGTAGCATATGGGCAATGCCTGCTGCAACACTTTGAGCAAACAACGTAGACTCTGTAAACCAGTCACCTCCAGCATTAACAAATTTTTTCCAGTCGGTATAGGCTAGTAACAGGTTAGAGCTATTGTCATAATTATGGGCGCCACCTATATCTATGACACTACTTACCTCATTCATTTCATCTGCAGACTTAGATAAACTCCAGAGTTCTGCGCCTATTATTGATTTTCCAAAATCAAGTTTAGAATAATCATCCGGATTGGCATTATCCTCGTTCCATGGACCTACCCAGCTTACATTGCCGATTTTGTTCAATACTACATCTTCGAGATACAATTTGTATTTGGAACGTTTTACATCATACAAGCCTGTATTGTCTGTCGTGCACCCGCCGTTGCATTTCAGCCAAGACGGAAATTTGTCTCCGCCGTGGGCATCGTCTAGGTCGCCGTTGGGCTTAAACTGCCCGTTGGTATTGGCCACACTAGCAAAGACATTGAGGCCGTTCGCCTTGGCATTATTCACATAGGTTTTGATAGTATTGTAACGACTATCATCCGCTCCCCAATGCGCAATGATGGGCACCCGCACCATATCCATCCCCATCGCATCAAACTTCTGATTGACTGCATCATAATCAGAAGTCGCAATCCTAAAAAGCGTCAGTTTAACATCTGCTCCATATGTAACCCCAGAACCTACAGGCGTACCGGGCCATACTTTGAGGGTTTGTGCGACACCAGCCTCTATGCACAATCCTACACACACGCTAAGAAGTAGTTTTTTCATCATCATGCAATAAATTGTTTTAAAGTAATAAAAAATTAAACTTTTTAAACATACAGCAATTATAAATCATTTTTTCTACATAAAAAACCCATGTATTAAAACTATTTTTTATATCCATTTCAGGCGTAGCACACGAATATTTTTCAGAGTCGAAAAGCAAAGCCAAGAATAATAAATATGCATTTTAAATAGAAAATAAATAATTATACCAAGAAAAAAATATTGTTTATATAAAAGAAAAACTTTATTCTCTTATATCAATCCTTCATTCTGCCGATGTGCATCAAAAACCATCCGATCAAATAGAGAACTTTGCACACCTATCACAATACAGATAAATCACTAAAAATGAGACAATTAACAAAATTCAAAAGATTATCTCAAAAAATAGAAGCGGGTTCAGGTCATGGAAAGAAGGAGACACATAGCACCAAAGACTGCACCTGAGGGGCTTCTACTGCTTATCTCTGGGCATGTCCTAAACAAATGGCACCCTGTATCGACAATGACTAAATGACCATTGTTGAAAGTAAAAGGTAGGAGATAAAAGATCACGTATCTAACCCGATCAAGGTTGTCAAACCACACCAAATAGTAGGAATTACGAAAAATCTGTACAAAAGTACCTCAGGACGTTCTTTGCTAAATTGCACACCAAAAAGCCGTAATAAAATATAAGATTAGCCAGTGCTAGTCTGGATCAGACACAGATATACTTGTGAGGGAGACAAAATACAATATTCAGAGAAGTACAACCATAATTACCGACTTTATATCTAATAGACATTTTTAACATATATAATCTTGCTTTAGTGCAATTTTTCAGACTATTGGTCCAAAATTGCAGGTTGTATATCAAAATATATGATGAGAAAAAGGCTTTCTTTTTGTTTTCACACCTTTTTCTTGTCTTCCCTATGGGATATTGGAACAAATCCGACCTCTGCTGTATTTGTGCAAAAATCGGACACAAATCACAATTTCATAGATAACCTATTGATAGTCAAATAATTTACTTGAAATCGCAACCTATAATTTTGGGTCAGTAGTCTATTGAATTGTATTAAAGTAAGATTATATATGTTAAAAATATCCAATGAACAATACATAATTTAAAAGATCAAAACATACGCCACTATTTTTTTTAAAAAAAAAACCATTCACTCCCCCCTATTCCATCCCTTTTTTTCTGTCTTACACATAGAAAGGCAATTAAAACAGCCGATCTGAATCTGCACAGATTCTTTGTATAGGTCCTACTATTCCTGAACGGGAAAGCAGTGTAGTGAGGCCTGTACAAACCAACCTCCTTTCCCACTTGCATCGGGTAGATACACCATTTGTTGGTATCTAACACAACCCATCTTTATCTACAGGCGATAGCTGAAAAGCC